>MAAB01032412.1_pt1 | contig 17776 bp, 17 predicted proteins | sample 1115991 | NCBI WGS metagenome assembly MAAB01 (sample SAMN04961124, study PRJNA320927) | seawater metagenome | isolation source: sample BD02T18 sea water enriched with oil for 18 days | place: USA:Gulf of Mexico | collected 2013-07-27
TTATTATGTGCCAAGGCCTAATTTTCCTTTTGTATTACGTTGTTTGTTCGCACTTGCATTGTAACACTTATCGAGAATTAGGCCTTTTTTATGTCAAACTGTGGGACAGCAGTGATTTACCCTAGGGATTTTGTATGGGCCAATAATAGGCGGTGCACTAGGTAGCTTTGGAACATTTTTAGCTGGCATCATTGGATTTTATATTGCCCGTTTAATGGGAGAAAAAGGCGCCCTTTTCCTATTAGGAGAAAATGACTTAGAGCGAGCGAATCAATTTTATGAAAAATGGGGGTTTCTCGCAGTTGCTCTAGGCAGAGCAATCGGGGGGCCTGCCGAATATTTAGTAATAACTGCAGGCCTTACAAAGATGAGCCCGTCAAAAGTTATAGCCGCAGTATTGATTGGTGGAGTTAGCTCATCTTTTTGCATGGCTTACCTTGGATCTAAAGCCTCTGACAACCCCTATTTTGCAGTTATAAGCGCTGTTGCGATGGTGGTTATACTCTTAGCGATATTCAAGTTTTTAAGCCGAAAGGCACAATAGCTAAGGATATAGTTCATTTGTAGTAGACAAACCCATTGGCTCGTAGTGTAGGGTTAGTCTGATTACTCTAAATACTTGGGTCTACAATCAGGGACCACCTACAAGGACTACAGCATGTCATACAAATTCGAGAACAAAGTGGCGATCGTAACGGGTGCAGGCGGAGGCCTTGGCTTTGAGTATGCCAAATACTTAGCTCAACACGGCGCCAAAGTTGTAGTGAATGACCTAGGTGGTGACCCATTAGGTATGGACCAAAATATAGATACCTCATACGCAGCCCAAGCAGTGAAACATATAAAAGAAGCTGGCGGCGAAGCTATTGCCAATAAAAACAGTGTATCCGAGTGGAAGTCTGCCAAGCAAATCGTGGAGCAAGCAATGGATACTTGGGGAAGGGTTGATATCGTTATTAACAATGCGGGCATTACCAGCCCCGCCATATTTCCCGAAATAGATAAAGAAGAAATGGAACAGCAGCACGCTGTTCACATCATGGGGACTCTAAACACTATGCGTGCCGCTTGGCCACACATGGTCAAACAGCAGTATGGCCGTATTGTTAACACGGCGTCTTCCTCAGCACTCGGTTTTGTTCCTCAAATTGCTTATCCAACAATGAAGGCAGGTGTATTAGGTTTAACAAACAATCTTGCATTGGTGGGTAAAGAGCATGGTATTAATGTCAACGCTATCATGCCAGCAGCCTTTACTCGGATGTCTGGCATGATAGCGGATAGCATTTTCCGTAAAAAATTAGAAGATGAATTCGGCCCTGAAAAATTAGCATCGGTTATTGCTTACTTATGTCACGAAGCTTGTGATGTGAATGGTGAATTTTTCTCCGTGGGTGGTGGACAGTTTTATCGCGTAGTATTCGCAGCATCTGAAACCATGAAAGTAGATAACACTATAGAGTCCGTTGCCAACCAAATGGCAACTGTTATGAACGATAGCTCTCCTTGGTCTGTAATTCATGACGCATTTGATGATTTGGGGAATCTCGGTTTCTCAGAAGAAGAATACGTAATGTTCAGGGATATGAATTCTACCAAAAACAGTCATGTTGGCGGGGCTGATGTTGATGCGATTAAGATTGACACTGTGAGTGATGTTTGGAAACTCACTATTAAATCACCTGTAGGCGACCAGTTTAGTAACTTAGTACTCGATTCACAAGGTAAAGACTTAGTTGGTAATGTTCTAAACCAAGAGCATGGGCCACAAAAAGTATTGGAAGGCACGATCGAAAACGGCGATACCATGAAGTGGTCTTGCAAACTAAGCAAGCCAGTGCCAATGACATTGACTTACTCCCTACAAATGGACGAAGAGAAAAAACTAGGAGGCACGGTTAAAGGCAAACTTATGGGCAAAGTGGTAATGGATTCCGCTGTTACGGGAATATTACTCAGCGGAGCAGAAGCAGAAGCAGCTAAAAAGGAATCCGCTGAGGCTCCTGAGCCTAAGAAAGGGCTCTTTGGTAAAATATTTGGACAAAATTGATATTTGAGTTATTGGAGAGAACGTACTCTCTCCAATAACTCGACTCACAACCCGGCTCACAACTACGTTGAGTGATGTAAAAAATCCAACACGCCGGATATCGTCTTTTCATCTCGCAACAATCGATTATGCCCCAAACCCTCCGTTATAATTGATCTAGCATGAGCCCAATGTCGCTGTAACGATCCTGACACCTCAAAAACAATTTGTGTATCATCTTTGTCATACACTAGCATTAACGGTGTGGCCAATTCCTTATTACTTTTTAGCAAATCAAAACGCTGCCACACCCCCCGACCAAACTTTGTTTCCATCAAACGCTTGTGAGCATTCATAATATTGCTTCCAAGTGCCATCTGTACCTGAGTTACTTTTACAATATATTCCAAACTTAATGGCGTCCCCATCAACGTTAATGACAGCGCGGGAAAACCGCGATTGATTACATCCACACTCGCAACACCTCCCATACTATGAGCAATAATATGCACCGGTGATTTTTCTTTTTGAATAATGCATTCAATTATCCCCGAAAATTCTGTAAGGTCAGTGCGCTTACCAGTTGCAGCTCCATGTGCAGGGGCATCGAAGGCGATTACCTGAAACCCTTTTTTAACAAGTGCTTTAATCATTGGAGTGAATTGGCCGCTATGACCACCCCAACCATGAACACAAAGTATTGCAGCCCCCTCCCCCCAGCGATATATCGGTATTTCTTTATCATTGAATGTCATCCATTCTGTATTTGCAGTATTAAGCCAAGATTTGTCTTCCTCCTTCAATGGCATTGATTGTGGCTTGAACCATAGTGAATTAAGCCATTTACCACTCAGCGCCGGTGATACACTTCCCATTAAAGACAATACTTTTGATATCGCATTAAATACGGGATGCTGCTGAATCTGAGACTGTTGTGTTGTAATAAGGTCTGACCATTCAATAGAAGGGCTCATACTAAATCTCCTGAATCTGAGTAGTGTTTGTATCGCGATTTGTATCTTGAGTTGTACCCTGTGCGGCATTAGAAAGGGGCTGCTCAACGACCATCAACAAAGCGGGTAATAACAACAGGTCGACTAACAGGGCTATTCCCACTGTCATTGCAGCCATCAGCCCCATGTCACTATTACGCGCAAAACCAGACAAACTAAGCACTCCAAATCCTCCTACTAGCGCAAGACTGGTAATACAAAGAGCAACACCTACAGTAGAAAACGTTTGCTGAATAGCTGCCCTGGGATCTAGTTTTAGTCGCTTACGAGCAAATTGATATTTACTGAGAAAGTGCACCGTATCGTCAACAATGATGCCAAGCGTTAGAACAACGACAACTGCAAACGACATTCCAATCTCTCCATCCAATATTGCCCAAGCACCAAGACCGATAATGATCGGAGCAATATTAGGCACCAAACTTAACAACCCTAATTTAAGTGAGCGAAGGCTCACAATCATCACGACAGAGATCAGAACAAATGCGAGTAACGTGCCACTTACCATGCTGTCGACCGCTCGTTTAACAATATGTGTAAACATCGTTGTCGTACTCGCTCCGGTTACCTCATAACCTGGTGCATGTTGCTGCCACCAATCCATGATCCGATTTTCCATCCGTAGCATTTCTGATGAAGGCATATCATCAAAACGCACCTGCACTCGTGTGGCATCTTTATTGAGGGTCAGCTGATTATTCACATCTAAACCAAACGGTAACGACATTTCATAAAGCAATAAATATTGAGCGGCTAATTGCGGATCTGATGGCAATTGGTACCATGCGTCAGCGTCGTTGTGCATATTCCTATTCAAACGTTTAAATGTATCGGTAATGCTATATACGTGCCGTATTTCTGATTGAACACGAAGCCATTGTACAAACCGATCAACCTGCGCTAACGCTTTAGGAGAAGCTGCCTTTAACTCGCCTTCTCCTGGGGCTTGAATGGAATATTCAATACTATAAATACCGCTGACATTATCAGTATAGAAGTCACTATTCCGTCGGAATTCAAAACGCTCGTCAAACTGCTCGACAAACTTTTCATTCAACGTATTTTGTGGCACTAACCAAACAGCACCAATAAAGATAGCAGCACTTGATAACATAACGAAGAAACGATGATCTACTACCCACCCCCCCATTTTTCCAAGCCGAGAATGGCGGCTTTGTGTTTTTCGTTGTTGCGTTGGTAATAATGACAAACAAACAGGCAAGAAACTAAGACTCAAAAGAAAAGCTATAAAAACAGCGATGGCAACTAAATTCCCAAGATCTCGATAAGGAGGAACATCATTAAAGTTCATCGCCAAAAAACCAATCAATGTCGTAAGGCTGGTGATATAAATCGGTATCAAATTCATTTCGACAGCAAGTTCAAGCGCTTCTTTTTTAGTTCGTCCCTCTTGCCATTGCTGCATAAAAGTCTCAATAATGTGAACACAATGCGCAACAACAATCGCCATGATAATTGTTGGTGCAACCGCAGTAACTGTCGTAATAGGTATGTTTAACCATCCAAAAACTCCAAAGGCTGCTAAACCTGTCATAACAATGACAATCATTGATAGCACTGTCCCCCATATAGAGCGTGTCAATAATGCAACTAAGAACAACACCAATAAAAACATCAGTGGCGTTAACTGTTTAATATCTTGTCGACTCGCCTGGCCATAGGTATAACTAAGCATCGTAAGACCAATGGGTTTAATCTCCACATTTGGGTACTCACTGTGTAGCTCACTAATCGTTGCTTTAGCAACAGCCACCAGCTCTGCAATTACTTGTGGGCTTTTATTAGGCAAATTAAAGGTGGCAACAACCGACGTCGCGCTACCATCAGATGCTTGGATAAAATCTATTAAGCTAGGCTCCGTTAACGCTATTTTTTGCACGTGGCTGATAGCATCTGCATCAAGATTTATTGCATCTTCCACCAATGATGCAACAACCAAGTCTTCTCCTTGGTTATCTGCATAGGTGTATTGAAAATTGGTAATCGAATCAACTCGATTAACATAGGGCAACATCCACGCCTTTTCCGTCAGTTTTTCTACTACCGTTAACGACTCGACACTAAACACATCTCCCTGATTGGGCACCACAATGAATACCAAATTATCAGTGTCGGTATAAGCCGCTTTAATTTTTTCGTAAGCTTGCAACTCAGGATTATCAGGACCAAAGAAGTATTCATAATCAATACTAAACTGTAAGCGAGGTATACCACCCGCCATAACAGCAACCAATAACAGCGTGAAAAAAATCACCAGTGTTCGATGCTGCAAAACCCAACGAGCATAATTTTTATTCATAACATAAGCCTCTTTCGTGAAGTTACAACCAGATTAAAGGCAAGGTAACAAAACAAAGAGAGGCTTATATGACCACCAGAGTGTCAAATCAGACAAATGTCTGATTTGACATCAAAAATGTCTTATCCGGCATTCCAGAACACTGAATGCTGGCGTAAACTGACATCACAGTGTTTAGTTTCAAGCAAATGGTGGAGATCAATGATAAATGTGTCGATTGTCGTATCGGAACGCTGCCAAGCATCTGGGGTAATGGCGGTGTTAGATTTATTTGTAGCGGCCAATTACTGTCACGGGCATTTTATGCGCAAGCAATATGACCTGTTTACCACCCAACTGGTAGGTTTAGACACTTATCAACAAGCGTATAATGGCTGCTCAATTGGCCCCCTACAATCGCTCGAGAATACCCCGCGCCCCGATGTATTGGTTCTCCCAGGCATTATTGAAGCAATAGGCTCCCCCACCAGAATTAAAAGTGAGCTAGATAAATATCAAGATTGGTTTGAGACGTTGCGCAAATGGCAAGAGGAAGGCACTCTCATAGCGGCTTCCTGTAGTGGTAATCTTCTGGTTGCTGCTAGTAATTTAGCCCAAGGCCGGACACTAACTTGCCATTGGGCAATGGAAGAAGTAGCCGTTCAAATGTTTCCAGAAGAAAACTTTGATGCAAGTGATATGTTATTTGATCATGGAAACATGATCAGTAGCGGAGGTTCTTCAGCTATCAATCAAATGATTCTATTTACTATTGAACGTTTGGTTAGCCGAGAACTATCACTACTCACCGCAAAAATGATGTTGATAGATCTAGAACCTGCAAAGCAATCCTCTTTTGCATTATTTCAACCCAACAAACGCCACGGTGACAACACCGTGATTAACTTACAAAACTGGTTAGAGGAAAATTACACCACCTCAGTTTTCATTGGAGAACTCGCGCATCAGTTTAATATAAGTGAACGGCAGTTGGGCAGGCGCTTTAAAAAGGCCACAGGCGAGACCCCTAGCAACTATTTACAACGCTTACGACTTGAGCATGTGAAACGCTGCTTAGAAAACAGTAAAAGTCCCGCAAACACGATCATTTGGGATGCTGGCTATGAGGATCTAAGTTCTTTTCGCAGGCTATTTAAACGCAACACCGGCATGACCATGAACGAATACCGTCAACGCTTTGGATTGCGACAACAAGCAGTATAATTTCCGTCTTAAAGGTCAATGTTTTTCACCACGTTCTTATATCATAATCTAGCGCTGTCTATACATATCAAGAAATAGGATTTACGTATTATGAAAGGAATCAAAACCGAAATTACCATTAATGCTCCAAAAGAGAAGATTTGGGCATTACTTTCCGATCTTGATAACTACCAAAATTGGAATAATATCATTACCAACGTAAAAAGCTCTCTACAAGTCGATCGTGGATTTCGATTTAAAATAGATATTTTTGGCCAAGCAGTTCCAATGACTGCCAAAGTTCATCGTGCCGATGAGAACCAGTATTTAGGATGGGGTAACGATTACCAATCCTGGGTGAAAATGATATTGGCCGCTCACCACTATTTTGAAATCATTGAGATATCCGAGTCTCAATGTAAATTTGTACATGCTGAACAATTTTATGGAGTTGTACCGTTTGTACTATGGCCAATAATTAATAAAATGGGAAAAAGCTACGAACGCTTTAATGAAAGTTTAAAATCTGAAGCTGAGAAGTAACCTATCAATCCAACAGCTCCATTTACCCATAATACTTCTATCCGAGGCACAGAAAATATACCCACCCCGGATAGAAGTAAATGTTAACTCTTCACTCTACTCATCATCGCTTCTCGCACAAACATTAGAACTGCCATCTGAGTTAACACTCACCGCCAAATTTATTGGTCGACAACATACCTGACAATCCTCAATATAGTCTTGTTCAGCGACTGAACAATCAACAACTATTTCAATCATTTCACCACAGTAAGGACATGGTATTTTCTTCACATCAAGCGAATTTATCATAATAATACCTCAGCCAGTTCTTTCATTTCCTATCACTTGCCTCATCTCCTTTAGCTTAGCACTGGAAAACCAACCATATAGTGCCGGCAGCACAAACAACGTTAAAAATGTTGCGGTTACTAATCCTCCTACAATGACAATCGCCAAGGGTTTCTGTATCTCTGCCCCAACACCAGTCGACAACATCATCGGAATCAACCCCAACACAGAAGTCATGGCGGTCATCAATACCGGGCGCAATCGCGAAATAGCTCCTTCATAGATAGCGCTATCAACGTCAAGGCCATCACTCACTCGCTGATTAATGCTCTCTACCATCACCACTCCGTTTAATACCGCAACACCAAACAACGTGATAAAACCAATAGAGCTCGGCACCGATAAATACTGACCTGAGAAGTAGAGCGAAAACACCCCACCAATTACCGCCAAAGGAACATTGACCAAAATAAGTGCTGCCTGCCCTATTGAGTTAAACGCAAAATAAAGGAGCAACGCGATTAATGCCAGAGATATAGGCACTACGAGTGCTAGCCTTTTTTGAGCCCGTTCCTGGTTTTCAAATTGCCCCCCAATATCAACGGAATAACCCGGTGGAAGTGAGACTTGTAGCGCTATTGCTGATTTTATATCTGCAACCACACTACCCATATCTCTCCCTTGTACATTTGCCTGAATCACCACCCGCCGCTGCACATCATCACGGCGCACTTGGGGAGGTCCGGATTCAATTGAGATATCAGCAACATCTCCCAAACGCACCCACGCTCCTGTTGGTGATAGTAATCGTAACTCTGCAATACTTTGGGGGTTCTTCCTAAACGATGCAGCTAATCGCACATAGATATCATAGCGCTCGTTACCATTAATGATTTGCCCGGCCTCACGCCCTCCCAGACCATCTTTCACCAACGTCATTACATCTCCCACAGCCAAACCGTAACGAGAAAGCTGTTGCCTATTAGGTTTAACAACAAGTTGCGCTTCGCCGACAATTTGCTCCAACGCTACATCCCGTGCACCTTCAATCGTTTGCACAATTTTTTCTATAGTTTGGCCTTTTTCCGCTAGGATATTCAAATCTGGCCCAAACAACTTAATGGCCAACTGGGCTTTTACCCCCGACAACAATTCATCTACACGGGTTGCAATTGGCTGGGAAAAATTCAGTAGCAAACCAGGAAATTTTTCTAACTTCGATTCCATTAATGCCTGAAGTTCAAACCGGTTGCTTGCACTTGTCCATTCACTAACAGGTAACAAACCAATGTAAATTTCAATATTATTTACTGGTTCTGGATCACCACCAATTTCTGGTCGTCCAATGCGACTTAATGCATAAGTCACTTCTGGAAACTCCAGCAACATGGCTTCTAACTTTGGCGCAACATCAACGGCGGTTTCAAGGCTTGAGGAAGGTGCTAATGTTGCTCGTAAGTTAATAGTACCCTCTTCTAGTTCCGGTACAAATTCAGTACCTAGTTGCGGCAAAAGTAACAAAGCTGACGCCAATAAAACAATCGTAGAACCAATGACCACTTTAGTGTTTTCAAGCGCCCAACGCAGTCCAACCCGATAAAGTCTCAACAAGGGTTTAAGCACAATACTTTCTTTTTCTTTAATTCCTCGCCGAAACAACAGGCTCGCTAATGCTGGCACCACAATAATTGCAACAAACACAGCAGCTACAATAGCCAACATAATACTTACGGCCATCGGTTGAAATAACTTCCCCTCAACCCCTTCAAAACTAAACAAAGGCATAAATACAACCAAGATTATCGAAGTAGCAAAAAAGATAGGTCGTACCACTTCTTTTCCTGCTTCTTGAAGTCTTAACTCAATGCCCTGGGTATCATTCGCCATGTCGTGAGGGTCTGGGCGAGATAGGTGTTTAAACATATTGTCCACCATCACCACGGAACCATCCACCAACATACCGATAGCAACGGCAATACCACCCAGCGACATTAAATTCGCCGACAACCCCAACCAAGACATAATCATCAATGCAATGCCAATCGCTATGGGGATCGAAATAAGTACTAACACCGTTGCACGAAGATTCATTAAAAATAACGCCAATATGACGACAATGAACACAAACGCTAATAGCAACGCATCCACAACTGTTTTTACCGCTTTGGTGATTAAATCGGCCTGGTCATAAAACGCCTCAAAACGTACCCCTTTGGGTAATGCTTGCTGGATTAATGTCACACGATCATTAATTCCATCAATGGTTTCCTTGGTATTGGCTCCCATACGCTTTAATACGATGCCCGATACAACTTCACCTAACCCTTCAACTTTTCCCTCGTCATTTCGGCGTGTTATTGTCACTGCGCCCTGGCGAATCTCTCCACCTAACTCAACCTTCGCCACATCATCTATTGTCACAACAGCCCCAGCAATGGTCTTTAGCGGTATTTGACGTAATTCCTCCAAACCCAGCTTATTTCCACTTAACCAACCAACGCCACGGATCACCAGCTGCTCTTGCCCCCGATTCATGTACCAACCACCAGCGTTGCTATTGTTACGCTCTAATGCATCAATCACATCCTGTTGTTGCAACTCATAGGATAATAATCGTGATTGGTTAAGGTTTACCTGGTATTGGCGCACTTCACCGCCAAACGACAAAACATCTGTCACGCCGTCCACCGGCATTAATAGCAATTTCACCACCCAGTCATTCAGCGCTCGCAATGCCATTGTATCCACACCCGAATCTGGGTCGGCAAACAACAAGTATTGATATACCTGGCCCAATCCCGAGGTATTAGGACCAATCTCTGGCGTACCAACACCTTTGGGAATCATTTCCTTGGCAGACTGCAATCTCTCAAAAACCAATTGTCGAGCAAAATAAATATCGGTACCTTCCTTAAAAACAACCGTAATACCCGACAACCCTGTTTTCGAAACAGAACGCACCTCCTCCACATCAGGCAATGCATACATCACAGCTTCAATTGGAAAAGTTATTAGCTGTTCCACTTCCTCTGACGCAAGCCCCGGCGCCTCTGTATTTATGGATACTTGAACATTTGTCACATCAGGAAATGCATCCAAGTTTAATTTAGGAATAACAAAAACAGATGACACTATTAACGCAAATAATGCGATCACCACCAATAGCCGATTTGTCACCGACCAAACAATCAAACGATTCAACATAATAACTACCCTTGATTAATGGTTGTGCGGATCAAAACCGCTTTTGGCGATTTCTGATGCAACAAAAAATGCTCCAGTCATGACGACACGACTACCAGGTTCAACTCCAATAATTTCTCGCCATTCACCAAAAAAACGTCCTAGCTCTACCTCCTTCGCGCTAAAGGTTTTTGCTTCAGTATTTTCCCTACCCTCCTTCTCACTAACAAACACAACCCAATCGCCGTCTGCACTACGCATTAAAGCGGTTTCAGGTACGGCAAGCACAGGCGTTTCTGTTTTAAACAAGAAATACACATCAGCAAATTGTCCCGGGTGTAATTGGTGCGACTCGTTGTTGACCAGTAAGCGTACGATACGCGTACGTGTTTTAGGATCAATGGTATGTGCTGCTTGTACCACATTCGCATCAAATATATTACCTCCGACATTAATTTGAGCTTTAGTTCCCAGAGGTAGCTGTATAGAAGTATTGGGCGCTAAGCGAGCTTCGACCCATAACGTGTCTTCTTGGGTTAGTTCAATTAATGAATCACCTGATTCAACACGCTGCCCCTGATGAAAGTCATCTGAAAGAACAACACCTCTGCTATTAGCGACAAGTGTATACTCCCCCAACACTGGGTCTCGCGTCTCATCACCTACCGCTACGAGAGAGATCACTGCCTCTTTCGAGAGGCCATAAACCAACAACCGACTAAAGCTTGTCTCATAAACAGTTTTTGCCAATACAAATCGTTTATCGCCAACGGCCTTACGCCCCAAGAGATTTACACGTCTCCACTCCGCATTGGCAATTCGAAATGCCCCTTGCGCCTCAGCTACACGCTCACTAAATAATGTCACCAGAAGCTGTCCTTCATCCACATGGTCACCCAATGCAACATGGCGACGAATTACAACAGAATCCACCCTTGGAGAAACTATATAACTTGTGTAACCGTTGGCTTTTACTTCTCCGGGTGAGTAGACTTGATATTCCATTTTTTTAGCGTTAAGCGGTTCTACCGTTATGCTCGCTAACCTTTCCTGAGCCGGTGAAATGGTTACTACACTCGACTCGTCCTCATGGCTATCTTTTTCACGAGGGTTAGTTGCAACACTACCGTGATTATGTGAGTCTTCCAAATGATGTTGCTCCGAAGCAACACCGGTGCCTAAATATGACATCAGTACACCGGCTACAACAATATTAGTAATTAAGTTCATTTTCAGTTACCTAAATAAATGACGTTATTTCTGAATTATTTCTAAATTCAGAATGTTCTATTGTGTCGAAAGTACAGTGTTAAACTGACCTATTTGTAAAAGCCAATCGATACGAGCCAATTTAAATTGTTTTTCCAATTCAATCCCTGCCGAAAGGCTTTCTGATATTTGCTGCATTACCAACAGGTATTCAGGCGTGCTTAAATCACCACTTCGCCATTGCTGATTAATGAGCTGACCTCCTCGCCCCCCTCGGCCATTCATCAGCTGACGCCAACGGTCCACTCTAGATTGATAGACCTGCAATACCGACAACGAGGACTCAATCAACCCTTTCTGTTGACGGCGAAGCGAATAATATTCTGCCTCCGCCGATAGTGCCTCTTGTCGCGCAGCCTTTAGTTCAGATGAATAATTGTTGCGTATAGTTAAAGGTATCGACACGCTCAAACCAAGCACATTGTTATTCCCGACTTTCCCCGCATTGAGACCTACTGTAGGATCCGGATTCGCATCTTGCTTTACTTGTTTTGCTATAGTTTTTGTCTTTTCCCAATCTGCTTTTGCAAGCAGCACCACAGGATGATCCTCCAACCAATTTATTTCACTCGCGCTATTAGCACTTTTCGACATATCGACTACACGCGTCCAAAACGATTCAGGGATGATTCGCAGGTCATTCGTTAAACCCGGCAGCGCTGTATCAACCCTTGCTTTTGCTTTCTTTAAGCTTGCTTCTGCGGCAGCTGTTACATTAAGCCGTTGTGTAAGACCAAGCACCGTAAGCTCTGCATCAATTTGCCCAACGTCACCGCTTTTTTGTCGCTGATTAACCCAAGTCAACATGGTATCCAACTGAGCCTCTTGCTCGCGAGCTAATACCGCTTGGCGGCCATCCGCTTGCAATGACACTAAAGCAGCTAACGAATCAGCAATTTGGTTTTGCACTGCCAATTGGTAAGATGCCTTTGCAGCCTGAAGCTTAAATGCCGCATGTGTTTTACGTACTGCAACCTTGTCTTGCCAATCAAAGGCCTGAGTAATACCGATACGGTAATTATTTGAGTTCCCCTCTCTCTCAACATCCGTTGAAATTCCAGGATTATAAATCGGCTTGCTTGAACCACTAAAATTTGACACAGCAGCATTCATTTTTTCTTTTATCGCAACAATTCCTGGGTGCTGTAAAACTTGCTGCTTAAGTTCCACCTGCCAACTAATTTCATTTGCTGATGCGTTGACTATAGATGGTCCTGCTAGCGGCAAACACATAACCAACAGGCACACAAAAACCAAGCGCTTTTTAGAACACTCTTTCATAAGTTTATCCTTTATCGGGGATCCGTTTATGGTCCACTGATAGCCAAAATCAGCGAACCAACTTAACCTACACCTTCGCTATTAACACGCGATATTCATGGTATGCAATGATTCGGAAGGGATACCAACGTCAGTCTCATGAAAAGACAGCCTAATCATTGAATTCAGGGGTAACTTTTGGGGGATATCGACAGAAAAATGAACTCCTCCTCTCCTCTTCATCTTTCGAGTTAACATGGAAGGAGAATAGTCGGCTGCAGCCTCTGCCAGAAACCTTCCTTCAGGAGAAAACGCAGCGACATCAACGTGTCCCTTAGAAAGCCCTTTACGCCTAACAGCCGTCAGCCGTCCAGTAATTCTCGTACCATCTTCGACAGTGGATGCAGACACGCGCTGAAAGATCCACCGCTGATTGGGCTGGGTTACAACAGAAGTGCCAAAGGTAGCACCATAAGAAGAGGTTTCATTTGCAAAAACAGGAGCTGCCAAAGCAGCAGATAAAACAATAGCCGTCAGAAATTTCATTAGAAACAATCCTAAGAATCATATTAGTCGAAGTCCTAAAAGAACTTGTTATGTAATAAAAATAAACCGTTCGACTAAACGATAGGAGGACGTATATCAGGGGAAGGCGTGTACGAAAGGTAATCAACAGAAGCAGTTAGAAAGAGATGCTGCTTATAGGGAAACACATCATCCCCATTCCCAGCAGTCTTTAGATAGTTTACACCATGACAATGACAGCAATGATGACAGTCATATTCGTCAAGAGACGTCGATTCTAATGGCTCTGAAGAAACATTTAGCTCCGCTGAATCACCGTGAGCATGTTCGAATTCAAGATGCTGCTCGCCACTTTGGTGTGGCTGATGCACATCTGCAATAGCAACAAATGACTGCATCGCAATCATCGTAACTAGTAGATATGTCAGCACTTTCTGAATCATTTGATCTTCTTTAATAAGCAACAATTGGGGGGAACGATAACAATGAGCCGCTCCCGAACAAGAGAATAGACTACCAAAATGGCATTAAGTTGCCAATGGCTATCAATTAATTGTACCGATTTAATTGATAGCCATACATCAAGATTCTGCTGAGGCCAACTTAACCACCACGGCAGTGGACTCACCTCGGTGAGCAGCCAAGTGCTCGCTATACAAGTAATTAACAAAGTGCTCTATACCCAATTTACAATATTCGCTACGTATTGACGGAAATACGTCAAACGCATGTTGCGCCCCCGCTATTTCAGCATAAGCAACCGCTTGATTGGATATTTTACCCAGCTCCTCTACAAACTTTCTCGCTTCTTCCTTTGGGGTAAGCGTATCGCTATCACCATGAACAACAAAAAATGGTGGTGCATCTTCATGAATTCGATGTAAGGGTGAGGCCTCTAAATAATGTTCCCTGTGGCCATCTAACGATTCCTTCATTACAGAACGGTGCAATAATTTCCCCAAACCTGCATTCGCTTGTAATCCGTAAGTATTAGAAAAATCATAGACACCATAAAACGGAATACATCCCTGCACTGTTGTATCAACCTCCTCAAAACCCGGTTGGAATTTTGGGTCATTCGCAGTAAGTGCGAACAAAGAACTGAGGTGGCCTCCAGCAGAGCCCCCTGTTGCAATGATAAAATCTGAATTGCCACCGTACTGCTGAATATTTTCTTTCACCCAAGCAAACGCTTTTTTACAATCAATAATGTGCTCAGGAAAAGTACCCGCAGGGCTTAATCGGTAATCAACACTTACACAAACCCAACCGTTCGCGGCCAGGTGGTTCATCAAGGGTCGTGCCTGCTCATTCTTGCTACCTTGTTGGTAGGTCCATGCGCCCCCGTGGATTTGAAATAATATGGGGCAATCTTGAGGCAATGAATGGTGATGGTAAACATCTAATTTTAGGTTCATGCCATCCTGGGCATCATACTTGATGTTTTTTATCCGTTTAACATCATCACGATCTAGCAACCATGGCTTAGCTATTTTTTCTATATCGATGCTCTTGTTAAGTCTATCTTGCAATTCTGGCGCAACATTCTTTTGATAGTCATTACCAAGAGCTGATTTAAGCGCTTCTTCTACAACATATTTTGCTCTAAAACTTGTCGTGTAATGCCCCATCATTGCCACCCATGAAACAATAGTGATCAATATCCCCAAACTACCCCAAAAGCCATGGATAGCACCTATCATGGCAAAAAGAGTCGTTGCTATGGCTTGGGCGACTATCACATGAGGAATCGCCTCGCCAATGACCCACCCAGCAAGAAAACTGGGCACCATCCCGCGCTCACTTTTATAGTTTGGCCGATAAAGGTTGTAGGTAAGCCAAGCCGCTACTAATGTTGTACAAAAATACAATAAACCCATATCTCATTACCCTTGCTGTGTTAATGACATCAATCTAACTTTCACTATCCAATGCGGATAGGTGCTCTGCAAAAAACGCTTTATAGACATCTTCGGACAAACCCGTAATATCAAGAAAAACTTCATCGTCATCAGGAATTGCAATCAGTGTAGCATCTGCAAAATCAATAACATTTTCATCCTTATCAACCAAGCTAAAATCCTTATTCAACCCTATAAACACGACCCCACCATCCTCTTCGCCCCCTATACTCTTGATCCACCCTGCCAGTGCTTTGGCTCCACCAATGTTATTGAATACGCCAGATACAGCGTACGTTGACGGATCACCCCGCTCTAGCTTGGTGGTACCAATTTTGTCTTTTTCGTGGCTAAGCGTGTACATATTTAAGCTCCTGGTAATGATTAAACACTTCTGGTGTTAGGGGCACTCAATGTTATCCACTGAGTAAGCCTGACCAATTGTAACGGGTATTGAGCTACAGTCCACTCGCCACTGGAGTTATACCATTCTCTTATAGCCTGATTTCGAAACACCCTAATAGCTAATACCAATTCTGGTGTAATATGATAAGTGAAAGCCTGGAAGGAGAATGGTTATGGTTATTCAAGTTAGAGACATGATGAATACCGTTGTTATCTCTGTTTCTCCAGAGATTGGATTAGATGTTCTTGAAAGTGAATTAACTCAACATTCAATCAGTGGAGCACCGGTAATAGAAAACAACAAGGTGGTAGGTGTCGTCAGTTTCTCAGACATAGTCAAACAACTCAATATTGAGCACACCTACGCTCTCACTGCTTACGATTATTATGAGGGGCCTTACATTACACATGGCGGTGAAAATGAAGTTAACCAGCTAGGTTCCTTTATTGGACATCGACTTGAACACCTGACGGTCAGAGATATTATGCATCAAATAATCAAATCCGTATCACCTGATCAGCCAGCGGTGGACGCTGCAGACATAATGCTTGAACACAAGGTCCATCGCTTACTGGTTCTTGATGACAATGCTAAATTAATGGGTATTGTATCCTCCACTGATTTTGTCAAATTACATTCAAGTCCACATTGAAGACTGTATTTTTTATTTGAACCTAGGTACTAGGTAGGCAGCATAATTTCACGCCCCGGTTTGGGGCATGAAAGCCTAAAATTAACATAAACCAAAACACGAACACTCCTAAGTAATACCCATTTTTCATGACCAGCAGTTTTATTATTCCTTTAAGGTTTTAAACATCGATTAAATTTTCTACAACTTTAGATAACTTCCTCTATTTATTGAATTTAATTTTTACACCCTTAAAATATTTTTCTCATCTATAAGTTTTGACATTTTTATTTCCTCGTCTAGATTTGTTACTCCAACGACGCAATATAAAAAAGGGAGCACATCATGTTCGATAATTCTGTTTCACTAATAAGAAAAAGAGACCACTTAAATACACTTATAGAAAAAAAGCTAAAAACAGTTAAAACAACAACAAAACAGAGCACACCAAGAAAGGTGGCACTTTTAGGCTGGCTAGGTATCACCATGCTAGTTGACAAAAAAACTCGACAGGGTGTTTTAGATTCCATATCTGAATTCATGCCTAACGATACAGATAGAAACTTATTCAGAGAACTAAAATTGGCTAACACCTCACCAGTAAAACAATCTGAAGCCAAGATCCAATAATACTTTATATATATTTTCAGGTTGACTGATACAAGCAGGTGACATAAATAAAAATTTATGTCACCTGTGATCTAGATTAGTGCTTTCCAGTCAAGGGAACAAAACGAACCGGAAGAACGTGTTTTGTGTGAGTAATCCCTTTGCTATTTTTTGTCAACAAAACAAGGTTTTGCGGTGAGTATTCAGTACCAATAGGGATAATCATTCTGCCGTTGTTTTTAAGCTGCTCAACAAGTGACGGTGGAACCTTCTCAGATACTGCTGTTACAATAATCCCATCGTAAGGCGCATATTCATTCCAACCGTAATACCCATCCCCCAATTTTGTATGTACATTAGTATACTCAACCTCCTGCAGCCTACGTTTCGCCTTGTCCGCCAGCTCCTTAATGACTTCAACACTATACACTTCCTGAGCAATTTCTGACAATATTGCAGCCTGATAACCAGACCCCGTGCCAACTTCTAAAATACGGTGTGTAGAATCAATATGTAAAATCACTGCTGTCCCACAGTTTGACATAAAAAAGGCCTAATTCTCGATAAGTGTTACAATGCAAGTGCGAACAAACAACGTAATACAAAAGGAAAATTAGGCCTTGGCACATAATAAC
>MAAB01042818.1_pt1 | contig 17759 bp, 16 predicted proteins | sample 1115991 | NCBI WGS metagenome assembly MAAB01 (sample SAMN04961124, study PRJNA320927) | seawater metagenome | isolation source: sample BD02T18 sea water enriched with oil for 18 days | place: USA:Gulf of Mexico | collected 2013-07-27
AGGGACTTTTTTATCATTATTGTATCCTTAAAAAGTGCACTCTTAAGTGAAAAAGAGAAGTAATGGAGAAAAGTAAAAGTTTTTTTCTATTACTCGTTTATAACCAGTATGTAAGTTTAATACCAGTCATGTCGAGCCTGTATGGACTAAAAACAAAAAAAGGCGCAAATGCGCCTTTTTTTATCCATTCCTCACTATATAAACCACTCAAGCAACCTATAGTTTTGCAGTTTGATACTTATGGACACGTCTATTAACCCAGCAAATAACCGCCATCCACATTTATACATGTACCCGTCGTATAACTGGCTGCATCACTGGCCAAATACAAAACCGTGCCCGCCATTTCGCTTGGCTCTGCCACACGGTTCATGGGAATATGCTCAAGCGCTTTCTCTAAAATCATAGGATTTTTGACCAAGGTTGCTGCAAATTTAGTATCTGTAGCGCCTGGCAATAGTGCATTCACGCGAATGCCCATTTGCGCACACTCTTTAGCAAAACATTTGGTCATGGAAATAACGGAAGCTTTAGTGATACTGTAAATACCTTGCATAGAGCCCGGAATTACGCCGTTTACAGAAGCCACATTAATAATGCTACCGCCTCCATTTTTCTTCATTAATTTACCCCCTTCCACACACATGAAAAAGTAGCCCTGAATATTCACGTCTACGGTTTTCTTGAAAGCGCTTAAGTCCGTGTCGAGAATGTGACCAAAAAATGGGTTGGTTGCCGCATTATTAACCAGTATGTCGAGTTTTCCATGCTCATTTTTAATCTGCTCAAATACACTGCTAATTTGATCCATATCACCTATATGGCAAGGCATCGCTTGTGCGCTAAAGCCCGCCTCTTTAATTTCATTAACCACTTTTTCACAGCCATCTAATTTACGGCTGGAAATAATTACATGTGCGCCATGCTGGGCCAATAATTTGGCAATGCTTTCACCAATGCCACGGCTAGCACCCGTTACTAAAGCTACTTTTCCGGTTAAGTTAAATAAATCTGAACTCATCTCATTACTTCCATCGTTATAATAATATTATTAAAAATGCAAAGGGCGACTATAAATAATATGGCCGCCCATGAAAACACTCACTTAAAACTAAGCTGGCTTTCCTGACATTTTAGCGTTGAATTTTTTAGCGGTACTTTTAATGATCCTGAAATATAAACTAGGCATAAAGCGCTTAAGCAACCAAAAGTTCTTTTCCGTTTTATGAGTCAAAATCATAAAGCGCCCGCGGGACGATGCCTCAAATACTTGTTTCGCAATATCATCTGCGCTGACAGATGATTTTGCCATTAACTTGCTTGCCACTATGGTGCCGCTAGCATCGGTTGAACGCATGGTGTCGGTGAGGTTCGTTTTAAAGAACGCAGGACATAAAACAGATACTTTTACGTTGTGTGGAGCAAGCTCGCTGTACAAGGTTTCAGACAATGCCACTACGGCCGCTTTAGATGTATTGTAAGCTGACATCCCTGACATATGTAACAAACCCGCCATACTGGCAACATTAATTAAATTGCCTTGGCTCTTTTTTAATAAAGGCGTGAAATAATGACAACCATTCACAACGCCCATTACATTAATATCCATGGTCCATTTAAAATCTTTCAATTCAATGGCGTCTATATCTCCGCTGCTGGCCACTCCGGCATTATTAATGAGTGCATCCAACCCTTGCCAACGGCTGGCAATTGTATTTTGCAGGCTGGCCCATTGAGATTCGTCGGTTACATCTAAGTGCTCAAAAAAACAGTCGGTGTTATGTTCATGATGAAGTTGCTCGGCTATTTTTTTACCCGCTTCATCTTGAATATCAGCAATGCAAACACTCCAGTTTTGCGCGGCATAATATTTGGCCATGGCCAAACCTAAACCACTGGCACCGCCGGTTATTAATACTTTTTTCATAACTGTATGCCTATTTTGTATTTTTTTTAATGAGGTTGTAATATTTTTTTAATTCTATTCTCGCTACCATACTGCGATGCACTTCATCGGGGCCGTCGGCCAAGCGTAAACAACGAGCATAGGTAAATAATGCGGTAAGCGGAACATCTTCACTTAGACCTGCTCCGCCGTGTATTTGAATTGCTTGATCCACTATGGTCTGCAGTATATTAGGCACCACCACTTTAATTTGGGACACCTCGCTTAACGCACCAATTATGCCTTTTGTGTCTAATAACCAAGCACATTTAAGCGTTAATAACCTTGCTTGTTCGATGGCAATACGACCGTTAGCGACAATATCTCGATTGCCGCCTAAATTTAAAATGGGTTTTGCAAAGGCCTCTCGAGTGATTCCACGTTCAATTAATAACTGCAAAGCACGCTCGGCTGCCCCAATAGCGCGCATGCAATGATGCACCCTACCAGGTCCCAAACGCCCCTGAGCAATTTCAAAACCCCGTCCAACTCCAGCGATGATGGCACTTTTAGGTAAACGTACATTGGTAAAACTTACTTCTCCATGACCATAAGGCTCGTCAAATTCACCAAACACACTGAGCATGCGCTCTACCTTCACCCCTGCACTGTCCATTGGAACCAAAACCATAGAATGCTGGGCATGTTTAGGCGCACCAGAATCACTTAACCCCATAAAGATAATAACTTTACAATCTGGGTGCCCCACCCCAGTACTCCACCACTTAGTGCCATTGAGTATCACTTCATCACCATCAATTATGGCACTGGCTTCAATATTGGTGGCGTCACTTGAGGCAACTTGGGGCTCGGTCATGCAGAAAGCACTGCGGATGTCACCTGCTAGCAGGGGCTTTAACCACTTGTTCTGCTGCTCTTCGTTGCCGTAATGCACCAAAACTTCCATGTTGCCGGTATCTGGCGCGTTGCAATTAAAAATCTCTGGGGCCATAAAACTTCGCCCCATTTGTTCAGCCATTAGGGCGTAATCACTATTATTAATACCCGCACCAAATTCACTTTTGGGCAAAAACAAATTCCATAAACCCAGTTCTTGAGCCTGCTTTTTAAGTTGCTTAATAATGGGCAAGACGACCCAACGGTTATCTAGGGCTCGCAGCTCTTTAAAATAGCGCTCTTCTATGGGTAATATTTTTTTATCAATGAACTCAGTGACCTTCTTAAGGACGCGTGCACCTTCATTTGACGGGTTAAAATCCATGACTACACCTATTGCCCAATAACATTTAGATCGCTAATTGATCCAATGTAGAGCCCTTTGCACTATAAATCTAATGAATGTTTTGAATTACTTCGAATAAGTGCTATTAATAGTCATAAGAGGCCAATGAAGAGGTATAGCAAATGAAGATTGATTTAAACTTGTTTACGGTATTCGAAGCGATTTATAGCGAAGGCAGCCTTACTCAGGCGGCCAAGCGCTTAAACCTCACTCAACCAGCCATTAGCCACGCATTAGCGCGCTTGCGGGTTCGCTTAGATGACCCTTTATTTGAGCGCCACGGCCATAAAATGCGTCCTACGCCCTTAGCTCAAAACCTTCTACCTGACATTCAACACGCGCTAAATCAGTTAAACCACGCCCTACAGGTAGCACATACCTTCGATGCCAGTAGAAGCGATAAAACCTTCTTCCTGGCCATGCGCGATTTGATTGAAGTCACTATGTTACCGCCACTTATTCAAAGTTTGGACCGTGAAGCTCCAAACATAAAAATAAGCAGCATTCGCATTACTAGAAAAGACATGTCACAAAAGCTAGCCAGCGGCGAATTAGATTTTGCTGTCGATGTTTTATTGCCCAACATGCCAAATGTTCACCATCAGCGATTAATTGAAGATGAATTAGTGGTATTGGTAAACAAGCAATTGTCTGCCCACAAAGGTATTATGGATAAAGCGAATTATTTAGACGCCAAACACATAGCCGTGAGCGGTCGTTCAAGCGGCCCAGATTTAGTTGATTACGCGTTAAGTTCTCAAGGATTCAATCGGGACATACACCTGCGTTGCCAACACTATTATGCGGCTTGCCAAGTGGTAGAAAGAAGTGATCTTGTACTCACTATGCCTAAAAGCTACGCACAAGTGTTAAGCCGAAGCTTTGAAAACATAGAACTGTTTCCTTTGCCTATGGCCAGTACCGACATCGATATTCATTTATATTGGCACCAAAATCGCGATAAAGACCCGGCCAGTATTTGGTTCAGAAACTTTATTAAAAATATAGAAACACAATGGCACTAAGCGGCATTCCTATTAAGTTTAACCCGAGCGCATATTATTAGGGGTTTGATCAAACCAACGATGACAAGCGCGATAAAAAGTTGAAGACTCAGAAAAACCCAAGTCTAACGCGACTTCTTTTAAACTTTTTTGGCTGTTGCATATTAACTCTTTGGCCTTTTGCCGGCGTTGCTCATCAATCACTTCTAAAAAACTGGTCTGTTCTTCCTGCAAACGACGTTGCAGTGTGCGTGTACTAATATTAAGTTTTTTAGACACTTGTTCACGATTTAAATTAAAATTCCCTGCCGCCATAATCACCTGAATCACTTTCACTTTCCAGCTGGTATTTAAATGTAAGGCCAGCAATTGATCTGCGTGGGCTTTATGCAATACATTTAAACCTACATCACTTTCAAGTAACGTTTTGTTTAAAAGCTCGGCCGGAAATAAAATGCCCGTAAACGGCATATTAAATTTTGGTACTAAATCAAAAACTTTAATATATTCATTCATATCAGGCCCTGGGGCATGAGGAAAATAAACCTTTAAGGGTTTAATCACATCATCGCCTATTAACCACTCACTAAACGCCACCAATAACGCCATCACCGATTCATGTTGATGGCGACTAAAGGGGTTATTGTCAGGAGTAGGGGTAAATTGCAACCACACTTTACCTTCGTCGTAACTAACCTCTACAACAGCCCCTTCGCTTATAAGTGGCAAATAGTGGGTAAAGCTTTTTAACGCTTCTAACAAGTTACGACTGGTCATGGCCACATAGGCGGCGGCATGAAAATATGAAGGCCTTACCCTTTGCCCCATTAACAAACCAAAATAATCATGGCCACTTAATATTTCAGCTTTACTCCAAATTTCCTGAGTTAGGTCGAGAGACAAATACGCCGGTAGGTTTTGATCTAGGTCTAAACTTAAATTTAGCTCAGACAATATTTGCTGAGGCTCGACCCCTAAGGATTCGGCGGCAGCAAGAATGCCTTTTACCCAATGAATGGATACACGCTTATGACTGGATTCCATAGAGTTTTATATTTTCAACGGGTGAATTTAAATACTTCATTGTTGATTAAGGCCTATTTGGCACGGAAGGTCAATGAATTAGCCCTGCATTGGCGCTGTTATAACAATTGACTTTGGTATAGTTAAGACTTAAAACATTATCACTATCGGGAATAATATGTCTAAAAGCATTCAAATGTGGCTCGACGAATACGGTGAGAGCCACCAGAATAAACTTAACAAACGCATTCACTGGGTATGTGTGCCCATTATATTTTGGACCGTCATGGCGTTTATCTTTGCGATTCCCAGCCCGGCGCTATTGAATGAAGTTTCACTACACCTAAATTGGGCCACCATAGGCGCGGTATTAATTATGATATTTTATGCTCGCCTGTCAGTATCGCTGACCGTGGGCATGGCCGTCTTTACCGCCGCATGTTACTTCTCAATCGTGGCGTTCGATGCTGTATGGCCTGACTATCTAGTAGGTTTCTCGGCGGTAGTATTTATAATTGCATGGGCCGTTCAATTTTATGGCCACGAAGTAGAAGGCAAAAAGCCCTCTTTCCTTAAAGATGTGCAGTACCTGATGATTGGTCCTGCCTGGTTGATGTCCTTCACCTATAAAAAGATGGGCTTGAAGTACTAATTTTTATTACGACTGAAGCCTGCCTCTATCTACCTTGCTGCGCACTAAAGCTCAGACAAATACAAAAAAGGCCCTGAATACTACTATCCAGGGCCTTTTTAATACTGCGAGTAAAAGAAATTACCCTTCTACGGTACCAGTGGCAACGGCTTCAGTTGCTGGCGCAGTTTCAACGGCTGCTTCTTCCGCTTTCACTTCAGTAGCTTCTGTAACAACAGCTGCTTCAGTGGTCTCTACAACCGGTGCAGCTACCACTTCTACTACAGGTGCAGCTTCAACAGCTGGAGTAGAAACAACAGCGTCTTCTCCACAGGCGATCATGGCAGTGGCGGCTAATACGATGGCTACTTGCTTTAACATTTTTATTCCCCAAGTTTTAATTATTATGCGCTTAAAAGCGGGACTAAGACTAAAGCATAAAATTATAATTAAATATGAAGCACCTCCGTATTATTAACCTTGTTATTAGCAAACGGTAAAACTGTGAACCAGTACTTTAAAAATGGCGCAATCAAACCAGCCTGATAATAAATCCCTGCTCGCTGGCGCACATAAAAACGAAATTTACGGGCAAGGACAGAGTTTCGTCATGTATCTGGATACTACAGCATCACTTCCACTCACTTGGGTAAGTCTATCGGCCCCTGTAAATGTATCGTTCAACTTATACGCGTAAGCGAAGTCATGCCTTTACATTTAGGTTGCTGTTAAACTTTCGCCATCAGGCTGAGTAAAAGACAATCAAGCATTTACATTAGAGCTGGCATTTCCCTGTCAAAAACCGACATAGTCCTAATAACGCCAAGGCAGCAGCAACGCTGGCGACTTTATGAAAAATGGCTAAGTTAATTTAAATACCTTAGCTTGCTTTACCCCTCTCAGCCTCCCTTTAGCAAGATCACTGATAGCAAGTACTTTCAGAACACTCGTCCCCCCCTACCCAGGCACACCGGACACGAATCTACCTTTAAAGAGCACTTTTGCTGGGTTTATTGACTATGCTCAATAAGCAAACTGAATTTGGGGCCCCACCTTGCTTACTCTATCAAGACGAATTTGGATCAGTTTCACCACCGTGTTAACAATAGGCATTATTATGTCTTATGTGATTAGTCAGTCTGGAAACATGGTTAACCACACCACCCAGCATTTGGTCATGGTGCAGTTACCTAAACTGGCACTCATTAAGCACCTGCGTGCCTCTCTTACCGAGCATGAACGCTTATTGTATGAGTATTACACGACCACCAACCGCGACCTAGTATGGCCAAAAATCATGGCCCGCGAACAAGAATTTAATAATTATTTAACCAACGTTCGCGATAGCTTTTCTGGCAATATAATGACGCTGCCAAAGCTCTATAAGGAAATTCAGCTATTACGCCACTCCTTAGACCAGAACCTCGGGGGAGGGCAAGTTGACTGGGACAAAGCCAGATTTGATTTAGCTAATTTAACACTTACTGGTCAATCTGCCGAAAATATACTCATTGCGCTCACTGAGACCATTCAACAAGAAGCTTGGGAAGGTGCCGAGTCTTCCCAGCAGCAAATTAGTAATATTTTATTACTCGTAATCAGCTTCACCGTCTTTATCATTTTTGCAGCGCTATTAGTAGGCTATTACACACAGGTTAATATTAAAAAGACCGCTAAGCGTAGAGCGCTGGCCAAGTTCCCCGAACGTAATCCCAACCCTATTATTAATTTAAACTGGCAGGGTGACATTTTATTTAATAACCCTGCATGCCTTGATCTAATCACGAGCTTAGGAAAAGATGCCTCTGATGTAAGCCATATTTTACCGGATGATTTTTTTAATAATTTAAAGAAATGGCAGTATGAAAAAAAGTCTCAGGTAAAATTTAACGCAAAGATTGGCGAGCGCCATCTTCATTATAGCTTATCTTTATTACCGGACTTAGGCAGCTGCCATCTTTATATGGAGGACGTTACTGAACGCATAAAAGCCCAAGAACAACTTAAATATCAAGCATTACATGATGTGCATACGGGCCTTGCAAATCGTCGGCAATTTGAAAATATACTCAACCAAAAAATTAGCGATCACAGTACCTTTTCTGTGTTATTCATAGTGATAGACCGTTTCAAGCTTATCACTGCGAGTCAGGGCTATCATGTAGGAGATCTGACCATAAAGTTTATGGGTGAGCGTTTAGTGCAATCATGTGAGAACCTTAAAAAGCACGTTCAGATATTTCGCTTAGAGGGGTCAACTTTTTGCCTTATTATTAATAATAGTGACCAAAAGTTGGCCCAAGAAGTCGCACAAACCATTCGAAATTCCATGGATGAGCCTTTGTGTGTCAATGACTACCGATATTACTTAAACTTAAGCATGGGAGTTTGTCACTACCCGCAGGATGCACACGACTCTCAAAGTTTAATCACCAATGCACATGCCGCGCTACATTATGCTCGCCGTCAAGGGGATATGTGTGAAACCTACGATAAAAATCTACACGCAACTGATACCAATTGGTTGCCCATAGAAGCAGGTATGCGCCATGCTTTAGAAAATAATCGCTTTTTACTGCACTACCAAGCAAAGGTAGATGCCGACTCTACGGTGGTTAAAGGCGCTGAAGCACTCATTCGCTGGCAAGGAGAGGACGGCAAGTTAATCAGCCCAGGGATATTTATACCTGTGGCTGAAGAAACCGGTTTAATTATAAAAATTGGACAGTGGGTAATTGAAGAAGGTTTTCGGCAAGCGAAGCGTTTTAGCGAGCAAAATCAAGATATACAATTAGCTATAAATATTTCAGCCCGTCAGTTCCAACACCGCTTTTTCTTGCATCAACTTAAAGAAGCCCTTGAAGAAAGCCAAGCCGATCCAAGTAAAATTGAATTGGAAATTACCGAAAGCTTAATAATGGAAAATGCCGACCACAGTATTTCAATCATGAAAAAATTAAAGGATATGGGTTTTGCATTGGCTATTGATGACTTTGGCACCGGTTATTCATCGTTAAGTTACTTGAAGCAATTCCCCGTTGACACCCTTAAGGTTGATCAGGCTTTTGTAAGACATTTAGAAACGGATGACAATGACAAAGGCATAGTGTCGGCCATCGTCAATTTAGCCCAACACTTACACCTTAAAACAATAGCTGAAGGAGTAGAGACCACTGGACAGTGGGAATTTTTAAAAGATTTAGGCTGTGACTATATTCAAGGTTATTTGTTCAGTAAACCAGACGACGTTAGTCGGCTCATTAAACCCAGATAATTAATAACGTTTTATCTAACCTGCAAATAATTCATTAATAAGAGAAAATAGGATATTTTTTTCAATGGGCTTGGCCATATGTCCATCAGCTCCCGCCTGAGCACTAAGCTTTTTATACTTTTGGTCCGTATTACCGCTGACCATGTAAATGGGGGTTTTGATATCTAGGTCCCTAAGTTTTTTGGTGGCCTCTACTCCACCCATAACCGGCATTTCCATATCCATTAATATTAAATCAAATCTTTCAATCGCCGCTAAGCTTAGTGCTTGCTCACCGTTATGGGCCAATTTTATTGTCAGTTTATCGTTAGCTTTAGTTACAAATCGCTGTAGGACCATCTGATTTACCTGATTGTCATCCACGATTAGAACACTTCCCGCTCGTAATGTTTTCTTTAAGTGTTGTTGCAACACCTCATACACATCACTTTGTTTAATGGGCTTTTCCAATACATTTGAAAAACCAAGAGCTAAATACTCAAAAACCTGATGTTTCATCACATTTGCGGTAAAGGCCACGATAGGCAGGTTAGGATGCAGCCTTTGCATGACGTTCGCCGCCTCTTTACCACCCATGACCGGCATTTGCATATCCAATAAAACCAAGTCAAAGCTCTGTGCTTGGCATGCATCTATCGCCAGCTGGCCATTTTCCACAACCGTAACGGTCAAACCGCACTGCTGTAATAAATGGCGGATCAGCTGTTGATTTTCTACATTATCTTCGGCCACTAAAATAGACCCGGTAAGCTTGGGTGCCTCTTGAATTTGGGTGGCCTTTTTATGTTCTTCCACTAAGCGTTGAAACTGCCTTGCATCTGCGATGAAGTGCTGATTACTAATCTGACCAACACCTATATTTAATGTGAAACAACTGCCCTTGCCTTTTTCACTTTGTAAACTTAAATCCCCCCCCATGAGGTGGGCTAAACTTTTAGAGATAGACAACCCTAAGCCTGTACCACCATATAATCGAGTAGTAGAAGTATCGGCCTGCGTAAAAGCATCAAATATTTTTTCTTGTTCTTTTTCATCTAAGCCTATTCCGCTATCTAGCACACTAAAAACAATCTGATTATGAGCGAAAGACACCTCTATGCGTACCCAGCCTTTTTCAGTGAATTTAATAGCATTGCTACATAAATTTAATAACACTTGTTTTAAACGAGTGGGATCCGTTTTGATTGATTGTGGAATGGGATGTTGGATTTTCATCTCAAAGTTCAAAGACCGCTCGCTACAATTTAACTGAGCATAGTCTTTCACGTCGCTAAGGATGCTGGTCAGCTCAACATCAATTACTTCCAACTCTACACTGTCAGACTCAATTTTTGAGATATCTAAAATATCGTTAATAACGGTTAATAAATGATTGCCACTTCGAATAATAGTTTGCAAAAAGCTATCTTTTTGAATGTCATCTAGTTGTTTGTCTTGTAATGCTTCGCTGTACCCTAGGATAGCCGTCATCGGTGTGCGAATTTCATGACTCATATTGGCTAAAAAACGCGTCTTTGCTTGTTCACTTTGTTCCGCCTGCTCGCGCGCTACGTTTGCATCCTCAAACATACGTACATTTTTTATGGCCGTACCCACTTGTACAAGGTATTCACTGATGCGCTTCAAATCAGCCTTACTTAGAGAAAATTGTGTTTCATAATTAATAAAGCTAACACCGGCTACCACTTGGTTCTGAACATACACAGGAAATGAGGCGATTGAACAACTGGGTTTAACACGGTAGAGGCGCTTATCTAACTCCCCTCCTTTGGCCACCATTTCAGGGGTTAAGTGACTTATATTGATAATACGATTGCCTTCTACGGCACTTACAAATATGCAACTTTTGTCTTTTTCTAAGTCCATCTCCATAAACTTAAAGGCATTTTCTTGCTCTTCGGTTAAGGCCGAGCCATACGCCCCTTCTATCATTAATCGGTCTCGATTCTTTGAGTATGACACTACAAATAAAGACTCAAATGGATATATTTTCTCTAGAGTGTTCATCACTCCTTTCATAATGGTATCCAGATCTAAAGAACTGTTTACCGCTAACGCCAATTGATTAATAAGTTCCAAATCTTGTTGGCGTGCACTCAAGCGTGTTTTATTTTTACGTAAACTGCTGTTTGTTTTATATACGGCCAAGCCCAAGCTAAAGGTAAACAACACCATGCCCGCAGAAGCCAATATCATAGCCATATCATTAAGCTCAGACCGGTATTCAAAGCCATTAAAGAGCCCACCGATTAATAATCCTAATATTTGAAATATTATTCCGTAAAGAAACGTTTTCTGACCACCGGCTGCCAGATTGGTCATATTAGTGGAGCTGATGAACAACGCCACTAGGAAGGGATTAAACCCCCATAACGCCACGGAGAAAGCGTATAAAAAAGAGTCGGTAAATATGTTTCGGTTTTCTTGTTGCGAGGTATGCGTAAAGAAATAGGCTGCATGAGGGTAAACAAGGGTGTGCGCAATGATAATCGCCCACTGCCAAGGACTGACATCACTGTCCCAAAAAATAATTAAATGCAGCGACAGCACGACTAAACAGGCCGTGACGCGCAATGAGTAATTACTACCAATAACAGCAGATTTGTAAGAAGAGGGGCGAACCTTGCCCATGCAGTATCCTAATTATATAAACTGAAGCTTTATAAGTATAACAAAGGTGCTGCTAAGCTGGAGATTAAATAACAAAATCTATGACAATTAGAGGTTATTAGGGACATAAATTCATTAGCCTTTTAAAAGCCTTAATACATCTTGTTGCTGAATGTTCGCTTGACCTTGAATCGCTATTGCTACTTTTATCTGGACTTCATTTTTGCTTTTCTCAGAAATCGTTTTAGCAAAATCAGTATCGCGTATGCGACTACTGGATGCTTGGTTCGCCTCACTTTTTAACGCTAAAAACTCAGTATTACTTTGTAAGCTAGATTGTACTGCGCCCAATTCACTGCGCCGAGAACTAAGCGCCTCTAAAGCTGAATCTATGTCTGATATATTGAGCTCTTCACCCTCATTTAAGATTTCATCCGCCAAGTCTTGTGTTTTTATCGCTATTTGATCACCCGCATTTGGGCCCGATTGAATACTCACTTGCCCGTCTTTAAATAGATTTTGGCCATTAAATTCACTTTCACTAAAAACCTGCTGCACCGCTTGTAAGCGCTGGTCTATTTCCCCTTGCAAGGCTTGGGTATCACCCTTACTTAATACGCCATTACTCTGCTGAACCTTAAGCTCACGAATGCGCTGAAGCTGCTCTGTCACATTACCAAGCGCAGCTTCTTCCACTTGGAGCCTAGAAATACCATCTAGACTATTACGTATTGCCGCTCTAAAACCACGATCTTGTGTATCCAAACCGGTTGTAATCACTAATCCGGCGGCATCGTCTTTGGCGCTATTAATGCGTTGACCACTGGCTAAACGCTGTGATTGGGTTTGCTGTGATGATTGAGCCCGATCTAAAGAACGGCCAATGCCATTATTTTGTACCAGCATCATTAACCCTCGTAGAAAACCGGTGAAATAAGAAGCCCATTCATATTTAGAATCCTTACACCTGCGGAAATAGGCTCTTAGTGTAACGCCAAAGGCGTAACACATAGAAAGAACAAAATAGCGCTATGCTTACTTAATAGTTTACATTTGATTATAGGCCGGCAAAATTGCACATTTTGATCGTTGTTCTGCTAACTTGAGTCATTTACCTTGCAAAAAATGCCGTCTATATTGCTGTCATCATAAAAGGAATCCACCATGAGCCAATATCCTCACCTGCTTGAACCATTAGATCTAGGTTTTACCACGCTTAAAAACCGAGTATTAATGGGCTCAATGCACACTGGCCTTGAAGATCGTCCATGGCATTTCAAGCAATTAGCTGAATACTTTGCCGAACGAGCCCGTGGTGGCGTTGGCCTTATTATCACAGGTGGTTTTGCCCCTAACCGTCGCGGCGAATTATTACCACTTGGCTCACGTTTAAGCAGCTTACTTCAGGTCAATATGCACAAAAAAGTGACCTCTAGTGTGCATGAAGCGGGCGGAAAAATTTGTTTACAAATCCTGCATGCTGGCCGTTATGGATACACCCCTTATAACGTAGCACCCTCTGCCATTAAGTCGCCAATAACCCCCTTTAAACCAAAGGCTCTATCAACTAAAGCCGTTTATAAAACCATTAAACAGTATGGTCGATGCGCCAAATTAGCTCAAAAATCTGGGTACGACGGCGTGGAGGTCATGGGCTCAGAAGGGTATTTAATTACTCAGTTCCTTAATGCTAGAACCAATCAAAGGGACGACGAATTTGGTGGTTCTTATGAAAATCGCATGCGTTTACCGCTGGAAATTGTGCGCACCATTCGTAAAGAAGTGGGTGAGAATTTCATTATTATTTTCCGCCTCTCAATGATCGATTTAGTGGAGGGGGCCTCTAATATGGAGGAAGTCATTACCCTCGCACAAGAATTAGAAAAAGCGGGAGTGAGCATTATTAATTCGGGCATTGGCTGGCATGAAGCTCGAGTGCCCACCATTGTGACGTCTGTGCCTAGGGCTGCCTTTGTTGACCCCTGTACACGAGTAAAAACCGCAGTAAATATTCCTGTAGTCGCTTCAAATCGAATTAACATGCCCGATACCGCAGAAGAGATCATTTCAACCGGCAAGGCTGACATGGTGTCGATGGCACGTCCATTTTTAGCCGACAGCGAATGGGTGAATAAAGCCGCGCAAGGTCGTACAGATGAAATTAATACTTGTATAGCGTGTAACCAAGCCTGTTTAGACCATACCTTTCAAGCCAAACGCGCCAGTTGCTTAGTAAACCCTAGGGCCTGCCATGAAACTGAACTGCTATATACACCAACTCATAAAGCGAAGCGGGTTGCAGTCGTCGGCGCTGGCCCTGCTGGGTTAGCCTGTGCCACCGTGGCCGCACAAAGAGGCCACAACGTTACCTTATTTGAAGCCCGTGACAGCATAGGCGGCCAATTTACCTTTGCCAGTAAGGTTCCAGGAAAAGAGGAGTTTTTGGAAACCATTCGCTATTACAAGAAGATGATTGAAGTTCACAATATTGATTTAAAACTTAATACCTGGGTCGCTGCACAAGACTTAAAAGATGCCGGCTTTGACGAAATTGTAGTATCCACCGGAGTTGCACCGCGCATACCTAATATGCCCGGCATAGATCATGAAAAAGTGGTGTCCTATCAAGAACTTCTAGGTAAAGAGCTTAAACTTGGTAAATCTGTGGCCATTATGGGTGCAGGCGGCATTGGCTTTGATGTGGGTGAATACTTAAGCCATCAAGGACCATCGCTTACCGAAAACAAAGAAGCCTGGTTCAAAGAATGGGGAGTGGACATCGACAATAAAACCTCCGGTGGCCTTGCCCCTATGGAAATTGAAAACTCACCTCGCAAACTTTATCTATTACAACGTAAAACCAGCTCTTTAGGTCGAGGCTTAAATAAAACGTCAGGTTGGGTACACAGAGCTGTGCTTAAAATGAAGCAAGTTGAGATGATTGGTGGAGTTGGCTACAACAAAATTGATGATGACGGCCTGCACATCACTATCAGTAATCAGGATGGTGATGTACTGGAAGAGCGAGTCTTGGATGTTGACCACATTGTATTATGCGCCGGACAAATCAGTGTGAGCGAGCTATACAAAGAATTACAAGGCAACCATGACCACAACTTTGGCCTACACTTAGTGGGCGGTGCTGAATTTGCCGGTGAACTGGACGCTAAGCGAGCCATAAAATTAGCATCTGAGTTGGCTGCTACACTTTAATCGCCATTGAGTTGAAGACAAACAGAGCTAAAAGAATCGTACCTGAATTGGCTGTTACACTTTAATTTCCCCCTCTGATTACCAGTAGTCACAGGGATAACCCCGCCCTTTGAGCTCACCTCAAGGCCATGTTCAATATGGCCTTATTTGTCCGCATAACGGGGATACTGTGGAAATTTTAAGCAAACATCTGTATGCTCAGCGTTTTTTTAAAGGGTGCAGTTATGGTTCGTTCGGTTCGATATATCCTTTTAGGCGCAATTTTTGCCATAGGTTCTGTATTAGGTATCCTAGTTGGTTTAATACGCCCTTTTAACCCCACCAACAGCCGCTGGTGTGCTCAAATTTACTCTTTCTTTGGTTTACCCGCCATTGGCATCAAGGTAAAAGCCATTGGCCTAGAAAATTATCCCACTGATAGGGCGTTCATCGTCGTCGCCAACCACCAGAGCAACTGGGATTTATTTGTAGTGGGCAGCACCGTCCCCAAGCGCATGGTAAGCCTAGGTAAAAAAAGCCTTAAATGGGTGCCATTATTTGGCCAACTGTACTGGTTAGCGGGCAACATTTTAGTGGATCGTGGTAACAGTAAAAAGGCCATGGAAGCCATGGAAATCACGAAAAAAGCGCTGACACAAGATAACACTAATATTTGGTTTTTTGCTGAAGGTACCCGCAACAAGGGTAAAAATATGCTGCCTTTTAAAAAAGGCGCCTTTGTGACCGCTCTTAATGCGGGAGTGCCTGTTGTACGTGTTTGCACAAGCTCTTACCTTAACGGCTTTAGCATGGATAAACTGAATAATGGCACCGCTAAGGTCAAAGTATTGCCCGCCATTGAAACCAAAGATCTAAGCATGGATGACCTCGATGCTCTCATGAAAGAATGTCATGACAGTATGATGGAAGTGATTCAGGAACTGGACAGCCCTGCTACTGAAGGGACAGTGATTACCAACTAATCTGCCGGTATCGACAGTAAAACCTCAAGAGGCCCAATTACAGGGCCTTTTTTATGCCTTTCAAAACCCTCATTTACTTGCTAACACCTCAATTGAGACCTTTACTTTTAAGAGACCAAGTCTAGCGACAGATTACAGGCTCAATTAAGGGAATCCTATGAACGACGAACTCACCTTAAGTGAGGAGCAAAGAGATTGTTACCAAGAGATTACTAATGTGGCCATGGGACAGGCTGCAGATCGCCTTGCACGCTTACTAAATGTTTTCGTCACACTGCCTATCCCCAATGTAAATATCATCGAAATCAACGAGTTTAAGATGACCCTAAAGGCACTTGAAGGTGCAACGTCAGTCAGCGCTGTGTGTCAGGGTTTTATTGGTGCTGGGATCGCAGGCGAGGCGTTACTTATTTTCAATGACGCCAGTTTTGGCGACATTTCGGGATTACTTAAGTACCCAGGAGATCTAGACTATCACGAGGAATTAGAGATTCTGATGGATGTGGCTAATGTACTTAATGGCGCCTGTATTCAAGGTATTGGTAATCAATTGGATATTACCTTCAGCCAAAGTCATCCTGTTATCTTAGGTCAGCACTGCACTATCGCTGAACTTATTGAAGAGCAAGAAAACCGCTGGAAAAGAACCATGGCCATAGAGATTAACTACAACATAGATGAGCATAAAATTAACTGCGACCTATTGCTTTTATTCACTGAAAAAAGTGTTGTCCATATGAATCGCTTAATCAGCTTTCTACTGGAGGATTAAATGAGCTCGTCCATTCAGGAAAATACAGAATTTCATTGGTTAATGGCCATACTACAAACGATAGATGTTGGGTTGGTCGTTCTGGATAGAGAATACAATATAAAGCTATGGAATGGTTTTATGGAGAATCACTCAGGGCTAAGACCTGATGAGACTAAAGGGGAGAACCTATTTACGTTATTTAGTGAAATAGATAAAGAATGGTTTGAAAGAAAGGCCGATGCGGTTTTTTTACTCAACACACCTGCCTTTACGATACATGAACAACGTCCCTACCTGTTCAAGTTTTTTAATAACCGCCCCATTACAGGCCGTACCGATACAATGTATCAAAATGCCACTATTTTACCGTTAAATAATAGTGACGGCACCACCGACCACATATGCTTAATTATTTACGATGCGACGAATGCCGCTATGCATAAACTGGCTTTAGATAAATGCCAATCTATTATGAGTGCTTAACACGCCTACAAGGCAGCATAGTCTTTTCTAAATAATACCTATCTCAGGGTCAATATTAGCAATAGATTGCTGTAGCTTTTCCCCTAACTTTACATTCTTATTCATCTCAGTGACGATTCGTTCAACATGATGTTCCAACACCCCAAGCTCCTTAACAAGGCTGGCATGAGCCATATCATAATCATCCCCGTGCTGCAGGTTTCGAGTTTTAGCCAATAATTTTTTAATATATTGCAGTTGATGATTAAACACGGTATTCGCTTTGTGAGCATTACGCTCCACTAGACTTGCCTGCTTATATAATGCTTCCAGATGGCCTGGGTCCAACTGGCTTAATGGACTAGTAGCACTGTTTTTTACTGAAGGCTGAGCATATTTACTCAGCCCATAAAAACTTAAAAAAGATACGACATAACTAAGCAGTAACGCTAACCAATCTACCGGTACCTGTTCATACAGAGCAGCCCATTGGTGAATTAGGGTAATGACACTGCCCAAAATCAATGACAGTTTTATAATATTCAAAATAGACATGAGGTTCTCCTTGATGAGTAGCATACTCACTCAGGCTTAAACTTCAGTGAAAGCCTGCACAATCCTTGTACTTCTATTTTAGA
>MAAB01007455.1_pt1 | contig 17758 bp, 18 predicted proteins | sample 1115991 | NCBI WGS metagenome assembly MAAB01 (sample SAMN04961124, study PRJNA320927) | seawater metagenome | isolation source: sample BD02T18 sea water enriched with oil for 18 days | place: USA:Gulf of Mexico | collected 2013-07-27
TTAGAAAGTATTATGGCATTAGCCAATGAAAAAGGTATTAAGCTGGTAACGCCCATATTTGGCGAATCTGTCTCAATTACGTCGCCTCATCAAACTCAGGCTTGGTGGCGAGAACTTGTAGTACAAGATAGCCTAAAAGTAGCGAGCCAATTATAACGTTTTCGCTATTATGATGGTGGTGCTCAGGCATAATCTGAGCACCGATTTTTGGATAAAATTATAAACCCCTCAATGACATTGCTCGCTAACTCTATTGATATGAACTTGTTTTTGTCGCTCTTCTTTACTCTGCAATGGCGTAATGCCGAAACAATCACGATAGGCTTTACAAAAGTAAGGTACCGTTGAAAAACCGCAGGCTTGAGAGACGTCGCCGACTTTTAGGTTTGTACTTAATAATAATTCTTTAGCATTTTTTAATCTTAATTTTGTGTAATGTCGGTTAGGACTTTCGTTAAAGTAGTGTTTGAATAATCTTTCGAGTTGCCTCAAAGAGATAAAAGACTGATTTGCTATAGAGTTACTGTCTAAAGGGGTTTCTATATTGTTTCTCATTAAACTTAATGCCTTATGAATACGAGAGTCTGAGACTCTTAATGACAACCCATTTGACGGCTTAACACAGGCCAATAATGCTTTATTTTGCTTTTCATTAAGCCAAGGAAGCACCATTTCAGCCATCATTTCATTCAAGTTACTAGCATTAAGTTCTTGTTCTTCGATTTTATTTACGCTGGGTTGAAATTGATAAATATTGGCTCTATTTAAAACTTGATTACTTAACCAAGTGCGATTGATTAATGCTGTCGGTTGATGTGAGTCCCCCCCCGCGAAAACTAAAATGGAATCAGGCTTAAGGTCACAGCTTGGTTGACGAAGTGCGCTTAAAACCATGCCATTGTCAGCTAATAATACAGAGCCTTCTACGGAACAAAGTACCCATTCGAAAAGTATATTATCGACGATGTCGTTGGCACATTTAAACCAATTTATTGCGTCCATTAAATCTGACATAACAAACCTAGGATGAAGCAAAAAAATAAAACGTTTCGTCTCCACATTTTTTAAAGCTAATTCTGACTTCATTTTCTTAATGTCCTTTCTGCAAGATAAACAATCCAATATTGACTATTTACAACCCGTCTTTATGTGTACTATATTATGGTATACCATAATATGACAAGGTGGTATTTTGAATAAGGGTTTCATAAGACCTAATTTGAAATGATCTTTGAATTAATTTATTAATGAAAAAAAGGAACTGAAATGAGCTTCGAAATTCGTAAAATCGTGACCACAATTGAAGAAACGCGTATTGAAGGAGGCAAGGCTGCAGATAAGCCTGTCACCATGGTAGGTGTGGCCGCAATAATCAAAAACCCTTGGCATGGTCGTGGCTTTGTTGAAGATTTATCGCCAGAAATTACAGAAAGCTGTTCTGATTTAGGTGCTTTAATCGTTGATTATGTTGCTAAGTACATGGGTGGAGCCGCTAATATTGAAGCTTATGGTAAAGCGGCAGTTGTAGGTGTTGAGGGTGAAATTGAACATGCTTCAGCAGTTGTACATACGCTTAGATTTGGAAACCATTACCGTAATGCCGTTAATGCGAAGAGCTATTTAGGGTTTACTAATAAGCGTGGTGGTGCTGGTACATCAATACAGATTCCTATGATGCATAAAGATGATGAAGGTTTTAGGTCTCATTACATAACGCTGGAAATGTCAATTGAAGATGCACCTGCTGCAGATGAAATTGTTGTTTGTTTAGGCGCGTCTGATGGTGGTCGTGTGCATCCTAGAATTGGCAATCGATATCAAGACTTACAAGATATAGCAGCAGAAGAAGCGAAGAACCAATCTAAGTAGATGGAGTCGTTAATATGACCGACGTCGATAAAACGCAGCTTAAATCTCCCCAAGGAACCGCTTATAGCGTGACGGGGAGTGGTGACAATATTGTTTTGATTCATGGAGTCGGTTTGAATCTTGGTATGTGGGGTGGGCAAAGTGTTACTTTGTCTAGCCAATATCAGGTGATTTGTTATGACATGTTGGGTCATGGAAAAAGTAAGCAGCCGTCAAAATCTGCGAGTCTTAAAGAATATGCATTGCAATTAAAAGAGCTATTAGACAGCCTTGAAATCACAAAAACCTCGATTGTTGGCTTTTCTATGGGAGGTCTAGTCGCAAGGGCTTTTGCTCTACATTACCCTGATTATCTTGATAGTTTAGTCATACTCAATAGTGTGTTTAATCGAACTGAAGAGCAAAGAACAGGAATACAAGCAAGAACAAAGGAAGTCGCTATAAAAGGGCCTTCCGCCAATGTGGATGCAGCGATAAAGCGTTGGTTTAGCGAAGAATATGCAGCATCAAGTTCGGCTCAAATTAATGAAGTTCGTAACACAGTACTTAGTAATGATCACCTAGGGTACCTTACAACATATCGCTTATTTGCGAGTGAGGATAACTACTTAGCAGATCAAATTAGTAATATAAAAGTGCCAACCATGGTGATGACTGGGGAGCTTGACCCAGGTTCTACACCTCAAATGGCGCTTGATATGGGGAATTTAATAGAGAATTCTCAAATTGTCGTATTAGCAGATCAAAGGCATATGATGCCGATGGAATCACCTAAGCTGGTAAATGAAAAACTGCTTAATTTTTTTGACATCGTTTACTTAAGTCAACCGAATTCAGAGGAGGTCATATAATGCAATTGCAAGAATTTAAGATGAGTATTGCCGGTGAGTGGACAGGTGCAATATCAGGAAAGGTTTTTGATAGTTTAGACCCCGCCTCAGGGAAGGTATGGGCGCAATTTCCCGATGCAGATGAAAATGATGTAGATAAAGCGGTTATTGCCGCTAATACTGTTTTTAAAAGCCCACAATGGCGCAATATTACGGCCACTCAACGCGGGAAATTATTACGTAAGTTGGGGGATCTAATAAGCCAAAACGTCGATATTTTAGCGCAATTAGAAAGTCGAGATAATGGTAAATTAATTCGTGAAACCAGAGCCCAAGTTAACTATCTCCCTGAGTTTTTTTACTATACAGCAGGCCTAGCAGACAAGGTTGAAGGTGAAACTTTGCCTTTAGATAAAACCGACATGATGGCCTATACCATTCGTGAGCCTTTAGGCGTTGTTGCGGCTATTATCCCTTGGAATAGCCCTCTGTATTTAACGGCTATAAAACTTGCTCCAGCACTTGCTGCTGGCAATACCATAATATTAAAACCTTCGGAGCATGCTTCAGCAACCTTAATTGAATTGGTTAAACTAGCTGAATTAGCGGGAATTCCAAAAGGTGTTGTGAGCGTTGTGACTGGGTTTGGTCCTAGTGCTGGTGCCGCGTTGACCAGCCATCCTTTAATTCGCAAAGTTGCCTTTACCGGTGGTGCACAAACAGCAAAACATGTCATTAGAAGTTCAGCAGAGAATTTTTCCAAACTCTCCTTGGAACTTGGCGGTAAGTCTCCTCAAATAGTATTCGAAGATGCAGATCTAGACAGTGCTTTAAACGGCATAGTAGCAGGTATTTTTGCGGCATCAGGCCAAAGCTGTGTCGCAGGCTCTCGGATACTCGTACATAACAGCATCTACGATGACTTTGTTAATGCGCTTGTGGCTAAAGCCAGCAAAATAAAAATTGGAGACCCTGCTTTAAGTGATAGTGAAATGGGACCAATGGCCACAGAGCAACAGCTCGCTGTGGTTGAATCTTTTGTTAAACAAGCTAAAGAGCAAGGTGCAAAATTACGCTTAGGAGGCAAACGAGCGGATATCGGACAAGGTTGGTATTACGAACCGACTATCTTCGAATGTTCAAGTAATGACGATTATTTGATGCAAGAAGAAGTGTTTGGACCCGTTGCCGCTGTCATTCCGTTTGATACTGAAGAGCAAGCTTTAGTGATGGCAAATGATTCTAATTATGGCTTAGCTGCAGGCGTTTGGACTCGCGATATTGCTAGAGCTCATCGTGTAGCTAGAGATGTTCACTCTGGCATTATTTGGGTTAATACTTATCGAGTTGTGTCTGCTATGGCATCCATTGGTGGTTATAAGCACAGTGGTTACGGTCGAGAAAGTGGCATTGACTCAGTTCTTGCTTATACAGAGCGAAAAACAGTGTGGATAAATTTATCCAGTGAACCTATGTCTGACCCATTTGTAATGCGATAGAGGTGTATTAATGTTGAACGAAGATTTATATAAAAAAGCACTTGGTACTTTTCCGTCAGGTGTCACGGTCGTCACAGCCTATGATCAAGAGGGAAAGGTCACAGGGTTAACGGCAAGTGCTTTTAGTGCATTATCAATGGACCCTGCTTTAGTGCTTGTTTGTCCTAACTATAACTCCGATACCTATCCCATATTAAATCAGGCGAAACGCTTCGCGATTAATATTTTAAGTGCAGAACAAACGAATATTGCGTTTGCGTTTGCCAAAAAAGGTGAAGCAAAAGAAGTGGCAATAGCTGAACTTGATATTTCATGTTCAACACTCGAAAACCCCATTATAGAAGGTGCTGTGACTGTCATTGAATGTCGATTATGGCGTGAATATGAAGGTGGTGATCATGCGATCTTGGTGGGCGAAGTTGAGTCAATTAAAATTGATGATAAACAAGCACCAATGGTTTATTGCCAAGGGAAAATGACAGCTTGGCAACAACCAAGTTAAGGTTTGATTTTCATTTAAGCACTAACGCGAGAAAAAATATGATCAATAGCCAATTATTTAGACAAAAAGCCTACATCGCTGGTGAATGGGTAGAGAGTGAGACTGGTGCTACTCAGTCTATTTATAATCCAGCCACAGGCGAGTTTCTTGGAACTGTGCCCTTGTTAGGTGAGGAAGAAACGCGCAAGGCGATTGATTTTTCTTATCAAGCCCAAAAAGACTGGGCCGCTAAAACGGCCCAAGAAAGATCGAGTATTTTGCGCCTTTGGTATGAGCTCATGATTGCTCATGCGGATGATCTTGCCAATATATTAACGTTAGAACAGGGGAAGCCATTAGCAGAAGCAAAGGGAGAGATTCTCTACGCTGCCAGTTTTATTGAATGGTTTGCTGAAGAAGGAAAACGTATTTATGGGGATATTATTCCTTCTCATAAAGCGAATGCTAGGTTAATGGTTTTAAAACAACCTATTGGGGTCGTAGGGGCAATTACTCCATGGAACTTTCCCTGTGCCATGATTACACGAAAGTGTGCTCCTGCAATGGCCGCAGGTTGTCCTTTTATTGTGAAACCAGCCCCAGATACGCCATTCTCTGCTTTAGCACTTGCTGTACTAGCTGAAAAAGCGGGTATCCCTGCGGGTATTTTTAATGTTGTTACAGGTGATGCCGTTGCCATAGGTGGCGAGTTAACCTCAAATGATAAGGTTAAAAAGCTTAGTTTTACGGGGTCAACTGCGATAGGTAAATTGTTGATGGGGCAATGTGCAAATACGGTTAAAAAAGTGTCATTAGAGTTAGGTGGCAATGCCCCTTTTATTATCTTTGATGATGCTGATATAGAGTCTGCAATTGAAGGTGCTATGGCATCGAAATTTAGAAATGCAGGACAAACTTGTGTTTGCACTAACCGGTTTTTAGTTCAGGAAGGGATACATGACCGGTTTGTTGAAAAACTTACTCAGGCGGTTGAGTCATTAGAGGTAGGTAATGGTATGACGCAAGGTGTCTCACAAGGGCCCCTTATCAATGAAAATGCTATTTTAAAAATTGAAGATCATGTTCAAGATGCGCTAGCAAAAGGTGCCAAGCTAAATACGGGTGGGAATAGGCATGTACTTGGCGGTACATTCTTTGAGCCCACGGTTATCTCTGACGTTACACCTGATATGAAGGTGGCAAAAGAAGAAACTTTTGGGCCTCTTGCTCCGATTTTTAAGTTCAAAAATGAATCGGAAGCATTGCTCATGGCAAATGATAGTGAGTTTGGTTTGGCTGCTTATGTCTATACTCGTGATCTTGGACGCTCATGGCGTATGGGGGAAGGGCTTGAATACGGCATGGTAGGCATTAACGAAGGTATCATTTCGACGACAGTTGCGCCATTTGGCGGTATTAAACAATCCGGAATTGGCCGAGAAGGCTCTAAGTATGGCATCGAAGATTATGTTGAAATTAAATACATCATGGTTGGTGGCATCTAATACGTTTTTGTTAATGGGTTAACTTACACAGTTTAAAGGTATCAAGATGAAAGAGATTGAAAGTACTGAGTTATTTGAGAAAGGTTTAGCGACTCGCAAGCAAGTATTGGGTGAAGACTATGTTAATCAGAGCCTTGCTAAGGCGGATGAGTTTACCATGGACTTACAAAAACTCGTCACAGAATATTGCTGGGGAACAGTATGGCAGCGTGATGGATTGACACTGAAATCAAGAAGTATGATTAATCTTGCTATGATTACGGCATTAAATCGCCCTCATGAGCTGAAAATCCATGTAAGGGGGGCAATTAATAATGGTTTGTCGAAAATAGAAATCCGGGAAATTTTGATGCAAACAGCAATATATTGTGGTGTGCCTGCCGCAATAGATAGCTTTCGTGTTGCTCAGTCAGTTTTTGCTGAAATGGATTTAGAAGCGAGTGAGAAGTAACGCTTTCTCCTTCTTGATCAGTCTGTTACCGTTTTAATAATATGATAATATAAGTGTTATTTGGAAGAGTGATTATGCAAAGACAGCCTCTTGGGGATTCTGTAAAAATTGAGCGTACAGAAATGACCTTACGTGAAAAAGTACTTTTAGCACTGCGTAATGCCATTTTAAATTTTCAATTCTTACCCGGCGATCGTCTTGTTGAACGTGACCTTTGTGATTTGCTAGGCGTAAGCCGCACGTCTGTACGTGAAGCATTACGACATTTAGAATCTGAAGGTTTAGTTGAAGATGTTTCCGGTAAAGGGCCTAGAGTCGCTGTTATTAGCATGCAAGATGCAAAAGAAATCTATGAGCTGCGTTGTTCTCTGGAGTGCATGATAGTTGAGTTATTTACCATTCGTGCGACAGATGAACAGGTACTTGATTTAGAGTATGCCCTTAAAAAGCTTCATTCACGTCTAGAGAAAGGTGACATGGTTCCTATTCTTGAAGCGGTAACTGACTTTTATGAAGTATTATTTAGTGGTTGTGGTAATCATACTGCTTGTAATTTCTTAAGACAGTTACAAGCGCGTATTAGCTTTCTACGAGCGACGTCTGTCTCCCAAAATAATCGCTATAAATCCAGTAGCACAGAAATGTCTAATATTGTTGATGCTATTAAAACGCGTGATCCAGTCATTGCCCATGATGCTTGCTTGAATCATATAAAACGAGCTGCTGAAGTGGCGTTAGGCGTTTTAGCTGAGCAACAAGGCAGTGAAAGCGTTTTTGCCCAAGCAAATATCCATTCACCTCGTCAGGTACAATTTCCTAAGTAAGCCTGATTAGGGGATTGATATAAGTATCTGCTTCGCTCAACTCGCCTAGCTGAAATTAGGTATCAATTATGAATTATTGTTCTGAATGTGGCAGTGCCAATTTGGTATTGCGTACGACTAATCATGATACTCACAGTCGCTTTACCTGTATGGACTGTGAAAAGATTTTTTATCATAACCCTAAGGTTATTGCTGGTTGCATTGTAGAGCATGAGAATAAATACCTTATGTGTCAAAGAGCAATAAAACCAAGAACTGGTTCCTGGACTTTGCCTGCGGGCTTTATGGAGTGTGGCGAAACAGTTGAAGACGCTGCAAAGAGAGAGGTGTGGGAAGAAACCGGCGCCCAAATAGAAATTATTGCCCCATATTCGATTTTCAGTGTGCCTCAAATAAATGAGGTTTACATTATCTTTAGGGCGAAGTTAGTTGAGTTTAGTGATGAGCCAGGGCCTGAAACCTTAGTTGCTGATTTGTTAACTGCCGAAGAAATACCGTGGGATAATATTTTTTATCCTGCAATTAAGGATATATTGCAGCGATATATTATCGAAAAAAACCAAGGCACTTTTGGTATCTATATGGGCTGTTCTGATGAAGGGATTGTGCATTTTATGCAATAGCCTTTATACACTGCCATTAAAAGCACCTTTATAAAGGTGCTTTTTTTTGTCTTAAATATGATCTTAAAGTGTTAAAGAATGAAATCGATTTTGATATAATATGGTATACCATATTATATTGAGATTGAAATAATGAAAGCCTACTGGATAGCCTTTGTTGAGGTTGAAGAGCTTGAGGAATATCAGAATTATTTAGCGCTTGCGCCTGCTGCACTGGGTGCTTATGGCGCAAATATCTTAGCAAGGGGGGATACCTTTACGGCACTTGAAGGCTTTGATGTTAATCCAAGCCGAGCCGTTGTCATTGAATTTGAAAGTTACCAAAAAGCCCTAGATTGCTATCATTCAGAAGCGTATCAAACCGCATGTCGCTATCGAAAAACAGCCGCAAAAGCCAAAATAATCATAATGAAAGGAGTCGCTTAGAAAGATTGAATTTGATTGGCATTAAGTTAAGCCCCTAAGTAATGCTTTTAATATCGCGACAGAGGGGGAAATATAAATCGTAAAATATTTAGATTACAGTTAGGTTTGATATGAAGATAAAAACAAATAATTCAGATTGTAATAATGAGAACAAAAGCATTGCCTTTATTTATGCCTCTTGGCACTCAGATATTGTGCTTAACTGTTTGCAAGGCTTTAAGGCTGAGTTAATAAAGAGAGGTTATAACCAAGATTTGATTGATGTGTTCCCTGTACCTGGTGCTTACGAAATACCTTTACAGGCAAAACTATTAGCTAAGAGTGGGAAGTATCATGCCATTGCTGCATCAGGTTTAGTCGTTGATGGTGGCATTTATCGACATGATTTTGTTGCCCAGGCTGTTTGCTCTGGGTTGATGCAAGTGCAGCTGGAGACTGATATTCCTGTTTTAACTGCGGTATTAACGCCTCACAATTTTCATGAACATGCCGAACATAAGGCCTACTTTAGTCGTCACTTTGTGGTTAAGGGGGCTGAGCTTGCAAATGCACTTGATGCCAGTATTTGTTTAACCGAACAAACTAAAAGTCTATAAACGCGTATTTTTAGCTCTCACATGTAGAATAAAAAATCATAATAAATAATATGATTTTTTATTCTACAATCTTCCTTTTTCGCTAATCATCAATAATAAAAAAATCGAATGTAAGTCATTCGATTTGTCTCCTATTGCTTTATTTCTAGCAAATTTTTCATTGTTATTAGGTGTAAAAAAGCCCTCACTACAAATTGAAGTGAAGGCTTTTATTTAACTGTGATTTTATTAACTTAAAGCAGATTGCGGGCTTTGTTTACCTTCCTTATCTTTGCTTGATTGTTCATTTGATCTTGTGTACTCAATACCTTCTGCTTCATCCCTAAACCCTTTAACCAGTGATGCGCACATCAATAGTAAAATGATTGAGAAGGGTAGGGCTGCGGCAATAGCCATGGTTTGTAGTGCTTTTAATCCTCCTGCTATAAGTAATACGGCAGAGACGCCGCCTAATCCTAGACCCCAAATAATTCTAAATTTTTGCGGTGGGTTCTTATCGCCTAAAGATAGGATAGTACAGATAACCAGAGTTCCTGAGTCAGCTGATGTTACAAACCAAGAAATAATCATAAGTGTTGCAAGGGCTGCCATGGGCCAAGTTAACGCTTCAACCCCTATTGCTTCAATGGTTGTATAAAGAGCAAGTGTCATATCTGAATTTACGGCATCAACGATTCCGCCAACACCATATAGTTCCATATGTAAGGCGGTACCACCAAAGATTACGATCCAAAGGAAGCCTCCTAGTGGCGGGATGGTTAAGGCTGTTAATAGGAATTGTCTGATGGTTCTACCACGTGAAATACGGGCAATAAACATACCAACAAGAGGGCCCCATGATAACCACCAACCCCAATAGAATATCGTCCACCAACCTTGCCATTGAGCACCCGGTTCTGGGTCAGTCCAAAGCCCCATTGGGATCATATTCCAAACATAATCTCCTACGCTGGTTGTAAACATCCCAAGTAAAAATACTGTCGGGCCAGCAAGAAGGAAGAATAAGATTAAAATCAAACTAATTCTAATATTCCACTCGCTCAATAACTTAATGCCTTTCTCAACACCAGATACTGCAGATAAGGTACCAATTATGGAAATAATAACAATAAGAACAACTTGTACTGTGGTAGATATCTCAATGTCAAAAAGATAATTTAATCCCGCATTCATTTGAGAAACACCCAACCCCAGTGTTGTAGCGGTACCAAATAGGGTACTAAAGATAGCGAGTAAGTCGACAGCATGACCAATAGGGCCATATATTCTATCGCCTAATAATGGATAAAGAGCCGAGCGAACCGTTAGTGGTAAGCCTCTACGGTAGGTGAAGTAGGCTAGTGTTAATCCCACAACAATATAAATAGCCCAACCATGAAGTCCCCAATGGAATAGTGTGACACGCATCGCCATTTGAGCCGCTTCTGCTGATCCTGCTGCAATACTACCCATTTCCATAAAGGGGTTCCCTTGGAAATGAAAGATAGGTTCAGCAATACTCCAAAATAAGATGCCGGTACCAATTGCACAACTAAATAGCATGGAAAACCAAGTGAAAAAGCCGAATTCAGGTTTTTCGTCATCTTTACCTAATCTCAATTTTCCAAACTGGCTAAAAGCTACCCAAATGGCAAAAAATAAGACAAGACTAACGACAGTTATATAGTACCAACCTAAAGTTGTTTGTATCCAAGACTTGATATCACTGTATATGCCGTTGGCAAACTCTACATTACTAATTGTGAAAACGACAAAGGCTAACACCATAGCAATGGAAGCGATTCCCATACCTGGGTGTACGCCTTTGAAAATTCCCTTATTGGCTAACAATTCATTGGGCTGCATATAGCATGCTCCCTTATTATTTTATTTATTGATGTATGTATGCCATCGATATCATGTTTTTTATCATCTTTGACGATGATTGAGACATAAGATAATGGCAAACCAGTGTAAGTATGATGCTGCTGTATTATGGTATACCATGATCTAGATTGAAAAATCAAACTCTTGTTTGCCATGATATTAAATTAATTTAATGCGGTTCAGGTTTGTTAAAAGGAATTAACTATTTATCTGGTAGAGCGATAAAATCGACATGAGTTGGCGCTTTTAAGATATGAATTAATACTAAGATCTGATAATTTTTAACTAGGTATGATGCTGCTTAAATATTTTCAGTTGCTAGCTGAAAAACATAATGTCTCTTATTAATAACAAATTAGTGTTAAATAGGAGCAAATACGCTCTATTTGTTAACTATAAACGTCTTGTATTTCCCATATAGTCCAATGTGTTCAGGCAAAAGTAAGGCGGCTTCCTTTCTTGTAGGTCACAATAATCTGAGCGCAGGTCAAAAACAAAAAATACAAAAAAAATTAACTTTTGTGATAAATCAAATTGACTTTCAATATTATGGTATACCATAATATTGAAAGTTGTTAATTTGGTATTCTGTCTTATACTTTTTATATTTTGCTTTACTTCTTAAATGAGTGGGCAGTGTAAGTGATAGACAGTTTTAAAGGTAAAATAAAAATAAGAGGTTCAATTGAATCAATGAAATTTTCACTTTTTATGCAAATGGAACGCTTTGACACGAGCAAAACCCATAAACAGCTTTTAGATGAGATGGTAGAACTTGTTCAGATGGCGGAAGCCGGCGGATTTCAAACAGTTTGGGTGGGTGAACATCATTCAATGGAATTTACTATTGGACCAAATCCATTAAGCTTTTTATCCTATTTGGCACCTTTAACAAGCTCGATACGTTTAGGGGTGGGTACTTTTGTAGCTCCTTTTTGGCACCCTATCAAATTAGCGAGCGAATCTGCACTTGTTGATATCATGAGTGATGGTCGTCTAGAATTTGGTATTGCTCGAGGAGCTTACCAATATGAATTTGATCGTATGCTTGATGGTGAAGCGGCATCTGATGGCGGAAAATATTTACGTGAAATAGTGCCTGCGGTTCAAAAACTTTGGCAGGGAGATTATGCGCATGAAGGCGAATGTTGGCGCTTTCCAACCTCAACGTCTGTACCTAAACCCTTGCAAAAACAGCCTCCAATGTGGATTGCAGCACGAGATCCTGACTCACATAATTTTGCGGTTAAAAATAATTGTAATGTTATGGTAACACCTTTATTCAAGTCTGATGAAGAAGTCGATAGCTTAGTTGATAAGTTTGAATCTGCATGTGCTAATAACCCTGAGATCTCTCGTCCTAAAATTATGTGTTTAAGGCATACTTTTGTACATGAAAATGAGGAGGATTGGTTGATTGGCGTTAATGGCATTCGAAATTGGTATTCACATTTTTCAAGTTTATTCCGTAATAAGCTGGAACCTGTTAATGGGTTTTGTGCACCTATTAGTGAAGAAGAGCTGGATACAATGCCTGACTTTAAGCGAGAAACCCTAAAAGAAAACCTCATGATAGGGTCGCCTAACAATATAATTGAGAGATTAAAACATTATGAATCAATAGGGATAGATGAATACAGCTTTTGGTCCGATAACAGTTTGTCGCATGAGGAAAAGAAAGCGTCTTTAGCCCTTTTTATTGAGAAGGTTGTACCTGAATTTAATTAAAATCCCAATCTTATTAAAAGCTTTGTTAGATCAAGGCTTTTAATAAGTTAAATAAATCGTCCCATGCTGAGTCGCTCTTCAACCTCAAAGCCTAATGACTGGTAGAAGCTAGCGACTTGAGTATTCTCGGCTCGTATTTGTAAGTTCAGTTTAATACAACCTTTTCTTTTAAACTCTTGAACAACATGGGTGACAAGCTGTTTACCTATCCCCAAACGTCTATGACTTGCTGCAGTCGCAACCGCATATAACCAGCCCCTGTGTCCATCATAACCCGCCATACATGCCCCAACTATGCGTCCTTCATACTTCATAAGATAGATCAAATCATCGACCGCTAACTTAGCTTTAATCATTTTATCGGGTGCATTATGGGCAGGGTCATTGGGGAATGCATTACGCCAAAATTGAATGAGGTTTGCTTCATCTTGTTGACTATACTTACTTATCTGTACGTTGTTTTTATCCATGACGGTTTCCTCCAGTGTTAATGGCATGAGAGCAAGAAATGAACTATTAATCAATACTAGTGGCGATAAGTCCAACGTCATTTTGTTAACTTATATACAGGGATGTTTAGCTGTGAAACCCAATGATAATCAAACTGAAATTTGCAGGATCTTAGTCGTTGAAGATGACGATATTGATAGGTTGGCCATTAAACGAGCTTTGAAGCATCAAAGAGTAAAGTATGAGATCGAATTTTGTTACCTCGTTTGTGATACGCAGTCTTTAATCGATAACTGTATATTTGATGTCATTTTAACGGACATGAGTTTGCCTGATTCAACTGGAATGGAAACAATTCGCTCATTAGTTCACTTATTTCCTAAGGTTCCTGTCGTTGTGTTATCAGGCACTGATAATGACGATATTGCACTTGAAGCAGTACATTGTGGTGCTCAAGATTATCTACCTAAAAAATATCTTAGTGATGCTGGTTTGATTACACGGACTATTAGGCATGCAATGGAGCGGTTTCAACTAAAAATAGGGTTAGAGAAAACGCGTGAGAGGGAACTCTATTTTGCACAATATGATCAGTGTACCTCTTTGCCTAATAGGGCCTTATTTTTTGACCGTCTACAGCAAACAATTTCCCATGCAAAGCGAGTTACGGCATCCTTTACCTTATTGTTTGTTGATCTTGATAGATTTAAGCAGGTTAACGATCGTTTTGGGCATGCAGCAGGTGATAAAGTACTTGAACGTGTTGCTATCCGAATGAAAGGTGTTTTACGAGAAAGTGATACTGTTGCCAGGTTTGGGGGCGATGAATTCATTATCATCTTACCTAATACCTCAGGTAATGAGGACGTTAATGAAATATGTAATGCCTTAATTAAGGAAATAAACTTACCCGTAATAATTGAAGATAAACAATGTTCTGTTGGTGCTAGTGTTGGTGTTGCCTATTATCCTGAACATGGATATTTAAGTGAAGATCTTATTAAAAATGCCGATATTGCCATGTATCATGCCAAGCAAAGAGGCCGTAATCAGGTTCAATTCTTTAATTATGAACTCTTTATAAAAAATAATGATTTGACTGAAACTGAAAACTCGCTAAGAGAAGCGTTAGATAATTGCACTGAATGTTTTAAATTACACTTCCAACCTAAGATGGCGTTGGAAAACAACACTTTGGTGGGTGTAGAGGCGCTTATTCGCTGGCATCATAAAGATTTAGGGATAATCTACCCCGATAAGTTTATGCCCTTATCTGAAAGAATAGGATTAAGAGGTGTGATTGATAACTGGATTTTAGAAGAAGCATGTAAAACATTAGTGAATTGGGGGGATAAAAAAGATGCATTAAAATTAGCGGTCAATCTATCCTCTTCTAGTCTTAATAATGTTGACCTTATTACAGGAATAATAGCGCCCATGTTTAAAAAATATGGTGTTAAAGGGCAGAATATAGAAATTGAAATTAATGAATCTATTTTGATTGATAATGATAAGATTTATGACAGATTATTGGACCTTAAATCGTTTGGTTTCTCATTAACTTTGTGCCATTTTGGCATCGGTTTATCAAATTTAAATAAAATTAATTTTTCACCAATTGATTCTATCAAGCTGGATAAAAGCTTAATATGTGATGAAACAGATGATTTAAAAAAGAAAAATTTATTCAAGGGGATTGTTGCATTAGCACAGGCATTTGATATGAAAGTGATTGCTGTATGTGTTGAAACCCAAGAGCAAAAAGACTTTCTTACTCAGGTTGGTTGTCATTTTGGGCAAGGTAGTTATTGGGCTAGAGCCAGTGAACAATGGGCTCCGATCTTTGGGAAGCTATCGATATCTTCCCATTAATTTTAGTTTAGATTGAGTCATGCCTTGGACTCAGAGTTGAGGCTTATCGCCGAGCCTATTGACCGAGCATATGAGTTTGAGCAAAGTCCACATAGGTGAAGTATTATCATCCTTAGAGCAGCAAGATAACCTCAAAGAAACAGTTTGTTTGAACCTTCCTCTGTAAATATTAAGTAGAAGTGACGTATTTTAAGTCGCTCTAAACCAGTTTGAAGAATGAGTCATGTTATTTCGGCAATAAAACAACACGCCAGAATTGATCGATTAGATCAATAACATTTTTAAAACCATCTCCGACATTTGACTTTAAAATATACCCAGCAATATGCTTTTTGTATGCGCTAACTCTATCTGAATCTGCTTGCGAGGTCGTCAAAACAAATATGACTGCATCTTGTAGGTTATCATCATCCCTTATATGGCTAAGAAACTCGAGACCTCCCATAATTGGCATATTGAGATCGAGCAGAACGATATAAGGTTTAATAATAGATGCTTCACCATCTTTCCCATTTAATATGTCTAAGGCTTCTTGTCCGTTAGTCGCTCTGACAATGGGGTTGAGTAATTTTAGTTTTTTAAAACCTCTTGTGACAGCTTTGGCATCAATATCATCATCTTCGACAAGTAAAATTTTTATTTCTTGATAATCTTGCATCATAAATCCCTATTCTAAAAATATTGCATGACTAAGCTATTCGCTAATAAGGGTTTTAGGCCAATTAAAAAAGAAGGTTGTCCCTTTACCAAGGCTCGACTCGACATACACATTTCCACCATAACTATTGACCACCTTCTTGACTAAAGCCAATCCCATTCCGCTACCTTCAACCTTGTCTCTGGGTTTAAGCGTTTTAAACATTTGAAAAATTTGATCAAAGTGCATGGAGTCTATACCTGGCCCATTATCCTTAATAGAAAACATATATGCGTTATTTTCTTCTTCACAATCAAACTCTATATGAAGCTCCTCTTTATCAGAGTGCTTAATAGCATTACCTATAAGGTTACGAATTATTAATTCGAATTGAGCTGTCACGGTCAATGCTTTTGGGAAGTGGTTATTAAAGCTTAATTTACATGAAGGTGAGGGTGCATTAAGGATGAAAATATCTTCAATTAACTTTTTACTGTCTATCTCGGATAATTTTTCTTCATGTCGACCTACTTTAGAGTAGTCAAGCAAATCGATTAGTAATTTTTCTAATCGGGATGTTCTTTGTCTTATGGCTGCGAGGTGTTCAGGTACCTCATCCATATCATTGGACGCCATATCTTCCTCAATCCAACTAGCTAATTGATCAATACCTCGTAATGGGGCTTTTAAATCATGGGATGCCACATAAGCAAACTCATCAAGCTCTTTATTGGATCTAGCTAACTCGATACTTTTTTGTTCGGCTTCTTCTTTTTGATGTTTAAGTTCATGCATTAACTTGTTAAGAGCCTCTCGACTCTGGGTAAGTTGATTAACGTTACTTTTTAACTCATCATTTTTTTTAGCTATCGATTGCGTTCTTTCTTGTACTTTAGCTTCTAAATTTTGATTATGATCTTTGATTTTAGTATTCAGTATTTTTAACTCTAAGGCGTCTAATGAAATTCGAGATAAAGCAAAAGCTGATAATGCTAATAAAGTACTGATGATGATACCGACAAAAATTGCCCAATTATAAATAGGAGGAGTGAGTACTTGGGTACGTAATGCGTCCGACATGGTGAGTTGCAATTGCCAAGATCTTTGTGGCACAAATATATCAAATTGATAATCATGCTTTAAGGCCTGGCCAAATAAGAGAGGACTCACATCAGAATCTAAATCTACCAATGTCAATAGTAAGCCTTCCTCTTGTGCTTGAACATTGACGCGATTTATTAAACTATTAATCTGAAATACGCCCAATACAAACCCTTTTAATGTCTGATTTTTTAGTTCAAGCGTTGTTGGAATTGTGCCATTCTCGTAAATGGGCGCAACCATTAAAAAGTCTTTGGAAGAGGCTTTATCTTGAACCAAGCTAATTTGTTCTGTTGCGGTAATTTCTGCCGTATCCCTTGCATATTCAAGGGTTGATCGACGTGATTTATTAGAGCCTAAATCTAGACCGAGTGCATTCTCATTACCTTTTAATGGTTGGATAAAATTAACAGGGAAATATTCTTTTTTATGACTACTCAGGCGGAGTGACTTATTAGGCATTAACTCTTTAATCTGAAAACCATCAAACTGAAGGTTTTGTTTAGCAACAAAAGATATTCTAGAATCACTCTCAATTCTGGGTATCCATTCAAGCGCTCTAATATAATCATTATCCTTCAATAAAAGTTCGGTAAATTTCTGGAATTGAGCATAATTAATCTCTTTGTTGGTGTTATAAAGTGATTGCAAGGTATATAAATCAAATACACTTCGACTCATGGTTTCTTGTAAATAGACTGATATTTTTTCACTTTTAGCAAGGACCGCATTACGACCCGTTTTAACAATTTCATCTTTAATATTGGACGATAAATAAAAAGTTGCCAACAGAGAAAAAATAAAGATAAAAATTGCGATCTTGCTCGGTTTTTTATAAGACTGCCAAGTTGTTTTCTTCATAAGTTCCTTCTTACAATGCGTAAAAACGTAATAAAAGGCGCACATAAATCAATGTGTAAACTAGAGTCTAGTACATTTTTATTCGTGCTGGCTTATGAGTAAATTAAAACTTAATGCATGATGAGGTTACGGGTTCATT
>MAAB01007465.1_pt1 | contig 17733 bp, 17 predicted proteins | sample 1115991 | NCBI WGS metagenome assembly MAAB01 (sample SAMN04961124, study PRJNA320927) | seawater metagenome | isolation source: sample BD02T18 sea water enriched with oil for 18 days | place: USA:Gulf of Mexico | collected 2013-07-27
GAACAGGCTTCGCTAACCCATTACAAAATTTATCAATTAATAGATGGTGTAGAGCTTCTGAAAGGTGAAGTGCCTGCGTCTACACGGTCATACCTCATTTCAGGTTTAACCAGTGATGCACCCGCCTCTTTTGCTGTGACAGCGATACGAAGTGACGGGCAAGAGAGTGGGCACGCTTATACCTTAACAGTGAGGCCTGAATAGAAGTTAACAAGCTCTTTAAAGGTTCGAAGGCGTTGCAATAGAATGGTCATATTCAGTTACCTGCTACTGTGTAGGGCCCTTGAAGGATTTCATATTACTTCAACTGCTTAGCTAAGCTCACAGTAGAATTTGGTGGTTTGTTTTTCAGGATCACCTATATCTCTTTGAGTGAGCGTTAGTTCTTTGTCGTTCACTTCGGAAGATAAATAATACTCCTTCCGCCCAGGAAACTGTTCTAGCTGATTGAGCCTCTACTTTTAACCGATATTAAAAAAGGGGGGATTACATATTTCACTTTCATTACGACAACTTTCTCGACTGACAGTGAAGTGCTTACCGAGAAAACCAACAACGATATGATTCTTACCTGCGGGCAGATAAATCTCCTTTTTAAGAATCTCATGCTCTTTAGTATCTAGCTCTTTCGCTTCGGTCAATTTCATACATGACTCCTTATAAACCGTTTTGATTGGAGTGTGCCACGTTATGTTCTTTACTCTCTAGCTTATAGTCATGCTCATGCTTAATCATGATTTCGTACTCAATACCCTCTATATCTTTAGTTAAATTATAAATAACCTCACGATCCTCTTTAGTGCTCTTTAACCCAAAAAATATTTTGGTAATCCTCCCAGGCAGCGGGGCTTCTTCATTGCCTTCTTCAACAATAATCCTCCACTCTTCCTCATATTTCCAGTGTTCAAATTTGGTAAGAATTACTGATCTGGCGCTAACTTTAGGGTCCATTTCTTTGAATTGTGCATAGGTAAAAATCGGGGCAGAAGGCTTGTATTCTACTTTTCGAATAATGTCACTGCCAAGAATGCTACCTGGAGATCTTTCAAATTCAATACAAATACCTTTATGGTCATCAGCATAATGCGACCACATCAAAATAGAATCTTTCAGTTCAGATAAGCAATAAATTCCATATTTTGAGAAACGCTCTTTATTTCTATCCATATTAATATCTATTTCAATTCTATTCTTAATAGCTTCAGATAATTCAATATTAGAAATTAAATGGTCTTCTATTACTTTATCTGGAATGTCTTTTAGAGTGTCCCCTAATTCATTAGTCGCAATTTCTATTGCTCCAGATAAATCTTTGTCGTTTTTTATATGAAAGTTAAACTCAAATGGATCATTAAACCCATCAATAGTAGAAACCCAAACTTTTTTATTTTTAAGCATTCTCAAAGTAGATTTGTTTATGGGTCTATATTTGTATAGCTTATCTATATTGGGGTGTTTCATATTCCCCTATACCTCCTCTAGCTTTAAAACATCATTGCAAAGCTTCACGGCTTCATCAAAAGATGGCTGGCCTCACTTCATATTTTAGAGCGAAACAACCGAACAGCTCAAGCCTATCTGCCGCCTAGGCTATCTCTAGGTTGGCCACGCCATCATTGGGACTGTATATCGTTTGCGAGTATCCGCTTTGCCGTTATGAGTGTTGCTGTTGAAGTAGCCATTTTTCATTCACATTACTAACCCTTACTTAGATTTATACGAAAATTAAATATTACGTGTGCTAAAAAGCGATCAAAGTGAAGTAATCAGTTAAGCCAGGCTTTATGTGCATACGATAATGTTTAGATCTTTTTGTTAATCACCGAATACAATTGAAGCATACTTGTTAAGGCACTTTTTTGTTCCGAAGATAGAACCTTATCGGAATAATACTTACTTCCATTAAACCGGATGGTAGAAGATTTGGAATATGCTAGCTTTTTTACCACGCCTAATAGCTCAGCATCAACTGAATAGTCATGCCATTCCCATACATTCCCGTCCGCATGATCTCGTTTGAAACCAACTCTATGAGACTCCCATCTATATTTATCGGCTGCAACCTTGAATGAATTAACAAATAACCAGTCATCATCATAGTATTTAACCTTAAATCTTAGCCAGGCCAGTCCGTCTTTTAGTCCAATATATAATTTTGCTCCACTCTTACTATGGCCACCGGTTGAATGAATGAAATATCTATCTTCAATTTCATCTCGGTCGATAGTCATACCCAAAAGTATCTCTGCAATTTCATGCTTACCCCCAAGTTCTTTAGTAATACCTCTCAAAACTTCTAATTTTCCGTCGGTAATGCTATGGCCAGTGCTTAATTTATATTTTTTTCCAAAGTAACCATTTTCAAGTGATATTAGTATCACATTTGATCCGGGAACCAATGGAACCGGCTTAAAATATTTAATTTCATTGAAATCGGTTAATCTCATTATTGGTGATACAGCATTACTAAATCTGTCTTTAGAGCTCTTACTCACTGTAAAGTAGAATTTTTCTCCATTCTCAAGTACAACATCATAAGTACTATCGAATATCGTTTTGTTAACTGGATCGTCAGAATTAAAATATCCCTTCATTCCAACATATGTCTTATAGTCAATGCGAGAGCTAATACAACCCTCATTTAGCCGAGGGCAAAAATCATTATACCCATACCGTTGAAGGCCAGGAGTTTTGGTATTGAAAATAAACTGCACTTTTCCTAATGGCTCATATTTCACTCTTTGAGCTTGCACTTCATTTTGGTATGGATTGCTAGGTATTCCGATTGTTTGGCAGCCACTTGTCAGCGCACACATTAAGGCTAAGGCTAGAGCTTTTAATTTCATTGAGTCCATTCTTTTAAATTTATAGATAGACACATACTACAGCATTAGTATTAGAGTGAATATGTGCCTGAAGTATTTTATTAAGGATATATTTGTCCATTTACGATGTGCTAGAGTCATAACCGGCACCTCTGTTTATATAATCTAGATGGGCTACAGGGATCATTAGTTCTTGATCTAGTTGCATCTCAACCTGGCATTCTTTTTTTGCCGCTTAAATTTGAATCGTAGATTGGTGTTATCTTTCAAAATCTACAATAAAATCTAAATACTCTCCGGCTTCCAAAGTTTGAATAAACTCTTGAACTGGATATCGCTGACCGCTCGCATCAATATATACCATCTTAACATCACCTGATGACTCCATAGTGATAACCTGATTCTTGAAATCTTCGAACTCGCCTTTATCAGTGCGTGACAATTGTTCATTAATCAGTATTGCGAATATAAAATCTGCTTTAGTCACTTCTTGTGTTTTTTTAAATTGATTCTTGTGAATCCAGGTAATCATTGATGATTCCATGCGTGACTGATCGCCTTCAATGCTGGACCTATCTGACTTTAACAGCAGAGCACCATTCTCTGTTGGAATATGGCGCTTAAACCCAGATCTTTTATAGTTTGTATCTGGACGCTGGCCTAATTCATTGAATGAGGCTAAAAGCCAAGGGAGTGAGCTAACAATTTCTTCTAAAGCGTCAGATATATTAGTAAAGTTCATCCTCTGAACTACTCGCTCTAAACAATGTTTCTTGATACATGTCACAGAATGCAAACCCAGTAAACTGGCGCTTGGGTCTGTATACATATCTCTGTCAGAATTCATAATTATGACATGAAGATCTTCGTCTTCTGAATCCTCATCAATCTTTACGACGAAAACATTTATAGTATTCTTATCGCCTTTCCTTTTAAGTTGATTAAGTTTCTGCTTGGCCATTCGCCTCCGCTTAAGTTCTGATTTGGATAGACCGCCCGGTACCTCGGTCGAGCTCTTGCTTTGTTTAATTAAGTTAATTCCAGTACTCAAGGGAACTACAATCTCTCTCATGAAAATATGCGGGGCAATCTTTTTTAGGGTCTTTCGAACTGTGGCATCCCTTTTATTGATTGTTGTAATACCTCTGTGCGGGCCAAGAATGCTTTGAAGAGAGTCTGTGAGTTCTGTTGTGGTGCCTCGCCACTCTCTTAAATCTCGTTTGACTATGCCTTTAGCCAGTGACTCATTAATGTACATAATATCCTCCCTGAACATTATTTTGGCTTAGTAACTAAAACACACTTTGAGATCCCACTCTACCCAAGATTTTATATGCTTTATGCCCAGTAACCCATAGCAATAATTATTTGACTGTATCAATTATTTCTATACCTGGACGGTGTTTTGGATAATTGGTATCTCATCAACTTCACAGTAGAGTTCTTTGCTGCATTTACATTTATACTGCCAGGGCCTTTCTTGATTATTCTGTGTTTCTATATCGGTCTGAAGCCCACACTTACATGTTATTTTAAATCCTGCTCTGCTCCAGGGAAACTTGGGACTAGGGTCAATCACTTCACGGGGGTATCTTTTTTCAATAAATCCGGAAAAGTCATATTCGATATGATATGTAGCTGTTACTTTATATTTAGACGAAATCAGCCCTACTGACTCTCTATCCGTTACCTCAATGCCTGTAATGCAACCCTTAAATTCGTGCCTAGTTGGTGTGCAATAGGAGTCACCTCGTTCTTTATAGAGAACAACAGTTCGGCCCGATTTCTTACAAACTGGGCAATTCAATTGGACCAATACATCTTCATTGAACTGGATATCAAGGACATTATTAGACAAGATTAGCGGTACTACTATTTCTGATCTATATCTTATCATTGAAGTGAAATGTATCCGAGATCGGTTGAGCGATTAGACAGAAAGACGATAGCAAAAGGGCAGTGATTGTTACAAGTCATAGTATGGTCTTAAAATTGTGAATACTACTTTTCAAATTTCCAGGCACGCTCACTGACACATATGGCATTAACTCCCTTCTGATGACATGCCCTAACAACATCCGGGTTGTCGTCGAACATTAATGCGACTTTCTCCGCATAGCACACTGCAGCCTTCCAGCCTGGAATATCCCCCATATTTTCATAGGGACAGCAGAATATTTGTAAATCATCAGTAGAACGTTCGAACCAGATGCAGGCTTCGCTTAAAGTGAGTTCATTATTTACGGTAACAATAATGACGCGATCGTATGGCTTAGCCAGAGCTCTAAAAGCCAGTGGATAGTCACCGATGGTTTCATCCCAATCTAAAGCCAGGGTTTTATCGCTCTTAATCTCGTTACAGACAGGATATTCTTTATACATTTATGCAAGTCAACCTAAAGGTTATATACACAATATAGCAGGGAGAACTTGATATATTGCACTTGGTGTACAATAAAATAGCCTGCATCAGACTATTTATATCAACTACATGCTAAATTATTGCTTCCGTCGTGGGTAGCTATGTTGCCGCCATACTCACCCCATTAATAACACCCTTGGCGGTCATTGCCTTACGCAATCTATGCGCGAATAACCTACCAGCATCAATCTTATCCAAGGCTATTAGGCACTGTAGTATGATTTTAATGATATTCTATGAAGTGGTTTTGAGTCGATAGCTGGGTTATTTACTACTACACAGAACCAGCCCATCTCCACTGCTTCCTGTATGTTGCTTCCTTGTCGTTGTAGAAAGCACTCGTCCCTTTCTATCCAGTTTTAGAATCTTAAAATGGTCATATCCATTGTAAACTGTTACTCGTTTCTTCGATCTTCCACAATAACTACGGTAGACTGTATGTGATTCACTTTTATGGCGCGTGAAGTTTTCTACTATGATAACGCCATCTTTTAACTCTTTTAAAACCTTGTCGTACTTATATCCAATAACCAGCCTTCCCTTAATGTCAATAAACCCCCATTTCTTTCCGTTGTTCACCGCTGCCAGATTGTTATGGAATGGTTTAGCCGACTTAAACTTTTGAGGGATTACAATTTTCCCACTCTCAAGAGAGTATCCATATAAATCCGTTGCTGCATTGCGTACCCTTGATAATTTATTTGTCAGTAAAAACCTCTTATCAACCCTTGATTTGGTTGCCGTTATCTCCTTGCGTTTTTGATACATTTCATCATTCAAATATCTATCAATGTCCCCATACTCTTCTTCTATTTGTTTGGCTGAATTATCTTCAATGTGATCTTCATACACTTCATCTTCCAGGTCACCTAAGGGATCATAGTCAAATTCTTCTTTTGGAGTGCTGCTTTGGATATCAAATTCCCTATCATCTATATCCTTAAGAGTAGTCATCCTATCGTCTCTTATTTTGTTCACAAGGTAGGATATTATTGAAGTAAAATCATATTTAATGCTCTTAATATTTATACCAATCACTTTTGCATCCAGGCGAAAGAACTCTTTCGAACTACTTTTCGTATGAAATCTGCCGTGATCATCTATGAAAGATGACTTCCAGTCTTTTGATCCTGCAATATTGAAACTTCTTTTCCCAGCTTGACCATTGAAACTCGGTCGGCTCATTACCCCTACGTCAAAAGTATATGTGTATACTTTCCTTGTTCCCGAGTTCCAGCTCTCGAATTTCACGTCGACAAGAAGTTCAGTAATTGAAATATTTCGAATTACCTTTTCCGGTACGCAATATCCCAAGAATACCCCAGAATGCCGAAAATCATTGTCACCTCTACACTCAGTAATATTGATTGATTTACTGCTGTTATTGACCGGAATTAAAATATTAGCCCAAGGCTCGACAGGATATGATAGTTTCGCTTCTTTATTTTTAAACGACCAACTTGCCGTCGCAAGATCTACCGGCTCTTCAAGTAACGTCCAGAGCTTCCAGTCCACATTTATTGAAGCATTGGATGTCTCTTTAGATTTATCCTTGAACCAATCTTCTTCCTGGATCACGGAGCTTCCGGACAGGGGATTGGCTTCTATATTAACTGAAACGAAGGCTAAGGCCGAAACCATCATCAATATGGCTAAATGCTTAATATCTTTTTCGATATAAACTGAGAAATTGGAGGTAATTATCATAAATTATAGCTTTGAATATAGCCCCAAAACCTTCCTATACCATTTGTTCTTCTTTCCATAAATGGTCAGCCAATCATCAATGAGACTTTTTGCTTTAATTCGGAAGCCTTGGTTATAGTAAGCTTCAGCTTCAAATAGTTTTAAAGAGGGCTTATCCATTTTATTATAATTTCGTAGTACGCCCGCCCAAATTATGATTTCAAGACTGCTTTTAGCCTTATAAGCTTCAGCAAATTTAGTCGAAACATAGTCTACTCTTAATGTTTGATGTTTTAGTTTTGAGTTTTCATATCTAGCTTTGATAACAGCATCAATTACACGCTGCTTAGTATCTTTCTTCAAGCTTTGTACATTATCAAATCTTCTAAAATAGAAGTCAGCATGTGTTTTTGAAACAAACTTTTTGTCATCTATTTTTTCATTTATCAAATCCAAACCGGCCCCATCATTTACATAATGAATAGCTGAGTCCATTTCATCATTCTCTAAGGCTTGCTGATACACACGATTCATTATGGTTGACCGTAACTCCCCATAGAACTGTAAGAATCTTTCCGCTCCTCCCCAAAAGTAATAGCCGTTAACCCTGTCCAAGAATATATTGCGAGTCATTATTTTATTTATGGCCTCGATATCATCGCTTGACCTGAATGCATTCCCGAAGTTGGTACCATAATACTTTTTTGGTTGATTGAGATATAACTCAGGTATCTTTGATACTATATTATTGACAAATTCATTCTTCTTTTGTTGATCGACGCCCCTTATAGCACCTTTAAATACCTCTAAAGCCCTCGTAAATCCTAGGCTTTTCATTATTCCATGAAATGCCTCTACTAATTTTCTACTAGTAGGATCATTAATAAACAATACATTTATACTGCCTTCAAACACATTCTCTGAATTATTAGTCGGTCTTCGGCGCTCGCCTTCTTCTAAATCATCAATTAACCAATCAGTACTATTGTATATCTGGAAGGCATCTTTACGATTATAGAGGCCTGTTTTATCACAAAAATATTCATGCTTAACGCTTCTGCCTTTGCTATCTTTCCTTGGATATACTGGATATTCTTTAATGGATGTAAAGTCAACTGCACATGAGCGCAGCAACTTCCTTACAAAGAAACTAGGATGAAGTTTAGAACAATCTAATAACTGACTCCTTGCTTTATCAAAATCAGCTAGCCCCTTAACATATGAATTACTGATCTTGTATTCATCATATGAATTATAATGATAAAACGTTCTTGTATAAGTAAGATACATTTGATCTTTTTTTCCGGAATAAGCCAAAAAATTCTTTGCTGAGCAATTAAGATCGCCATTAGTTTGGTAAGTATTTGCTTTGTATGTATGGTTCGAAACTGGGGTAGCGCATCCTACTATTGATAGTGCGACAATAATTATCAAATATATTTTATGCATAGTATTTTACGCTTCCCGCGAAAGACTGACGTTCAGAAATAGCTTAAATTCGACATTAGGCGCCGCTACCTCTATGTTTGTTATCATACAAATAATACTGCGGCCAAGATTAGATTATCTTTCTGAGCGAGATAATTCAACGGAGTTTTCATGCTCCACAAACTTCACGTACTTAGTAGATGCCAGTTTAGTCGCCTTAATCAGAGCATTTGGCGCCCTACCCAGCATTGATATGGCAGTCGATACATAATGGTTTTCAACCGTACTGGCGTTCATCCAGCCACCCTGAGCGGCAAGTTCTACGGTACTTACTCCATTCATAACACCTATTGTGGCCATTGTCTTACGGAACGTATGCGCGGTTAGCTTACCACCCTCTATCTGTGCCTCGCTCATGAGGTCCTTCAGGATGCTGTTAACGTTATTACGATGGAATGGTTTAGTACTGGTTCCTGGGTTACCTGATTTGTTAATTGCCCTGAAAATAAAGCCGTCAGTAATCTCATTAGCTTTTATGTGCTGGCGCATCCAGGTGGCCGGGCAGAAAAGCTCGCCGGTATATGGAAGCACTGAGCGAATCTCATTTTTAGTCTTGAATGGGTCGCGATCGATGATGATATCTGCATCTTCAATATTAATGTTCCGCAGCCACTGGTATTCCAAGTCCCCAATCATCCCTGCTCGGTAACCTGTGATATACGCCACGCAGGCCAGCGTCCGGTTGCGTATGGCGATGTTGGAGCCGTACTTAACCGTCAATAGCGTAATGAACCTGGCGGCCTCTTCGATGGTGATGTCGCGGCTGTTATCTTTATAGACACGCTGAGACCGTTCTTGTCGTTCGATATCCCTTAAACAGCGCTTAACATCATCATGGGAGGAAGGGTCTCGGTCCCAATTCCGCTTATGCCAATCACTGAGTGCTGAGCGTGTTACCCGCAGGCTGGATGCTTTAATGCGGTTGACGCGGTCAAAACTACCCTTCTCTTCGAGAAATCTAATGATCTGGCGTTTGGAGCTGGGCAGGTTGCCGCCCCACTCTGTGAATGCTTTCAAGCAACTGGTGTATTGCTTTTCGGTTGGCGTCATTTAATTCACCGTCATTATAGATAGGAATTCGTTAATTCGAGGTTCCTCACCGTCACTCTTAGGGTGTTAGGCATAGGTGTTCTTATTTTTATGTTTTTCGTATTCAGGTTTTCTGTAAGTCATGGCTTTATTGGTCGTAAGCTCTTTAAACTCAGTATCCGTCAAACTAATTTTTATTGAATTGATAAACTTCTGGGCATCTTCGACATATGGATCAAGTGCGCTAGCGAATAATGCCGCACAGTAAAAATTGTTCAGTTCGCAAGTAGTCCTGTCATATATCTCATCAAAAAATCTATGATCAATACGTGCTACCTTATTTTCAATCGTAATTCCTCTCAACTTTTCAAATATGTCGCAAAATTTATCAATACATAGATCATACTTATTTTTGAGTGTGAGTTTTCTCACTAAATGGAATTCAGCAAGCACCATGCTATATTCGTCTGTTCGCTTTGTTCGGTGGTTGTTATCAAACCAACATTCATTGTAAAGGTATTGACTATCCTCATGACTCGTCATAATGACGGTCGCGATATCGTCATATTTATATTCCGGAACCATTGAGGAAGCGGTTCTAGCTAGTCGCGCAAAACCCTGAAAATGATCTTCAAATATTGTAAACGCATCTTGTAATCCTGTGAGCTTAAGTCTATGCATGACCCCATAATCACGTATCTTATCTCGTACGCTTTCAAATTCAGCTTTAACATTATTAATTCCTAAATTTAGAGCCTCGTTTTTTATATCTTCGACTTTTCGCAATTGATTTTTTTGTCCTGCAAGAGTAACGGACTTCGTCATCATAAATTTACCCATTATTACGGTATCCTGTATTTCGCATTATATGATCAAGCGGGCGACACCCACGCCTCTCATGCCCTGTCATTTTGCTTATTCTCTTTGTATATATACCTGAGCACCTCTTGCCCTTCGACAATATCTATACCATCAGTATTAGCATACTTGCTCCATTTTTTTGCCTTGCGGTTTACCTGGGCTACAGTGCATGCTTGGGCATTATTTAACAGCGCAATCACTGACCATTTATAAAATGTCGGTTCCGAATTCATCAACTTTGACCTGCCTTCAGTAATTTCTGAACACTGGCATTCATGTCGGCCACTTTGCCATCTACCGAGTTAATCTCACGAATTATGGACTTAATGTCGAGCACACCGGTTTTCTTGCTGGCAACGAGTGACCCTATCAATGGCCCCATAGGTTCCAGTACTGCCAGACTACTGTCCATTTCACGCTTAATGCTATCCAGAGTGAAGTGTTCATTAAGCTTCAGGTTTTTCTGCTCAAGCTTCTCAGTGACCTCTGCCAGCTCGTTATGACTGGTGGCCAGTGATTCGCGTTGAGCCGTGACCTCCTTAGTTAAACGCTCCCCCTGCTCTTCCAAGGCATTTCTGAGGGCGGAAATTTCGTTGATGTGTTTCTGCTGGGCAATTTGGTATTCGTCTACTTCATCCACTTTGGCGGTCAGCTGCTTAGCATAAGAGTTCATCATCTTGTCGCTTGTTTCTTGCATGGTGTTAAGCGATCGGTCTTTCTCGTCTAGTAACTGCTGCATGCCGGCGACCTTGGATTCGGAGCCCCGTAAATTCGACTGTGCCTGGGTGTAGCTGTTGTTGAGCTCACGTTCACGCTGACGTAGCTCTTTAATATCGGCGCAGAGTTTATTGTTGTCGTTAGCGAGTAATTCGTTCTGAGCCTGGGTGCGGGCTTCCTTGGCAATGATGCTGTCGTGATCCGCGGCGTGTTGCTTTTCTATGACATCAATTTTGGCCAGGTAAAACTCTTCCTGCTCTTCTTCACGTACGGCACTGCGCCTGCGCTCTTCTTCACGAATCTCTTGTATCAGGGCCTGCATGGCGTTGTCGCCCTTGCTGGGCGCGGTGGGTGGCAATAATGCTTTTAGACGGCGGACATTGGCGGTGACCACGGCGTTGTCCCCACCAATCAGGGCGTATGCGGCCCGTACCGTAAAGGTTTTATCCTGATTTTGCAGGATCATGCGGGCGAAATGCTCGTTGGCCAGGCCAGCTTCCAGTACTGCGGCAGGCGGTGCTTCCGCGGGCTCACGGCCAAATTCAGCGACCACCCGGCTGATAAAGCCCTTTCTGACGTTCCATTGCTCATACATTGAAGACATAACATAACACCATAACGTGATAGTGTAATGTTATGCTTTTATCGTAAAAATGCAAGGCAGCATTATAGCTTTGCATAATATTCGTTATGCCCTGCTATAAATTACAGGCATAGGGGAGCACATAGCATTGAGGTATTAATAGAGGGGGGGGTGTTTGTTGTGCCAGCTTGAGCTTTTTAGGTGCGTCTGATTTGCCGGGTACATTGCAAGCTGTGAGGCGTTAAAGCATATAGAGGCTATGCTCTAACTGACTGTGCGTGGCTCATGTTCGTGACTCCATAAGGTGTCTAGTTGAACGGGCCCAGGGTTAAAATGTACTTGTCACGCATAATGTACCACATATGATGCAAGGCCCTGATTATCGTGACTGAAGATTCAAATATGCAGGCAAAAAAAACCGGAATCAATTGCTTGATTCCGGCTCTTTGAAAGATTACTCTTTCGTCACTACCTATAATCATCCCATTCAACCAACTCTCGGTCAAGCTTTCACAGGTCTAGTCTTTATTTCTACTTTCGAAGCAATTCTCATTAACCCATAGCCAAATAATGCCATATGAGTAATTAGTGAAGCCAAGGGCCACACTTCTGGAGAGGCCTAAAATTTTTCCTGCGGTCACACTAAGTAATATTTATCCCCCGAAGTTGCCACAGGGGATACCTTATGGGATCACGAACACTATATTTGAGTAGGATTTATTTGGGGGTTGACTGCCTGGCAAATACCACTCATAATTATTTTGCCTAGGTCTAGCCGCCAGGGCATTCACTCCAACAGACACTGTAAAAGTAGAATTGGTTTGATTTGGATTTGAAAAATCTAAATTCGGCTCCGTTTGAAAAAACTCCGTTTTTAATGTTTCCCCCACAATTTATGCTATTTCATAATTTCTTAATAAATTGGAGGGCATTATTATGTCTTTTGAAAAACCTAAACTTAAACATTTATCCCCCATTGAAGTTGCAGAGGCGCAAATAAGATTCGCTTTTAGTAACTTTCCTGAACTACAAGGGCCGGAAAATCATGAGCGTATAAAACAATATGCAAAAACTGCGGTCGAAGCGCTTGCCCCTCTTCGGCTTGTAGATCCAAACGCAAAGGCAAAAGAAGGGCGCCTTGTCTTTATACTAAGTAATTTTGGAAATGGTGATGACGACGCTGTCTATGTCACCGTATTAGATGCACACGGTGAAAGAATTACTCCAAAAGCAATGCAGATTAGTGGTTTTATTGAATCGGCTGAAGATAAGAAATTGGAACAAAGAAATCATCGAAAACTTAATACGCTGATAAAAGGAAAACCATTGCCAATGTGTGTTTGGTCCAACCATAGAACGATGGACTCTGACAAGTGTACGGCAATCCTATTTGAGAGCTTTTCGGAAGTAAACAATGAAACGCCCTATAGTAATAAAACTATAAGCATATCGTATTCAGACCCTGAGAAAATCCTATACCACGGTCAACATGCAGCATCACTTACATTGACATTAAAAATTCCAGTTGGTAGATTTTTACCTATGTTTGTACTGGCTGATCTTTCATATAGTTCTGCTTTAGTGTGGAAAATGAATTATCGCCCTGACACCTATGATCAATCAGAATACTCTCTACGAGACTATGATCTGAAAGGCTGGCCTAGATCGGCTAAGACCTTAAATTTGTTAAAAAACTTCTCCACTGATCGGCCCGTTCTCTTTAATATACTAGATGATTTTACAAAATACCGATTTGATGAAGTTCTAAGTAACCCTGAATTATTCGGAACAGAAATACGAGGCTATGTGAGAAAGCCCAGTGAAATTAGTCCGTTTATTAGTGCTAACGTTCTTGCAAATCATAATGAAGGATTGCTGATAGGTGTTGAAGAGTGTGGGAAGCTACCAGGTGGCGATTTCATTGTAAACTGTGATAGGGGCTTACTCACAAGCCGACCTGTTGTGATTAGAAGGGAGGATAAGTGTGGCTCTTCAATAGAATATCTTAGACAGTTCTACAAACATTGCCATGGAGCCGACTTAGAAGGTTAGTGAAAAAGTAGGCCGCCAAATAGGTGGCTTACTATGAATAATGCTAATTAAATTCTGGCAGTTACTCACTGATAGCTGCCATACCACTGACCATACCGTAAGAAGGGATATCAGATCATGGAAAAGAGACCGAGCAAAGCCCCAATTAGAGCTCATCGAATGGAATGGGAGGCATTTATTGCCTTTCAAGATGATATAGTTCGAATCGAGCTGGACGAGCTTATTGCATTATCTAAGGAATTTGCGCCTGAGAAATATGCAAAGCTCGAACCTGTATTAGATACATTCGATAGCCACTACCCTGACCTTTACCTGGACAAAATGGGTGTCGATTTTTTAGTGGAGCATGAAGGCAAACGATATGCTATTGATCTTACTACTGGCAATCGATGTACAGTCAAATCAAAACTAAAGAATATGCGCGAGATATTACCGTTTATAGAGCAGTTGAATGCCATACCGGTTGTATTAAGGTCACTTAAGGGCTTCATGCCTATGGACGTCTTTAAGTTAATAGAAGACTGCCCTTGGAACGATGGGATTAAGGATTGTCGTCTTGGTGATGATCTTGAATTAGTAAAAGTGAAGAGTACTTAATTTGGTAAATTTCCCGGACCTTGATACGAGGTCCGGGCATAGACAATTCTCACCTATTTAGGCTTTGCACTGACTTAACTTAAAAAATATAGCTCTTCAATCCAAGGCTTATATTGATCTGAATTCCCCTTTAACAGTGTAGTTATCAATTTCCTGAAGATGCTGTCATTGATACCAGGAAGATAATATTGGCATGAATCGCTTAGTCTGGTAAATCGAGTACTGCTGAAATCTCTTTTTCACCTCTGACCCTTGCTCCAAGTTGCTTCGTTGGAACATCTCTAGTAAGCCAATCTATACAATCACTACATATATAATATTCATTTAGCTCTGGTTTAGTTAGAATAATTTCTTCAATTCGCTTCTCTTGACGACATTCCACGCAGGTTGTAAATTCATCAATAACATTCTTTTCGGGAAGGAAGAACTCATAGCCCTGACTCTCAATAAATCGCTTTGTATTATTAAATTCAATATCCTCAAGTTCATGATCCGTCAATGGACGAGTAAGTTCCTTCCAGCTTGTTAGAAACCATACGAACAGACGAATAAGCAGTAGACATACAGCTGTTATGCCTAAGAACAACTCTAGTTTCTCTTGAATTTTTACTGGCTCGTTCACACCATCAAACGTAACAATCTTCTTTGAATAATACTGGCCTGTGCCCAAGTATTGGATGTTTGGCTTAGTATAGAAATCTCCACCTGACTTTATCCCTGTTAGATGATTTGGTTCACCAAGAACAGGGATTAAAATTTCCACATTCATTACTTCAATAAATGGCTCTCCAGATCCACGAAAAGTTTTTTCTTTCGTATCAAGTTGGTACACACCATCCATTTTAATTGGGGATAGTGCCCATGCTTCTTCCCTTGCTTTACCGTAAGTGCCGATCATAACCTCTTCAAGCCTAGGCTGATGGATATCAATGGTTACTCCATCCGATCCAACACCAAAATTACCACTCCCCAATGTCAGTAGAGCAATCATAAAAAGAGCGATACCGCCAGATAGCTCATTTATGTTTGTTAGTTTTTGTTCAATCCAGTTAAACATACCTTCAAAAACCCTTATGAGAAACGCTCGTATCTAGAGTACTTAGTATTAGCTGTTCTCCTAAGTTACTCCAATCAAAACAGAAAATCGTCCTGGCCAATTTCCTTATAAATCTTTATTAAGTAACACTCGAATTAATAGAGAGGAATTGGGCAACACGCTTAAGAAAGCATACTTCATCTTCTGCTGATTCTGAAGCTTGGGCAATATATTCCTGCACAAGGATGAAGCGATGCTTTGAATCTTCTTCGGTCAGGCTATATTCTGAGGCAATAAATTTCCTTTTATTAACTGGTATTAACAGATAGCTATCTAAACAGTTTTGTTGAAATTCAGCTCCAAAATGGGTAACGCATGCTCTGTGTCCCCATGCCTCATGTTTTATTATGGACAAGGCTTGATCAAAAGATTTAATTTTGTCGGCAATCAGGTAAACATTAGGCTGAAGCGCTTCATAAGATCCTATTATACCGCTCAATCTATGATTACACTTTACGTGTCGTAATATGTGGTTTGCAGGAAGCTTAGTAACGGTTGGAACAACAAGAACCTTCTCAATATCAATTAATTTACACCAGCTTTTAACCCTCTCATAATGCTCCACCTCTTGGAGTTCTGAAGGGGCTTCTAGTGAGTCTTCCTTGTATTCGATAAAAGCTTTGTGAAGCGCTATGATGCTTTCTTTCTTTGTGGCGGCCTCGACCAAGTTATCCAATTTCTATTCCCCTGATTACCCACTACATGGATTAACTTGGATCATTGCTAGGTAATCCCGAGCAATAGAACCAAAAGAATAGCTACCTGAATTGGTTCCTTCATTGTAACTTGCTGAGGTATGAATCCGGGCAAAGTATCCATCAGAATGAGCTGCTGCAATGATAAGGTCTATCGGAACCACTAACGTAGAGCTACCGATGGATACCGTATTTGCATAGGCTGTATTTGTCACTCCATTGTAATAGCTTGAAGTATGGTAATTTACATCATTTGCCCCAAAATTTGAGAATTCCCAGATTTTTCTGTTTCCATCAAACCTGAACTGTATTTTCGTTGGAACCCCACCCAGGACATTGAAGTCCAATATGGCCAAATCTTGCCGGTCGGCATAATTTCTTATATGCATTTTCCCAAGAGTAGACAACGCATTTGGCATTGCAATATCCGCTTCGCTAGTGCGGTACAAAGGTATTCCATATAACTGATCGCAAGTGGAGCTATTAACCATATTCGGGGCAAGTACCGAACAGCCCGCGAGTGCTGAAAGAGCAATAACTGCAAGTCCATGTAATTTCATTTTATCCTCCATTTGTTGATGCTCGTATAGTATGCAAGTCGGTATGAGAAAGCATTTTAGGTACTAAGAAACATGCTCACCCATTGGCACTGATCAAAGTAAGTGCCCGCCAGGTATTATCACCGCAAAACGAATTGCCAAAATGGCTGGCCACGGCGGGGGGGCATCTGCCCCAAGTAAGATAACTGGCCGCCTCCGGGCACCGTCACAACATCGGCCCTTGCCAGAGTGCCGGGCCACATCCAGGTAACCCCTGGGCCACCCTATGGCACTGGCCACCGTCGTGCAACCCCATGGAACCGGCCTTAACATCAGGCTCCGCCAAAGAGAAGAGCCACACTCGGGTAACTCCATAGCCACCGGCCAGGACATCAACTCACCAGGGACTTCCGTCAGAGTGATTGACGAATTAATGTTATATCACTGCTAGTTCAGCTTTCATCTCCGCGACTGTAAACGGTGGCTTCGACAAATGTGCCATACGATGGCAAATTGGACTCTAGAGGGCTCATCTATCCTCTAGTTGCTGGCATCCTTATTCTTGTTTTACCCTGCCTGGGTTGATGAGGATATTAATTGGATTTTATTGATAGCTCTTCATCGCTGAGGGTTTCTAATTTTTTCAGAAGAACCTTCCACGTTTCTGCCCTTAAATCGTATTGACGATCGTTCCACTTGTGATATTCACCACTTTTATGCTGGTACAGATATTTTACTTGCAGCGCTTCTATCCACTCACTTGGATTAGCGTGTCGCCCAATAAGATTTTGCTTAGCAAGAGGCTCTTCAAAATGAGCCTGCATCAAATCGGAAAAAACATCCCAGAGGCCATCTATTTCTGATTCTATTTGAGCTCGTTTATTTGATAGTTCTAGTATTTCTACGCTCAACTTTTTATGCGTGTCACTTGCAGAGCCTATGAGATTAGCGCTTTTACCCTTAAACTCAGCTTCAATTTTATCTAATTCTTTTTGGTTATCCCAAAGTCCCTTTTGTTCGAAAACATAGATACCAATATTAGAGTTACGCCATTCAACTAGCATCCTATTGTAATGCGACTCTGCTGAAACCTCATACGTGCCCATTGTCTTCGTTTTCCGCCTTAGAGAAGGCTTGATAACA
>MAAB01007456.1_pt1 | contig 17720 bp, 15 predicted proteins | sample 1115991 | NCBI WGS metagenome assembly MAAB01 (sample SAMN04961124, study PRJNA320927) | seawater metagenome | isolation source: sample BD02T18 sea water enriched with oil for 18 days | place: USA:Gulf of Mexico | collected 2013-07-27
GATTTTGTGCGCTTGTTTAACGAAGCATTAGATCGCATGCAAGCTATCGCTCCAGATATTGAAAGTGTTGATGATTTGCGTGACGAAGAACAAGAGCTTGAGTTTGTAAAAGCATTCCGTGAGCTAATGCGCCTTAAAAATGTATTAAGCACCTTTGCTGATTTTGACTTTGAAGATGTTGAGCTAGACGAACAAGGGTTTGAAGATTACAAAAGCAAATACCTCGATTTATACGACAAAGTAAAAACCGATAACACCACTGAAAAAGTATCAATTCTTGAAGAAGTTGATTTTGAATTAGAGCTAATTCAACGTGACGAAGTAAACGTGCGTTATATCTTGCAGTTGTTGGCGTTGCTTAAAGGTGCTGATAATGACAAAGACTACGAATACCAGTACAAATCAATCATGCAGCTACTTGGTGGCACACCAGAGCTAAGATCGAAGAAAGAACTTATTGATCAATTTATTCAAGAAAATCTCAATAACCTTGGTTCATCAGAAGAAGTGATAGACGAGTTTGATTCATTCTGGGAAAAAGAAAAAGTAAAAGCCGTTGATGATATCTGCCAAGAAGAGTCTTTAGTTTCTGACAGCTTTAAAGCATTAGTAGACAAGATGATATACACCAACGAAGAACCACTGCGTGAAGATATAGTTGCTACTATGGAAAAAGCGCCAAGCGTACTGCAACGTAAAAAGGTAATACCGAGATTAACCGAAAAGGTTAAAAGTTTTGTTAGTACGTTTTATGGTGGCATGTAATGGATATTATAGAGCCGCAGGGTAGAGGGAAGGTTATTTTAACAAAGCAGACGTATCAATATATTTTAAAGTCTACTTGAAAAATGAAAGGGGAAGGTTTGAGCTATTTATCACTATTTAAAATGCCAACACTAATGAAGATTACAGGACGTTCTTCAAGTATTACCAATGCTTTTATTAATTCTATTATACCCGTTATCAAGCCTTCAGAAGAAGATATCAAGGAAGCACTAAATGTTCTTGATATGGATAAAGAAAACTTCTTGTGTGCATATTGCGGCGACGGTGTTACTGAATGGGATCATTTAAGGCCCTTAGTTATAAATCAAAAACCAACAGGGTTTATTTCAGAAATTCAAAATTTAATTCCTTCGTGTGGAAAGTGTAACCAATCCAAAGGAAATAAAGATTGGCACCAATGGATAGTTAGTGATGCACCGAAATCGCCAAAGACTAGGGGCATCGAAGATATTCACTTACGTATATATAGGCTAAATGAATACGAGAACTGGCGAAAACCTACGACAGTGAATTTTGAATCGATAGTTGGCGAAGAACGCTGGCAACAGCACTGGATCAATTGGAAAACGGTTTTAAAGACAATGGAATCCTCTCAGGTGCTAGCTGCTGAAATCGCTGAGCTTGTAGCTCAAAAGTATTCACCTACAACTGATATTAGTACATTCAGTCAATCGGTAGAATCTTGTGAATTAACATTGAAAGGCTCTGTTTCTTGCGAAAAGGATGAAATTGAAAAAGTTAGTAAAAAGCTAAATCGATGGGTAAGACGCCCTAATCAAATCTGCTGTAAAATATTAAACAAATACCTTCAACTCGCAAATAACTCCAAAAGTATAACTAAAGATCAGTTGAAGTCTGAGTTACCTGAATTAGTGACTTTTGATGCAAATTTCGCTCAAATGAAAACCATTTCAGAACGAAACCACGCAAAAATATTTGAAATGAATGGAGACTTTATTGAGGTATGGAGTCCGGTTAAAAATCTAGTAGCGAACTATCACGCGGAGGTTAGACAGAAATGGGATTAAGCAATGAATTAATAGAAGAGTTAATCAAATATGCCCAAATTAAAAACTATAGCTCGGAACCCCTATTAGAACTTGCTTCAACTAATAATGGAAAGGTTGTTCCTGTAGCTTCAGCAGAGTATTGGTTTTTGATCGCTGAAAACATAAAATCATCAGAAAGGCTGAGTGATCTCATTAAAGGTATGTTGACATTTTGTAAAGAAAATCATTTGCATACAGGAGGGAGCGTAAGTCCTATCAGGTGGTTATATGAGTTTTATAGAAAAAACTATCCTGACAGTGAGCCACAATTATGTGAGTGGATTGTAAGGAATAGGAATAATCACTATGAGCCTTTTGGAACAATCTGTAGTAATAACGCACTCTCTTGGAAGTTGCACTGCGAATTAGAAACAATGAGAAAAAATAAATAGTTTTTTGTGATAAGGCTAAAAATTATGAATGGGAATGATAATGACAGATTTGTTTAGCGAGCGTCATAACTGCACGGTGGTAAACCGCCTAAATGATGGTATTGATTCACGAAGCAAACTAGAGTGGCACAAAGGATTACTAAATGCCTATAAAGCTATTGGAGCACCATTAAGTAATCAATATGCTTGGTGTAGTTTTGATGATGAAAATAAATGTTATGTATTATCGGTTGAAATAGATCATGCAGACGTTGTTAATAATATATTCAATCATAGAGCAGGGGTATTTAGTAAACGTGTGCCACCATTGGTCGACACAAGTAATAATTCAAAGGGCTTTTTTGATGCAGTAAGTACCCATAATATTAAGCGTAAGCCATGTAGAGTCATATTTTTAAAAAATACAGCATCAAGCGTAAATCCTAACAGACAAGTTACTGGTTCTGATGGTGGTTTTTGGTCAGTTGAATATTTAGCAGGAACTGCTGAAAGTGGATATGAATTGATGTTAACAGCGGTTTAAAGAAAAGAGGGGGAATGTCATATTGGGTATATATATTTTCTCTATTACTGAAAATGGCTTTGGTTATGAAGTTATCAACAATTGATCAAAAAAGCGAGAGGGTTTGTTCTCGCTTTTAATAAGCATCAGATCTTAACTGGATTAGTCAGCATTAGATCTTACTAATTAAAAAACAGAGTTTGATATATACTGACAATTCACAAGAAAATTTAAAGCTATAAAAAGAACTGATAATCCACATTCTATGCATTAACATCAATAATCACCTTATGACTTCAACTAGCCATAAGCCGACATTAGCTTTTATAAATTCAGGAACATTTTTAGGCTAATATTAGGCAAGGTTTTTTGCTCTGCTGTAAGACGGGTTTAAGCTTTTAGAAGACAATCAATTAAGCTTAAATCACTGTGGTAAATTATCTTTTCTATTGGCTATAGAAGCATTTATTCCAGTGAAAATAATATCAAGAGATTCGTCAATATCATCAACGGTTAACTTACCTGTGTTATCACAACTTATTGAAATAGAGAAGCCATGTAAGTAATCAGCAAGTAAATTTAAAGAAGCGTTTTCTATTGATGTACTCATATTCAGCTTCTTCATGATGATTTTAAATCTACTTATAAAAACGTTAGCAGGGCTTGTTGACTTCATAGTTAGCAAAGTTTCCAGCAAGCCATCATACTTACTTAAAAGTGTGATATAGCTTTTAGAAAGTTTACGTAGCTCAACATTCCATTTCAAATCCTTTTGAGGTTGATATATCTCGGAGATTAGAGAAGTTGTTAACTCTTCTAGCAGTACATTTTTATTTTTAAAGTAATAGTAAATAGCCATCGCATCAACATTAAGCTCCGCAGAAATTGACCTAATGCTTGGTGTTTTTCCTTCACTCACAATCAGGCTTTTAGCTGCTTGTATTATCACGTCTTTGCTTAATGCCTTTGATTCCTTTTGAGGTCGGCCTCTTTTTTTTATCGTCATAACACTTTTTCAACTAATGCTGGTTTACAAATTAATTCTACGGTGTAGAATATTTTAAAATTAATCTTAGGTCAACAAAAGATAATTCTTTGCCGTATTCAAAACCTGAACTTGCCTTAAGTGGCACATCCAATGCGTTATCGAAAGGTTAGGAACACAGGGGTATTTAGTCCGTGGATATTTATAAAAATGAAGATATTATTAACCGAACCTCATTAGATAAATATGTTAAGTGAAGTGCTGTTAAAGTCTCAAATTTAAGGAAGGTAAATGAAGAAAATAAAAATATTAGGAGCGAGACAAAATAATCTTAAAAACATTGATGTAGAAATCCCTCGCAATCAAATTGTTGTTTTTACAGGTGTCTCTGGCTCTGGGAAATCCTCTTTAGTCTTTGAAACAGTGAATGCTGAAGCACAGCGCCAGCTTAATGATACTTTTAGCACTTTTGTTCAGGGTAAGTTGCCCAAAATCCCAAAGCCAGACTGCGACTTAATTGAGAATATTTCTCCATCAATTGTATTAAAGCAAAAACGTACCGCAGGCAGTTCTCGCTCTACAGTTGGCACTTCTACAGAAATATACACTTACCTTCGCTTATTGTTTAGCCGTATAGGTGAACCATTTATTGGCCCTTCAACATGTTTTTCTTTTAACTCTCTTGAAGGTATGTGCAAATCTTGTAATGGCACAGGCCATATAATGTCGATAGACATAGACAAAATCCTAGATACTTCAAAATCATTAAACGATGGCGCAATTTTGTTTTCTGATTTCAAAAAAGATTCTTGGCATTGGAAGTATATTGCTAATACGGGATTTTTTGATAAAGACTTACCCGTTAATAAGTTTTCACCAGAGTTATTAGAGAGGTTTTTGCATGGTAAGGAAGCTGACGTAAATATTGGTGGAGATGATTTAGAACTAATTATCCAATACGAGGGACTGATTAGAAAAATTAATCGCCTCTATGTTCACAAGAGTCAGGAAAATGTTAGTAAAAAACGAAAATCGATTTTACAGAAATATATGTCTATTAGTGACTGCGATAAGTGCCAAGGCTCTCGGTTAAACCAAGAAGCTTTATCGGTTATTATTTCTGGGTACAACATTAATGACATTATTCATTTTCAGATTGATGCATTGTTTGAGTTTTTGATGAGTATTCAAGATAAGCGAGCGGAAGCAATTATTGACCAAATACAAAGAAAAGCACAATACTTGGTCGATATTGGTTTGGGTTATCTTTCGCTTTCAAGAGAACTTTCAACCTTATCTGGTGGTGAAGCGCAGCGTATTAAGTTAGCTAAACAACTAGGCTCTAGCTTAACAGAAATACTTTATATTCTTGATGAACCCAGTGTAGGTCTGCACCCAAGAGATGTTCATCAATTGAATAATTTATTACAAACCCTTAGAGATAAAGGAAACTCAGTGCTTGTTGTAGAGCATGATCCAGATGTAATTGCTATTGCTGACCATATCATCGATGTTGGGCCAGAAGCAGGATTGCATGGAGGTAATATTGTATTTGAAGGCTCATATCAAAGGCTTCTTAACCATGATTGCTCGACAGGCAAGTTACTTAATAAAGGCGCAAATTTAAAACTAGATTCACTGAAAGGAAGCGAATACTTCAAGATCAAATACGCAAACAGCAATAATCTAAAGAATGTATCCGTTAATATTCCTAAAGGTATTTTAACCTGTATCACAGGTGTAGCTGGGTCAGGTAAAAGTTCATTAATTCATCATGACTTCCTTAAGCTTAATCCCAAAGCTATTGTTGTTGATCAATCAGCTATAGGTCAGTCAGAGCGTTCCAATGCAGCTACTTACACAGGATTATTTGATGAGATTAGGGAAGTTTTTTCCGATAAGAATAATGTTGATGCGGGCTTATTTAGCTTTAACTCTAAAGGAGCTTGTGAAACTTGCAAGGGTTTAGGTTATGTTGAGACTGAAATGGCCTTTTTGGATTCGGTAAAAACGAAGTGTGAGACTTGTAATGGTCATCGTTATCAGCTCAAAGTATTAGCGCATACCTATAATTCATTATCGATTGTTGAGGTATTAGCGCTTAGCGTTGACGAAGCGAAAGATATTTTTGAGTCAGAAAGTATCAAAAAGCGAATGCATTTATTGCAGGATGTTGGGCTAGGCTACCTCACATTAGGCCAACCATTATCCTCACTGTCAGGTGGAGAGTGCCAACGTATTAAGTTGTCGAGTGAGCTATATAAATCAGGCAATATATACATTCTAGATGAGCCAACAACAGGCTTACATATGTCTGATTGTATAAAAATTATTGCAATAATCGAAAGTTTAGTAGAAAAAGGGAATACGGTCATTGTTATTGAACATAACTTGGATGTGATTGCTCGTGCAGATTGGATAATAGATATTGGCCCAGAAGGTGGCTCAGATGGTGGAGAAATTATATTTGAAGGAACACCTTTAAACATAACGAAGTCTAATAATAGTCATACGGGTAAATACCTAGCAAAATATTTACAGAGAAAATTATAATGTAAGGAGAAAATAATGAAGTGTTCGATATTTATAGGAACAAGCGCTGATGGTTATATTGCCACTGAAGATGGTAGCGTAGCATGGTTAGAACAAGCTGGTGATGTAAATGCTAATATGGGTAGTGAAGCTGATATGGGTTTTAACAGTTATATACAATCTGTTGATTGCATGATTATGGGTAGGAAATGTTTAGACATGCTATCAAGCTTTAATTTAACTGACAAAGACTGGCCCTATGGAAATATTCGTATATATGCCATGAGTAGAAGCATCAAGGAAGCTCCTAAGAACATAAGGGATAGAGTAGAAATGTTTAATGGAGAGATTACAGACCTTGTTAGTCAACTAGAAGACGAAGGTTTTAAGCATGCCTATATTGACGGTGGGGCAACCATTACTTCTTTTCTTAATAAAAAGTTATTAAATGAATTGCATATAACTAGAGCGCCAATCCTACTAGGTAGTGGAAAGCCTTTATTTGGAAAATTAGACAACAGTATTAAATTAATTAATGCTAAAGCTAAAACCTACCCAAATGGGTTTGTTCAGCAAAGTTATAACGTTGAATATGAGCCATCCTAGAGTCAAGTTTCAATTATTAAAAAATACTTGCAGATGACCATTGCATAATCACAGCTATCAAATACGCTTTCAAACAAAGAAAGTGATTCTAGCTTTTACTTTAGATGACCGCTTGGGTGGCATTTTTTCCAGTCATGCTATCTGATTAATTGGCCATGTTTATACTCAAAAAGATACATATTTATATCTGTGTGGAACGTCCGCGTATCTTTGCCGACCTAATCAACTGTACGATTAGGTCAAATCTAAAATTGAAAAATGTCAGATTAAATATGAGCTACTACATCTTAACAATTAATCTTGCCCTTTACTGTGTCGCTCTATTATTGATTCTGCTTCCGATTGATAACCTTCAGCTATTTCTCTTAACATTCTAGCAAATCGTTGAAAGCCCAGTAGCTCAATTTCATTGGCTTTAGTTTTATATTCCTCAGCTAAGGCTAGCTCTGGTTTTCCCTCAGGATCAACGTAATGGGCACCACGAGAGTTATAGACTGCATTCTTGAATCCGATTCTAACCTCGTCTAGTTCTCGCCGATTCAAAAATTCTGCTATGTCTGAATGAATCCAGCAGATATCTGGCTCTGGAGGAGAAGCGAAGAGAACTTTTCCTATAATTTGATAAGAAACTTCTAGATGTCCAGTTTCTTCACAAGATATCTTTATTTTATCGAACCACTCATAAAAGCTGTCTTTTTCAAAGTTTCCTTCTGTGGCTAACCCTGGAATAGTGTTCCAGCTATCTAGCAAGTCATAAGCGTTTTTAGCGATATTTTTCTGGCTTTCATTTAGCTCAGGCTTTTCTTCTTGGTTCCTTGAGCGAAAGGCTAGTTGAATCATCTCACAGAAAAAATCAGGCTCGCTTGCTAGTTTGTTTTCCAGTTGTTGTGGGTAGACATCATCGTTAGACTTCCTGTTGATTAAAGGCAAATAGGCCCACTCAATCTTAACCATATCGTCAGAGGAAACATTGTCACTTTTTTGCAGGAACTTAATTATCTCACTTAAATAGTATACATCCAGCCTTTTTGATGATTCTGAAGTGTTGATTGCCATTAACAGAGCGGCTACAGCTCTTGCTTCGTCAAGAGACTTATCAGAATGTAATACTCTTGAAAGACAATCGATTGCAGCTAAAGGGCGATTATTTTCTAATAACTTGTCCACAGCGTAGTAGCTTTCGTCCGTTGAGTCACAATGGTAAGCATTTGAAGAGGTGCTCTCCCAATAAGCTATTTCATTACCTGCTAGCGTGGCTTCCAATAAAACCCATGTTTCCATATTGAAGGGCAGCAAAAGGAACAATTGCACAAGCTCATCATGTTCCCAGTTGGTAATAACACCTCTTACCCAAGGTGTGCCTTCCAAATGGTTTTTGCTCCAAACATACCCTGATATGAATTGTTTGAATTCTGACTTATCATCAGTCATCAAAGACTTCATTAATTTATTTGGAATGTCGATGCCAGATGCTGAAGCCGCACTTCCTGCCAAATCAGGTCTATATATAGTTTTTACAAACTCTAACAGGCCACTAACATCATAATCTTTAAAGATAGCAGTGACTGCTTCATTCCTCATTTGAGCTAGTTTTTCTTCTTGCTCTCTCCAATCCCCATCGTCTTCAAATAGGTCATAACTCCTCTGGCCAAAAAGTCGTCTGTTATACAACCTGTGATCAGCAGGCTTAAGAGCGTGTATAGCTGCCGATAACTTATCTACCTGATCTTGTGGCATCGCCCATTGTGCATCGGAAAACTTCTTGTGTTTATTACGAATTTCTAGGCAGTGCTCCCAAGCTCTAAGCTTATCTTCATCGTCAGTATCAGAAGAGGCGAAACTATCTAATAGATCAATGGCACCGTCGAACGCATCCTTAGTTAAGTTTGCTAAATTATCAGCTAACTCGGCAATTCTTATGGCATTTTGTTTTGCTAACTCAACAGTTAATTGACAGTAATGAGCAATTTGTTGGTTATACTCTTCACCACTAGGCTCTTTCTCAAAGTCATCGGGTATAAATTTACGATATGTAGGAATATGAGTACCAGATGTAGTTCTCATGTTATCTGGTAAAAGCTGTATGATCACTTTCCATGCTGTTTCAGGAAACTCTCTTTCCAAGGCATTAAAAGCCGCAAATCTATAGTCAACGTTGGCGGTGGTATGAGGGAGCCAAGGTAACAATATATCTGCTATTGAGTTTGAAGGTCTGTTAGCCCAGCGACCTCCAGGATCATGACTATCCATCTCTCCTAGAAGCACAAGGGAGCGAGATAACAATTCAGGCGACCAAGCCAACCCTTCAAGTGCCCAAAGTAAGCCAGTGAGGTAGTTTCTCCCTGTGATACCACCAACACCTTCTTGCGCAAAAAGTGTATCGAAAGGTTTATCCTTACTTGATACTGCGTTTTCAGCTGCATCGATGAAGCTATCGGGGGATGCCTCTGCAAGCATCATTTGAACATCCTGAGTGCTAGCCCAAAGCTTCCAGTCTGTGCTGGATAAAACAGAGCTAACAACGTCTGTAGCGACAAATTGGCCAATACCTTTGGAACAATTACTTAAGTTGTTCTGAGTAGTTGCAATTATCGCAAGTCCTTCTGAAAGCCCTTTTCTTATAACATTACTGTGTGGGAATCCCTTACCGTAAATAGAAGCTGCAAATCGATCTTCAGGCTTTAATTCGTACTGAGTATCAATTGTGCTCAATACTTCAGTCACAGTGGCCTTGAAGTTCTCTATATGTGGATCAAATAACCTTGAAGATACAGTTTTGAAAGTATTTAACCTATCTTTGAATTTCCAAATTCCTCGGCTATGGACTAGTGGACTATTGTCTAGCCCTTCTATAACCCTAACTTTTTTAACCCAGCTACTGTAAGGTTCGTCGATCAGAGTTTCTACTATGCTAATGTCATTAGAATTCTTCTCATTCCAGTATCCGATTAGAGAAGCTATTGCTAGCTCTGTTGATAGATCAACATTGTCTATATTATAAATTGTCAGATCACCAGCAACGTTATGTCCAGTTCCTGAGTGCTCCTGCTCAATTTGAGGAGGAAGAGTGTTGTCGTTGCTCATGTATTTTACCTAATAATTTTGTTGCCGCCGATGTTGTCACCAGTACCACTATGATGCTGAATAACTACATTGGTTGTATTGGGTACTATATTAGACAAAATACTCTGTATATCCTTCGATTCAGATATTTGGCGTTCGATGGCTTTCTCACTCATTTCGTCGTTGAGTTCTAATTTTTCTAACTCAGTAGCCAAGGCTGGCGCAACTGCTTCATCAATCACCCAATCCCTAAGCTTTTCCTTCAAAGATTCTGCGGTAACCTGAACCTGATGCTTAATTAGGTCATACACTACACCGGATAAAACGGCTGCTGATAAAAATTCCATAAATACTCCCTTTCATTAAAAAATAATTGCCATGTAACTATCAATATATTGTGCCACACTTCCTCATTGTTAACTTGAATACTTAACAAAAGGCTATACTAGACGCAGGCTTAAAGTAGAATGAAGCTAATCACCATTTTGTAGGAACTGCTAACATTAATCACAAAACCTTCAATGACAACTTTGGTGGCTTTTGTGGCGGTCAGTTTTGATCAAAATCTATTAATCAAAAGTGTCAATTATGGTTAGAACTAATGCAGCTTATTTAACTGATTGAAGTAATTCAAATATTTCTTGAGCAATTTCTTCTATTGTGTGTGTTGCTGTACTTCTTGCAACTTTGTCGGCTAGAGAAGGGCTGAAGTTTACCACTTGTTGTTTTGTGATATTGTGCCAAATGGGTAATAGAACTTGTTCGCCTGAGACTGCTTTTGTTACCATTCCATCGAGTTCATAATTAGTCCAGCCTTTTTTTATAAATGAAGGGGATAAAACAACTAATCCAACTCGGCTATTTGCAAGACCTTTATCTATTTTCTGCCTTAAACTATCACCAATTTTAAGCGTCATTTCGTCATACCAAACATTTAACCCTAAGGCGATAAGCGCGTTTGCTAAGGGACGAACAAAATCACCTTTATCCTCAGATGCGTGAGATATAAATACATCGTGTGTTTCCCCATTAGAATTGAGTGGTGTAGGAATATTATCTCTAACGAGACTTGGAACTTCAGCTAGAGGCTTTTCTCTTATTTCAGGCAGTGCCCCTGGGACAATTTGAACGGAAGCTTTAGTGCTCCCCCTTAAGCCTTGCATGTCAACAGCAACATGCCAACGGCCTGAGTTAGGTATTTGAAATTTAATAGGCGATCGTTTAGCTAAGCCACCAATATACTTATGCCTTCGACCATTTCTATAATTATTAAAATTTGAATTATCCATTAAACGAACGTTTGCACCATTCGTTAGAGATATTTGTATAATCTCACCTCTAGTTCGCTGACCAAGGTCATTGTGTATAAACTGCAACTTTCCTACTCCCTACTTTTAATAAGCATCTAGTAATTTCACTGTTAGGCTCTGATAATTATTTTTAATTGCTCAGCAAAGTTTATAAGCTTCGAATTAACTAACTTCATATCTTCAAACAATTCTCTGTACTGACTGTATTTACACTGGATTTGTTGTGGAGCTTTTCCTTTGTTTTCTTCACGTAGAGTTTCATTTTCATACCAACATCTATAATTGGCCTGCCACTTTGTTAAATGTGGGCGTAATCCTTCATTTAAAACCTTGGTTGAGATATCTATTAATTTCTCAATGTCTTCTTTTTGCCTATTTCGAAGTTTCTCTACAGGAACTTCTGCTATTTGTTGTCGAATACAGCCGAACATGGAATACCATGAGTCATATACTTCAACTATGACATCTATATCTTCTATCGGTATCGCTGCCTTTCTAGTAACTAATTCTGTCCAAATTTTGTGTGCTATTCTTTTCTCTGCATTATCAGCCATAACCTTAACCGTGCTACCAGAAAATGGATCTTTTATAATTACTTCTTTGATGCTGTAACTATAAAATTTTTTTCTAAACAGTAATTTTGTTAAAAGGTAAATTAATAAGACTGCTGCTAATGCAGATATAACAAGAGGAGCATTAATATTGATAGAGGTATTCCATCCATCTTCATTAACAGTTAGTATTTTATACTCGGTTGCATTGGATGTTGTTTTAAATGTGCTGGTAGGTGCAATTTCGTTCATATTTAATGAGTCCTTCCACAATGTTTACATTCTCGATTATATCTAAGCATTTCTTGAGAATTATTAATCAAGTGCTTTTTAGAAGAACGAGATGAATATGCTTCTTCAATCCAGGTTCTCAATTCTTGAGCAGAGTGAGGGTATCGATAATACTTGGCATATTGTGAGTTTTGCTCAAAGCGGGGCGGTAACCATTTTCCAGAGTTGGCTTTACACAGGTTAATTGCCATCAATCCATGTGGGGCACGCCCGCCAATACCGCCCATCTGTAATGATGACTTAATCTCCCAATCTATATATCTTCGACTATGCGAGCATGTTCCTAATAAAACAATTGTTACAGTCGAGTGTCCAAAGTACCGCTCTCTGATTTTTTGCATGACATATGAAGGGTTATTGCTATTTATTAAATCCCCACCAAAGGACTGGTTTGAAGCTAGCATGTTAGCTGTAAAAATATTTTCGTTTATGCTAAATCTTTGTATGAAATCGTTTACTGCTGCTTGATCCCCATGATAATAAGATATGAATACATTACGCTTTGTTGGAGAAGGAATTTGTAAGGAGCTAAAGGAAGATTGCTGGTGAAAAATGTTCATAGGAAGCTCCTGTAATATTTTTGATTTTTTATTTTTTAGTCATGTATATCAATTTCAATATCGGTTGTAGGTTTTGAGCAGCAAGTCAATATTTCATCATCACCAATATATGCTAAAGGTTCTATTGGGTATTCAATAGAGCCTTTAACGAGCTTGCACCTACATGCTCCACAGAAGCCATCCCGACAATGGTAATGGCTTTCAATATTCTCTCTATCAAGAGAGTTAAGTATATTTTTGTCACTGTCGAAGAAAGAAATTACTCTTCCTTCGACAGAAATCTTTTTCGGCATTACAAATCAAAGTCGTCAAAGTCGTCGGCATCAACACTCGAATCTACCTGAGCGACGAGATAGCTTGAAATCTCAGATTCTTGTGGGGCAACCTGAACGTTGTCTGAGACCAAATAAGCATTCATCCAAGGAAGTGGATTACTTTTAATAGAAAAGGGAGCATCGAACCCAATAGCCTTCATCCGTTGGTTACTGATATATTCAATATATTGCTCTAGAATTGCAGCATTTAAGCCAATCATTGAACCATCTTTGAAAAGGTACTGTGCCCATTCCTTTTCCTGTTCAACAACGTCTAGAAATATTTTTTTACCTTCTCCCGCAAGTTCATCACTTATTACTTTCATCTCTGGATCGTCTTTACCTGACCTCCAAAGGTTGAGAATAGTTTGTGTTCCTGTTAAATGAAGGGCTTCATCACGGGCAATAAGTTTAATTATTTTTGCATTACCTTCCAACAATTCACGCTCTGAAAACGCAAAACTACAAGCGAAACTTACATAAAACCTTATAGCCTCTAACGCGTTAACGGAACAAACAGCAAGATATAATTTTTCTTTTAGTTTACGAAGTGATACTTCTACTGACTTACCTTCAACTTCATAAGTGCCTTCTCCTTGAGATTGTAGCAATTGAGTTACCAAAATAACGTCATCGAAATACTTTGCAATACTGGTAGCTCGTTTTAATATGGCTGGGTTAACTACAATATCATCAAAAACTTCACTTGGGTCGGTAAATAAATTACGCAAGATATGGGTGTAAGAGCGAGAATGAATTGTTTCACTAAATGCCCATGTTTCTACCCACGTTTCAACTTCAGGAAGAGAAACTAATGGAAGCAGTACAGCATTTACTGAGCGTGCAGCCATCGAATCTAAAAGTGTTTGATACTTTAGATTTGAAATGAATATATGCTTTTCTGAATCAGTTAAAGATTGCCAGTCAGCGCGATCTTTTGAAACATCAATTTCCTCAGGTCTCCAAAAGAAAGATAACTGTTTTTCTATTAACTTTTCGAATGAGTTGTGCTTTTGTACGTCATATCGTGAAACATTGACAGAGTTACCTAAAAACATCGGTTCAAGAAGTGCATTATTTGGAGTTTGATTAAAAGTTGTATATGTCATTTAAAGTTCTTCAGTTTATTATTGTAGTGGCACAAAATATATAAGACTACTAGGTTAAATTTTTTCAATAACTGTTTACAAAAAACAGCTATTGAAATAATTTAATATATAAGAAGTTATGCGGCGAATTTTATTAGGTTATCGTAACAAATTTGAGAGGTTTTTAGCCAGGTTACATTTATTTCAGTCTCTTGAGGTGCAACTTGTACGTTATCACTGACAAGGTACGCATTCATCCATGGTAACGGGTTACTTTTTATATTGAATGGTGCATCAAAACCGATAGCAGTTAAGCGCTGATTTGAAATGTATTCAATGTATTGATTTAGAATATCTGCATTTAGCCCGATCATTGAACCATCTTTAAATAAATATTGGGCCCATTCCTTTTCTTGTTCAACAACATCTAAGAAAATCTGCAATCCTTCATTACTTAGTTCTTCACTAATAATCTTCATTTCAGGATCGTCTTTACCTGATTTCCAATTATTGAGAATATGTTGAGTACCGGTTAAATGAAGTGCTTCATCACGAGCAATTAACTTAATAATCTTTGCATTACCTTCAAGTAATTCACGCTCAGCAAAAGCAAAAGAGCAAGCAAAGCTGACGTAAAATCTGATTGCTTCTAATGCATTAACAGAGCAAACAGCAAGGTATAAACGTTCTTTTAATTTTCTGGTTGATACTTCGACTTTCTTGCCTTCAATTTCGTAAGTGCCTTCGCCTTGAGATTGAAGTAATTGGGTCGTAAGAATGACGTCATCAAAATACTTAGCAATGCTTGAAGCACGTTTTAAGATGGCAGGGTTAACGATTATATCGTCAAAAATTTCACCCGGTTCAGTAAATAAATTACGAAGAATATGAGTGTAAGAGCGTGAGTGGATAGTTTCACTAAATGCCCATGTTTCAACCCATGTCTCTACTTCAGGTAAAGACACTAAAGGCAGTAATACCGCATTAACTGAACGAGCAGCCATTGAATCTAAAAGTGTTTGATATTTTAAGTTAGAAATAAAAATATGTTTTTCAGAATCGGTTAGACTTTGCCAATCAGCTCTATCTTTAGAAACATCAACTTCTTCTGGACGCCAAAAAAAGCTTAATTGTTTTTCAATTAATTTTTCAAAAGCAATATAACGTTGTTGATCATAGCGAGAAACGTTAACGCTATTACCTAAAAACATTGGCTCTAAAAGTGCGTTATTAGGTATTTGATTAAACGTGGTATACGTCATGTTTTTATTCCTTTGGGACTACAGTGCTGTAGTAGCAAAAGCCTAGTGTATTACTAGGCTTTAAATTGATAGATTAAATTGAGTAATTTACAAACGGTAATTAAATAAAATGATTAGATTTTACAAGCACCGCCAGCACACCCATCATCTTCTGGCTCAATATCATCGCTAGCGCCATCACGGGTGTTGTGGTAATAAAGCGTTTTAACCCCTATTTTATAGGCCGTTAGTATATCTTTTAAGATTTGTTTAACAGGAACTTTACCACCTTCAAACTTATTCGGATCATAATTGGTATTTGCCGATATAGCTTGGTCGACAAATTTTTGCATGATGCCAACGAGCTCTAGATACCCTTGGTTATCTGGAATGTTCCAAAGCAACTCATAGTTATCTTTAAGTTTTTCGTATTCAGGTACAACTTGCTTCAATATACCATCTTTACTTGCTTTAACACTTATCAAACCTCGTGGCGGTTCAATACCATTGGTTGCGTTAGATATTTGTGATGAGGTTTCTGACGGCATTAATGCTGAGACTGTTGAGTTTCTTACCCCATGTTCTTTTATACTTTCACGTAAACTTTCCCAATCTAAATGAAGTGGTTCAGCGGTGAGATCATCAATTGACTTCTTATACGTATCAATAGGCAAAATGCCTTTTGATAAAATAGTCTCATCAAATTTAGGGCAGGCACCTTGTTCTTTTGCTAGCTCATTTGACGCTTTGAGTAAATAAAATTGAATTGCTTCAAAAGTTCGATGAGTTAAATTATTTGCACTACCGTTTGAATAATAAAGTCCATTTTTAGCAAGGTAATAAGCGTAGTTGATAACACCTATACCTAATGTTCTTCGTGCCATACTCGCACTTTGTGCGGCGGCTATAGGGTAATCTTGATAATCTAATAAACTGTCTAACGCCCGAACCGCTAGGTCAGCTAAATCTTCTAACTCGTCTAATGAATCGATAGCACCTAAGTTAAATGCAGAGAGTGTACACAGCGCAATTTCGCCATTCTCATCATTTATATCATTCATAGGTTTAGTCGGCAGTGCAATTTCTAAACACAAATTACTTTGACGAATAGCCGCTTTATTGGGATCAAATGGACTGTGTGTATTACAGTGATCTACGTTTTGTAAGTATATACGGCCTGTGCTTGCACGCTCTTGTGCAAACAGTGTAAATAATTCGATAGCTTTAATACGTTTTTTGCGTATTGAATCATCGTTTTCATATTGTACGTATAAACGTTCAAATTTATCTTGGTCTTCAAAAAAAGCATCGTATAGTCCGGGAACATCACTTGGGCTAAAGAGCGTAATAGAACCACCTTTAATTAGGCGCTGATACATTAATTTGTTAAATTGCACACCATAATCTAAATGACGAACACGGTTCTCTTCTACACCACGGTTATTTTTAAGTACCAGTAGACTTTCTACTTCAAGGTGCCATAAAGGATAAAATAAGGTAGCTGCACCGCCTCGAACTCCACCTTGAGAACAGCTTTTTACGGCAGTTTGGAAATGTTTGAAAAATGGAATACAACCCGTATGGAATGCTTCACCATTTCTAATAGTGCTACCCAATGCACGTATACGACCAGCATTGACACCAATCCCTGCACGCTGAGATACATACTTAACAATCGCACTTGATGTGGCGTTAATTGAATCTAAGCTATCGCCACATTCGATTAATACACAAGAGGAAAATTGACGCGTTGGCGTACGAACACCCGCCATAATTGGGGTAGGTAATGATATTTTAAAACGAGAAATTGCGTGATAAAAATCTTCTACATAACGTAAGCGTGTCTCAACAGGGTATTTAGCAAATAAACATGCAGATACTAAAATATATAAAAACTGAGCACTTTCGTAAATCTCACCGCTGACACGGTTTTGCACTAAGTACTTACCTTCAAGCTGTTTCATCGCAGCATAACTGAAGTTTAAATCTCGGCTATGGTCCATAAAGCTGGCCATATGCTCAAAATCTTCTTTAGTATAATCTGATAACAAGTGCTGATCATATTTGCCAGCTTCAACGAGCTTGACCACATGATCATAAAGAGCCGGTGGCTCAAATTGTCCATACGCTTTTTTACGCAGATGAAAAACGGCTAAGCGAGCGGCAAGGTATTGATAGTCTGGGGTCTCTTCAGATATCAAATCAGCCGCTGCTTTAATAATAGTTTCATGAATATCTTCAGTTTTTATACCGTCATAAAACTGAATGTGAGACTTTAATTCAACTTGAGAAACAGAGACTTGTTCTAAGCCGTCCGCAGCCCAAGCAATGACACGGTGAATTTTTTCTAAATCAATGGATTCTTTCTCACCATTTCGTTTAGTTACAAAGAGGTTGTTATTCATGAAGTACCTGTAAAGCGATTATTGTTATTGTTTATTATTCCTAAT
>MAAB01007457.1_pt1 | contig 17663 bp, 13 predicted proteins | sample 1115991 | NCBI WGS metagenome assembly MAAB01 (sample SAMN04961124, study PRJNA320927) | seawater metagenome | isolation source: sample BD02T18 sea water enriched with oil for 18 days | place: USA:Gulf of Mexico | collected 2013-07-27
AATAGAGCAAAAGTTAATTTTTTCCATTGATTATTCCACTTCTTTTTTTTTTCTAATTCTGCCTTGTTTATTTTTTTTGAAAAATCATTTATGTAAATTTTTGATGGGAAACCATTTTCTTTTAGATTTTTGAGAACCGCTTCTATCTCTATATGTTTCTGAGTAATTTCAAAATATGCACTTTCAGTGAGTAAGTTAACAGAAACATTTTCAATACCATCAGAATTATTTAATATTTTTTCAACAGTACTAACACAACCTCCGCACTTCATTCCTGAAATATTTAATTGAATGCTTTCCATATTTTTTACTATTGAAGCAAATTAATGCTTGACCTATTTTTTAACTATAATAATAAATGTAATAGACTTTTTAAATAGTTATTTTTTAAATTACTATATTAATTTTATTAGATTTAGACCGGTGCCTAGTAATCAAAACAGAGACAATTTTATCGATAAAGCTTTTACTGTTATTGCTGAATCAATAGTAAAAATAATGCCTATTGCAGAGAAAGAAAAAAAAGCATACATATATTATAGAGATGGCCTAGCTGCACAAAATAATGGGGATTATTCGGAAGCATTAGAGTATTACAAAGAGAGTTTACTACTTGAAGAAAATAAAATTGATAGGGGTGAGACTTTAAAAAATATGGCAATAATATATATGAGTAATGGTGAAGAGGATCTGTCTATTGAAACTTATGAAAAAGCATTAGTAGAAAATCCCAAACAGCCATCATGCTTGAAAAATATAGGTTTAATTTATGAAAAAAGGGGAAGATATGCTGAGCAAAATGGTGATTTAGATCAGAGAGATATTTGGTTTGATAAAGCTGCTGAAGTCTGGTCTAAAGCAGTGAGACTTTATCCAGGTGGTTATCTAGATATTGAAAATTGGTTGAAAAACTCAGGCAGAAGCTCAATTGATATGTACCTTTGATTTTTTTATTTTTACGTGTGATATAGTTTTCCCTCACACATAGACTCTAACAAGGTAAGCACAACAAGGCCGGTCAATAAATGTTGATTGACCGGTCATTGGATATTCCTAATTTGACTGTTAAAATTCACTCATTATTCAAAATTTACTAGCGTTCATAAAATTTATAGGGTCATCTGATAAGGCAATAGAAATGGCTGCTCTGGCCAATAACCGAGTTGAATCTAAACAGGGTAAAGGGGAGTTTTTATCGTTTAACAATAGGGGGAGTTCCGTACATCCAAGTATGACGCCATCACACCCTTGCTCTTTATATTTCTGAATAACCTGCTGATAATAGGCAACAGAACTCTCTTCAATGCGACCAGTAAATAGCTCCTCCCATATAACTCGATCAAGTTCCAGAATTTCTTCTTCATTAGGCGTAACGTAATCCATATCTTCCATATCGAGCACACGCTGATAGACAGTGCCCTTCATCGTGCACCTCGCCCCCAAAATAAGTAATTTCTCCATGCCACGTGCTTTGGCTTCTTGAACTGTCACCTCACAGATATGCAGGCAAGGTAAGGCAAGATTGTCGCGTATCAGATCAAGACTATGATGCATTCCATTGTCAGAACAAATCGTAAAATCTGCACCAATAGTCTTTAGCTTATCCACCGAGTCAGCTAACACTGCACTTGCTGACTCCCAATCTATATTGTCGTCATCTATAAAGTGCTTCATGTAATCTTCGAGAGAGGCCGTATATAACGTTACTACAGGGTGACGATAGTTACCCAGGCTCTTAGCGGCTTCCTGGCAAATAGTGACATAACACAGCGCAGCTCCTTCTGAGCTAGTGCCAACTATTCCTATATGTTTCATTAGACTTTCTACCATTTTAAAAGGTTGTATATACTGCAGCTTGCCAAATTCAATACTCGGCTCGTGTATTAAATAAGCAGCGCAGTCAGAAACGCAGAACCTTAGTCACTGGACTGTACGTGTTATCAACGGACCAGACAGGGTTGATGTGCATAACCGGGAGTTTGCGTAACTATCTAAAAGTATGCCTTATAGCCCGGATGACAGTGCGTGAAGTTAGGTTTTCCGTATTACGCGTTGGTGCCTACCTAAGTATAGCACCAACGGTTTTGTAGCGAGCGCTTTCTTAATCTAGGCAAGCAGATAATATCTCTGCATCACAGTGACTTGACGCTAAAGCCAAGAACGCAAGGAGTTATACCCTTGCATAAGACTATTACGCTTCAAGTTTAATCGAGTGCAGCAAGGCCCTATCGAAGTAGTTCATTTGCAATAATTATCTTACGAACCTGAGACGTTCCGCCGCCAATCGTCATAAGCCTGGCTCCCCGAAACAAATAATTAACTTCTGACTCGGTAATATAACCATAACCACCCCAAATCTGAACGGCCTTGTCGGCCACATCTTTGACGCCTTCACCACAGTGCAGAAAAGTCGATGCAGAAATCTTGTGCGCCTCGCCGCGTCCACCGCCACCCTGCTCCAAATCGTTACAAAAAGCCGCACCATGATAACACATTAGCCTCATAGACTTGACGGTGGTATACATGGTGGCGAGCATATCCTGTACCATCTGAAAGCTGGCGATCCGCTTGCCAAACTGTACACGGTCTTTGGCGTACTGCAGCGACAGTTCGAGCGCGCGCTCTGCCATACCTAGGCATTGAAAAGAGCATAGAATACGCTCCAGATCTAGGCCAGTCATCATTACCGCGATGCCCTTATTCTCTTCACCTATCAAGTTTGACGCCGGCACTTCACAATCATCAAACACCACTTCACCTGTATGCTGGCCTCGCCAACCCATTTTGGGCAGATTCTGTGCTACAGAAAACCCGGGAGCACTGGCATCGACAATAAAGGCCGACACACCGTGAGCGCCTTTTTCCTTATCGGTTTTGGCATAGACCAACACCACATCAGCAAAAGGCCCGTTGGAGCAAAATATCTTGCGCCCGTTAATTATGTATTTATCGCCTTCACGACGCGCTGTAGTTGCCATACTGCCAATCGCATCTGAGCCGGCACCGGGCTCAGTCATCCCCAGCGCACCGACCTTTTTACCGGCAATCATATCCGGGATGTAAATGGCGGCCGTCCCGGGATTGGCATTACGCAAAATATTGTTCAGACACAGATTATCGTGGGCACCGACAATCGCTCCAATACTGTGATTCCAGCGATGAAAAGCCTGAGTTACCAGACACTGGGACATAAAATCCATGCCCGCTCCGCCCTGCTTCTCTGGCACGGTAATACCCAACCAGCCATCGCTACCCAACTGGGGCATAATATGTTCTGGATACCAGTCCTCGGCATCCATTTTCTGCCATAGCGGGTGTAATTGTTCCCGCGCATAGCGATCGGCGGCATCCAATACCTGGTGGTAATCTGAGCTCAAAGCAAAGTTGTTATCGGTCATTATAATAGTCTCACTTAGGTTGTTCGTAGATTTTTAGACATCTGATGCCCAGCGCACCAAGCCTCGGTGATCAAACCTACTATTCACACGGTGAGGAGATACTAGCACTCCAAGCAGTAAGCAAGCCGGTCTTTATGGGTAGCTTGCCCTGTCCTATCAACTTAACCTTCAACTCTGCAGGCGACCAAAGACAGTAAAACAGACCAGAATTGACTGGATATAATCAAGCGTACACCCTAGGATAAAACCTCAAGAGACGTCAATAATGAAGAGAGCGAATAATGCTTAACTGTATTGTTCAAGACAGCCCATCTGCAGTCTGCTCAAAGAATGGTGAAGGTTGGCTAAAGCGTTACACGGTAATCGACCCGGTCAATATCTCGGTGGCCACGCTTCACTCTCAATATTATTAACTCCTTATCTGCCTATGTGTGCGGGCAGGGGTTAACTTAAAAGGAGTGTCTAGGGATACTCCTGTCTCTTGAAAACAAACTAGATACAGTGAAAAATAAATAGGGTAATTAATCGTGCAATCAAATTTTAGCTCTTACTTGAATTCGCGAATATTATCTCAACAACTGAAAGGAACAATTTAGATGTCAATAATCGAAAACAGGATGATCGAAATGGGGCTGTCACTGCCTGAACCAATCCAGATTCCGCAAGGTGTAGAGCATCCCCTGCTACTGGTTAAAATTAGCGGCAATCACGTCTACGTCTCCGGCCATACTGCAATAAATGCCGATGGTACTCTGGCTATGCCACTGGGCAAGGTAGGTTCTGAGTTAACTCTGGAACAGGGCAAGGAAGCCGCCAGGTTGACCGCACTGTCGATACTTGGCAGTCTCAAGCGCGAGCTAGGCGACTTGGACCGTATTAAGTGCTGGCTAAAAGTATTTGGTATGGTGAACTCTGCTCCAGGATTTACCGATCAAACAGCGGTTATCAACTGTTTTTCTTCGCTGATATTAGAGATATTTGGTGAGGAGCGGGGCCTAGCCGCAAGATCTGCGGTCGGTATGGCTGAACTGCCATTCAACCTGCCGGTAGAAATTGAAGCAGAGCTGGAGCTTTATGACTAGAAACCACGAAAGCGAAGCGGCAAAAGTTTATTGAAATATAATTTCTAACAGTAACTATTCCAAAATAGGTGTACATCATGACTAAACCCACTTGGGGAAAATGGGGCAGCTGGGAGGAAACCCAGGCCTGCCTAGGTAAGAAAGTTGGCATCAGCATCGGTGCCGACGCCGTTGAAAAAGGCAGTATTCGCAGATGGCTTGAACCCAAGGAGTTTGACTGTCCGATTCACACCGACCAGGAGGCGGCCAAGGATGCCGGGTATCCTGGCATTGTAGCTCCCTCGACCATGGTCATGACTTACGCCATCGGCCCTTACTGGAAGCCTGGTGACCCCCATCAACAACCAGGGGATGAACTCAAACAGATCAATATACCGGTCATCTTCGATGTACCCGCTCCCTGCTCATTGAGCTTTGCCACCAATATGGATGTGGAGTTTTTCGAACCTATGCTGCTCAATGACGAGATCTCTTGCATCAGCATCCTAGAGGATATCACACACAAGATCATGAGTGTGGGAACAGGTGCATTTCTCAAGCAGAAAGATATTTATACCAATCAGCGCGGCGAGATAATAGCCATCGCTTATCTGGATATTTTCCGCTTTGTTCCACCCAAGGAGTCAGAACAATGAGTAGCAGCACTGAGAAACAATGGGCACAACAGCTCTACCGTGAAGACATATCGATAAATAGCGAGTTGTCGTCAATCTCAATTCCGATAACACTTCAGCGACTGGTGATGGAGGCTGGCGCCAACCGTGATCTATCACTGATGCACCATGATCGAGACATCGCACAGGCCACCGGCTCACCCGATGCCTTTGCCAACACCTACTTTATTATAGGTATGTTTGAGCGCTTGCTCCGAGAATGGATGGGGTTAAAGGGACGAATAAAAAAAATTAATTCATTGCGAATGAAGACCTTTAACTGCCCAGGAGATCTACTGACCTTTAAGGCGAAAATAACAAGCCTTGAAGATAACAATACTATCGTATTGAACCTTTGGGTTGAAAGCGAAAAGGGAACAACCGTTACTGCTGAAGCGATAGTCGAACTACCCCACCGGTCTTCATGAATCGAGTCCGTATTCTATTTCGATGCTCACAATGGGCGCCAGACCCCTGGTGAAAACAAAAGGAAAGGAAAGGCGGGCAGAAAGTTAATCGGGGGCGCTCTAACTATTCTGTTTGTGTGCGGATGGTAGACATTACCCAGCGGCCAAACAATGATTGAATATCAAGATCTAAAAACAGCGTGCCTTACAAATTACCACTGGCAGTCATTTTGACGGGAACTTTTTCAGTTACCAACAACGGGCTAAACTATTAAATTAGTAATTCGCCATAGACAGCTGAGTAGCAGCTTCTTTACCACAAATCGACTACGATCGTATTTAGCCAGCAATGATTTTATCTGCTGAGACGTAGGTTGCTCTGAACGATTAGAATTGCCCCAGCGTGATGCTATGATCTTTGATACTCTACAAGCCGAACCGATGTCATCGAGTGTCGCCCCATTTAGCCCATGCGCTTGTTGCTGTTGCCGTAAAAAACGCGCTCAGGAAAGTCCAAGCGCGCCGTGGGGGGCATCACATTTTTTTCACCGGAGTGAAATGAGGGATAGTGATCTCATCGGTAACCGCCTTGAACGCCACCTCGACCTCCATACCGATTTCCACATCGGCGGGATCACAATCAATAAAGCTGGTGGTCATACGCACCCCTTCCGGCAGATCCACCCAGGCCAGTACGATTGGCAGATCGTCCTTGAACATAGGCTCAACACCTTCATAGGTCACCGTGAAAGAGAACACTATGGCCTTACCACTGGACTCTTTCCAGCCCATATTGTCAGACCAGCACTCGGTGCAGAACTGACGCGGATAGCTCATATAGGCTTTGCAATCCTGGCATTGTTGTACTAATAACTTGCCGACTTTAGTGCCATCCCAGAAAGCTCTACTGTGAGGCTGAATAACGGGTAAAGGCTTTTTATAATCGCTCATCGTGGTTCACTCCCAAATACGGTTGTACAGGTGTTCATTACCGACCCGCCGGAGGTGGTAAGGATAACGTTGTTGCAGTTTTCAATCTGACGATCGCCCGCTTCGCCGCGGATTTGGCGCACTGTGTCGATATAGAACGCCATACTCACCCCAGAGCCGGTGTGACCGCGGCCAACGGCATCACCCATGGTGGTACAGGGCAGATCACCGCCAGGTCCACAGCGGCCTTCGGCCCAAGCAATGGCTCCTTCGTTTTCCTTCACCGAGCCGTAACCCTCCAGCGCGGAACACTGGGTGTAGGGATAGGCACCATAGATTTGACGTAAGTCCATATCCTCGATGGTCATACCGGCCTGCTTCAACGCGTCTTGACTTGACGCGCGATAAGAGTCGCGATGGAACAGATCTTCGCGCACAAACGGGGTGGCACTCATAAAACGTGTACCGTGACCTAGCTTGTAGGCGTGGCGACCGCTACCCATCTTCTTGGCGATTTCATGGGAGGTGACCACCATGGCACCACCGCCGTCCGCCAGAAGATTACACTCCTTGGCTCGCAACGGAGAGCTAATTTCACGAGAGTTGAGTACATCATCAAGAGTAATAGGCTTGCCGTAAAAAATAGACATGGGATCCATCGCTGCCCAAGCACGTAGAGCGACTGTAATAGAAGCCATCTGCTCTTTGGTGGCACCAGTTTCATGCATGTAACGGTTAGTGATCAACCCCATGGAACCGTTAAACGTCACACCGTAGGGATATTCCCATTGTTTGTCCAGTGGTGCGGTGGCGAAGAAGTTGATCAAGTCCGCCGGTGGAATATCCGACTGTACCGTGGTGTGCGGAATCAGCACGAAATTGGCCTGACCGCAGTCAATCAACTCTTGGGCGAGACGCAAACAGTTGGTATTGGAAGCACCACCGGCGTTGGTAATACAGATATCGCGGCAGCCTTTGAGCCCTAGCACCTCAGGAATTTTACCTAGAGCCATATCGTTCTGCATTTCTGGCTGCGCCATGGGGTTGGGAGAGATCACAGCATTGATCTCGTTTTTGTCGATACCAGCATCGCGTATCGCCCCCATACAGACATTCAATAGAATATCCCATCGGGTGCGCTCCGGGTCACGCTTAGTCGGTACTTCAGCAATACCGATAATGGCTAAACCTTTACTCATAGTTTTCCTCCTGTACTAATGGATAAAATAAAATGTCAACACAGACTGTTTTCAATCTGGCGACAACTGTCTACGTAACTGGACTCCCAAACGACATCTAACTTCTTGTCAGTCTCGTCAACCAGGGACGCCAAATGTGAGTATTTGTTTTCTATCGCACTGCGAACCATTTTTGTATAGGTGTTAAAAGCCTAATCTCTGTGGTCCATGGAACATGACAAATGACAATCAGACCAACACCTGCATGTTTTTCGAGAGAGGGGCTGATACTGTCGGCCATGGCGGCCATCTGGTTGTTGACCTCCTCTTTCGTGGCGCACTCTCCGAGTTCGGACAAAGCCACCAATAGCACCGTTTTTGAAAACCCACTACTACACAACTATTGTTAAACGAGCATATTAGAATGTGCAAATGCAAACTCTATCGGCAAAGGCGCAACATATTTGCCTTTTGCCGTTTTAAAATAATCTTTTATCCGTCCAATAATATAATTAAGAGCGTCCCTCTCAGGTAATCTCTCGGACAAAAAGCTGTTCAGCACTGACCTCTTGCCAGTGATAAAATGTTTCAGGTAATTGGGGCTGGTGATACAGGGAAGGGAAGAATGAGTCATGACCGCACCGTTTTATCTAAACAGGCTCTATTATTCCCTTTTTGTTCTATAAAGGCTTGTCAGATACGGTCGATTTATAGGTCATCTTCTGACTAGAGATGAAGCGCAGTTGATAGCAACGTGCGGATGATATTAAAGCACTATGTCACCAGAACTAGAGTCTCATAACTAAGCGCTTAAGCGTCAGTTTTTGGCAACTTGCAGTACCAAAGAAGCGTTATATTGGTGGTTAAATCTAGCCTAAAGTATAGAGCGCCGATTACTTGACGGCGACTTGCCAGTCCAGCGTTTATAGGCTCGGGTAAAATTGCTGCTATCGCTGTAACCCAAAAGATAGGCTACATCGGTGACCGACTTACCCTCCTCCAAGTAAATCTGCGCCAGCTGTCGTCGGGCGTCATCCAGCAGATTCTGATAACTGGTTCCCGCCCGCACCAAGTTGTTATGAAATGCCTTCAAGCTCATTGCAAACTTGGAGGCCATATCTTCCTTGCTGACATTGCCACTGGGCAGAGCAGCCAGCAAGACGCCATATACCCGTGATGACAGGTCGTCATCTTTCATTTTAGAGAGGTATTCCACCACTTTGAGCTCGTTGGACTTTGACAGTGCAGGGTTACCGGCAGGCAAGGGAAGATCCAGCTCCTTAAGATCAAAATACAGAGCATTCTTTTCTGTAGAGAAAGTGACCTCCCCAAAATGCTCAACATACTCCCCTTTGATAGCATCGACCTCCTCTGCAGTCACCTCAACTTTCAGTGGCATATAGTCATCGCGGTACATAAAGCGAATAAATTTCAGTATAAAGGCTAGAATAGCGTCGGCAATCACCCGTGACACCATGGGATCGAAGTCGTCCACTAAGGGATTGATTTCGATCCACGCCAAACCATCGCCCTCCTCAAATGTAAGCGTATGAGTAGTGGCGATAAACTCATAATACCGCGCCAGCCGCTGACAAAAATCTCTGAGACTGTAGCTGGATAATAACGCCACCCCCAAAGTACTGAAAGTCGTCGGGTGGATAAATTTGGAAAAGTTAAGCCCAAAACAAGGATCGCCAGTGACCTTGAGTGCAACCTGAATAAAGCGGTTAATCGTGACAAAGGAAACCCGCTCGATATTGTCGGATTCCTTAGGTAATGTAAGGCCCTCTTTATTAAGTATTGCATCCACATCAACACCATAGGATTGCAATTCTTTAATTGCGGCCTGAAGAGCCAAATTGTTGCTGTATCGCATAACCATAGAATTAGAGTTCTTTATCTTTTATTTGATTGAAGCCAAATTAAGTCTGAGCCCAGTGAAGCACAATGTTATCTAAATTATTTGCAGTGCAAAACTAATAACTATTATACTCTTACGGGGCCTTAACCTGATGTTTTTCGATGGTATCAACGGCTGTACCCTGAGTAAGACAGGCCTAGCAAGCTGTAAAGACCAAAAACTTCTCACCTTTGTGTCTGTCTCATGCCCACAATAACCATTCCTGTAGCGATTAAACTATCTTGGACACCAATTAGATGATAATTTTCATCCTATCAGAGGCGTTTAACGATAGTCAATAGAAAGCCTTGTCCAATATGAAATGAGTCTGGAGGAGGAGTTTGATTCTAATAAGAATTTAGCCTAAACGAAGACGCCATGCCCAACTTTGTTCATGATAGGAGGATGAAAACTATCATGCATGAAAAAGATCTCGTTACCATTGAACAGATGACCCAATTTCTCGATGGCACACAGACCATCGCATTGTTATAGCAACTTCTAACAACCTAGTACCGTGCCGCGCGAAGAAAGTGGAGACACTTCCACTTTTACGGCTTGCCTTGTCTGACAACACAAGTCGTAAAAGTAAATCAGTTGTTATAAGTATAGTACTCATCAAGTGATTCAGGATTGATGATAGCTTCGATATTGGTGACACTGCGTCCATTGATAATATTAGCGATGACACCTTCGATCTTCTTGCCGGAGCGTGTGTAGGGTATGTCGGCTACTTGAATAACACTTTTCGGAACATGTCGTGGAGTGTTTTTTGTTCGAATAAGGTATTTTATTTGTTTGATTCGCTCTTCGGTCAAAGTTTCGGTGGGCTTAAGTTTTACAAACAAAAGTACATCCACGACGCCTTCATTTTTTTTACCAACACAGACAGTATCTTCAAGGAAACCCAGTGACTCTGTTTGCCTATAAATCTCACTCGTGCCAATTCTAACGCCGCCAGGATTCAGCGTTGCGTCGCTGCGACCAAAAAATAGAGCACCACCTCGTTTGGTAACCTTAATAAAATCGCCGTGGTGCCATATGCCTGGAAAGCGAACGAAATACGCGCTATTTAATCGTTCACAGTTCGGGTCGTTTAGAAAATAAAGTGGTCTCGAGGGAAAGCTCTGCATGCAAGCCAATTCTCCTTCTTGATCTATAATTTTACATCCGTTTTCATCAACACACGTTGAATCTATACCTAAAGGTGCACATTGCAGTTCACCTCGATAGACGGGTTGCACTGGATTGCCAAGGTAGAAACCACCCATCAAGTCGGTACCACCGGCTATATTTGCTAACAAAACATCCTGCTTTATGTGCTGATAAACGTAATCGTACTGTTCTGGCATTAGCGGTGCGCCAGTACAGTGGATGGTTTCCAAGCTATCTAAATTTAAAGATGATAAATCAGATTTAGAGTCCTCTAATGAACGTAAAAATTTGGGAGAAGTACCAAAAACATTGATCTTTAGACGATCTATCATTGATAGGTAGTCGATCATGCTTGGGTACCCTGGAGATCCATCGAAGAGAATGACCGTTGAGCCAAAATAGAGCGAGCTCATCAACCAGTTCCACATCATCCATCCACAAGTGGTGAAGAAGAAAATTCGTTTATCAGGACTTAAATCGGAATGCAGGCCCAACTCCTGAACATTCTTAAGTAAGGTTCCGCCAACGCTGTGCACGATGCATTTGGGTTTACCGATTGTGCCAGATGAGTACATGATATAAAGCGGATCAGCAAATGCACGAGATACAAAGCGGGGTGTTCCCTGAGCATCTACCATCTCTGGCCAGTGTTCCGCTTTATCAATGTTGTCGATTTTAGGAGCTGAGTCTCGCATTTGGACAATAAAAACACGTTTGATTGAAGATACCATCGATACGACTTCACTTATCTTGCCCATGCAGTCAAAATACTTGCCACCGTAAAAGTAACCTTCGGCAGCTACCAAAATAGTAGGTTTAGATTGAGAAAACCTATCAACTACCCCTTCAACCCCAAAATCACAACTAGTGGAAGTGAAAACGCCACCTAGTCCGGTTGCTGCCAACATTGCTACTGGAGTCTGCAAAATATTTGGCATATAGCACGCCAATACATCACCCTCGACAAATTCGCCTTGAATAGTGTTTTGAAACTTAGCTACTTGGGACCTTAGTTGAGAATAACTAACGCTTGTCTCGAATCCGTTCTCCAAAGTTGAGATGAACGCGATTCCATTATCGGCACCCTTGGCAAGAAGGTTTTCTGCATAGTTCAGTCGGACGTTGGGAAACCAGCCATATGTTTCAAACCCCGTGTCCAAATTTGCGGGTTCGAGATCACCTTTAAATTGAAGGTCATAGAAGTCAATTAACTCACTCCAAAACACATCTGGATTTTCTACGGAGAATGAATGCAGAGCAGCGTAGTCATCAGTTGGTGTTCCATGTCGCTCGGCCATGCGCTGCATAAACTCCCACATTCTGGTGTTAGTTTTTCGTTCTTCACTTGGGCGCCATAGTTCTTCAGGTTCGACGTTGGTTATATCTAAAGACATTTTATTAAAGGTCCTTTCTTTTTATTTGTTGGGTTCGCCTCCGTCCAGCAATGCTTTCAAGGGACTCATGGGTTACGCGTTGGTCAATAACTCACGTCACGTCGACACCGCATTCGATGATCGCTGATTCATTGGTAATCGAGAGGAATCTCCTTCGAAAAAGGAGAGTCTTATAACAACTATTTACCGAAATCCTTCAAGCGTTCGGCTGCTTCCTCGGTGCAAAACCCACCGATTAAATCCTTGCGCATCAACGCATCGTAGTGGGACAGCATCCCCCACTCCGCTTTTTGCACGGACGCGAATTGCTGCTTCATCATGCCCAGAGAGGTTATACTCAGCTTGGAGAACTTCGCTCCCCACTTCTCAACTGCCTCAGCTAGCTGATCGTCCGGCACCAGCTTCCATACAAGACCAAGTTCTTTTGCTTGACTAGCAGACTTAGATTCGCCGGTGAGGAAAAACTCTTTGGCTTTTCTGATACCAATTGAGCGAGCTAGTCGCTGCGGCTCGTGCCAGCCGGGAACAAAACCCCACTTGGCATGAGCATCGCCAAAGGTCGCACCCTCTGCGGCAATAATCAAGTCACAGAAATACGACAGGATAAATCCACCGGCGATTGCATTCCCCTGAACCACAGAGACTACCGGTTTGGACATAGCCTCAATCAGGTCATCGAGTTTCGGCCCCAACGGAATTAAGTCTTTAATTAAATGCTCAGGGCTGTTTTGTAAATTGTCCAGCGCGTACTTCAAGTCCATGCCCGCACAAAAGTCCTCACCGGCCCCGAGTAGAAACACCACTTTAATACTGTCATCCTGATCCAGCTGTTCAAATGCCTCAATCAACTCATTCATTAACAAGGGAGTGATGGCATTTTTGGCCTCAGGCCGGTTCATAATAACCTTGGCATAGCCCGGACACTTCTCAACGATAACTTGCTCGAACATATAAACCCCCTTAGATACTGACACTAAAAGCACCATCAACAGGCACTATGGCACCTGTTGTATAACTCGCTTGCTTGGAACATAAGAAAGTGACCATATCAGCGATTTCGCTTGGCTTACCCATTCGATTCATAGGGATGTGCTCTATCAAGCGATCAACTGTGGCTTGGTCAATACCGCCACGCTCATAGATTTCAGTAGCAATGATACCCAATACCAGACAATTCGCAGTGATACCTCCCTTGGCATTTTCACGTGCAATCTGTTTGGTCATGGTATGTATGGCGCCCTTGGTAACGGCATAACAGGGCAAGCCAGTAGTGCCGAAATTACCCGCAACAGAAGAGATGTTAACAATACGCCCCCAATTCACTTCTTTCATCAAAGGAAGCACCTGGTTAACCCAGTAGAATGCGCCATTTAAGTTAACGTCTATCTCGAAATTCCACTTCTCTTCCGTCATTCTGGCGATGGTGCCGTAATTGTTCGTCAATGCCGCGCAGTTAACCAAAATATCAACACTGCCCATTTCAGCCTTCACCCGCTCGACAGCGGCTTTAACCTCAGCCATGTTGCTCTGATCAGCCTTGATCGCCATCGCCTTTACACCACTCTTCTGCAGCTCTGCGGCCAACGCCTGAACGCCCTCTTCCATAATGTCTGTCACAACAACATTGACGCCTTCGGCCGCCAAAGCCTTAGCGACAGCGTTACCAATACCTTTTTGCGATGCAGCACCGGTTACAATGGCAACTTTATTCTTTATATTCAGATCCACGATTGAAACTCCTGATACTTATAAATAGTTACGATACATTAAACTTTAGTTGAAAAAATCAACTCGCAAACATCATCGCCCTTGGCAATATTTTGTACCAGCTCAACTTCCACGTTCGGGTTGAGTATCTTTGCCACAGTTCGCTCACAGTTACAGAGTGCTTGACACAGCTCTGGTCTGATCTCGTCTTCATTACCCGGAAACCAGACACAGTCGCGGTGCAACTTGAAGCTAACATCACCATTGTCTAGGCGATCCAGTTCGGTTTTGTAGCCAATGGCACTGGTAGCCATCTGGAAATATGCACCCACTTCCATAAAATCCTTGCCGTCCAAGCCCATGTCTTTCATTGCGGGAACAATTTTATCCGTGGCCACTTTTGCAGCCCATGACTCAATCAACTTAGCGCCTTTTTCATCTCCCAAATCATCCATTACGCTTTTGGCCAGCTCGGCGAAATACATCCAGCCGATCTTGTTGCTCACTTTCAGCTTACGAATTTCAGGCCAGTCATCTGTATTCAAATGTTGAAAATCTTGCATATTGAAACTCCTGTGATTAAACGTTTATTTACCGAAATGAATCGGCTGTTATTACTGAAAGCATAACTGCTCGTTACTGCTAACAGGAGGGCTGAAGCCCGAATAAAGATAGTTAATATTACTTGTCATCATTATATTACTTCTCATGACAACAATATTTTCAATTCGTGCACTTTTTCCAGTCATCAATAGATACCCCTACCAACAAGAAAGTGATAAAAAGCGATTACGCAGTTTATCACCGGTATCTCAAAGCCAGCTTCCCGAGAGAAACGCAGTATTTCTCTCGGCACGCCACAAGCAATCGGCTATAAGAATATTTAATGACCAAAAGTCCTAAGCCCTCACGGCTGCCAATTTGTGAATGATTAAAACTGGTACGGTTTCGATAACATCGTTTGCGGGCGACGACCGGTAAATCATTTAATCTGTTCCAATTTAAAAGCATTATCTATGCAATCGTATCTACAGCAATTTAAACGATATTCACCGCGACGATTTCATCACCCTCCCAACGTTTCATCAACGCTTCTTTACTCGCCTTAACTTTCTCCATATGATCCTCCTTGATATGGCCATAACCGCGAATCATTTCCGGCAGGGAAGATATTTCAATGGCGAGATCCAGGTTGCCCATATTAAGACCATTCGCCATCTGCTCGACCCAATCTTCGTAAGCGCAAATCAGTGCGCGTTCGAGCTTTCGCTCTTCGCTCATACCAAAGATATCGAAGACGGTTCCACGCAAGCCCTTAAACTTGGACAGCAGAAAAAAAGCTTTCATCATCCAGGGGCCAAAAGTCATTTTCCGCGGCAGATTGGTATGCTTATCTCGACGGGTAATCAACGGCGGCGCAAGGTGGAACTGCAACTTGTATTCGCCTTCAAAGGCATCGTCGAGTTTTTGTTTGAAGGCCTTATCGGAGTAGAGTCGAGCCACTTCATACTCATCCTTGTAGGCCATTAATTTGAAAGCGTAGCGGGCCACCGCTTCTGTCAGCACCGTTGAGTGTTGATCAACGCTCTGCTCCGCGGCTTTGGCCTTATTGACCATCGCCCGATAGCGCGAGGCATAGTTTTCGTTCTGATAGGCAACCAGCTCCTTCTCAAAACCTACAATCATCTCGTCCAGCGACTCGTCTTCTGCGGCGACACCTATGGTTGGCAACAGTGCTTTCACCGCGTCCATATCAAAAGCGGCATAGCGACCCCACTCAAAGGCTTGCTTGTTCCAGTCGACCGCAACACCGTTGAGTTCAACGGCTCGCATTAGCCCGGCTTCAGTAACAGGCAGCAGTCCTTTCTGGAAAGCATAACCCACCAAAAACAAGTTGCTGCCAATGGCGTCGCCCAACAGCTTTTTCGCCAGTTCCGTGGCATCGATAATCTCGGTCTTGTCTGCGCCGGCCATGGACGTAATTCGCTGCTCGATAAGCTCCACGGGAAACTGCATGTCCGGATTGCGGGTAAAGTCACCGGTGATGGCCTGATTGGAATTAATCAGTGCGTAGGTACGCCCCTTGTCAATACTGGCCAGCGGCTCTGGAGTAGCCGCAACTAGGTTGTCACAGCCCAGCATCAGATCCGCCGAACACTGGTTAACACGTGTGGCGCGGATATCCGCTGCATGGTTGGCGATGCGCAGGTGACTGATCACCGCACCGCCTTTCTGAGCCATACCTAACTGGTCGACTACTGACGCGGTCTTGCCTTCGAGATGTGCCGCCATGCTGATCAGGGCACCGATAGTGACAACGCCGGTACCGCCTACACCGGCGATCATAATATTGTAGGTGGACCCCTGGGCAATCGTCGCAAGGGTTGGCTCTGGCAGCTCGGCCTGTATACCCTTATTACCGTCTTCCAGACCCCGACCTTTGCGCATATTGCCCCCTATGACGCTTACAAAGCTGGGACAGAAACCATCTGCACAGGAAAAATCCTTATTACAGCTGGACTGTTCAATCTCGCGTTTGGTCCCGAATTTGGTTTTCTTCGGAATCACCGACAGACAGTTAGACTGCTTGCTGCAGTCACCACAGCCCTCGCAGATCCGGTCATTGATAAAAGTCCGCTTTTTCGGGTCGACCATCAAGCCCTTCTTGCGCAGTCTGCGTTTTTCGGCGGCACAGGTCTGATCGAATATCAGCACCGACACATCCTTGTATTCACGCAGGTCGCACTGAACACGATCCAGCTCTCGTCGGTGATAAACAGTCACAATCGATGGGAAATTTGAGCCCTTGTTGAACTTCTCGGGCTCATCACTCAACACCACGATACGACGCACCCCTTCCTCATACACCTGTCGGGCAACAATGGGCACAGACAAGGGGCCATCAACAGGTTGACCTCCAGTCATGGCGACAGCATCGTTAAATAAAATTTTGAAGGTGATAGACGTTTTTGCAGCAACCGCCGCGCGAATGGCCAGTGAACCAGAGTGATAATAGGTGCCATCACCCATATTCTGGAAAACATGGTCGTCTTTGACAAACAGGGACTCACCAATCCAGTTGGTGCCTTCACCGCCCATTTGAGTCCAGTTGACCACTCCTCGGTCCATATAGAGCGCCATGCCGTGGCACCCCACGCCACCTTGGGCACGACTCCCCTCAGGGATCTTGGTCGACGAGTTATGTGGGCAGCCGGAACAGAAATAGGGCAAACGATTTATAGGAAGCGCCGGTATGGCCTGTATTTTTTCTGCAGTTTCGGTGATGGCCTGCAAACGTGCATGAACACAGGACTCGCTATAGAAATAAGCAATGCGCTGGGCAATGACGGCGGCGGCTTTTTCCGGCGTCATTTCACCTAGCTCATCGACCAGTATATCGCCCCTTTCATCGTAACGACCAAATAAGCGGGGCCGCACATTTTTTGGCAAGGTATAACATGCATTCTTGATCGCGCCTTCAATTTGCTCGCGCTTTTCTTCTACCACCAACACTTCATCCAGGCCGCGACAGAATTCGCGATAGCCTTTTAAATCATGGGGGTAAATCATTCCCACCTTGTAAACCACAATACCCAACTCATCCGCTCGCAGCTCGTCGATACCGAGATCACGCAATGCCTGCAATACATCCACCCAGGCTTTACCAGCCGCAACGATGCCAAATCGAGGTTTGTGGCTGCTGTGAGAGCAGTAGTTTAATTTATTGGCCCGTGCGTAGGCGATAGCAGCAGGCAGGCGAACACGGCGAGTACGGGTTTCTGCCGCTAGCCAAAGTTCACCCTTGCCGTCGCGAATTTCCGGCGTATTGTCGCCAAAATCATAGTCAGGGATCACAGCC
>MAAB01038475.1_pt1 | contig 17628 bp, 15 predicted proteins | sample 1115991 | NCBI WGS metagenome assembly MAAB01 (sample SAMN04961124, study PRJNA320927) | seawater metagenome | isolation source: sample BD02T18 sea water enriched with oil for 18 days | place: USA:Gulf of Mexico | collected 2013-07-27
GCCACTGAGATGCTAGAGACACGGGTGGCCAGTGTGGTAATTGACGCAACAGTTTCATCTACCACATGTTTAACTTGGGTGGTATCACTGCAAGCTGTCTGCGCCACTTGGGATGCACTTTCCGCATTTGATGCCACTTCACCAATGGATGCAGACATTTGCGTGATAGCCGAGGCCAGAGAGGTTGTCTCTATTTGTTGGCGAAAAATTCTCTGGCTATTCTGATCGCTGATGGTCTGAGTCTCTTCGGCTGCAGCCGCTAAGCTCTGACTGGTATTGTTTATTTTTCGTACCATAGATTGCAGCTTGGTTGTCATAGTGTGAAGTGCAGCATAGACACCGGTTGCATTCTTTCGCTCTGCAAAGGTGAATTTAAGATCCCCATCGGCAATACGCTCGGCAATTTGTTGCATTTCTTCAGGCTCGCCGCCAAGGGGTAACATGATTGAGCGCTTTACCAACAGCGCGATTAAAGTCACCAAAACCACAGTCGCCAGCATCAGCAAATACATGTATTGGGTCAATAAATATTTAGGTGCAAAGGCCTCTGCTTCATCAATTTCTGAAAGCAGTGCCCATTTCGAGTTGCCGACCTTGATCGGAGCATAAGCAGACAAGACCGGATTGCCCATGTAATCGATGATAACTTCACTGCCGGTCTCGCCGGCCAGTGCTTTTCGACTGGCTTCGGTATTTACCGCGCCACTGACAGGGTCAGCGAATGACGCTTTTACCGAGTGATGTTCAGGGTCTAGATATGAATCTGAACGCATCAATTTATCTTCACCGATCAAGTAGGTTTCACCGGTTTCGCCAAGGCCGGAACGCTCCGCCATAATGCTGTTTAGCTGTTGCAGCGGGAACTGAAATATCAGTACGCCTATTTTCTTTGAGCCCTTAAAGATAGGCGAAGCGACAAAGCCTGCAGGGGCTTCATAAGAGGGGGTATAGCGAGTTAGATCGGCAAATACAACTGCATTCTTATCGTTTTCCAGGCTGGCCTCTTTAAAGGCACGAGCAAAATTGGTGTCTGCATAGGGGCCGCTCAGTAGTGAAGTCGCATAATCCAACTCCTTGAAAACTGAATAGACGATATCACCTGAATCGATATCCACGAGGAAGATATCGTAGTAACTAAAGCGCTGTAAATAGGCCTGTAATACCGGATGAACTGACTGGTGAATACTTTGATCTTTATTCCCTAACGGGTGCGGATTGTTACTAATATAATTGTATTGAAAATTGATAGTGCGCTCGTTTAACGTGTCGAATATTCTGCTGATGGGGGCTTTTTGGCCCGAGTTTTGGCTGGCGTATTCACCGGCAAAATCGATACTGTAGTATTGCTTTACACTATTGCTTCACTCAAAGGCTGGTTCTTAAATGCTTGGCTAAAGTCGCCCATCGCATCGACCACCATATGATTTTCGGACAGGGCAATGACTTGGTTCTGTACTGTATCCAGGTAGCGCTCCACACCCGCTTTTTTAATATCTCTGACAGACTGAAGCTGGCTGAAGGCTTGTTTAGACAGAAAATCTGAAGCCAGATACAACGACACGGCCATGATTAATAGGGCTGGAATAGTGCCCGCCAGTAAAAAAGTTAGCAGTAACCTGTGTCCCAGACGCATTTTTGTGTTTCTCTGTTGCTTTGACATGACAGTTCTTCTTTAAGGTAAAATTTAATTCATCTAAAGATAGTGAAGCTTTGCCTGACTAACCCTAAGAGTATTTCCTAATAGTATTTCTCATGGAGCCTATCGACAGACAGACTACATACAGTTAAGCCAGCCAATTAATTTCTGTTCAACACCAACCGGAAGCAATTAACGCCGCGGTTCTTGATTAGATTCAACGGTTTCAAGCGTCTGTATTCTCTTTGGCTAGGCATTTACCAATCGCGACAACTTAGTAAAGTGGCTGTACAATTTTTCAGCAAAATTAAGACGGATAGGGCGGTGACATTGGCCTTCAGGTCAAACCTAAATGAAAAATTCTACGATCAACACTCAGGCTGGCAGAATTAAAAGCGAAACTTTTGCAGCTGGATTCGGCCGTGATCACCAAGAAACATATATTGATGGTAGTGGCTGAAGCTGATGTTATACCTGGGGCAAAAGTAAGTGGTGCCGTTGAGCTGTTAGAGATGTTTCCCCAGCTCTGGCGCAACAAGGATACGTATTGGGCCTGATGTTGCGCAAGCTGGCTGTAATCTATGCTTTCATGGCATTCATAGATTCAGGTGATAAAAGCATTGAATTAGAATTTATGTAACTGATGAGTCAGCGGGATAATTTTATATTTATCAAAGGCAAAAACACAGTTGGTAGTTGGTAGTTGGTAGTTGGTAGTTGGTAGTTGGTAGTTGGTAGTTGGTAGTTGGTAGTTGGTAGTTGGTAGTTGGTAGTTGGTAGTTATTACAAGATAAATGTTTGAGTGTGTCAACGCTATATATCGGCTAAAGGATAGAGTTTGTATAGGCTAGCGCAAAACGGCTATATATAGGCACATCTACTATGTCCAATACTTAAGAGTATTGGACATAGTGACAGATATAAATCTCCCCCGTTAATGTGTTTCCAGTCTCTTTTCATACTTTGATCCAGTCTAGACTAAACCAGCTACTTACAAAGTCACTGAGCACTTTGCAACTGCACAATTAGAAACTCCTCGGTTATCTTAGTTGCCTGTCATTGATAATGATCGCCAGTAGCTTCAGCTGAACTGAACTGGTTAAATGACGACTGAAACGGTAACTGGGGTCTAAATTCGATCCCTTGAGAAAAATCAATATCCGGCTACCGATTCTATAAGGGTTTGTATCTGCTATAGCTCAGATTGAGCTACGCCATGTTTTACATCAATGACTCATTGTCTGTAGTGAAACTGATAACCAGCGAAATTCTCTGTGGCTAATGAGCTCACAATATTCTGCTATCGTCACTAGTATTGGGCTCCAGCTTAAACCCTCATCATAGCCCCCAATGTGATTTGTCTGGCTTAGATCCAAACTTACTCGCTGGATTATCCCACTCATAAACTGGAAACCAACACCCTATAGACTATGATTAAGCTCGAGTATCAGCTAACCCCTTACGGCTAAATTGCCAATCCAGCAGTGCCAGCAAAATACTCTAAAGTCTCGCTGAAACTGTCAGGAGCATTAACTACAACTCACACATATTATCCAGCCTTTCAAGAGATCAATTATTGTGCTTTGGATAAAATCATCTAAGGGAATTTGTAATAATGACTTACTCTTCAACGCAATCAGCAACATTGTTGGCAGCAGCGACAATGATTAGTGCTTTTAGTTATAGCTCCCCCTTATTCGCAGAAATCTCCTGGAAAAAAGGTGATCGGATATTTGCTCAATCTGGCGATGGTTTCTGGTATCCCGGTAATATCAGCAGTCTTCATGCAAAAGGTTTCAATGTAAAATACGATGCAAACAATAACGTTGTCAATGCCATAAAAATTGCTCCCTACAGCTGGAAACCTGGTTCGCAACTGCAATGCACCATGGAGGGTGCTGGCAGTGGCTACTTCAACGGCAAAATCCTCATCACCGATGCCTATAGTGTCTTCAAAGTGCGTTTCGATCATGGAAACACCCAGTATCGAAGGTCATCCTCTTGCCGCTATTTGGGAACCCCCTACACGCCTGCGCCCAAGCAAACAGCACAATATAGCCCGCCTCCTCCCGGTGGGAATAATCGTAAATTTAATGCCGGGGATGCAGTGCTGGCGTACCATACTGGGTATTGGTATCCAGCCAAAATTACTGCTGTTCGGGTCGAGGATTACGGGATCAAATTCGGTGGTGGTCTAGAAGCTAATCATCGAGAATCCCATCTAAGTCGCATCGTTTGGGGACAGGGAAGCCGTATACAGTGTGACTCAAAGACAGATTCGGGGCAGAAGTACTACAATGCTCAAGTGGAGGCCATCAATAATAAAGATATATGGATAATTTACACTAATGGTGTACGCGAGACCTTAACTCACGGCTATTGCAGATCCAAATAAAGTTATTTCATTCTTTTTAGGCCTTTGCGATCCGTTGCAGTCAGATTAAACTCAAAGTAGATAAGTCGCATCCTGCTTTAGTCTGCTGGTGCGCTTTAGCAGAGATGCAGAAATCTCTGTCATGAAAGCTAACCCCTACCATTATGCAAAAGGTATTTCATTTGTGAACGACATTATATTCCATCACTACCCACCTTCCCCGGTTGCTGAAAAAGTACGGGTCGCACTAGGCATCAAACAGCTTAACTGGTGTTCAGTCACTATACCCCGTGTGCCACCAAAACCATTACTTATGCCCTTAACAGGTGGCTTTCGACGCACCCCCGTGATGCAGATTGGCGCCGATGTTTATTGTGACAGCCAGTGTATATTGCGCGAATTACAAAAGCGCTATCCACAACCGAGTTTTTCTGGGGATGCATCACCTGGCATGCTGTGGGGACTTAGTCGCTGGACAGATGATACTTTGTTTAAGTTGTGTCTCAAAATTGTGCTGGCGGTTGCTGAACCCAATATGCCCCAAGACCTGCTAAAAGATCGCGGCAGATTGTATTTCGGGCCCCATTGGGATTTTTCCAAAGTGCGGGCAGAACTTCCTCAACTGGTTGCGCAATTGCGTACTCAGCTAGGCTGGATGGACCAGCAACTTTCAAGCGGCAATAAATACATGCTCGGCGACAACGCCAGCTTGGCGGATGCGCTGGCCTATTACCTGATATGGTTTATCCGCGGTCGCTGGTCAGAGGGGCCAGAATTTCTAAGCCAGTTTTCTGAAATTGTTGCCTGGGAGCAACGCGTTAACGAAATCGGTCACGGCACACCGACAGATATGAGTGCAGAACAGGCTCTAAGCATTGCCAAAGCCGTTGAGCCAACTACCCCAGAATCTGTTGATCCTAATGATCCGCTAAAGCTTGAAGTGGGTATGCAAATCTCAATTGCCCCGAATGAAGACAGCGGTGAGCAACCGGTCAGCGGGAAACTGCGCTTTGCAGATCGTGAAACTATCGCCTTGATACAGTCCAATGATCAAGTCGGGACGGTCTGCATAAATTTCCCTCGTGTCGGCTATAGGATCATAACTGCATAGCTGCAGCTTTTATAAAACGAAAAATACAACCAGAGTAATTTCCTGAATTACAGTTGGTTACAAAAGCCTCGTTAAATCAAATATCTAGACCAGTTTAACGGGGTTTCAATCAGTCTTGGCATTTATTCAGCTTGCATTAACCTGTATTTGTTGGCATCGTTGTACTGCTTAAGAAAATTAATCACTGCTTTTTTTCATCATAATATATTTAGTTTTCAAATGGTTAAGAAAACATTTAGATTATAGAGGCTGCTGTTTTATTTTTTATCTGAAGTGACAGCTGTAAAAAAATAATCTGCAATTGTCGTTGCACTCAAATAGACAAAGCGGAAATTCCTACTATAATCAACACATATTCATCCCATTACTAAGCGGCAAGGAGGCCATATGTTTAGGTCGGTGAATGCTCTTGATTACATGACAACACAACCTGTCGTCGTTAAACCTGATACCAATATTTTTCATGTCATCCACGAAATTATCGTGCATAAAGTCTCTGGCGCCTCTGTGGTTGATGAGAATAATAACCTGGTGGGTGTTATCTCAGAAATTGACTGTCTGCGCGCCATTCTCGATGGTAGTTATTACAATCAAGTTGATGGTACTGCCGCTGACTTCATGACTGTTGAAGTTGAAACCGTCTCTACTCCTATCGATATTCTTGCTGTGGCAACACGTATGGTTGCCAATCAAAGGCGTAGAATTCCAGTGGTAGAAAACGGTAAATTTGTCGGCCAGTTAAGCGTGCGCAGTATCCTCAAAGCAATAAAAGATTTTGATATGCCTGAAGATAAAACGGAACGATAAGCAACATAAAAACACACAGCACAGGCTTATAATTAAGCAGAAGTAGTGTTATAGGAGTCCATATGATTTCAATGGCTTTTGTAGTCTATTTTTTGGCAATTATCCTATTGACGATCACTATGCTGGTTATTTCCAGGCTGCTAAACCCTAAGGTTGTGAATCGTAGTAACAAGCTCCCGTTCGAGTCCGGTATCGTGCCTCACGGAGACACTAACTTGCGCTGGAGTGTTAATTACTTTTTGGTGGCTATTTTATTTGTCATATTTGATATGGAAGCGGTTTTTCTCTATGTCTGGGCTATCGTGGTTTTGGAAACCGGCTGGCCAGCATTTTTCGCAACGTCACTTTTTATCTTTGTATTACTGATTGCCCTGGTTTATGAATGGCGGATGGGTGTACTGGAATGGGGTAAAAAACTGTAGCTACAAGCAAACTCAAGGAGAGAGTCATGCGCTGGAAGCTGTCAAAACCACAACAACCAATAGAAAACAGCCCAACACTTGAAGAGATTCTAGAAAAAAACATCTTAATGGCAAAGCTCGATGACCTCGTTGCCTGGGGTCGCAGTAACTCACTGTGGCCCTTTAATTTTGGTCTATCCTGTTGTTATGTTGAAATGGCTACCGCTTTTACCAGTCGACATGACATCGCCCGTTTTGGCGCAGAAGTTATTCGCGCCACCCCCCGTGAAGCCGATTTAATTGTTATTTCCGGTACCCCTTTTTTAAAAATGGCGCCAGTGATCAGACATTTATATGATCAAATTTTAGAGCCGCGCTGGGTTATCAGCATGGGCTCATGCGCCAATTCAGGCGGTATGTACGATGTTTACAGTGTTGTGCAAGGCGCCGATCGTATCTTACCGGTAGATGTTTATGTACCGGGCTGCCCTCCCCGGCCTGAAGCGCTGTTATACGGGTTGACCATCTTACAAGAGGCGATTGCAAGTGGGGCAGCAAAACAGCGACGGCCACTGGGTAAAGTTGTCACCCCAGAGCAAATTGAGGCTTTCGCCTGCCGAAATTTACGCGATGAAAAAAACGCCCAGCGCATCGCCATGACTCAAATTGATAGTCCCGATGGAGTATAGCGGCCGATGATGAACGAGGGAGCAGGCAAAAAAAAACAATTTCTGGCCTCTATTACCCAACAATTTGGCGAGCAGTTTATCACTGAGCAACCTTGTTGCGGCAATGCCCTGACCTTTTGGGTCGCACAGACACAGCTGCAACAGGTACTTATTTATTTGCGCGACGGTGCAGATAAGTTTCTGATGTTAGTGGATCTTTATGCGGTAGATGAGAGGCTGCGCCAACACACCAGCGATCAGCCCAACTGTGACTTTAGTATTATTTACCAATTGCTATCAGTGCAACACAGCTTTGATATCAGGGTCAAACTGGCACTGACGGGTGATTACCCTACTGCTGAAAGCATCTCAACACTGTGGCAAAACGCCAATTGGTACGAGCGGGAAATATGGGACATGTACGGTATAGTCTTCACCGGGCACCCACTGTTGAAGAGAATTTTGACCCCACCCACTTTTGTCGGTCACCCGCTGCGCAAAGAATTCCCCTGTCGCGCCACTGAACAACCCCCTTTTAGCCTGAGCGAAGAACAACTGGAAACGCAGCAACAGGCACTTAAGTTTGATCCGGCTGACTGGGGAATGAGTCGCCAATCGGCGGACTCAGATTTTATGTATTTAAACCTCGGGCCCAACCACCCCAGTGTGCACGGTGTGTTTCGTATAGCACTGCAGTTAAATGGCGAGCGCATCATCGATGCCGCTCCGGATATCGGTTATCACCATCGCGGCGCCGAAAAGATCGCCGAGCGTCAGACCTGGCATGGCTTTATTCCCTACACCGATCGCATCGACTACTTAGGTGGGGTAATGAACAACTTGCCCTATGTGTTAGCCATAGAGCAGATGGCCAAGATTGAGGTTCCTCAGAGAGCGCAATGTATCAGAGTGATGTTATCTGAGTGTTTTCGGATTCTCAGCCATATGCTGTTCTACGGTACTTTTGCTCAAGATCTGGGTCAGCTTTCCACTATTTTCTATTTGTTTATCGACCGGGAAAAACTGTTCGGCATCATCGAGGCTATCACCGGGGCACGGATGCACCCAAGCTGGTTCCGAATAGGCGGGGTGGCTCAGGATTTGCCTCGGGGCTGGGATAAAATGGTCCGTGAATTCATCGATTATTTTCCCGCCCGTTTAGACGAGTACGATGTGCTGACCATGGAAAACTCTATCATAAAAAAACGCTCTGTGGGCATCGGTAAGTACAGCACTAAAGAAGCGCTGGACTGGGGAGTCACAGGTGCGGGACTAAGAGCGACAGGCATGGATTTCGACTTGCGCAAAGCTCGTCCCTACAGTGGTTATGAGCAATATGAGTTTGAAATTCCCACCGCAAACAACGGTGATTGTTACGACCGCTGCTGGGTGCGGGTTCAGGAGATGCGCCAGAGTTTAAAAATCATCCGCCAGTGCTTAGATAACATGCCCTCAGGAGATTATAAAGCCACACATCCACTGACTACGCCGCCGATGATAGACAAAAGCAAACATGATATAGAAACTCAAATCCAACATTTTCTGAATGTCAGCTGGGGCCCGGTAATGCCGGCCGATGAAGCTTTTGTAGCTGTGGAGGCCACTAAAGGTATTAACGGCTATACCTTGTACAGTGATGGCTCCAATACCAGCTACAGAACCCGTATCAGAACACCTTCGTTTCCCCATTTGCAAATGATACCGCATCTGTCCCGTGGGGTTTTGCTGCCAGATTTGATCGCTATTATTGCCAGTATCGATTTTGTTATGGCTGATGTAGACAGGTGAATTAATGACAAATAACCTTGAAGACCAACAGCAGATCCAAACTGACAAGCAGCAGTTACAACAGCTATTGTCGGTACAGGAAAAAAACGAAATAGATCAGTTACTGGCCCACTACCCACAGCCAGGGGGTGCCTGCATCGACGCATTGGCGATAGTGCAAAAGTATCGCGGTTGGGTCAGTGATCAGGCGATCGCCGCACTGGCTGAACATATGGGTATTTCGCTGTCCGAGCTAGAATCTGTGGCTACTTTTTATAATCTAATTTTTCGTCTGCCCGTGGGCAGAGTACTCATGCATCCCTGCAATGGTATCAGCTGTCAATTGTTAGGTTACAAAAAAATCCAGCGCCAACTGCTCTGTGCATTGCAAATAAAGGAGGGTGAAACCTCTGCAGACGGGCAAATCACTCTGATATCCCTGCCCTGTTTAGGCGCCTGCGATAAAGCCCCGGTGATGTTAGTCCGCGAGGCTATGGTCAATGGGCTGGAGGGTACTAGCAGCGAGAGTTTACTGGTTAATCTGCACTGTTCAGAGTTAGAGCTGTTGTTAAAACAATTCAAGGAGAGTGCGCTATGAATATCACTCAAGCTCCCACTCTGCCTCCCACTCTGCCTCTTACGCAGCATCTTAATCTGCAGCAGCCGCTGGATTTACCCGCCTATCGGCAACAGGGTGGTTACCTGGGGTTCAATGCCGCCCTGGAGCAAAACAGCACCGCGGTATTGCAGATCATTAAAGATTCAAATTTGCGTGGCCGTGGCGGAGCCGGATTCCCCACCGGTATGAAATGGAGTTTTGTACCTGCAGCTACCGACACCTCTGAGGCAAGATATTTAGTAGCAAATGCCGATGAGATGGAACCTGGCGCGTTTAAGGATCGCTGGTTGATGGAAGGGTCTCCTCATCAGCTGATCGAGGGTATGTTAATCGCCGCACACACTATCTGCGCCAATGTTGGTTATATATTTTTACGCAATGAATACACAGTGGCAGCCAAACGCCTGCAACAAGCTATTGATGAGTGCAGAAGCGCCGGATTACTGGGGAAAAATATTCAGGGTTCATCGATGAGCTTTGATTTGCATATACACACTAGCGCTGGCCGTTATATCTGTGGTGAAGAGACTGCTTTAATTAACGCCTTAGAGGGCAAACGTGCGATACCCAGAGCTAAACCACCTTTTCCGCAAGTTGCCGGGCTCTGGGGCAAACCTACCATCGTTAACAACGTGGAAACTTTTTATAACTTACCCAACATAGTGCTATTTGGAGCTAAGTGGTATCAGTCGCTTGGCGCTCATGAAGATGCAGGTACTAAGATTTACGGGGTCAGCGGTCGGGTAAAACATCCGGGGCTATGGGAACTGCCGATGGGCACTAGCTTACGTGAAATTATTGAGCAACACGCCGGAGGAATGAGTGATGGCTACCAATTGCGGGCCTATCAACCCGGTGGCGGCTCCACTGATTTTTTGCTGCCAGAGCATTTAGACACCCCTATGGATTATAACAGTATCGGCGCAATCGGTAGCCGCATGGGCACCGGAACTGTGATTGTCTTAGACGATAAAAATTGCCCCATAGATATGATTTTGAACTTAGTCTCGTTCTTTGCCCAGGAGTCCTGCGGCTGGTGCACACCCTGTCGCGAGGGTCTGCCGAGCGCCAGTTATCTACTGGCGCAGATTGAAGATGGCCGGGGAAAAATGTCCGATTTAGATTATCTGCAAGATATTCTGCAACTGGTTAGTTTTGGCAATACTTTTTGTGCGCTGGCCCCGGGGGCGGCAGAACCTTTACAGAGTGGCCTGAAGTTTTTTAAGCGCGAGTTTGAACAACACATTGAGCAGCAGTGCTGCCCATACAAATGAATGATGATCATGACTTTTGTATAAGCACCACAAAAACAAAAGTTATTATATTAAATCATGGGGTTGAAGCATGCCAGAGATCAGCATAGACGGCAAAACTTATCAGGTAGCGGCAGGTAAAAATCTGTTGCAGGTCTGTCAGGGACTAAAATTGCAGCTGCCTTATTTCTGTTGGCATCCAGCGTTAGATTCTGTCGGTTCATGTCGTCAATGTGCAGTGTTAATGTTTCAAAACGATGAAGATACTCGTGGTCGCATCACTATGGCCTGCATGACCGGGGTTACCGACGGACAGAGATTTTCTATACAGGCAAACAGTGCACAAAAGTTTCGACAGCTCTGTATAGAGGCCACTATGACTGGTCATCCCCATGACTGTCCGGTATGTGAAGAGGCCGGTGAATGTCATCTGCAAGACATGACCCTGATCAGCGGCCATATAGAACGCCGCTTTCAGGGACCGAAGCGAACCCATAAAAACCAATATCTCGGCCCTTTCATCAACCATGAAATGAATCGCTGTATCGCCTGTTACCGCTGCGTGCGCTATTATCGCGATTACTCAGGCGGCACTGACTTGAATGTCTTTGCCAGTCGCAACAACGTCTTTTTTGGCCGCGCCCAGGAGGGAGTATTAGAGAGTGAGTTCAGCGGTAATTTAGTGGAAGTTTGCCCAACCGGTGTTTTTACCGACAGAACTTACAGCCAGCACTACTCTCGCAAGTGGGACCTGCAATCTGCCCCGGCGGTCTGTGTGCACTGCAGTGTCGGTTGCAATATATTCCCGGCGGAGCGCGATGGCATTCTCAGAAGAGTAACCAACAGATACCACCCGGATATCAACGGCTATTTCCTCTGCGACCGGGGCCGTTTCGGCTATGATTTTGTCAATCATGGCAAGCGCACTGAACATGCCTGGCAACGTAACAACAGCAAGCAAACAACTGAGCAGTTAAATGCACAACAGGCACAGGATAGCCTTAGCGCATACCTGGAAAATACCGAGCAGCTGCTGGCTATAGGCTCCTCTCGTAGCTCACTGGAGAATAACTTTTGTCTGCAGAGCTTAGTCGGCGCCGAGAATTTTTACTCAGATAATAGCACCGAGCTGGAAACTCAATTACAGCGCTTGCTCAGTCACTACCGCGACACTCAGCCCAGTTCAGACTTAAAAAGTCTAGAGACCAGTGACACTGTGTTGATGATAGGCGCAGATGTTACCCAGAGTGCACCGCGTATTGCATTGTCGATTCGACAGATGATTAAGAACGCCGGAATAGCAAAAGCGGCCACGATTGGAGTCGCCTACTGGAGTGCCGCTGAAGTACAAAATATCCGCCAAGATCTCAAATCTCCACTGCATATTATTAGCAGTCACAGTACCCGTTTAGACGACGTCGCTTGTAGCATTGATAACAGTCACCCTCAGCAACAACTGGATTTAATCAATAAAATTTGTAGCATGTTATCTGATGACAACCCCGGCGCTGTTGATTCTCGCCCAGATCAGATCTCGATTACAGACAAAGCCACGGCGATTTGCCAGCATCTGTTACAGGCAGAGAAACCCTTTATAGTGACCGGCATCCATACTGGTCAACCTGTTGAGTTGTTTCTGGCCAGTTTGAAGTTATCGGCAATTCTCTATCGACGCAATAAACATGCTGGGCTGATCTGCGCTGTGCCCTGGGTCAACAGTTTGGGTTTAGCACTGCTCAATGACCGCCAACAACACTTCGATACTGTACTGCAAAGGTTAGAGCAGAGAACAGTAAAGACTTTAGTGATTTTAGAAACGGATTTGTACCGCTATTGCCCGGCAAAAAAGATGAACCAATTGCTGGCTGATGTGGCCAATATTATTGTTCTGGATCACTTAATTACCCCCACTGCCGAACAGGCAGATTTGCTGCTCCCTAGCGCCAGTTTTGCCGAGCAACACGGCAGTTGGGTCAATTATGAAGGGCGAGCGCAAAACTCTGTAAAGTGTTTCTCCCCGGCGCAGCAGCGGCGTCCGGCTTATCGATGGCTGACAGCTAACACCCCTTTTCACAGTATTGTCAATGACTTATCTGGTATTGCTGAGTGTTTGAATGAGCTGCCATCTCTTTACCCATCACAATCTGCAGATTTTCACAGTGCCCGCAAAACAGTCCGAGAATCCGGTCGCAGCGCATTGCACTCTTATATAGATATCAAAGATATACAACCGAATTCTGATCCTGAATCAAACTACCAGCACTCTCAGGAAGGTGTTGCCAGCAATCTCGATGACAGCCAGTCCCCCGCCTATATCTGGTCACCGGGCTGGAATTCCAGCGAATCACTGAACCAGTTTCAGGATGGCGAGTCAGGGGCTATACAAGGGGCTCAGCCTGGGCTACTACTCTTTTCCAAAGGGCAAACAGACAGTAGTTTAGTAACAGCAGATCAGTCATCTGACTCAATCAAAGGGCCGCCAGCTGAGAGTAAAAATCTGCTCAGAGCACTGCCCTATCAACATATTTTTGCAGATGAAGAACTTTCCAGTTGCGTCACCAGTATCAGCCAGCTCTGCCCCAGAGATACGATTAAGATCAATGCCGCACAGGCCAGCTACTTAGACTTGGTCAGCGGTCAGTTGGTCACTTATTCTTTTGCCGATACAGCGCATTCACTCGGCGAAAGTATTCAAGCACAATCGACAGCTGCATTGCCCTTATCAATTGATGACAGCATTGCTACGGGTGTTGTATTACTGCCCGCATTACTGCTACAGCGCGCAGCCATGGGCGATGATTGTTGGCTAAGGCTAGCAGTTGCCGGGGAGCGTGCTGATGGATGAAATTATCATGCCACTGATAATTTTGCTGCTATTGCTGCTCAGTGCCGCCACACTCACTTGGGTTGAGAGGCGTATTTTGGGGCTGTGGCAGGACAGATACGGGCCTAACAGAGTCGGCCCCTTTGGTCTGCTGCAAGTGGTTGCAGATATGATCAAACTGTTTACCAAAGAAGATTGGATCCCTCCCTTTGCCGACAAAGTGATATTTGTTATTGCTCCTATGATAGTAATGATCATGATGCTATTGGGGTTCGCTATCATTCCCTTTAGTCCGCAGTTACAAATTGTCGATTTCGATAACGGCCTGTTGTTCTTCCTGGCAATCAGTTCACTGTCGGTATACAGCGTGATGTTGGCAGGGTTTTCCTCCAACAGCAAATACGCGCTTTTTGGTGCACTGCGAGCCACCGCGCAAATGATTAGCTACGAAGTGTTTATGGGGTTGTCGCTGATGGGCGTGGTTATCCTGACGGGCAGTTTTAGCTTGCGTGACATAGTAGAAGCACAGTCGGAACAATGGTTTTTTATCCCGCAGATAGTCGCGCTGGGGATTTTTATTATTGCCGGTATCGCCGAGAGCCACCGCGCCCCCTTTGATTTACCTGAAGCCGAGCACGAAATTGTCGCGGGTTTTCACACTGAGTATTCGAGCATGAAGTTTGGCATGTTCTTTATCGGTGAGTACTTAGGGGTGATATTGATCTCGGCGATGATAGTAACCTTGTTTTTTGGTGGCTGGCAGGGCCCCTTCCTGCCACCGATACTGTGGTTTTTATTGAAGACCAGCGTCTTTGTGCTGTTCTTTATATTGCTGCGTGCCGCTACCCCCAGACCCAGATACGATCAGTTAATGGCTTTTGGTTGGAAGTACATGCTGCCGCTGGCGCTACTTAATTTATTGCTGACCGGGGCCTATACCTTATGGAATCAATAAAATTACCTGACATGTGGAGTTCGACTGATGAAAAGTCAACTTAAGACACTGGCCAAAGTTTTAAAACACAGCTTTAGCTCATTAGATACGGTGCAATATCCGGATCAACAACCTTACCTAGCACCGCGCTATCGCGGCAGAATCGTTCTCACCAGAGACCCCGACGGGGTGGAGCGCTGTGTCGCCTGTAATTTATGTGCCACTGTCTGTCCGGTTGATTGCATTGCGCTGCAAAAAACCGAGCTGGAAGATGGTCGTTGGATCGCTGAGACTTTTGATATCAATTTTGCCCGCTGCATAATGTGTGGTTTTTGTGAGGAGGCCTGCCCGACTCACGCCATCCAGCTCACCCCTGATTTTGAAATGGCAGAATACGATCGACAAAACTTGTTATACCGCAAAGAGCATTTACTCATTGATGGCAGTGGAAAGTATCACGATTACAACTTCTATCAGGTCAGTGGCAAACAGATAGCGGGAAAAGCTAAAGGTGAAGCCGACAACGAGCTACCACCTGTCGATATCAAGAGTTTGCTGCCATGATTGCCACACTGTTTTATATTGCAGCCACTGTTGCTCTGCTAAGTGCAGCGCTCACCGTCACCCGCCTGAATGCCGTTCATGCCCTATTGTACTTAGTGATTACTATGCTGGCCATATCGTTGATTTTCTTTTTACTCGGCGCCGCCTTCGCCGCGGCATTGCAAATTATTGTCTATGCTGGTGCGATCATGGTGCTGTTCGTATTTGTCACTATGATGCTACATCAAGGTGAATTGAGCATCCGTCAGGAGGCGCAATTATATCGACCCTCCCAATCATTTGGCGCCATCCTCTTGAGCGGCATATTACTGCTGGAAACGTTATATTTACTGGCCCCGGTGCTGACAGAACAACAGGTAGCTGCCAATGCGTCAAATCTAATCGGCGCTAAACAGATAGGCCTGCGACTCTTTGGTCCCTACCTGCTACTGGTAGAAATAGCAGCGTTACTGTTACTGACTGCTCTGATAGGCGCTTTCCATATTGCCAGACGCCACCAGGAGAGTTCCACATGACCTCCCAGAGACTGCTGCTAGAAGTAACAACGCTATTGCCATTGAGCAACTTTACAAGTGCTTTTCATACAGCCCGACGTCACCAGGAGAACCCGGCATGATACCCCTAGAACACTTACTGTTTTTCAGTATTGTACTGTTTGTCATTGGTGTATTTGGTATTTTAGTGCGCCGCAATTTGCTGTTTATTTTGATTTCCATCGAAATAATGCTCAACGCCGTCGCTGTGCTGTTCGTAGCCGCAGGCAATTACCACAATAACGCCGATGGTCAGATTATGTATTTATTAATTCTCACCTTAGCTGCCTCAGAAGTCGCTGTCGGGCTGGGTTTAGTGATTCAAATGTACCGTCGCACGCTGTCTCTGGATGTAGATCAGCTGACAAGTATGAACGAGCAATAGACTGGAGAGACGTATGCAAGATCAATATTTATCACAGTTGTTACTGGCCGTAGTACTACTGCCATTATTGAGTGCAACACTGTTGATACTTGCCGCGCTGTTCTCTGTCAGTTTGAAAAATATTTTGGTTGCCACTCTAGCAGTAGGCGCAATTGCCGGGTCTGCTGTATGTGTTGCACTGCTCAATTTACACTTGGCAGAGGCCGGAAATTTTAGTTTTAGCTATGTCTATGCCAACTGGTTAAGCGTCGGCAGTTTTTCGGCGGTTTTTGGTGTCTATCTGGATAGCCTGTCACTGGTGATGATATCCATTGTCAGCGGTGTCGGATTTCTGATTCACTTGTACTCGGTCGGCTTTATGGCTAAAGACCCGGATTTTCAACGTTTTTTTATCTACCTTAATCTATTTGTTGCCGCTATGTTGGTGCTGGTGCTAGCGGATAACTTGCTGATGTTGTTTTTGGGCTGGGAGGGGGTTGGACTCTGCAGTTACCTGCTGATTGGTTTCTGGCATCAAAAACATGCCAACTCTCTGGCCGCTAATAAGGCCTTTATCATGACCCGTATCGGTGATACCGCTATGGCCATTGGTTTGCTGTTGCTGTTTATGTTGCTTGGAACATTAGATATACAGCAAATCCAGCTTCAGGCTGAACAGCTTTGGCCACTACAAAGCGATCGGGGACCGGTCTTTGACAGCGTCACTATTTGCGCACTGTTGTTGCTGGCAGGCGCGGTCGGTAAATCCGGGCAGTTGCCACTACAATCCTGGCTGCCTGATGCCATGGCGGGCCCCACTCCAGTCAGTGCGCTTATCCATGCAGCCACTATGGTGACCGCCGGGGTCTATCTGGTTGCTCGGTTTCATCAATTATTTTCACTCTCGCCACTGGCAATGCAGAGCGTGGCGACAGTAGGCGCCATCACCCTGATCATTGCCGCAACTGCCGCTTTGGTACAGCGAGATGTAAAACGTATTTTGGCCTATTCCACAATCAGCCAAATTGGTTACATGTTTTTAGCCTTGGGGGCCGGTGCCTATTCTGCTGCAGTCTTCCACTTAATGACCCATGCCTTTTTTAAGGCATTATTATTCCTTTCTGCCGGTGCATTGATTTATTCAATGCAGCACCAGCACAATATTTTTCGCATGGGCGGACTGTGCAGAAAAATGCCGTTTATCTGCGCCTGCTTCTTTTTTGGCTGTGCGGCCCTGGCAGCTCTACCATTGATGTCAGGTTTCTTCAGTAAAGAATTGATTTTACAAAAGTTATTAGACAGAGAAATGTACGGCTTTTGGCTGGTTGCTCTTAGCGGGGCATTTATCACCGCGTTCTATAGTTTCAGGTTATTTTTTGTGGTTTTCTTTGGCAGTACTACTCAACTACCAGATTCAAAGCCTGATAGCACAATGCAGATCGCCTTGTCAGTATTAGTGCTACTGACTATTTTTGGCGGTATTATGCCAAGCGGGCTCACTGCAGTCTTTGCAGAGTCGGAACTGGCTACTGATCATAACTTGGCAATTATTTTATTCACTATTGCCGTACCTCTTAGCGCTATCGCAGTATGTTGGTTTGTCTTCAAAAAACAATTGTTTAACATAAATATCAAGTCTGACAAGTTCAAGGGGTTACACAATTTTCTGTACAGCGGCTGGGGTTTCGACCAACTCTATAACGCCCTGTTTGTGCACCCTTTTATTAAAGCGACTAACAGTAATAAAAAAGATTTTATCGATAGTTTCTACAC
>MAAB01030409.1_pt1 | contig 17625 bp, 14 predicted proteins | sample 1115991 | NCBI WGS metagenome assembly MAAB01 (sample SAMN04961124, study PRJNA320927) | seawater metagenome | isolation source: sample BD02T18 sea water enriched with oil for 18 days | place: USA:Gulf of Mexico | collected 2013-07-27
TTGAAATTCTCCTCAAAAATTAGGAGCCTGAATACAAAAAAATTTGACTATATATGAATAGCCATTTAATAACAAAAAAAAGCTCTATGCTTAAGTGAACTTTAAAAGTACATTATTTGCGACTAGAGCTATTGCCAAAGTAAAAACTTATAAATTTATAGTTTCAGCCCCATTTAAAACTAGCCATTGAAAAACTCCCATAGATATAAGAGTCATCTATCAGTCTTGCTTGGTCGGCCTCTACAGCAGCCCCTGCCGCAACAAACAAAGGGAGTATATGGTCAGGGGTTGGATGACACCTACTAGCATAAGGTGCTTTATCTTTATATTCAACGAGCTGCTCATAATGCTGATTCTCTATTTTTTCACTTACCCAATCCCTAAATGCTTTGGCATAAGGCTCTATTGGCATATCATATGTAAAGCCTCTTCGCCATTCAGAAAGGTTATGTGTCATTGTTCCACTCCCTATAATGAGAACACCTTTTTCCCTTAATGGTCTTAGTGCTTCACCAAGCTCAAAATGTTTTTTTGCAGATTGGTTCGGGTTGATAGAAAGCTGCAATATAGGTACATCTGCATTAGGAAAAAGTGGCATTAATACACACCATGCTCCATGATCAATTCCTCTCTTACTATCAATTTGTGATGCAATTCCTTGAGCAACAAGTAACTCTTTAATCTCATTAGCAAGAGCAGGATTGCCGGGTGGTTGATAATCTAATTGATAGAAACTTTCAGGAAATCCATAGAAATCATGAATTGTCTCTAGCTTATCAGCACCACTGATGGTTGCTTTAGATCTCTCCCAGTGTGCAGATATACAAAGAATAGCCTTTGGCTTAGATATTGATTTAGCCAGCTTATTTAAGAATTTATAGCTGGAGTGATTCTTATTAACGACCTGATTAGGGTCGTCATGTGAAATAAAAAATACAGGTTGAATCATAATTTATAGCTCCGTTTTACTGAACCAATTTATCGACTTTTCCGCTTAAAACATAGTGCTCTTTATTATTCGAAGCAACTCCGTCAACACGCATGGTTTCTGTATTGACTATTACAGTAACTGTGTACCCAACGCTCTCAAGCCAAGTAACCATCGTGAGATTTTTATTTAGTTCAATATAAGCAACTTTATCTTCCTTTGCGCTTTTACCCTTTTCCCCGCCAGCAAGACCTTCCCAACGCAAGCTTTTTTCTTTAAGATCAATTTTGTACTGCGCACCTTTGAAGGCCCCCTCATTCCATGTATACGTTACGCTTTTATAGGGCACTGCGTTTGCACTCGCTGTCAATGAGAAAGTCATTGAGAAAGTCATTGAGGTAAGAATAGCCGTCATAATAAATAGTTTTTTGAAAAATTGTTTCATGTGTAAATCCTTGTGGGTTGTTGTTTAAATAAATATACCTTTGTTTCAATATTTAAGGCAATACGTTATAATGAAAACTACAATTTCACATTATGAAACAATCAAATGACAGATAGAATTACTGATTTAGAAATTTTTCAAGCAATCGTTGAATATAAGAGTCTTTCAATAGCAGCTGAAAAACTACTCATATCTAAGGCAACTGTTTCGAGGTCTTTACAGCAATTAGAAAGGTGGCTAGATACGCGTTTAGTGATTCGAACAACTCGAAACATAGAAGTCACCCCTTCTGGGCAGCGACTACTGGAAGAAGGCCGAGAAATTTTACATAAAATTGATACGTTACAGGGGCAGCTATCGCATGACCGCCAAACGGTCAGTGGTGAGTTGCGTGTTTCACTCCCTCTTGGGATTTCGAACTATTTCTTTTCAGTGTTGCCGAGGTTTATACAAAAATACCCCAATGTTCGCCTCAACGTAGAACAGGGGGATAATTACGTTGACCTTACTAGCGATCATTTTGATCTTGCCATCAGAGCAGGAACATTAAGTGACTCTAGCATGTTCGCAAGAAAGCTATTTTCTTTCGATGAGATCATTGTTGCATCACCCTGGTATATTACTAATTATGGTAAACCCAATACACTGGATGATATAGAATCGCACTCGTGCATATTGGATACTAATCACTTTCGCTATGATCGCTGGGTGTTTATTGAAAACAAGAAAGCTGTTTCAGTCTCTATTGCTGGGAATCTCATTCTTAGTCAAACTAATGCAGTTGTTGAGGCTGCAATAGCTGGAATTGGTTTAGCTTATTTACCTCGGTTTGCTGTTTGCCAAGCACTAAAGGAAAAACAGCTCATACAGGTACTTAAAGAGTACCCATCTGCAACGTATGATGTTAATGTAATTTTCCCTGATCGTGACTTTTTACCTAAGAAAACACGAGTATTTATCGATTTTTTAGTAGAAGCTTTTAGAGATGGAATTACCTAAGTTCACTTCAATCTCTCCATAATTGTGTAACTTAGGCTTATGAATGATTGCATTTATCATTTGTTGCCTGAGCTTATAGAAGTAGCCCATTCTTAAATCAAATTCTGAGATAATATTTTTTGAGTTCATTTTGGTAAATATATTCAGCGTTCAATCTTATTTTGATCTAGTTAAGCTAGCCAGTCTTATCGACAGTTTCTACAATTCAAATATGCACATGTATGATGAGTACTCTTAAGTCATGACAATTTGGTTCAGTGACTGGCAGATTTAGTGGCTTAGCTTACATTCAGATTTAGAGGTTAATCGACAGAAGTCATCATTAAAATACTTATGTTTTTATCCATGGTGGAACGTCTGCTTTCGTATCTAAGTGATCGTTAGGAGGGATGATTTTACTCACAAATTTAGACCGCTTTGTGGCACTTGTTAATATTCAACATTTTTCCATCGATGTCAGCTTCACTCTTTAAATTAGTTATTATTATTTTAGTCCTGTTAACAACGATTGTGTTGCCAAATAGGTCAAGATTTAAAGAGAAAAGGACTATATGAAAATACACTTCGTTATTGTTAATAGGTTAATATTCAATAAATTGCGTATTCACCTTTTTGATTGAACGCTCACTATGTCTATATGTTAAAGCGCAAGCATGAGTTTTCCTAACTCTTGCGCTCCTCTTGTTGTTAATTGTTCTGCTAATTCTTTTTGTACTGCTTTTGATTTATTTTGACTGAGCTTAAATCTGCCTTCAAGGTGAGTAATGGTAATGTCAAAAATGGTAATGGCATTAAGCATTTTTTCGATGGCAATCGCCGGCGCTTCTTCTATTGACCAAGGTTGATTCATGTCGGTTTTTGATAGACGTTGTTCAAAGTAAGTCGTACTGGCTGCCATATATTGATACTTATCATCACTGTCCTTTATCTCACGAGCAGTACCTGATACATGTACTTTGGCATAATTCCACGTGGGTACGCTTTGTGCGCGGCTATGCTGTTTAGCAACATCTCGCGGTGATATGTAGGCATCTTCACCATGAAAAACTAATTGTAGTGCTAATGTTGCTGAATGTTTTAGTGCTTCTGCTAATGGGTGTTGATTACTCACATGAGCGGTCAGTGTGTTTCTCTCTAGCTCATGCATGTTATTACTAGAAGTCTTAAGTGAAAAGTGACAGGGAATATGACTCACGTTAATCTCTGATTTATGACTAAATAGTAATGTTGCTAAGGGATGATTCTCAATAATGTCATGATAATGGCTAATGTTTTCTTTACTTGCTTGAAAATGCTTAGCTGGATACATGACTAAATTCCTCTTGGTTTTTTCCTGTACTTAACAAGTGCTGTTTTACTTTCGGCCACTCATCATCAATGATGCTAAATAGTGCGGTGTTTCGATAATCACCATTGGGTGCTCGGCGATGCTTTCTTAAAATACCTTCAAAGTGACCACCTATACGGGCTATTGCGTGTCGAGATTGCTGGTTATTTTCATGAGTACAGATTTCAACACGCGCCATGCCTAAGTGTTCAAAGGCATGTTTTAACATTAAGTATTTTGCATGTGAGTTCACATAGCTTCGTTGGAAGTCTGGGCTGATAAACGTATGACCAATCTCAATGCTTTTGTCTTTATTATTGCAACGAAACAAGCGTGTTGAACCTATGATTTTGTTGCTTTTCTTATCAATGGTGACAAAGGCTATTTGTAAACCTTGGCTCATTTCATCAATCGCTTCATTCATCCATGCCGTAGCAACTTCTAAACTTTGACAACGATTAATTGGCATATGCTGCCAAACCTGTGGGTAATTTCCGGCTGAGCAAAAGCCATTTAAGTGATGTAAATTCATTGGCTCTAATTTTATTAAGCTGGTTTCTAGTGTGGTAGGTGTTAGTGTCGGTTGTAACATAAGTCGCTCCAAAAAAGGTTAGCTGATGCTTGTTATTATGCTTGTCATTATGATTGATTTTGGTATAACTACTACAACCAGATATTGACAACTTGGTAGACCAGATTGAAAGCGTTAATGTTGAAAGTAGAGTTTGAATACTCAGATCCAAGTAAACTATCGGGGAAACAAGCAAAGTATTTGGCAATTGCTGATGCCTTGAGAAAAGCAATTAGAGAAGGGCAAATAGCACCGAAAGAAGCCTTACCCTCCGCACGAAAACTTGCTCTACAGTTATCAGTAAACCGTCATACTATTATGGCCGCATTGGCTGAGTTAGTGGCGCAAGGCTGGGTTGAAGCAAGAGAGCGTTCAGGTTACAAAGTTGTCGCAAACCTACCGATTCAAGGCAGTCGTACAATAAAAAAAATGGCGCAAGTTCCGCAACATTTTGACTGGAAGTTTCGAGTAGAGCAAAACATTGCCGTTACGCCAAAAGTTAAAGCCAGCCATTATCGTTATAACTTTTCTGGTGGTCAGCCTGATATCAGGAAGTTTCCCTTTGATGAGTTTAAAAGCCACTTTTCACAAACATGTCAGCGACCTAAAATTGATGATTTAAGTTACGGTGATAGTCGGGGAGAAGCTGAACTGATTGAAGAGATAGCTAAGTATTTACGACGCGTTCGCTCGATTACCGATAAAGAGTTGATGATTTGCAATGGCTCGCAAGAAGCCTTGTATATAATTTCACAGTTACTGCTACAACCTGATGATAAAGTTGCTGTTGAACAATTAGGTTACCCACCTGCTTGGGCTGCCTTCGAGCGCACAGGTGCGACGTTGGTAGCTGTCAAACAAGATGAACGAGGCATAGACCCTGAGCATTTAGCACAAGTTTTTGCACAAGGTAAAGTAAAGTTACTTTACCTAACGCCATTACACCAATACCCAACGACAGTTTCTTTAGATATTTCCAGACGTATGCAAATTTATCAATTAGCGGTGCAATACGGTGTTGCCATTGTAGAGGATGATTATGATCATGAATTTCATTATGATAGCCAACCCATTGCACCTATGGCTGCTGATGATCCCTCAGGTTTGGTAATCTATATCTCTACTTTTTCAAAGCTGATGTTTGGAGGTGCTCGCATTGGTTATGTTGTAGCAAATAATGCCTTAATTGAACAAGTGGCGGCTTATAAAATGGTGATGAATCATAAGTGTAATGTTTTGGTTCAGCAATCGGTGGCTAAATGGATGCAACAGGGGGGCTTTGAAGCACATTTACGTCGTATGACACGCTTATATCAAAAGCGTCGTGATTTTATGGTTCAACAGCTAAGAGGCTATCAAGATAAAGGCCTACCTTTATGTTTTGAAATACCTGCTGGTGGTATGGCGATATGGCTTGATACAGGAAAATCGATTATTGGTCTGAAAGAGAAGTTACTTACACAGCAAGTGTATCTACAAACTGAAGTTGAATTTAGTAGGCTTCAAGAGTTACCTGATCACTGTTCTGGTAATTTAACGAGCAATTTAACGAGTGACTTATCTAGTGATTTATCTAGCAAAGACTACCGTTTTATTCGGCTGGGCTTTGCGGCAATGGATGAAGCAGAAGTTAGCCAAGGCTTAGCTATTGTGATGACGAATTTATACGGCTTAGAAAGCGAATAAGTTAATTAAAAGGTGAGTTCATCGTCTAGTAACAGAGCGTTAAAGGTAAGTTGAAATAAGCCACTGCCGTAAGCTATTTCAACATTACACCTTAGTTAGAAAAAACCGATACTTAATGTGCCTTATGGTGTGTATGTAGCGCGTGAGTATTCTGGCTGGCTGAAAATCCTTGGTTAATCATCGCTGCTAAAAAGGGCGTCGATTCGTTATCACCCACATCAGCATAATCAGTACTTTGATAACGTGAATACTGAGTAAAAAGTGCTGCGATTTGTTCGACTGTGCCTTGATAATCTGTTAATGACCACTGGCGAGTTAAGGTTGCGCTTTTGAGTTCAAAGAATTTTACTAACTCAAGGTTTGGCAGCCAGACTAGTTGATAGGTTGAGTTTTTCGTTTTATGGATATAATGTTGTTCCAATTGACAACCTGAATTTTTTTGCTCAACAAGCTGCATTTTATTAAGATCAGGTATTGCCACTAGGTGAAAAATATCTTGCCATTTTGGCTGATATTTTAATTCACTCGGTTGATACTCGATAGTATGTTGGTATTGATCAAAGGCTCTATTTAACGACAAACGATTGCCATTGTGCGACCAAATATCATTAACGCCTTGGCTAATATCGCGCTGTAAAACTCTATTATTATATCGATGTAATTCAAATGACTGTGTTTTTTTAGCGCTAGTTAACGGCTTCTCTTTTTGCGCTATATTATTCATTTGCTGTTGGTTAAAGTCATAATAAGCACTAAGTACCTTGGGTAATATTTTGCACTCATTGGCAACACTGCTGACGGATGTGGTTACTGCTATTATTGTAAATAGTACTAAAGTTAATTGAGAGATTATTTTCATACTAAGATTGCTCTTAAGAAAGGAATAAATTGAGTAAAATGAAATAATAAGAAGGAAGCTGTTTTTTGTTTGTAAAAAGAACAACTTCCTTTATTGTTTCTGCTAATGCTAGGACTTAAAGGCCAATTAGTTCATTGCTTTTTCAGCTTGTTTCACTAAGTCTGCGGCATAATCCATGACATGGAAAATAATACTTTGCTCATTTGTACCGGTAACTAGGTGAGAACCAGGCCCCATAGCATAAATACCAACATCTTCACCTGCATGTGTCTCTGAGCCTCTTGGTACTAAAGATTCTTGGTGAAAACCGGTTGAACTCGTATTAACCAGCGTGAGGTCTTGACGACCAGTGATTGCATCGCCGTTATACCCTTCATCGGCATCAGTTTCTGAGCCTAAATCTCTAAAACCTTTACCATTGGTATAGCCTAATGTTGTGTAGGGCATACCATCCTTTGCTAGGCTTGGCTCAGTCTTTCCAACACTCACAACTTTACCTAGAATCGGATTACCGCGTTTTGGGTAACCAGCCATAGTAAATACATGACTATGATCGGCAGTCACAATTATCAAGGTTTCTTCAGGATCCGTATTCTCTACAGCTGCTTGCACGGCATCAGCAAAAGCGATGGTATCGGTTAACGCCCCGTGCGCACTGCCGGCATGATGACCATGATCTATACGACCTGCTTCAACCATTAAGAAAAAACCTTCTTTATTATTATCAAGAATATCAATAGCTTTATCGGTCATTTCACGTAAAGACGGCTCACCTAAGACATCATTTTTTCGGTCAGCTTCATACCGCATATGTGACTCATTAAATAAGCCGAATAAATGTTGTGTAGTATCGGTATTAACAGCATCAAAACCTGCTTGGTCAATAATGAAACTTCCTGTTGGGTATTGCGCTTGCCACTCAGCAGTTAAGTCTCGACCATCGGTTCTATCACCTTCAATTGTGCTTTTGGCGTCAGGGGTATTGTATGTAGCATCGTTGGGTAAAAAGTGGCGTCTGCCGCCACCTAATACAACGTCAATGCCATCAATATCAGTACCCAAAAAGCGGCTTTCAACATTGCTTTCAAAATTGATAAGTTGTGAGGCTATATCAACACAACCAGCAGCGATGGCATCATTAGGCATATCAGAATTATCTTCCCAATTTCTTTCGGCAGATTTAGCATAGGTTGCTGCAGGTGTTGCATGTGTAATACGTGCTGTAGAGATAATGCCCGTTGATTTTCCTGCAATCTCGGCTAATTCTAATGCCGTAACCAATTCATTGCCTGCTGCGCTTGCACAATCGCCGCGGTTAATCGCTTCGGCAACACCAATGACACCAGCATCGGTTTTAACACCGGACATCATCGCTGTCATCGTACCTGCAGAGTCAGGCGTTTGGGCATCAACATTGTAGGTTTTAGCGAAACCAGAATATGGAAATTTATCAAAACTTAGCTGGTGTTCTTCACCTAACTTGCCTAATTGCTGTCCTGCTAATATCCGTGCGGCAGTTACGGTTGATAGACCCATACCATCACCGACAAATAAAATGACATTTTTTGCTTTGCCACGCGAATTCACCAAAGATTTAGCGTTAAGCTGTGCTTGGCGTAAAGTACTTTGTCCTTGTTCATACCAAAGGTTATTAGTGGTTGAAGTGAGTGATGGACCTTGCATTTGAGTTACCGTCGGCTTACAAACAAATTCTGTTGTTGTAATTTCCCCTGCATCTAAAATACCTGAGCTATCGCTGTCTAAGCCTGAGTCAATTTGTACCCCACCATTAAGACATTTTTCATGGCCAACATTAACTACTGTTTGACTGATTAAACTGTTTGAGCCTGATACACCATTTTCGCCCGTTGTACCATCGCTGCCATCGCAACCTGCTAATGCGGCTAACACAGCTAATGAGATTACGTTTATTGTTTTATTTAAGGTTTTCATTGTTAATTCCTTTAAATTAGCAAGTTACTGCGCAATTAAGTCAAGAGATTGATTGATGATGTGATAAACAACACTTTGCTCGATAACACCTTGTGCTAAATGAGCACCGGGGCCGGAAGCGTGCAAGCTTATATCTTCGCCGGCATGGGTTTCTGACCCCAGTGGCACAGCCGCTTCTTGGTGAAAGCCTGTTGATTGTGTATCTACAGTGGTTAAGTCTTGACGACCAGCAACGGCATCTTCGTTATAAGTGAGGTCGGCATTGGTTTCATTAACTAGATTTCTAAAGCCTTTACCGTTGGTGTAACCTAAAGTGGTGTATGGCAGGTTGTCGCTGGCGAGTGCTGGCTCTGTGTCACCAACATTAACTACCTTGCCTAATATCGGATTACCACGTTTAGGGTAACCTGCAATGGTAAATACATGACTATGATCCGCAGTCACTAATATTAAGGTTTCTTCTGGATTGGTATTGTTAATCGCCGCTTGTACTGCATTTGAAAACTCTATGGTATCGGTTAAAGCATTGTAAGCAGAGCCAGCATGATGACCATGGTCTATGCGTCCAGATTCAACCACAAGAAAAAAACCTTTGTCGTTGTTGTCTAATATATCAATGGCTTTACTGGTTAATTGTGTTAAAGAAGGCTCACCAGCAATATCATTTTTTCGATCTGCTTCATATTGCATATGGGATTCATTGAATAGCCCTAACACGCGCTCAGTACTCTTGGCATCAATGGCATCGAAACCTGTTTGGTCAATAACATACTTACCGTTTTGATATTGCTCCTGCCATTTAGCTGTTAGATCAATACCATCAGTGCGATCCCCTTCAATAGCACTGTTCGCGTCAGCGCTGTTGTAGCTTTCATCTTTTGGCAGGAAGTGTCTGCGACCGCCACCAAAGGCAACTTCAATACCATCAACATCAATGCCAGGGAAGCGCTGTTCTAAATTATTCTCAAAATCAATGAGCTGTGTTGCAATATCAACGCAGCCCGCTGTAACTGCAGCTTCAGGCATATCCGAAATATCTTCCCAGTTACGATCGGCAGATTTAGCATAGGTAGCAGCAGGCGTTGCATGAGTGATGCGTGCCGTTGAAATAATCCCTGTCGATAAACCTTTAATTTCAGCTGCCTCAAGTGAGGTCACTAGTTCATTACCTGCAACCGTGGAGCAATCACCTCTAGCAATATCTTCATCAACACCAATAACCCCTACATCTGTTTTTACCCCAGACATCATGGCTGTCATGGTGCCTGCAGAGTCAGGTGTTTGAGCATCGACATTGTACGTTTTGACTTGTGCTGAATAAGGGAAGCTTTCAAAACTTAAAAGTTCTTCTTCTCCTAATTTACCTTGATTTTGTCCAGCTAAAATCCGTGCTGCGGTTAAGGTCGATATACCCATACCATCACCGACAAATAAAATGACATTTTTTGCTTTAGTGCGTGGCGTTAGTTTAGTTTTAGCTATTACAGATTGCTGCCCATCTGTAAACCATTGACTGTCTTTTTGCACGTCAGGTATAGCACCGGCAGTGGTGACGCTAGAGATTAAAAGTGATGACAAAGCTGAAAGTGAAACCCACATTGAGTTCATAGTGCTTCCTTTGTTTTTAATTTAAGGTTAGAAGTTAAGGTTAAATATTATTGCGATTACGAATGCATAAACATCCCCGGTATCCTAGTGATTAAAAATGACAGTTTGGTAAAGTAACGATGAATGAACGATGAAGGATTTGTAACAGCATTGTGACAAAGTAAAAGGAGCAAACTGAGCAATATCCGATATAGACTACTTGTGAGAATCACATTAGGTAACAATTTCACCTTGCTATTAAGCGACATTTACGAGATAACCATGCTCGATACAAATTGAAATATATAATTAACTTAGATAAGAAATAGAGACTTAGGTGTTAGCAGAAATATTAGTGGGGCCAATTTTAAGACGTTTAACTTCGCAGCAGTTAGTGCTGTGGTGGCTTAGTCCGTTTGAGTGTCGCGGAGAGCTTTGCTGCTACTTAAGTAACGATACGTCAGCTGATGATACCGTTAATGAAAATACTACAGAAACGGATACGTTAATCTTTACCGAAGTGTTTGATGAAAGTAATTTATCAACTTTTCGAGTTGGAGAAAAAGCGGTTATTCATTTGTTGAATGTAAGTATTAACTTACCAGTAGAGACATATATTGAATATGATTTAAGGTTGGTAACCTCAACCAGTAGCATTTTTTCTGGCAACAATAATACTCAATACAGTAATGATATAGCCGCGACTTCCAACCCCGCCAAGAATAGTAAATGTTTAGCTGAAATTATTCCGCATTTAGCCTATAACAATAAAACTCGCCCCTCCTTTATTATTCAAGAAAATATCAATAATTTATTGCACGGCTCTTGTCGTAACCCGCATCATGAAAGCCCTGATAGCTTACTGGCAGGTGAGCAATTAGTTAGAAAAACCTTGTTAGATGTTGAGAAAAGGCCGGCATTTTTGATGATGTCTGGCGATCAAATTTACGCTGACCATGTTGCTGGTGTAACGCTCTATGCTATTCACCAAGTGATTGCATTATTGGGACTACATGATGAAAGCTTTAGTGATGAAAATTTAGCTAAACAGGGTATTACGTGCGGTAGAGAGCTTTATCAATTTAGCGAACAATACTTTCAACGCGAGTTATTGTTACCTAAAAGTGCCTCACCAGCCGCTTGGTTTAGACCTATCAAACAGCAGCCCATTTTTACTTCTACTTATGCTCACAATCATGTAATGACGCTTGCTGAAAATATGGCGATGTACTTTTTAGTGTGGTCACCTACTTTATGGCAGCAAGTGACGTTGGACGGCTTTAACATTCCTGATAAATACCAAGCGATACATCAACAAGAATTAGCTGCGATAAAAGAATTTGTCAGTGGTTTAGGTAAAGTTCAACGCTTGCTTGCGCATACGCCAACTTATATGATTTTTGATGACCATGATGTTACCGATGATTGGAATTTAACGGCAGCATGGGAGCAGGCTGCTTATCAAGATCCGTTGGCCAAACGTATTATTGGTAATAGTTTATTTGCCTATTGGTTATGCCAAGGCTGGGGTAATGATCCTAAACAATTTGAAGGGGATTTTTATAATGTTGCTAATGAATACCAAGTAGCAAAATCTAATCAAAAAGAATCATGTTCAGCGAAAAAGGATGATGACTCACCAAGTTTATGTTCTCAAGATAAATTCATTGATTATTTATTGAAGTTCTCCCATTGGCAATACACACTTGATAGTAGTCCAAAGTTAGTTGTGCTCGATAGTCGGACACGGCGCTGGCGCTCAGAGCAGGCGCTAGACGACCCGTCAGGATTAATGGATTGGGAAGCTTTGTGTGAACTACAACAAGAATTGATAGGTCATAATGCTATTTTATTAGTGTCACCAGCACCTATTTTTGGTGTTAAAGTTATTGAAACCATTCAGCGTATTGCCACGTTAGCAGGACAGCCATTAGCGGTAGATGCTGAAAATTGGATGGCACATCCTGGAGCCGCGAGTACTTTATTAAATATTTTCAAGCATCCTAAAACACCAGAGCACTTTGTAATTCTGTCAGGCGATGTGCATTATTCTTTTGTTTATGATGTTGAATTGAGGTTTCGTCACCATTCACCTCATATTTGGCAAATTACCTCTAGTGGTATTAAGAACCAATTTCCTCAACCGCTCATTGGTTTATTTGATCGGATGAATCGTTGGTTTTACGGTCCTTATTCCCCCCTTAATCTATTTACCAAACGTCGCTCTATGCGTATTAAAGGTCGTAAGCTGATGGTGGATGAGAAAGCACAAAAATTGAAGTTAGGCCACCAACGTTTGCAACCTAAAAGTGGTTTGGGTTATTTAGAACTGCATGATGATGGATCGCCCCAGTTAATAGCAGATTTGCATTGTGATGGCAGTAAAACTGTTTTTGTAGAAACGAGTGAAGAGCTAGTGCCCTAGTGTTTTTTCTTAACTGGTAACATACGTGTTAGCGTGTCATCTTTTTGAATGTAATGATGTACTAACGCTGCTACTGCATGAAACGCAATGAGATAATAGCCCCATGAACCAATCTCTTTGTGCCAGCCCTCTAATACTTTACCAAAACCTTTGTCGTAGGGGATAAGCGCGGGTAACTCTAACCCGAAAAAAGGAATAACTTTGCCCTTTGCACTCAGCACAAACCAACCAAATATTGGCATGGCAATCATGAAAACATAAAGTGCTAAATGTGCTATATGGGCGCCCCTAGCCTGAAGCGTTGAGAGTGGTGGGGTTATTTGAGGAGTCACTTGAATACTGCGCAAATAAAGTCGCGCACAGACTAAAATGAAAACCAACAAACCTAACATGAAATGCCACATTTTGAACAGGTCTCTTAGCTCAGTACCTTTTTCAAAAAATACCCTAGCTTCAATACTAGCAAAAACAAAAATCATTAAAAGCACCATTAACCAGTGCATCTTAATTGACAACGAGCCATAGTGATTTTGAGTGTTTTTCCAAGTCATGAAAAGTCCTTATTTAGTTACTTTTTGGGGACAAAGGTGCTCGCTAAGTCGGCAATATCATCGACACTTTTTGCTAACTGTTCCATTTGCTCTGCGACATTGTCAGTTTGCTGCCAAGTCGAATCGGTATTTTGTGCAATATCCGTTAAATGGCTATTTATTTCGTGAGATACGCAAGACTGTTCTTCAGCAGCGGTAGCAATTTGAGTTGCCGCTTGGTTAATATTTTGCATTTTTTCAACCACAGAATTTATTTGCTGATGGGATGCTTGAGCACTATCAACACAGAACTGTGCTTCATCTTTATTTTTATTCATCAAGGCCACCCATTCCTCTATGGTATTTAACATAATGGTTAAGCGTTGGTGAATTTTTACTGCAGAATCTTGAGTTCGAGAAGACAAGCTACGAACTTCATCGGCAACTACGGCGAACCCCCGGCCGTGCTCACCTGCACGTGCGGCTTCAATCGCTGCATTTAATGCTAACAAGTTTGTTTGGTCCGCAATGGATTGAATTTCTTCCATCAATGCTCCTACGTTATTCGCTGATTGCGTTAAGCTATCAGCTGAGCTTGATGCACTTTCTACCGACTGCGCCAAATGGCTTATTTTGTCACTTGTTTCATAAATGCTTTGTTGAGATTGCTCACAGTGCTCAAAAGTTACCTCTAATTCGCTGGCTACATTAACTGTATTTTGGGCAATATCTTGTGTAGACCCCTGCATTTGGCTCATTGCCGTACTGAGTTGTTCTAAATCATTTTTCTGCTGCGCTAATGTGCTTCTAGTATCTGTTAAGCCTTGGCTTACTTTTGCCATTACAGCTTTTATCGGCTTAGCAGCGTCAAGGGTACGTTCAATAATAGCTCTAATTTTGGTTTTTAACAGTAAGAAATTGAAATCAAAAACACTGGCCGTGCCTTTGCCAAAATATACTTTACGAGATACAGAATCAAATACGCTTTGCATCCGTTGAGCACGCATTGCGGTTGGAATGATATCAGACCAAAAAACGAGCACAGGCGTTATGGCACTCAACCCTGCAACGATTGAAGCAAATAAGCCTAGCTGAGTAAAAATAAAGCCTTGTGCGACAATTGACAGGAGAACTAGAAAAGCAAACTTATGGTTCTTGGTAAACTCAAAAGTTGCCCAGCGGTTATCTTTATTAAGTGCTTGATAGATGCGTTCAGCATTACTCGCAAGTGAACTGTCAGCAATTGAACTAATGCATTGGAAACCTGTTATTTTGCTTTGGCTATATTGTGGAGTAATAAAAACATCAAGCCAGATGTTATTACCTGTTTTGCTTTTTAGTTGTAATAAACCATGCCATGAAAAACCTTTTGCTAGGGTTGCGGATAACTCATCAAGCACTACTTTAGGCATGTTTTCATGGGTTAAACTTCGGGTATCGGTATTGAGCAGTTCACTCTCTTGGTAGCCTGTGGTTTGGCAGTATGCTTGATTTACATAGGTATAATTACCCTTCAAGTCGGTAACAGAAATTAATTGTTTCATAGTAGATGACATAGTTTTCACAACTTAAAGTGGTTTGATAATAACAGTGATAAAACGGTATTGTTTTGATCTGTATCGGCAGCATAGAGTGAACTTTAATGAATTTTTAGTAAATAAGACAAACGCTTTTAAATAGGTACTAAAAATGTTCATGCTGACTTACCTATTCTGTATAACATCAGTATTTTCTATGTTGATCAAATGCTGAAGTATTTGTTTTAATAACTCACCACCTAGCTGATTACTCTCTAAACCATTTTCATTGCCAAAACTGCCTAGCTGTATATTTTTAAACTGTTTGGTTTGCATTTGATTATTCTTAGTAATATTTAAAGTAAGTTCATCAATAACCACTGAACTTATTTTTACTCGAGTAATCGCTTTGCCTAAAAGGCGTTTTTTCTGTTTAGCTTCGTTCGAAGCAATAATTGCTTGGTTGTTCTCAACTGCTTGTACTTTGGGACTTGTTTCTAACGATTCTAGTGCCAATTTTTCGCTTCGTTCTGGATACATCTTTGCATAAATCTTAGCACTTATTTGTGGGTATAGCGCGGGATAGTCTGTTGCCAGTTTCATATTAACTTGCTCAAGTAAAGCATCTAGATTAGTTTCCTGATGTGGACTATCTTGAGCAACTTCTGACCAAGCTTGCAGACTGCCCAGACGGAGTTCTTCCACGTGCACGATAGTGGTGGTTTTCTTCTGTATGCTAGGGGAATCAAGTTGACGAGTGGGGACTTTTGCTAGTTGTGCGTTGATATTATCTGCTTTCAACAGTATGGGGTGAGTAAAACCGTTCATATTACTTAGCGAAAAACCAGTAAAGTGAGTGGTGCCAGTAGTATCTGAGTAGCTTGCATTGAGTAACTTTGCCTCTTGCGAACTATAGTAATTGCTTTGCAAAATAACTTGGCTTTTTAGGTAATCATTTAATGAGCTATTTGCGAGATACCATAACATGGTGCTAAAAAATAATAATAGGGCAAAGGCTAGTACGGCTAATTTGTTCAAGGAGTTATCTCGTTTGCATTAATTTGCGTTAAGTGGTTAATATTTTAAGCTAAGTTACCTTCTAGGTAAATGCTATTAATTAGGCTATGGGTTATAGTCAATGTGTACAAATTTTACTTCGCTATCAATATGCTATTAGAGAAATTTATGTCAAATAAGTCTGTGCCTACAGCGCCCGAAAATACCCGGTCTTTTACTAGTCGTTTACCCCTATTCGTTATCGTTGTCATCCTCGTAACCTTAATTACTTATTTGCAATGGCCTGAGGCTACCCAAGAAAAAAGTACATTTAAGCGTGTTGTGGCGGTAAAAATGGTGCCTGTATTACTGGCTGAATTTATTGAAAGTGTTGAAGCTGTTGGTACAGCCCGAGCAAATGAACAAGTAGTTATTACCAGTAAATATTCAGATCTTGTTGATGAAATCTACTTTGATGATGGTCAACGAGTGGAAAAAGGCGCGGTATTAGTTAAGTTGAATAACCAAGAAGAATTGGCAAAAGTGAGTGAATTAACAGCTAATTTGTCAGAATCACAAGCGCATTTAAAAAGGCTTACCGAGTTACTTTCTAGTCGAGCAACTTCAAAATCACTCGTTGAGCAACAAGAAGCAAAAACAAAGGCGATTGAAGCGCAGCTGATGAGTGCTCGTACTAAATTAAATGATTTAACTATTCGTGCGCCATTTTCGGGAGTCTTGGGATTTCGTGAGGCTAGCAAAGGTGCTTATATTGATGCGGGTGATGTCATTACTAGCTTAGATGATTTGAGTATTATCAAAGTAGACTTTCACTTACCTGAGCGTTTACTAACAGATATTCATGTAGGTCAACAGGTGAGTGCAGTGAATACTGCTTATCAAGATAAAGAATTCATTGGTAAAATTACCGCGATTGATAGTCGCATTGATTCAAGTACACGAAGTATCAAAGTTCGTGCGAGTATTACTAATGAGGCGTTGAAGCTTCACCCCGGCATGTTGCTAAATATTAGTGTGTTATTACAAGTTGAAAATATATTGCAATTACCTGAAAGCAGTATCATTCCAATTGAAGATAATCATTATGTCTTTGTAGAAAGTGACGGGAAAGCGATACGAAAAACAATAAAAATTGGTCGTCGCCATCCTGGTGTGGTGGAAGTTTTATCAGGTTTACGGGAAGGTGAGCATGTCGTTGTTGAAGGCGCACTTAAACTACGTGACGGCTCTTCGGTGAGTATTATTGACCAAGTTGCTGACGTTAAAACTAGTGATAAGACAAGTAATTCAGTTCATAAAAAGAGTAAAAAAACACCCGTTGAAAACGGGAGTAAAACCTAGTGATTCTTTCTGATTTATCGGTTAAAAGACCTGTTTTTGCGACCGTCTTGAACTTGCTTATTATAACGTTTGGTATTGTTGCTTTTTTAATGCTGCCGTTACGAGAGTATCCTGATATTGATCCACCCGTTGTTAATATTGTTACCTCATATCCTGGGGCTTCTTCCGCGATTGTAGAAACTAAAATAACTCAATTATTGGAAGATAGAATTAGTGGTATTGAAGGGGTTAAAACGATTAACTCTAATAGTCGTGTTGGCCGTTCAAGTATTACCATTGAGTTTAATTTAGATCGCGATATTGATGCCGCGACAAATGATGTACGCGATCGCATCTCTCGCGCGTTAAATAACTTACCAGAGCAAGCCGATCCGCCTGAAGTTTCTAAAGCTAATGACGATGAGAGTGTGATTGTTTGGTTTGTTTTACAAAGTGAAACC
>MAAB01032413.1_pt1 | contig 17611 bp, 11 predicted proteins | sample 1115991 | NCBI WGS metagenome assembly MAAB01 (sample SAMN04961124, study PRJNA320927) | seawater metagenome | isolation source: sample BD02T18 sea water enriched with oil for 18 days | place: USA:Gulf of Mexico | collected 2013-07-27
GTGTTATTATGTGCCAAGGCCTAATTTTCCTTTTGTATTACGTTGTTTGTTCGCACTTGCATTGTAACACTTATCGAGAATTAGGCCTTTTTTATGTCAAACTGTGGGACAGCAGTGGTTTCAAATATGGAAAACTTTGGCGCATGGTTTCCAGGTGTTATATCTATAACGTCTAATAATGAAGAATCTCACGGTGTAGTGGGTAAAAAATATTTAGAAACAGTTAAGATTCCATTGATGGGTTTTAAAAAAATATCTATTTCTGTAGTAGGTTCAAAACAAGGAGAGTTTTTTGTGACTGAGGGTGAGTTCTCCCCTTTATTTCCACGAATGGAAATTGAGATTAAACCCATTGATAATGTTTCGTCTAAGATGTCGTGGCGAATGTATAGTCGAAATAATAACCGAATGGCTAAAATGTTGTTATTGCCGTTGGCAAAATCAGTTATGCAAAAAAGAGCAGAAGTTGGTATCAAGCGGCTAAAGGTTAATTTGGAAGGTTAACTTCTCGGGTAGTATGGGGGCTAACCTGTCGTTATTGCTGAACTTTGGGGGCATGATTGGAGTAATGACTGGATACAGAGTGTTTGGCAGAAAATAACATCTATTTGGCATCTAAAAACCTTCAACCATCATAGGTAGCAGGCACACTAGAATGACGTAATTGTTAATCGTCAAAATAGTGGGGTTTGAGTATGGGGAGGGAGTTAGGTGCCGATGTTACGCGTGCATTAGATTTGGAATCGCAGGATAGATGTCCTGATGACTTTCAGTATTGGCATAACCTTAATAAGCCCCATGTAAAAAATATGCGCCGTTTGCTTAAGTTGCTGGTGGGGTTTGATCCTGTGTTACCAGATGAGCGCATTCGAGAATTTGCGCAGTCGTATTATGATAGTGACCCTATCGCAGAAGCTGTTATCGCTGATCTTTATAAACCTGGGCAGGCGGCTAAGGCGCGGGAAATGCTTTTGCAGGCCTTAGAACAAGGTGTGGAGTCGTTATCGGAAGCCCCGCCATCCTTAGTTACCCTCTTTGATGAGTTGGAGCAGGCGCCTAGTTGGATGGATGCTGAGAAAGTGGATTACGGCGCACGGGTATTTCGTCGTTATGGCTGGTTTATGTTTCATTTTCTTGGGGCAATTACCTTAGAGGGGTATCGAGAGTCCTCGGTGGCAAAGCCTTTGGCGTTTACGGGCGCTTATGATGGCAGTACTGCGTATAAACGCTTTTTGGAGACATGTAATTTCTGGAACGAGGTTGCCCAGCCTGGAGGGTTGGAGAAAGGCGGAAAAGGGCGTGCAACGGCGGTTCGTGTGCGTGTTATGCATGTTGTTGTTCGACGGCATTTAGCAAACCATAAATTATGGGATGAGAAAGCGTGGGGGGTGCCAATCAGTCAGGCGGATTCGATGGTGACGTTGGCGGCGGGAAGTGTTGGTTTGGGTTTAGCGTTAAAAAAAATGGGATTTCGTTTTGATAAAAAAGATGTTGAAGCGTTGTTACATTTTTGGCGTTATGTTGGATATTTAATGGGAGTTCAGCCTCGTTGGTATCCTGAAAGTTATGAGGATGGAGTGCGGTTCTTTTTTACCATTTTTGCTAAGGGTATCAAAGGTTCGGGCGATGACGGAACTCGACTATCTCAGGGCTACTTAAAAGCGTTTGAACCTGATAAAAATGCATCTATGTGGAGACGATTGAAACAGAGGTTAAACTATCGTTATCAGGTGGGTATGACGCAGTACTTTATTACACCTCAAACTCATAAGCATTATGAATTGCCTGATGGTGGGATGTGGAAATGGTTTCCTGCGATGAATATTCCTTTTGTTTTTGCGTTAGAAACCGTCAGAAAAAATAGTCGACCCTTAGATAATTGGTTGGATAAAAAGGTGCGCCACCATTCAGATCAATGGTTGAAGCGAGAATTGGGACATTATAAACCTCAATATAAACCGGTAGATAAATTAACTCGTTAGAGAATGACATTTGCTAGTAGGTATTACTGGGTATTTACGGGTAGAATAATGGTGACCTGTTTATCCGGTGTGACTATTTGTGTATATACCCATTGATCAAATTCATCAGTTAACGAAATGTTGTGAGCATCTTGGAGTACCGAGAGAGCAACTTGTTGCTCGCGCAAATTTGGATGAAAATATTTTCCATCGTGATATTGTGCCCCTACGGTATTTTATTCGCCTTGTTGATGCCGCATTGGTATTAACCGATGATCCTCACATTGGTATTGTGTTAGGAAAGCAGCTTAATTTTATGAAACATGGGGCTGTTGGGGCGTTAGCATTTGCGTCGCCGACGGGGGCAGAGTCATTGCTGGCTTTTGTGAATCATTCGCAGCGTTCGAACGCACCATTCATGAAAATTCTACAGCTTGTTGATAACGAAGAAATTCGGATAACCTTAATGCCATCAAAATCAGTGTATCCCATCAATAAGTTTGTGGTGGATACTGCGTTATCATCTTGTATTGCGATGATTCGAACGATGTTGTCTGGAATAGGGGGTGACCAGTTAATTAAAAAAGCGATTAAATATTTCTCTGTGACCTATGCTGCGCCAAGTGATATGCAAGAACTTCAGCGGTATCAGTCGGCACTTGTAGCACCTGTTAAATTTAACCAGCCAGAGTGTCAGATTGTTTTTTATGGTGTTATTGCAGGTAAAGAAAATCCTTATTATAGTTCTGGTTTGATTGAGGCAATGGCAAAGGCTATCAAACCTATTCCAACCGATGATGGAGAAAGTTTGGTTAACAAAATTGAAGAATGTTTATCTAAATATGAATTTCGGTTTCCGACACTCAGTGAGGTTGCAGCAGAATTGGGTTTTTCAGAGCGAACATTACATCGGCGATTAGCAGGGCAGGGAATAAAGTACCGAGAAATTTGTGATGGCCTTCGTGGGGGGCATGCTAGAAAATTGATGGCGACAACAATGCCTGTAGATGAGATTGCTTATCGCTTGGGTTATTTTGATGCGGCGTCATTTTATAAAGCGTTTAAGCGCTGGGAGGGTTTGTCGCCTAGTGAATATCGAATGTTAATAAAGAAAAAGTGAATTATAGAAATAAATCTTAATAAAAAGGAGCGTCGCTGCATAACGACACCCCTTTGTATTATTTTATCTGATTCTTTGAATATAACGCTCTAGTATATTTACTATTAACGCTTAAGCTTATAATTTGACGTTTTAAGAACCCAAGTATCATCTGTTAAGCCTTCTTCCCTCAACTTGAACTTCTGAACCTTATTGGTTGGTGTGTAAGGTAGGTTGGTAACAAAATTCATATATTGGGGTACAAAGTAATAAGGTGCGTTATCGTTAATAAATTCAGCAAGCTCTTCATACGTTAGTTTGCTGTCCGGCTTTAAAATGACATTGAGTTTTAGTTCTGACTCACCCGGTACATCCTTTGATGGAATACCAAATGCGGCAACATCTTTTACATCGGGATGTTTACGAACGGACATCTCAACTGCCATAGAGGATATGTTTCTTCCAGCATAACGTAATGCATCATTTTTGCGATCCACAAACCAGAAGGCGCCTGTTGGGTCTAACTTTCCTAAATCCCCAGTGTGGTACCACTCGCCAGAGTAGGCTTTTTTATCCGCTTCTGAGTCATCGAAGTAACCGTTAAAAATGGTAAACGGCTTTAATGTACGAAGGCACATTTCGCCAATTTCGCCTTCAGCAACTTCGTTGTTATCGTCATCCCATAATTGGATTTCCATATCATCTAAAGGAAGTCCCAATGAGCTAAAAGGTACCTTGCCAACATGGTGTGCCGGGGTGCAAATCACCATGGCTTCACTTTGTCCGTAACCCATTGGCAATAGATCCACGTCAAAACGTTTAGAAAACGGCTCTTTTAATTGATCTGGCATTGGAACCATTTGTGCAACACGTAATGGGTTGTCCTTATCGTCTGGGCGCTCTGGTGAATTCCATAAAAACATATGCATGGCACCAAGAGTGAACGTTTGGGTTGCACCAAAGTGGCGGATACGATCCCAAAATGTTGAAACAGAAAAACGTTTTTCTAGAACAACCGGCAAACCTTCATACAGTGCACGGAATATTGCCGTGATCCACGCACCAGAGTTATAAAGTGGCAATACGTTATAAATAACATCACCAGGTTGGGATTTGTAATAAATGGATGCGGCTTCGGCGATAGGGCGAATCCAGGAGTTATGGCTCTGCAAAACACCTTTGGATTTCCCCGTGGTGCCGGATGTCCATAATATGGCACAGGTATCACCGTAACTCATTTCGTTATAGTTGGGTTCCAATGGACTGTGTTTTGCCAAAAAATCGAGAGTGACGGCATTGTCCAATGTTAGTGACTCTTGTGTGCCTGCAACAACGAGTTTTTCACCCTTTAGAGATGATTGGACTTCTGTAACTCTGTCCTGTAGCTCGGTTTCAGTGATGAGAACTTTGCAGCGGCTACGTTCAATGGTTTCACTTAACCAGTCGCCTTTATAGTCAGTGTTGATAGGAACCCAAATAGCGTCTATCTTGTTAACGGCAAGGGCAACCAAAACGGATTCCATGGCGCTGTTAAGGTAGAACGCAACACGATCACCTTTATCAACCCCTAATTCCTTTAAGCCAGCGGCGATAGAGTTTGTGATTTTTTCGGCTTCAGCGAAAGTTACGCGACGCTCATCAGTAATCAGAAACTCAGAGTCGCCCACTTGTTGCGCTTGAAGAGTTAACATTTTTGGCAATATACGATTGTTGTTGTCTGTTAAATCTAGCTTATTCACGGCGGTTCTCTCTGTGTTAGTGCTGGTAGCGTTTCAGTAACATGATAGCAGGTTTCTATATTTGCATGTATATTTGCAATAATATAGCGAAATGATAGACTGCCGCAATACGATTCTCAAAAAGAACCTCTTTTTTATAGCTTTATAGGCGCTTATCTAATTGAAATATAAGAATATTTCATTCTTTTGAGGAAATTGTAAATTTCGGTGAAGAGCAGCGTTTTTTTTGCTCTTCCACAACATTGAGAGCTCAAATCATGACAAGTGATACTGTTGCAACAAGCCTAAAGGATCTTCCTGGGACGTCCGTTGATGAGGCGTTGGTTATTGATGAGACGAAAAGCCAGTGGCAGGGTGAGTTTGATGTGATTGTGGTGGGTTTGGGAGCTGCGGGCGTGACTGCGGCTCTTGAGGCAAAAGAAAGTGGCGCGAATGTCGCCTTTATCGACCGGTTTGAGGGAGGTGGTACTACGGCTCGCAGCGGTAGTGTGATTTATGCTGGTGGTGGTACAACGCTTCAAAAGCGTTTGGGTGTAGAGGATGATGCGGACAGTATGTTTCGTTATTTGCGCCACGAAGTACAAGAAGCAGTAACCCCAGAAACATTGCAGCAGTTTTGTAATGATAGTGCGGATAGTTTTAGCTGGTTAACCTCCAATGGCATTCAATATAGTGGAGCGCTATTTCCGAAAAAAACCAGTTACCCTGTACATGGCAACAGTTTGTATTACTCCGGTAATGAGTTAGCGCATGCAGGGGAAGCTAGTCCTGCCCCTCGTGGACACCTAGCGGATGGTATTAAAAGCTTTACGGCATTTGGTCCAGCATTTATTGCTCCACTGATCAAAAGTGCGTTAAAAAAAGGCGTGGTTCCGATACGTAAAACTCGAGTGTCGCGCTTATTGGTGAATAAAGCGGGTGATGTTGTTGGTGTGGAAGCGCAGCAAGTCCAAGGTAATGCTTTAACATTATTTCAACATAAATTTTGGTCAACCTTGGCATCGTATTCGCAGATTTATTATGCGCCAGCGGCAAAAGGTTTCCGTTTAAAACTCGCATTAATTGAGAAAAAATCCTGTAAAACGGTTCGTTACCGTGCAAAAGGTGGTGTTGTGTTAGCTACAGGAGGTTACATTCTCAATAAAGAAATGACCGAAAAATATTTGCCAAAATATAAACGTGCAATGAAGTTAGGTACTACTGGTGATGTGGGGTCAGGGCTGGCCTTAGGGGTTAGTGCTGGAGGTATTGCAGAGCGTTTAAGCACTGCTACAGCCTGGCGTTTTATTAACCCTCCCGTTGACTGGCCAAAAGCTGCATTGGTGAATCTAAAAGGTGAGCGTTATGTTAACGAAGCGCTTTATGGTGCAACGATTGGCACCAAAATGATGGAGGAAAATAATGGTGAAGCTGTACTTATCTTGGATAAAAAATTATATGACGACAGTGTTGCCAATCTCAATTTGAAAAATTCCCGCTTTGTCACATGGGCACAAGCTAAAGGTGCGGTACGAATGGCACGAACAGCCGAAACGTTAGATGTGTTGGCTGCGAAGTGTAAAATAGACCCGCAACAGTTGGCGAAAACCGTTGAACAATACAATGCGGCTGCTCGAGGTGAATCTGAGGATGTGTTTGGCAAGAAACAAGACGATATGCGTGAGTTAACCTCTGGTCCATTTTATGCGATTAATATGTCGGTGGGTAAAGGTGATATTACCTCGGTAATTAGTCTGGGTGGATTGCGTGTATGTGAAGGTACCGGTACGGTGCTAAACGCTGAAGGTGAAAGCATTAACGGATTATTTGCGGCAGGTCGTACCGCAATCGGTGTTGCGTCCAACGCGTATGTTAGTGGTTTGTCTATTGCCGACGGTGTTTTTTCGGGTCGCCGTGCTGGAAAATATGCAGTAAAACGAGCAAAGGGGGAAAGTTTTTCTGAAGATCAGCGTACACCTATGGCACTTAAGTTATCGTCAAATAATACGAAGAGCACTAGTGAGCTTGCTGGGTGTGATTCATGAAAAGTGCATTTATTACCGGTGCTGCGACAGGGATCGGTGAAGGGTTAGTATTAAAACTACAAGCAGAAGGTTGGCGTGTTTATGCGGGGTTTCGCAGCGCAGCCCCTGAAGCAACACGCTGGCACGGGTTACCGAATATTGTGCCATTGCGTTGCGATGTTCAATCATTGGGTGATATTAAAAGTGCTGTAGACTGTATAACAACAGAAGAAGGTCAGTTGGATCTGTTGATTAATAATGCCGGTTATCCTGGTAATTCTGGTGTGATTGAAGCGGCAGATATCGATGATTATCGTAAAACCTTCGAGATTAATTTTTGGGGGCCGTTGAATGTTGCTCAGGCATTTATGCCACTGCTACGTAAAGCGAAAGGACGCGTGGTAAATACAACATCTGCTTCCGTGTACTTAACGATTCCAATGGGTTCATCTTATCCAGTGTCAAAAGTGGCATTAAAAGCACTGTCTAACCATATGAGGATGGAAATGGCACCCTTTGGTGTCGATGTGACATCGCTGGAGCCGGGTGGTGTTGAAACGCCTATGACTGCGTTAGGTGAGGATGTTGGCGCAATGCAGTGGGCAACTATTCCTGAATCGTTGCGTGGACAGTATCAACAGTTTTTCTTAGATGGTGCGACAGCAATTGGTGATAATTTTAAGTTGTATTCAGCTAAGCATTTTGCTGATCAAGTGTACAAAAAAATCATTCTTCCTAAGCGAACAAAGCCGAGTTATTTAATTGGACCTGGCGCAGCGGCGTTACCATGGTTGCACCGATTATTACCTACTCAGCAGGTGATGAATATCTGGGGACGAATGTTCTCAAAGAAGTAATTCTCTAGTAGGTAGTGGTTACCATCGTAATGAAATTACCTTTGATAGCGGTGATAAAATATCTGCGGACGTGAGTATTGACCCTGTTGTGTATACTGTAGTCATCGGTTATAAGCTTTTATTTTTGGGTTATAAGGTTGAAGTGAAAATTACTTTGTTTTTGAAGGATATGTTTGTTTTTAAAGAAGTAATATTTTTATATTTTTAGGTTAACGCAGTTGGGCCGTTGTGTTTTCTTGCTTTTTTTAGTCCGCTTAGATATATCCTTATAAATTTCATTTATGTTGTTATCGAATAAGAACTAGATGCTATATCGTAGCTATTGAATTATCACTATTTGTTGACTATACAAAGGTAATGAATTCGCTAGGTGCGCCTGCTGTGACCTATCTTTATAAGGTTGCATTTCGATGGTGTGCTCCATCGAGAGGGGACAATCATCATGGCTAGTTGCTTTAGTTCAGTGTTCATAAATTTGCATTTATCGTGTGATTTTTCAATTAAAAAAGAAGAACAAAAACGATTTAGGGCCTTTCTTTGTTGTATCAGTTTTTTTCTGTCCATTCTGTTCTCCCCATATCTAATTGCAGAGTCAAAAGACGCTGAAATTGAGCGTTGGATTGAGAAATTCCAGCCGTCAACATTATCAAAAGAACAGATGAGAAAGGAGCTGACTTGGTTTAAAGATATTAGCAAGTCGTTTCGCGGGAAAACCATAAAATCAGTTGCAGAGGATATTAAAACACACTACTGGGAACGTGATGTTCTGTCGAAGGCATTTTTTGATATTACAGGTATACGTGTTGAGCATGAAATCATTGGTGAAGGCGCGGTAGTAGAAGCATTGTTGGAGCAGATGAGTACAGGAAAAAATATTTATGATGCTTATGTCAATGACGCCGACATGGTTGGAACGCACCTTAGGGTGCATGGTGTTGTTAACTTAACCGACTATATGAAATTTGAAGGAAAAAAATATACTAATCCAATGTTAGATCTGTCGGATTTTATGAACCTTGAATTTGGACAAGATTATGATGGCACACAATTGCAATTACCCGACCAGCAATTTGCCAACCTTTATTGGTTTCGACATGACTGGTTTGTTCGCGATGATATAAAGAAATTATTTCGTCAATATACAGAAAAGAAATATGGTAAGAGTGGTGCGTATAATTTAGGGGTGCCTATAAACTGGGCTGCATATGAGGATATTGCAGAGTTCTTTACCAATACCCCTATTGATGGAAAAAAAGTGTATGGCCATATGGATTATGGAAAAAAATCTCCTTCACTGGGGTGGCGTTTTACGGATTCATGGTTGTCTATTGCAGGGGTTGGAGATACTGGTTTACCGAATGGGATTCCTGTTGACGAGTGGGGGATACGGGTAGAAAACCGTGTGCCCGTGGGTTCATCCGTTAGTCGTGGTGGTGCAACAAATGGGCCCGCGGCAGTATATGCATTAACGAAATACATTGAGTGGATGGATAAGTATGCGCCACCAGAGACAAAGCAGTGGCGATGGGTCGATGCAGGTCCGCAAGCGGCGAGGGGGGACATTGCCCAACATATTTTTCAGTATATAACGTGGCTTTCCCATGATGACTTTACTCGCCCTGGAAGCCCGATGCTTGATAAAGAAGGAAAGCCAGTATGGCGCGTTGCCCCTACGCCTCATGGGCGATATTGGGAGGAAGGTATGAAGGTAGGCTATCAAGATGCTGGTAGCTGGACAATCCCCAAAAGTATTAAAGGTCAAAAGCGAGCAGCTGCCTGGTTGTGGGCACAATTTTGTGTTTCCAAATCTGTAACTTTAAAGAAATTTTTGGTTGGGGGGACGCCGATTAGAAAATCCACAATTCACTCTGAATATGTTCAAAAAAGAAAAGCAGATTGGGGAGGAATGATCGATTTTTACGCGTCCCCAGAAGAAAGGCGTTGGACGGATACCGGACTTAATGTTCCTCATTATCCCGTGTTGTCACGAATCTGGTGGCCGTTCTTAGATAAGGCGATTAGAGGCGACTTGTCACCTCAGCAGGCGATGGATGAAATTGCAAAAGAGCAAGATCGTCAAATGGGAAAAATGAAAATGGTAAAATATTCACCAAAACTCAATGCTAAGCGGGAACGAATATTTTGGTTGGAAAAGCAGGGGTCGCCAAAAAATGAGAGGGAACGAGATATACCAAAAACGATGCCTTATGATGCATTGATTAAACGATGGAAGAGATGATGAAAAAACTCCTGTTGAGAATTGCTATTTATCTTTTGGTAAGTACAGGGTTTTGTGCGGAAATTTATGTGCAAGATATTCTCTATGACTATAACGAAATACAGTTAGTTATCTTGGAACAGGCTAAAACTGTAGTGACAATGGCGGCAAAGAAATCGATAGTTCATGCCGTAGAAAAGCATAATTCTCTTGGGTTAGTTATGGATGAAATATTACGCCGAGATAAAAGGTGGATGTCTAGCCACAATACGGAAGAATTTAAAATTAAATTACAAGAAAATATATCTGGGGTGATTTTGAAGTCAATGGTACTTAGGAATCGGGCAATGTATAGCGAGGCATTTTTGACAGGAAATAAAGGTGCAAATGTAGGTGCCTATCCAGCGACAAGCGATTATTGGCAAGGTGATGAAGATAAATTTAAAATTGCTTTTAATAAAGGAAATGGTCGATTACTAATTACACCGGTTGAATTTGATAATAGTTCAGGAACTTATGCTGCGCAGGTAGCTGCACCGGTTGTAAATAATGATGGTGTGACCATCGGTGTATTATTTGTAGGCATTAAATTAAGTTATGCCAAGGTAAAATAACTGTTGGAGAATCAATGAAAGTGACTTCAAGTTACATAGGGATAAGCCGGCAAATTATCATTATCGTATTGTTGATAATGGCTTTTGTTACTGTGGGGTTATCTATTGTTGTTGGCGTTACTAGTTTTAATAATCTGGCGACTCTTACATTGGATGAGCTGGGTAGAACATCAAAGATACTGTCTTCACAGTTACATGAATTGGAAAGGAATGCGGTAGAGAGTATCGTCGATATAGAAAAAAATACGTTATTACTAAATCGTTTTGAGCAGCTTACTAACCTTGGTCCCTATTATTTTAGTGATGAATCACAAAAGGATAGGGATATCGATGAATCTGACAAAATATACACATTGCAATCACAGTTGGAAATTGTACAGGCGCTTCGACCTTTTCAGAATATACATCAGTTATCATCTATCAGTTTTTTTTATTTGTCTCCTTTTGAACAATTTGAACATTCTAAGCCTGTGCTGTCGTTAAGAATGGACAGGGAGGGGGTTTTTGTTGGGCAGTTTAAGACAAAGGGTAAGGTTGATAATCGATCGTATCATTATGTGGATTTTTCGAACTATGAGGCGCCAACATCGGATTTATTCAATGTGAGTTCAGTTTATGAATTAACGATTCATGAGTTTTATAAAAAGTTTAATTTCAATATAGCGGCTACGATAGGCATTAGTGAGATTTATGATGGATTTGATATTGAAGATTTAAAAGGGAATGATCGAATTCAATCATCTCTCATTATTAATGACGGATTACCTGTAATTAGAACTCTGGCCCCCGTACTTGTTCCAGTGTCGAATCCTGAAACGTGGGAAGCAGAGAGTGTGCCAGCAATATTGATGGTGATAGATCAGACTATAGACGAAGATATGCTGGGTAGACTGAAGAAACAATTGGGGATTGACGTTGCTTTGGCAAAAAAAGATACGATATTGGTAAGTAGTCTGCCAGAGAATGAGCGTTTTGGTTATTTGAAAAATGATCAGACAGTATCTTCAAGTGTACAAAATTTCTATTATTCCTGGCAAAAAATAAAATTTGGAGAACCTGGAGGCGATGTTTTTCAAGCAGTAGTTCTGAGCCCAATTTCAGTTTTGGCAACATTAACGAGAGGTTTGTTTTTACAAATGAGTCTTTTGGTTGCATTAGCAACGATACTGTCGACGGTGGCGATTTTTGCAGCTATACGCCGACTGGTTAATAAACCCCTCAACCAGCTTATGGACGGTGTAGAAAAAATATCGTCAGGCGATTTGACGCATAGGGTTCAGGTTCGTTCTAAAAATGAATTGGGTGAACTGGCTTCTGAATTTAATTTGATGTCGGATAAATTAGCAAAAAAATCTGATGAATTACAGAGTAAAATCGAAGCTCTTAAAGAAATGGATAAGCTAAAAGATTCATTTTTAGCCAATACTTCTCATGAATTGCGAACACCTTTAAACGGTATTATTGGTATTGCTGACTCCATGATAGATGGTGCTACGGGGGATGTTAGCGAAGTTCAACTAGTGAATTTGTCGATGATAGTATCGAGTGGAAGGCGGCTGTCTAGTTTGGTGGACGATATTCTCGATTTTTCAAAAATGCGCCATCACGATCTCCAACTTATGTTAGCGCCAGTTGATATAAAAACCATTACTAACATCGTTTTAACATTATCCAAAACCTTAGTGAAGAAAAAGGATTTAAAGTTAATTGAAGTTATCGAAAATGACTTGCCACTAGTGGAGGCCGATGAAAATCGATTGCAGCAAATTCTCTATAATCTCGTTGGAAATGCTTTGAAGTTTACTAATTCTGGATATGTCTCGATATCAGCGTATTTAGTGGGTGAAAAAATGGAGGTGTCGGTTACCGATAGTGGAATTGGAATACCGCTAAATATGCAAAAAAATATTTTTGACTCTTTTTCGCAAGCAGAAGAGTCCATATCTCGAGAGTATGGTGGGACGGGGTTAGGACTTGCCGTCACTAAGCAGTTGGTTGAATTGCATGGCGGTGAAATTTGGATTAAGTCAACGCCTGGGATAGGTTCGGCATTCTTTTTTACATTGCCATTGTCTGCTACAAAGCGAGCAGATCTGGATAAATCGTTACCGATTTATCCGACAGAAGGGGAAAGGGTTGGTTCTCATGTTGTGACGCCAAATATGGAGCTAGAAGAATCAAAGTTTCAAAGTTTTGACAGAAAAACGGATGATGATTTAATTGATGATGCTGGTGATGCTGGTGGTGATGGAGAGTTCACTGTGTTGGTGGTGGATGACGAGCCAGTAAATTTACAAGTTATTAGTAATCATTTGTCATTGCATCGATATACAGTAGTTGAGGCTGTAAGTGGATTGGACGCTCTAAATATCATAGGGGAAGGGAATAAAATTGATCTTATTTTATTAGATGTAATGATGCCTAAGATGAGTGGTTTTGAAGTGTGCCAAAAACTCAGGGAAGAACACTCGCCCATTGAGCTTCCTGTTATTTTAGTGACGGCTAAAAACCAAGCGACAGATCTAATAGAGGGGTTTTCATCGGGTGCGAATGATTATTTGACAAAACCATTTTCTAAGTATGAATTGTTGGCCCGCATTAATTTGCATATACAACTTTCTAGGTCTTCAAAGGAAATAATTGAAAAGGAACGTATGTTAAATAAATATGCAGATAATCTGAAATTGACGAATGATGAATTAAAACAGTATCAGTCAAGTCTAGAGAGTATGGTTGAAAAAAGAACATTAAAATTAAAAGACGCACAAAAACAACTTATAGAATCTGAGAAAATGGCATCGTTGGGTGAGCTTGTAGCAGGTGTTGCTCATGAAATAAATACGCCTGTTGGAGTAGGAGTTACTGCAGCATCATTTTTGGCTGATGAGACAAAAGGCATAGAGAAAAAGTATACGAATGAATCAATGACACGAGAGGACTTCTCTGATTTTTTGACCTGTAGTTTGCAAACAACAGAAATGATTTTGTCCAACTTGCAGAGAGCGACGGAGCTAATAAAGAGCTTTAAAAAGGTGGCGGTTGATCAGACAGCTGAAGATAAACGTTGTTTTTTTGTTACGAGTTATGTGGGTGAAATATTGAGAACACTTCACCCTAGAATAAAGAAAACAAAACATAATATTGAAGTGGTAAGCGGAAATGATATGGAGATAAATAGTTATCCTGGAACATTCTCGCAAATATTAACCAATTTAATTATGAACAGTATCATCCATGCTTTTGACGACAGTGATGCCGGTAATATTGTTATTGATATAAAGCAAAAAGATGATGGCATTATTCTATCATTTTCGGATGATGGAAAGGGGGTGAATAAGGACGACTTATCCAAGGTGTTTGATCCGTTTTTCACCACCAAAAGAGGGCGAGGTGGAACAGGGTTGGGATTACATATTGTATATAATCTAGTGACTCAAAAATTGAAGGGGAATATAAGGTGTGAGAGCACGGTTGGAAAAGGGACGGTGTTTTATATTTACATCCCCTCGATAGTTGAGTGAACCATAGGTGGTTGAGAGAATGTTGTTGATAGAGGTGTAGGGTTATGCAGAAAAATGCAGGCATATTTGCCGATAGCTCAGATAGAGAAAATAAGGAAGAAACAGTCGTGGTCTATCGACCATGGAATATTCTTATTGTCGATGATGAAGAACAGGTTCATGCGGTTACAAAGCTAGTGTTGACTGGGTACACTTTTGAAGATCGACCTTTGCATTTTTTTCATGCTTATTCAGCAAAAGACGCCAAAGACATATTGAATAAATGGAATGATATTGCTCTCGTTTTACTTGATGTTGTCATGGAATCTGATCAAGCAGGATTGAAATTAGCGAAATATATTCGACAAGACCTAAAAAACAAATTGACACGTATTGTGTTGCGTACAGGGCAGCCTGGTCAGGCACCAGAGGAAAGTGTTATTGCCGAATACGATATCAATGACTATAAGGATAAAACCGAGTTAACAGCGACAAAATTGCGGACGTTACTCTATTCTGTACTTCGATCCTATCGTGATATTGTTGCCTTAGATGAGAATAGAAAAGGGCTTGAACTGATTATTGATTCATCCGCAAAGATATATGAAATTCAGTCGTTACAGAAATTTACTACGGCTGTTCTAATTCAGCTTATCGCTCTAATTGGTCTTAACGAAGACTCGGCCTATATGCAGCCAATTTCTGGATTTGCTACAGAAAACGAAAATAATGATTATCGGATTTTGTCGGCAACAGGAAAGTATGCTTCCTTTATTGATGAGACTGCTAGAAAAAAATTGCCCCAAGATGTATGTGAAAAATTGGACGAAGCACGTACGCAGAAAAAGAATATATTTTGTAAGGATTACTATATATTTTATTTTATGACTGCCCATGGGAAAGAAAATTTATTGTACGTGTCACATTATCGTGTGGTAGCCGATATCGATCAATGCTTGTTAGAAATATTTTCAAGTAATGCCGGCATAGCCTTTGAAAATGCCTATTTTAAACAGGAGCGAGAGGAAGCTCAGCAAGAGATAGTTTATTTATTGGGTGAAGCAGTAGAAACAAGGTCTGAGGAAACGGGAAATCATGTCAAGCGAGTAGCAAAAATTTCAGAATTTTTAGCGCTCAAGCTAGGTTTGACAGAAGATAACGCTGCTAGGATAAAATCGGCTTCACCCTTACATGACCTTGGGAAAATTGCTATTCCAGATTCTGTTCTCAACAAAAAAGGAAAGCTTTTACCTGACGAGTGGGAGGTGATGAAAACTCATGCAGAAGTGGGCTATAAAATGTTGAAAGAATCGAAACACTTAACATTAGAGTATGCGGCCATTATTGCACATGAACATCACGAGCGCTGGGATGGTAGTGGATATCCAAGGGGGTTGAGTGGGGAGGATATTCACCTATATGGAAGGATTACAGCTGCGGCGGACGTGTTTGATGCTCTAAACTCAATACGTTGTTATAAACCGGCTTGGCCGCTTGAAAAAATTGAACAGTATTTCTATTCCGAACGAGGTAAGCACTTTGATCCAAAAATAGTGGATATTTTTCTTGAGTTTATGCCGGAAATTCTCGATATCTGCAACCAATTAAGAGATTCATGATCATGGAAAATGATGCTAATAACGAATTTCTTTTTACGAATAATGAATCGGAAGAAAAGAATGGTGTGATTCGTGATTCTGATTGTTCCGCATGGAAGGTGCTTATTGTTGACGATAGTCCTGAAGTACATGATTTGACAAGGTTGGTTTTTAGGCGATTTCAATTTGAAGGGAAGTCCATAGATTTCATTAGTGCATACTCGGGTTCTGAATCTCTCGAACTATTAAGAGAATCAGATGATGTCGCATTGGTTTTACTTGATGTCGTTATGGAAAATGACCACGCTGGATTGGATGTTGCAAAAGCAATTCGTGAAGACTTAGATAATAAACTAATTCGTATCATACTAAGAACGGGGCAACCTGGTCAGGCACCGGAGGTTAAAGTTGCCATTGATTACGATATTAATGACTATAAGGATAAGGCCGATCTAACCTCATCAAGATTGATCAGTACGGTTGTGACGGCATTAAGAGGTTATAGAGATCTATGTCAGTTAGAGAATATGAACGAAGTTTTGGAAGAAAAAGTTAAACTGCGAACCGCCGAATTAGAAAAATCAAAAGAGGCAGCTGAGGCAGCAAACAATGCAAAAAGTCTATTTCTTTCCAATATTTCACATGAGATTCGTACACCTCTAAATGCGATATTGGGGTTTGCTCAGCTATCGTTACGAAATGAGAAATTGCCTAAAGAAAATTTTGACATGATTCAAGCAATTGAGGTTGCAGGAATTCATTTGCTGGAGGTCATCAATGATGTTCTTGATTTGTCGAAAATTGAAGCAGGAGAGATGAAAATAGAAGGTTCTGATTTCATTTTGTCAAAATTACTTGATGACATATCGATAATGTTTGAAATGCGATGTAATCAGAAAAGTTTACAGTGGTCTCTAATCAATGATTACGATAGAAATATTGAGGTTAGAGGGGATCAGGGAAAGATAAGGCAGGTTCTGATAAATTTACTAGGGAATGCGGTAAAATTTACCGGCAAGGGAGAGGTGCAGCTACGAATTATTTCAGGTGATAATGATCAATTTTCTTTTGAAGTAAAAGATACGGGATCTGGCATTTCCTCTTCTGAACAAGGCCTTGTTTTTAATATGTTTCACCAAGTCATCGACAATATGAACGCCACAGGAACAGGATTAGGTTTGTCTATTTCTAAGCGTCAAGTTGAATTAATGGGTGGGGCGTTGGAGTTAGATTCTCAGTTGGGAGTAGGTAGTCAATTTACCTTTTCCCTAAAATTACCGTTAGCTTCCAAGAAAGTTATGGTAGAAAAGACATTCTATAGAAAAATACGACGTCTCACTCCGGGTACAAATATTACAGCATTGGTTGTTGATGATGTAGAAGTTAATAGAGATATGTTGTCTGGATTATTGTTAGATCTAGGTGTTGATGTTGTGAGTGCAACGAATGGTCAGGAAGCGTTGGATAGTTTACGAAATCAGATGGTTGATATTGTATATATGGATATACGGATGCCTATAATGAATGGTGATGAAGCCGTGAAGCATATTCGGCGTGAGTTTTCGAATACAAACGTAATTTGTGTTGCGATATCTGCGTACAGTATGGCCCATGAAGTTGAATACTATATGTCAGTTGGTTTTAATCGATACATCTCAAAACCTTTTCGTTTTGATGAAATATATCAAACACTTACTGATTTTTGTAATGCAGATTATGAATATGAAGAAGGGGCAGATAATAACAATAAAAAAATATTAGATGAGACGCAGAATTTTGACCAGTTGGTATTACCCGGGCTACTTTATTCTGAGTTAATAGCGGCAGTTGAGTTGAATAGAATGACAACGATTCGTCAATTGTTGGATGAAGTAGAGCGAATCAGTAATGGGGGGGAGGAGCTTCAATGCTGTTGCGTTAACAAATAAAACCTTTAAATACAAAAGGTTATGACGGATAATTCACGGCATGACAATGCAAAGCAGAGATGGCAAGATCATGATCAAAAACCAGCCACAATCA
>MAAB01007458.1_pt1 | contig 17602 bp, 11 predicted proteins | sample 1115991 | NCBI WGS metagenome assembly MAAB01 (sample SAMN04961124, study PRJNA320927) | seawater metagenome | isolation source: sample BD02T18 sea water enriched with oil for 18 days | place: USA:Gulf of Mexico | collected 2013-07-27
TCCTAGGTGATTTCTTTGAAGTCTGGATGAGGGTCTATAGCTGAATATATTTGATTTATCAGATCTGTATGAAAGTAACCCTTAATCGAATCTTCAAGAAATTTTGAAATAGTTTTAAGATCATTACTCAATTGATTATCAATAGAATCAATTCGACTAATTTTTTCAACGAAGGAATCATGCTGTCTCTCAAATTCGATTTTATCACTAAAATTTAGAGCGTCCTCACCCAATTCCAATAACAATTCAATTTCACTTCGCCGACTCTCATTCAGTCTAAGTGACTTTTCCCCAACTGAAATAAATGCCCCACATTTTTCCAGTATAGATGCGCTGCCACCTTCATCTAATAACTTACGAACATCTAATAATGAAATCGCACCTTGATAAGGCATTAGCTTTTCTGATATTTTTGAAAGCTCATCTTGTTTTGATTCGAGAATTTCCTTAATTGACTCCAAGTCAACTGTTCTTAATCTAGCTGGAACTACATCTATCAACCCTTCCAACTCCAAACCTATCATTTCGACTTCTAATTTTTTCTCTTTAAGTCTATTTTTTGAATTTTCATACAACCCTAAAACTTCAGATTCAAGATCTACAACATTAGCATTATCTATCGAGTTTAATTTCATGAACGTCAACAACTGATCAAAATCATTAACCTTTAATAGTAACCCTCTCTTTGACTTACTTAATGACAATACAGTTGAAATATCTATCCTTGACTTTTGTATGACCTTTAATTCTTCTTCATATTTATTTCTTTCAGCTTTATAGTTAATATTTCTTTCTTCTACAGAAGAAATTTCATTCTTTATGTGTATTACTAGATCGTCAGAAGTTTTATAGAACACCTTTTCATTATTCTGAATAACCTTTTCATCTATACGTTTACATGCCAAGGTATACTTCTCACTAGAATCAACACTTGTAGCCAACGAGGAAGTTTCTATAATTAACCTATCTTTTAAATTACGGGCTAATTTTTCGCAGGTATCTTTAAATCCGGAATATAGTGAGGACAGCTTCTTCTTCGATAGACCTAATAACACTTCTGTATCACTAATTTGCCCAACTAGGTTTTTCTCAGCTTCATCTAAAGCTGGATTGTTTTTGATTCTGTCATGCAGCTGTTCATATGAGGAGTATGTAGCCAGACAAAGAGGGCAATCCGAAGTTGTCGATTTAGAGATTATTTCCGATCCAGCCCTAATTAGCTCAGAAACAGCCTTTGATTGCACAGTTATATTATTCAACTCAGAATTTAATGCCTTTAGCTTATTAGAATGTGTTAAAGATATTTCTTTCTCCTTTATGTGATCTTTATGCAATTCATTGAGACTATTAATCTCTTCTACGTCACTTTTTCCAGGTGTAATTTTGTCAATTGAAAACTGTTTGACCCCATCCAACTCTTTTTTAATATTTTCAATGTTTTTTTCACAAAACCCTTTAATATCACCCTCTGAATTAATTTTTTCCAACAGGTCTTTTTTCTCCTGCTTTAACTCATATAAGATTTTATATATTTCACCACTGCTTACAAGAAGAGATTTCCACCCTTCATCCTTCACTTTCAAACTCTCTATATTTTCATTCTTAACACTAATACTTTTAGAGCATTGACTTTCACTTACAGCTATTGATGACAACTTTTTTTCTTGCTCATCAATTGACACTTCAACCCTATTGATTTCTTTTAAATGATTAACATATTCAGGTAAATGTTTTATATGGCCATCAATTAGCTTAATAGCCCCAATTACTTCTTCGACCTCGATACTGGTATTAGATAGAACTTTACGCCTAACATCAGTTATTCTTTTATTCTTTACAGCCTTCTCAATCTCATCTAGTTCCGCTACCAACTGATTCTTTACTTTATAAAAACTAAAAACAAGATCAAGATTATTCTGGAAACTAACAACAATACCATTTGACTTCATGCATTCTTTTTCATTGTCAGACAATGACACTTTAACGGTCTTAATTTTATCAAAAAGATGTTGCTTACCCACTAAAGAGAAAGGATTTTCAATAGCTACCAAGTCAAAACCTAAGCCTGAAAATTTATTGACTATTCTATTAGCTTCTATAAAAACATCTTTTTGAACATCTATATCTTCTATCTTTTTCTTTATTTCAGCCCTTTTTGTTTCGAATTCACTTTTCTTATTTGCCACATCTTTCAACATACGATGAATTTTTAAACGCTTATCATTCAATCCTTTCAACTCATCATTTTGATTATCAATAAACTTCCTAAACCGATCAAATGGACTATCCTCTCTAAGAAATGAATCAATATTTTCCTGTGTCAACATAATTTCAGAAAAATACATCCGGTCAGTAGGAGTATCAGATGGATCAAAACGATAATCCATATAGCCCTTTTTAGGCTTCTTATAATTACTTGTAAATGTATCTACTGTAGTTTCCAACTTAACTTCGGTTTTCAACTCAGGATATAAATCATCTACGATCCTATTCCTTAAAATATAATGTATCTCACCTGATTTATTAATATTTTTCCCGTATTCTTTATTCTGCTTAAGAATTCTATCCCCACGGATATAACGGTTAACATTATTGGTCATGCAATAATCTACAGCATCATAAAAAGCTGTTTTACCAAATCCATTCGGTGCGTATATTGAAATCAATGAAGCAGGCACCCCTTCATCAGTCATAAAATCAAACGTACCGTTCTGTCGGTGCAAGTATGTCTTAAATGCCTGAATTTCTACTTTTTTAATTTTCATTGGTATCAACCCTTGCCAACTCATCAGCCAACCACGCCTTTCTAGCATCTCTAGCTGGCTGATTGTTATCCACGTTTTTTATTTCTAAAAAGAGCCTATTCGCTAAGTCAGACACCTTTAATTCATTAGAAGTATTAAACTCTAAAGCATCTATTCTTATGTTAGATGACAATATTATTCTATTAATTAAGTTCTTAATTTCACCAGAATTCAATATCCTATTCTGTTGATTAACGACAACTTTTCTGGTTGAAAACTTATTATTCTCTATTTTGTACTGTATTTCCTTCGATATATTTTCAGTACAAACATACACAAGGTACGCATTCCATTTTTCAAATGAACTTTCTAACTTAGATATGTATTCCGCTGCAACAAAATTGCTAATTGAAAACCAATCATTCTCAAAATTGGAAATTGAATCTGTTTGACAGCAGAATGCGATCAATGACTGACCCGACTCTCTAGTTTTAAAAAATGAAAACTCCCAGCTATCAAACCTTTCAGTTAATGCAGAAAGATCTTTAGTGTTCTCATTGAAATAATCACCCATGTTCTTCACCATTTTCACACAAGATTGGTCGGTAATGTTGCTTTAAAAAGCTCAAGTTTTCTGGCTGCTTACTTATTGAGTTAATATCACTAAAAATATCAACATTAGAAAAAATGCAATGATTATGAAGACTAACCAGATGGATAACGGGGAAATGTCGCTGTATCCTCAAAGCATTGTCGATCCCTCCTTGCCCATCCACATTTGAAATATTCTCAATACAGGTGTCGATTATTTCTTGAGAAAACTGATAATGCGGTAACGGCCCCTTACCAACAAGTAAGATTATCTTGCCTTTATCACTCAACCCATCAGTATTAGTTGTAAGAATATTTTGAAAGTAATCCTTCCAATCCTTTTCAGTTTCAATATATATAACCCGATATTCCTTAAAAAACTCATTAAAATATGACTCCCATTCAAGACTTACAACCTCTAAATCTTTACAAAGTATATCAAGAGCAATAAGTTCTAATAATGACACCCAAAATTCTTTATTCTCCAATTCCGAAGCATTTCTGCCATTAACTATAAATTTTTCTAAATTATTCTTTAATATTTCTAAAGGAGTATGGGTTACGCTTCCCGCACTTTTTGATACTTCGATTTTTAAAAAACTTATAACGGCATCAAACTTAGCTACATCAAATGGCATAACCCCCTGTTTATCTAGAGAAAAAACCTCATCCTGAAGCTTGGTAAAACAAGATAAGTGTAATGGTCTTATTTCAGGCTTATTGAAATCCTGCAAGCACTGATTAAATATACCTATTGGTATTCCTTTTAATCGTTCATGTGCTTCCTGTACATTTTCCATCGCATTTTCAATACCAGCCAACCATGCCTTGTTTCTATATTCATCAATAATGAAAAGTCCTCCACCGGAGAACCCTCTTACATCTTCAACAGGAGCCGCATCAGCATTCCTAAAGGTAAAGTAAGTATCACTATAATCATTTACGGTAAGACGGTAACTCCCAATCCAGTCGGACACATCTACTTGCCTACGTCGTCTAGTGCCTGGGTAACCATATAAATATAGTTTATCATCAAGGACAGAGCTCTCCAGATAAGGATGTATTAAAATATCGTCAATAAAATCAACCTCTATAATTGCGGCATCTTCGTCAGGGTGAGGATATATATTATTTGCTGAAATCACTCCTCCACAAAAAGTTTTTATTTCAATATTTTCTAATTGCGTCAATTCAGATTCACTGTTGCCAACATCAATTTGTAGGTTATGCTTTGCAGTAACTATGTAACTAAATTCATCCGTCATAGCTTGAACTAAAACACCGCTCCCTTTACCAACTACAACGGTATGTCTTTTAATGGTATCTATAATATTCATAATTGAAATGGCTGCTCACAACTTTTCAGGTCAACACCTTGAATTTCTAGTTCGGATAATTCCTCAGCAGAAAAAATTTTATCCTTTATAATTCCAGGATAATTAAAGAAGATATTTACACCCTCATACTCGTCTATAATCCGAGCTAAAGTTAGTTTATTTGGCAAACCATGCTTTCTACCGTCAGTTGATACTATAAAATTATTACACGAAATTAGTTTTAGAAGCTCTGGGCTTGTATTGTATTTACTACCGTGATGTGAAAGCTTTACGTAATCTACCTTCAGAGGATCCAACGGACTATGTCCGAGATCCTTAATACTTTCAATGATGACATCATTATGAGCATCACCAAGTAACAGTATTCGTTTTCCATCATATTCGAAAATAAAAGCTATAGAACTTCCGTTATGAACAGAGCTTTCCTCCGAAAACATATCATTTTCCAACAACTCATCAATACTTTTATCATAGTCATTACCATGACCAGCTGTAAGAGAGTCAGGATCTTCCTCCTCCCATTTAGTCATTAATTTTTCGAGCTTTTCCGGTGATGGCGATAAAATTTTAAACTTAACATCAAATAACTCTATTAACATTCCAGCTTGAACAATCTCTTCTTTCCAAATACCTAAGCCTGATATGTATTCTTCGAACTTTACACCCTGCCGAATACTTGTCAGATTAAATGAATCTTCATCAGTATTAGTTGCTTCAAATTCAATTGAGTTTCTTTGATCATAGTTTTTATCGAAATGCTCAAAGATAAGCTTACCTGAATTGAACCAAACCATATCTGTTAACTCTTCCAGAAGCCCTCCATTTTTAAAGCCAGCTAACAAGCCTCCCACATGGTCATCGTCAACATGACTAAGAACCAGAAGATCCACTCTTTCACCATCGTCTTTAATTTGTTCAAGAGTCTTTTTTAACTCTTTAGGCCTACGCCTATATTCATATGCTGATGATGGACCTCCATCTATTAGAATATTTCTATTCTGCCCATCGAATGGTCCTTTAATTAAAATGCTATCCCCGTGGCTTGCTGGTAATACTATGAACTGTACTTCCATTTGAAAAATCCTTCTTTTATAACGTCGATAGTTAATTATTTATTCTATATTTTTCATTCAATTGACTCACACCAAGCCCACTCATTTTCTTAATCTCAATCTGCACAGGAATCCTCTCCTTCAACGCCTCAACATGACTAATAACACCAATCATCTTGCCTGTAGCATTCAAGTTATCTAACGCATCCAGGGCAATATCCAGCGTCTCCCTATCCAACGTGCCAAACCCTTCATCTAAAAACAAACTATCAATCTTAGTTTTATGGCTAACCAAATCCGATAACGCCAATGCCAACGCCAAGCTAACCAAGAAGCTTTCACCACCCGACAATGTTTTGGTGTCTCTAACGGCATCGGCCTGCCAGGTATCTATCACTTCTATCTCTAGTGCTTCACCTTTTTTACGGTCTAGCTGATAACGGCTATGCAGGTGTACCAACTGCATATTCGCTAGATGTATCAGGTGATCTAGCGTGAGCCCCTGTGCGAACACCCGGAATTTTTTACCCTAGGCGCTTTCATTATCTTGCTCATCAAACTTAGCCGCCATTGTAGGATTGCGTCGAGTCAACTTCTTAATCGTTACATCCTGCGCCTTGTTATTTGCAAGGCGAAGGTTCCTATCTGTACTAAGCAAAGCGTCTTTCGTTTTTTGTAGATGGTCAATTGACTTATCTATTTCATCTATTGCTGTTTGAAATTTACGCGAGGCAAGGTCATAGTTTTTCGCGAATGCATTCTTGAATGAATCAAGATCGTTTTCAAAGTTTGTTATGTCGACGCTCTGCTCTTTAACAAGCGCAAGTTCTTTCTTGTACTCAAGCGATTTCATAGATGAGTTACGCAACAGCGTAATAATTGGGATAAAAAATTGTGGTCGTATAACATACATTTTTGGGTATCGATGTGACACGTCGACAATTCCAGTGTTGTAAAGCTCACTCTCTGATTCGATAAGTGAAACCAATACAGCATATTCGCACCCTTTCTCATTGCGATCCTTGTCGAGCTCCTTTAAAAAATCCTCATTCTTTTTCTTCGTTGCTGTACCGTCATTTTCATTCTTCATTTCAAACATTATCGAAACAATTTCAGTGCCAGCATCATCAGCGTCACGGAAAATATAGTCGCCCTTGCTGCCTGACCGCGCATCGTTATCTTTCTCAAAATATGCCCGCGAGAATGCTGTAGCGCGAATACGGTTAAACTCAGTTTCGCAGTGCTGCTCTAGGGTTTCACCTACCATCTTTGTCGACAGGCGAGCCTTCATGTCGCGAAGTCGCTCAATCGAGTCATCGCGATCTTTAATCTGGGTTTCGTATTTGTCAGTAAGTGACTTCTCCGACAGCTCTTTTTCAAGTGCCGCCCGTTCAAGCCCCCCCTTTAATTCGTCACGTTCCTTCTCGACCGTACTAACAGCCTGTGTGATTTCGAGCTTTTGCGTAATATGATTGGTATCGATTTTGGCCTTTAGGTCTTGGATCACAGCGTCTTTTTTTATGGCTGTCTCCTGTAGCTCCTTAGCAAGCTTCGCGTCAGCAAGTTCAGAAGCTGCTTGTTTATCTCGCTTAGCCTGCGCAAGTTCGTTAGCCAGGGCATCCCGCTCTTTTTCAACTTCGCCCCGCGCCTCGGTCACAGCTAGTTTCTTCGTGACTTCACTGCTGTCTATTTTGGCTTTTAATGCTTGAATCTCGGCATCTTTAGCTGCGGCGGCCTTTTGCATTTCACTACCAACTTCGCTCTTTGCAAGCTTTACCGCATTCAGCTTGTCCTTCGCAGCCAGCTCAAGCCGATCGTGCAGCTGTTGTTCAAACTCGCTATCTCGAACCTGCTTTAAAATATCTGCATACCCAGCTTCGTCAACTTTGAATGCTTTACTGCAGTGTGGGCAAGTGATTTCGTTCATATGTTGTTCTCTAATTTTAACCAAAAGTTGTAGTTTCAGACCCCAACGACTCAGTCGCCTTTAGGGATAAAAAACCCAAGCTTTATCGCTTACTCACTACACAAGCAGTGAAATCTAATTAATGTGACACCGCGCAAAAAGCCCAAGAACATTACCACAACTATAACTTTTTGATATATACAAACCGAATATTCGTTCAAAACAGATCAAACCTTGATCTAAATACAGAAGATTTTACAATTGAGTGGTTTTAACGGGGAGTTTGGCGGGCCATTTAACCAACGCAATGGGTTTAGCTGTGTATTGCCCATACAAAAAAGCCGCTTAAACAGCATGGTTTCCCAACACTGCTTAAACGGCTTTATCTTCTTGTATTGAGCACTAGCGCCCTGACTCAAGGACACCAGCCCTAACAGGCAATCTTAAGCCTTCAAACCAGCTACTTCTTTATCGTGCGCTTGCTCGTGCTGATCTTCAATCACCATTTGGTAGCGGTGACGGAATTCACCCAAAATAACGGTGGCGGTTAATATGCATATGGCAATTAATATGTTCATGGTGAATCCTCTTGGTTAGTCACTTGTTATTTACAAGTTACACTTTAGACCTGTCACTTGCTTTTTACAAGTGACAATGTAAAAATAGTTTTATCCCTTAACAATAAAAGCACTTGGCCGCCCTATTTAGTAGGTAGTAGGCCTGTATTAAAGGTGCACAGCGCGTAAACCCAAGGAGAGACAACCATGGCGAATACACTGGATTTTAGATCCAACTGCCCTTTGGCCAGTGCGCTGGATGTACTGGGTGACAAGTGGTCGCTGCTTATTATCAGAGATCTGGCGCAAAACAAGCGCACCTACGGTGAACTGGAAAAGTTAGAAGAAAACATCACCACCAATATTTTGGCTGACCGCCTTAAAAAGCTGGTGAACTTTCAGATAATTGAAAAATCGTTGTATCAAGAAAAACCCAAACGCTACCATTACCTGCTTACCCATAAGGGCATGGCATTGCTGCCCATATTGCGTGATTTCTCCAATTGGGGGCACGAGCATTTATGTGGTGACAAGGATTGCCTAATATAAGGGGGCCATACCGGAAAACAGATGCTGGCCTGTAAACCCTGACAACACCTTTAGCCACTGCTTTATTTTTATTTCGCTAGCCATTTCAGCTTATGTGCTGGCACCTGTATTTTGTTGTCCTTATAGCATAAATAATAGATAAGCTATTAGTCAAACGTCACCCCCCTACTATTTTTGAAACCAATACCAAATACTGACCAAACAACACTCAGCCATGAAAAAGTTCATAAGCACGTTAATACACCTTACTTAACTAATATTGTTCACAAGAAATATAAGTAAATAGTCCTAACCTAAAAGCCCATGTTTTAATGATTTTTTATTAGCACGATGAATATTTAAAAATAGTAATAGAAAACAAAGTTAATAGATTATTTACATAAAACTTATATTATTTACCCTAAGTAAAAGCTCTTAGACCTCCCTCAAGACACCCTAAAAATATAGCTTTTCATTTAACAGCTTAACCATGCACCAGTACAACGCACTCATAATTCACTTGCTCATATTTAACTCTCTACTAGGCTCAATTTTGTAAAAAGAGGGAATGAAAAATCGTAGTAAAAAAGAACCTATCCCTGTAATGAATACGCCTAATAACACTTAACTAATCGTTAGTGAATCGGCCATTTTTTATGTGGGTATAAAAGCAAAAACAACATTTAAATTAATTTTAAAAACAAAGGGAATTAGAATGAATTACAAAACCGCAGCACTTAATCATTTAAGTCATTTAAAATATTTTTTCTTGCTGACATTATCTTTTGCGTTTTTAAGTACGGGGTGTCAGTTAGATTCAACCAATAACAACGCGGATTCTGCCCAAGCAGATCACGGTACATTAGAAATTTCCTTTATAAGCCCACAAAGTCGAACCCTACAACCGGTTGTGGACCTAGTAGCCGACAGCTATAGAGTTATTGGCACAGGCCCTGATGGTAAAAGCTTGGACCAAACTGTGGCAGAGGGGAACTCCATTCAATTAGATTCCATGGAAACCGGTGAATGGAACCTTATCGTAGAAGCGTTTAACGCAGACAACTACTTGTTTTCCCGTGGCAGTGTTGATGTAACCATAGAGGCTGGGGTTTTAGCCCAAGAGACCGTTCTATTGTCTATTTTGCAAAATACGGGGTCGTTTAGCTTAAGCATTGAGGTGCCCGACTCCATGTCGGATGCGCCTTACGTGATCGGTACCTTACAAACCGATTTGCAGGCCGACATTCCATTGTCTTTTACCACGCAAGCGGGCAGTGAAGGTTACACTTTACACACTGCACTGCTTAATAATTCTGTGCCAGCAGGTTATTACACACTCAGTGTTACGGTATTTGATGATGAAAACATGCACAATGATCCCTCTAGATACACCGGCTTTGCCGATTCTGTGCGTATTTTAGAAGGCTTAACCACCGCAGGTACGTTTACCCTTAATGATGCACCGGGTATTGAAACAACGCTTAACATTGAATTTGAGCTTAACGACGTTATTGATGTCACCCTTTTAGATGCCGCCACCCTGCCTACCGGTTTTGATTTTAATTCCGTTACTCAATACCTGCTTATACCCAGCATACCCATAGAGGATATTGATGCGGCTTCGATGACTTATGAATGGTTTGTTAATGGCCAGTCCGTTAGCACCGACTTTCAATATGAAATTAATTCACTGGGCCGCATTGCGACTGGCACCACTACACGTACCACCGAAGCCCCTACCTTAGAGTTTAATGAATTTATAATTGGTACGCCGGCCATTCTCACGTCAACCATAACTGCCTTTGATACTGTGGTGGGTAACTTTGCCTCTGTTGCAAATGGCGGCCAAGATGCTGAAATAACGTTTGATATTGAAATAACCGATATTAATGATGTTACCAACGTTATTAACATCCAGTTAAATGAAACTACGCTGAATAACTGGGGGGTTCCTAATGTATCGGCGGTTACCATAGATGATCTTAATTTTATAATTGAACAACAAATTAACACATCACCCTTTGGTTTTTTACTTAACATAAACGCCCCTGCCCCCATGTCTTTATTTGATAATTCAGGGCCAAACAGTGGCAGCATTAATTTTGTACCCGTTAGCAATAACATTTACGACCTAAGCTCGCTGGGTTTTGCCACAAACAATAGAAGTGGAGACGCCATTGCTGATTTAGAAGCCAATAACCGGTTTGCCCTAGATATTGCGGGTTTTGGATTTTTTGACATTTGGATCGCACCTGCAACCTATGCCTCGGTAAGTGATTTAGCCGCTGCCATACAAACTGATGTTGAGGCACATGTGGGTACAGAAATATTAGCGGTAAGCGCAGTAAATGATCGCTTGGTATTCACCAATAAGCAATTGGGCAGTGCTTTTTTTGTAAATATATTTCCCAGTGGTGTAATACCACCGGTTTTCGCTGAGGCCGTGCTTGATAATTTAAAGTTTAACAACTTAAACGTGACGCTGGGCATTGATGAAAACCCATCAGAGCCTAGATACTTACCGGGCCAATATACAGTGGATGTTATTGCTAAAAATGCTTCGGGTACACGAGGTGGCTCAACTAGGTATAACTTTGAAGTGATTGCAAATTAATACTGATTTAACTTAGCCCCTCTGCATTTAAGAGGGGATTTCTAACAGGCTTTAGATCGACTGCACTTAAAAATAATAAGCCTGTAAATCCCAATATCTCCGTGTTTTAGGCTGGGGTTTTTCTACGGCCTTTAAAACCAAAACCTAACAAACCAACTATAAATAAATCTCCCCCCCCTAAACCACTTGAACTACTCTCTTTCTCGTCATTTTCTAATTGAGCCGCTTGAGAGTTTTCAACTACTTTATTGGTTTGTGTGGCTGATTCTGTTGTGGCTTCTTGGGCTTGTACTTCCGAGGTAACAACGCTGCGGTCATTATTGAAATTAGAAGCCATGGTAGGCTGCCGCCGCCAGACTTACCTGAACCACTGGATTCCAAAACTAGGTCAGAGTTTTGCTGACATGCATCGTCACAGTTTTCATTCCATTCATCAGGTTGACCGTCATTGTTGTCATCTACTGATGCCGCTGCATCATTTGGAAAAGCATCAATGATTAAACTTGAGTTGCTTTGGCACTCAGTGTCGCAGGTTTCGTTAAACGCATCGGGCGCGCCATCGTCATCGGTATCCACTGAGGCGGCGATATTATTTGGAAAAGCGTCTAACCCATCCATTACGCCATCTTCATCGCTGTCTCGCTGGGCAATGTTATTGAACGTTAATACCGGGTATTGACTGCTACTGCCATAATCCCAAGTAGAGGTTCCGGTATCCCAGGATTGATAGGTAGCTGTTGCACCTTCACATGATTGGTTTGGCCCTGTTGGGCAGGTCATTTGTAGGCTGGTCAGTCCTGTGTCTTGAACCTGCGCACTGGTGGCTTGGGTTGTGGCTTCTATATCCCAATGGCTATCGGTGACACTGGTAGCGGTGAGACTGCCCAGCAGCCCGCCTACTTCGCTGGTACCAGTTACTTGGCCGTTGGCATATGTGTAACTGACATGTGCACCATAAGGATTTGTATCAACGCTACCCCCAGCGATGCTGCCCACTAGGCCGCCCACTTTATTAACGCCTGTGACATCGGCTCGAGAAAAACTTTCATATACCTGAACATAATTATATATATGACCCACCAGCCCACCCACACTGGTATCACCGTTTACGGTGCCTGCCGAATAGTTTTGTTTTAAATCACTGAAAGCGCCATCCGTCGCGACTGCGCCAATCAAGCCACCTACTCTTTCTAATCCTGCAACACGGATATTAGCATGGCTTGCAGATAGGTCACTGTTATGAAAAGAACCTGCCAGCCCACCTACGCCAGTGCCGCCATAAACAGACCCTGTCACATGAATATTTGAAAGCGTTGAGAATTCTGCTCTGCCCACCAGCAAACCCACATCGCCTCTGCCCCTTACCTCTGCTAATGGGCCTGATAGGGTTAGATTGTTTACGGTTGCATTTTGAATGGCACCAAACAAACCGGTGTAGTTCAGTGTGTTCTGGATAAACAGGTTGTTAATGCTATGACCATTGCCATTAAATTCAGCTCTGAATACGCCAGCCGCCCCATTACCTAACGGCAACCAACCCAGTGCGTTGTTCCAATGATCGTTATCCACTAACAGTCCATCAGCGTCGGCGTCAAAATCAAGATCATTAACCAGTTCGTAGCCAATGCAATCACTCTCTGGGCAACCTGTATCATTGCTATTAAGACTGCTGCCATCCAAATCTTCTAAAATTAAATGTAACTCGTTTAGAGAGTGAATTTCGATTAAGCCATCGTTGTCATCATCTACATCTAAAACATCCTCGATTAAATCGTCGTCAGAATTTATCTCACTGTCCAATACCGTTACCGTTAAAGCAGGTCCATCGATACCATTAATATAAGTGGTTAATGCATAGTCCCCTGCCACTGTGGCCGTGAACGCGAGTGAGGCTTCACCGTTTTCTATGAGTACCGTCACCGAGACATCAGCACCTTGGCCATTGTCCATTTGCACCGCAAGGGTATCGCTGTTGGTAAGTGCAATTTCTTGATCAAATTCATTACGGCCTTGAAATAAAAGCTGTGATTCATAAAAGCTGTAAATCTGTGTGGGGACTTTATATAAAATGCTGTGCTGCGGACTCACATCGCCGGTGCCAGTGCAAATTATTGATTCAACAACATTAGACTCTGAACCCTGCGGGCAATCAGGCAAATCAGCAAGGGTAGAAGATGTGGCTGGCCAAGGGGCGTATTTGCCAGCGGGAGCACTTTCACAACTAGTGGCACCTGCATCTGGCTGATACCGACCCGGCGGGCAAGCTATGGGGGTGTTATAGCCAGACTCTGGGGCAAAATAACCGGCAGGCACATCGGTGCACGCATTGATGGAACCGTACGCATAATATTGACCCGCTGGGCATACTGTATCGGCATGTACAAAATTTTGGCTTAAAGAAAATATAATGTAGCCAATTGCCATGATGAAGTACTGACGCATTATAAAACCCCTTTGTGATTTTGTTTTTAGCCATCGTACCATGCTGTGCGCATATGACAGGTATTCAGCACTAAAGAATGATATTTGACTTAGCGTGTCCAATAAAAAGCGCATTTCAGGGCGACTGAACTCTAGAAGGGGTAGAGAAAGGTGGCGCACCTGATTTTAGAATACGGCCAGTCCTGATTTGCTGAATCAGCAGGGTCAAGTCATTGCCTCTTGCCCTGCTCGTCCCATTATATGAATTACAGTCGCCAGGCAGCGAGTGATTTAAAATGTGGTACATCCTGCAACAACATGCCACTACTTATTCTATTTTGGTATATCAAAACTGACTATTTGGATGAATATTAAACTAGAAACAGAAGATTTTATAATTGGTTGGATTTACGCGGGATTAGGCTGAGAATTTACAGCAGGCACTGCATTCAATAAGGTATTTATCCCTGCAAGCAGCCTCCAACTGAAGGCTGCTCTTCTGAAATAATTTCAGTCTTTATCGTTTCAATTTTGAATTAATTCACGCTCGGCGGCGTAACTTTAGGGTGCCACTCCCACCACTCCTGCTGACCTTCTTCGGTATCATCCTTCTTCTTCACAATATCCCAGGTCACAAAGTAATCTGGGTTTTCAATATTTATATTGTGCTCGGCATTTTTAAAATGCCCTTTTGGCGCTACATACCAAGCATCCAGTGACGGTGGCAAATGAAAATTAGGGGTCTTGTCAGCTGGAGTATCACTGCCTTCAATGGCCATTAGCTTTACCTTAATGCCCTCTTCTTCATCTACTTCTATGACGGTGCCTGCGTATTGGGCTTCTTTTAAGGTGTCGCCATTGGTGTCTACGTAAGTCACACCAATCAGGCAGGTTTTGTTAAGTACGTCTTGTAGCTGCATAGGGTTCTCTTTGGTGCTGGCTTGTGGCCAACTGGCGTCATTTTTATGGGGGGTATTTTAGCATTATTTGGGGGGATTAGGGGCTGGGTTTTTGGGGTTTTGGTGAGAGTAATTGGGGCGCTCACCATCGATGTCAGGAAATTAAAACTTAATATTGCGGGTCGCGCACGGGGTGCACTCGTACAGAGGGGGGTTTTTGGGTAGGTAAAACTTGGGCAAATTATATGAAGGGTTGATGTGTTGGTTTATGAGTGTGTGAGATAGGACATCGAGCCAAGCCCATAGGGATATGTTTACGGCGGCTCATTAACCAGTACACCAATTCCTTTACACACTATTTATAACAGGCACATGCGCACTTTGGCATCCTGCATCCACGATGTTAGTGCTTCCATGCACGTCATAAAAAAGGCGAGCTAAGCTCGCCTTTTTTTAATCGGGCACAGGCTCCTACATGGATGTAGGTGTTAGGGCAATGCAGGGAGCAATGCCGAGTGCCCTCCTACATTAGTGATGACAGGCAGGTACTACGCCTACTTGTGGCATGTCGGCAAGTCCCACGTCACGGGCGTGTTCTTCGAAGCCTTTGTTCTTCCAGAAAAAGGCGCCTGGCATAGTGGTGGGTATTACCAATATGTAGAACAAGCAACGGCCTACTAACAGGCTTACCAAAATGGCGGGTGCTATAACGGCAGCCAGTATTAATCCGGCGGTGGTGTCGCTTAAGAACACCGCAACCGTTGCCATGGCCAACGCGCTTAACGCCATTAACACATTACGTAATACGTAGCTTTTACCAAAAGTGGTAAGTTGTACGTAGTGGGCGGCTGCGCCTTCACCACTTTCATGGTTTAGGTATTTGGCGTGAACCATTAAACCCAAACCTTCGGCGATTAAACCTAGTGCGGCAAGACCTGCTGTAATTTGCAGTAGCTGGCCAGTGTCTTTACCCGTCAGTAACAAAGTAGGTACCGCCATTATGGCCAATACCAAAGCACCTAGGCTAAACATAGTACCAAAGAAGGTAGTAGCTACCTGGCCGTGATCCCAAAATGGGCGGGCAGGGATTCGGTAAGAGCGGTACATCCAGTACAGACCAATTAAACCAGTAGTAATAGCAAATACCGCAGCACCGTGCTGCACCGGCACTATTAGCTCAACAAAAGCAGGGGCCGTACTCATATAGACAGGGGCAAAGTATTCCAAACTAACATTTAATAACTCAAGGCCAGTAAAGGCGGCAATGCCGGTAAAGAACAAAGCCACACCTAACGCTTCACGGCTCACCGGTGAATAGCGCAAGTTGTTAAAGCCGCGGTAAAAACGCATGGGCTTGCCCAAGTGCATGGTCGACAATATTAGGCCAACTGCCTGCAAGCCTGCCAATACCATTAACAGTGGCAAATAAATCACGCTGTTTTTAACGGCCAATAAAGATTCAACACCTAGCAAAGCACCCAAGTACAACAGGATGAAACCACCCATGCTGGCTTGTGTAAACAAGGTAAATATAACCAACGGATTTTCACGGCTTGATAAGCGCGCAAGGTTCCAAGACTTATCTTTGCCTTCTTTTTCGTCTACCACCGAACGGAACGAACCGTCTTCTTGTTTGTGGTATTTAATAGGCATGGTATCGGTACGGGCCATCTCGTTTGGCATACTTTTAGTTTGCTGAAAACGGATGTTGGGGTTCGTAATCGTTGGGTCTGGGAAACCTGGAATACTGGTTTTAACTTGCTCGCGATTTTCTGGGGTGTTTTCTACCACACCAAAGTTTAGCGCGTTACCCAAACAGGCACTCACACACGCAGGCTTCAGGCCCACTTCCAAACGATCTACACACATATTACATTTTGAAACTTTGCCTTCAACTGGATCTAGTTGCGGAGCGTTGTATGGGCAAACCCAAGTACAGTAACCACAACCAAAACACGTTTCTGGGTCTTGCAGTACCGCACCGTATTCGGCGTGTTTGGTATAGGCCTTAGTTGGGCAACCCTTCATACATACCGGATTATCACAGTGATTACAGGCCATGGAGATGTTCATGCGTTTGAAGTCAGGGTACGAGCCCCCTTCCACATAACCCACAGAACGGAACGACAAGTGCGCCGGTAAATCGTTTTTCTCACTACAGGCCGCTTCACAGGCGTGACAGCCTATGCAGTTGTCGGCGGTAAAGTGAAAGCCATGTTGTTTGTTACGGTTAGGGTTCTCACCCACTGCAGGATTACCGTTAATCTCCATAGAGCGACCTACGGGTAGTGGCGTCTCTGTGATATTTAACAAATCAATCATCGTGCCGTAACGGTTGGTTTCGTGCACCACTGGGTCATTCAATTTAGCGTAATCACGCTCGCCAGAGCGCACATCAAATATGGGGCGCTCGGTCGTATCCCATTCGCCGTTATTAACTACGCCATCACTTTTATCAACACCTAAAGTGTCAAGGTAATTACGGGCGATAAACCAAGGGTTCACTTTGCGCATGGCTTTTTGCAAGCCGGTCATGTTGTCTTCGCGCAGACCAATTTCTATGGCAGGCTTACCAGGCTTAGGGTTACCCGCCGCCTTTAGTGCATCCTTGTTTACCGGAATAACCACGTCGGCGCTGTTAAAGCCGCTGTTGTTGCCAGAGGCATCGTAAAAATCCACAACCTGGGCTTTTTGATTTTTGCTGTCTGTTTTTGCATTCATGTTGCTACTCATTTATTCCGTTCCATTTTCACGATTGTGTAAACCGAGTGTGCCTTGGTTTATTAGATCCTCATTCCCGCCAGCCAGCCTTCAAGCAAGGTTCTATCCGCATTGAAGAAGTGGATCAAAAACTGGCAGCACAATTAAACGTCGAACGACGTTCGTACTAAGGGAGGCGGAATAAATGAGTAGCAACATGAATGCAAAAACAGACAGCAAAAATCAAAAAGCC
>MAAB01007459.1_pt1 | contig 17574 bp, 10 predicted proteins | sample 1115991 | NCBI WGS metagenome assembly MAAB01 (sample SAMN04961124, study PRJNA320927) | seawater metagenome | isolation source: sample BD02T18 sea water enriched with oil for 18 days | place: USA:Gulf of Mexico | collected 2013-07-27
GTCTTTGCTAAGCAGGCACAAGCCATGCGGGGTAAGGCGGTCTTTGTGAAAGTGAATACCGAATCAGAGCAGCAGCTGGCTGGCCGCTTTGGTATTCGCAGTATTCCGACGTTAAAAGTGTTTAAACAGGGCAAGGTTGCGGGTGATATGGCAGGGGCATTACCGGAGTCACAATTAAATGAATGGATACGCCAATACATTTGATTGTTTATGTCAGCACTTAATGTGACGGATAAACCTTTATTAGGTAATAAGTACTGGTTTTACCCATAAGCTTGTTCATTTGTACCACAAAGGGGGGTATATTAAATTCTACGCTATTGCTGTAACTCATAAAAAATAAAAAAAGAGTGTAGAAATGAAGTGTGTTCGTAGTATTTGCCTGCTTGTAGTCGGTCTGTGTGTGTATTTCCCCGTTCATGCCAATGAAACGTTACTTAACCATGTAAAGGCCACCAGTCAGGCCATGTCAGCTTTTTACATGCAGGGTTTAAGTGAGGGCAACGAGAAGTATCTAAAGGAATTTACAGTTTTCAAAAAACAGTCTATTACCTTGCTTAGGCAATACGTGCGTAATAATGGCCCACAGGGTGAGGAGCTGTTGCACAAATGGCAGGGCTTTAGTGATCAGCTTGTTCTTAAGTACGATAAAGAATATGGCTGGGAAGTCGATAACCGAGTGCGCCAAGACTTTAGATCTTACTTGTCTAATGTATATAAGTTGGTTGAAGATCAAAAATCAAATTACAAAGGCACTGCCCAAAAAAAGTTATTTAGCCTTGTACAAGTAGAGGCGCTATCGGCACGTTTCTTTGATATATCAAGTACTTACGACGGTACGGAATCTCTTTTCAGCACGGACATCGCAAAACTTAACCCCCAGACCATCAGCGCTGACTTTAAGGCAACCCTAACGGAATTGACCCAATTGAGTGAAAACAGCGCCATGAAAAGCAAATTGTCGTCGGCTAAATCAAAGTGGCAGTTTGTGGAAAATAGCGTAGTGAACTATCGCGGGCAAAGTGCTTATTTTGTGGTGTACGCCACTAAAAATAAAATCCAGCAAGCCTTATCAATGCCTTAGTGAGCAGTAAGTTGTGACGTATGTCCTAATCGCTTGATCGTGGCGGAATATGTTGACTTTAAATGCCAATATTGATGCTTAATGCTTACATTGGGTGTGGTGGTGAATCGTCTTTTTGCAGTAATATGAATCATCTTTTAAACAATAAAAAAAAATAATTACGAGGATGTTTTCGTGGCCAACTATTATCGACATTTTTTCCTTGCTGGATTGCTGTTGTTCAGTGCAAACAGCTGGTCTAGTGGCACGTTAACGCAGCATGCTTTAACAGCAAGTCAGGCTATCTCAGCATTCTATATGTTTAGTCTTACGGAAGGTGATGAGCGCTACCATGACGAATACATTAAGATTTTAGCGCAGGCCAATGCGTCTTTTTTAGCCCTGAAAAAACAAAACCCTAAGCAAGTGGCTGAACTTGAGCCTTTGTGGAATAAAATTCAAAAAGAAAAAGATTATAAAGTAAGTGCACAAGAAGAATATAATGTGCCTTCATTTTTACGCCTTCAGTTTAGAAACTATCTTGAGAAAATCTACCTACTAGTGGGGCAAGGGATTATTAGTGATAGCAATCTTAGTGGGCACATGGCCCGTATAGCGTTAGATGTAGAAGTAATGGCGGCTTTATTTTTTGATGTGTCTAATGCAACTATGGGGGCATTTACGTTATCAAGTAACGTAAAGGGCAATGACCCTGAAGTGATGGCTAAAAATATGAAACTGAGATTAACAAAACTCCAAACAGTGGTAATTGACGAAAAAATTAAAAAAAACCTACGCACCATCGCCAATAAATGGCAGTTCATTGAAAGTAGCGTGATTAATTACAATCAAGAAAGCGCTTTTATGTTGGTGTATTACAATAAAAATAAAATAGTTAAATTAATCAACAGTAGCCAAGGAGTACTGGCTAGCCTTTGATGTTTCTGGCGCGGATAACCGCGCCTCTCCCCCTTTATTTTCTCTTCACCATGTCATATTAATCAGTTCATTCTTTAATTCTCTAAGTGGTAAAAACATTAATTTACATGAATGCATCCTGAGTTAGCTACTTGGTTATTATGCATTTGTTCTGCGCATAACAATTAATTTGGGTTAGGGTTTTTAACGAAGGGCATAAAACTACGCATAAAGACTGGCGATAGACGTTAATTTTTGTTTTAGGTGGTATTACTTATTTTTAAGTGGCACCATCAGTGCCAATATATGGTTGACTGTAAAGAACGACTTTAGTATTAGTGTTGTGGATGCATTAAATATAACGCTATTAAAATAACAATAAGGAAATGTCGTGGGCGAAATCCAGCGTGCATTGTGTGTCGGTGTTTTATCGCTGCTCAGTCTTAATGCTTGCTCAATTACTCTGTTAACGGAGCATGCAATTAAGGTCAGTCAAGCGGTGTCGGCGTTTTATATGTATAGCCTTACCGAAGGGGATGATCGTTATCACGATGAATATACTAACGTTTTAGCACAAGCCCATATGTCTTTCTTGGCGCTAAAAAAACAAGATCCTAAACAGGTAACAGAGCTTGAATCTCTATGGATGGGTATTCAAAAAGAGAAAAACTATAAACCTCGCTCAGAAGATGACTATAACGTAGCGGCTTTTTTGCGGGTTGATTTTAGAAATTACTTGGAAAAAGTGTACTTGCAAGTGTCTCGGTCTATTGGCGATACAAGTGATTTAGATGAACAAATGTCACTGATAGTGTTGGATGTGGAAGTGATGTCGGCTCGTTTTTTTGATGTGTCCAGCGCGACTCTGGGTATGTTTACTTTGCCCAGTAAAGTTTTGACTATTGATCCTCCTTTGTTGGCGCAAAAAATGAAACAACGTTTAGCAAGGCTTCAAGCTAATGTGGTGAATGCAAGGATTGATAAAAATTTAAAGTTGGTTTTAAGAAAATGGCGCTTTATCGAAGGTGGAGTAATTGATTACCGACAAGAAAGCGCTTACATGTTGGTTTATTACAATAAAAATAGAATAGGATCATTGATCAATCATAGCCAAGAAATTCTTGCCAGCTTGTAGTATTGGCAGGCGTTGCGAGTGATTATTGTTAGTGGTTGTTCTGTCTTTTTATTATGGTGTTAGTATTTACTTACCTGTTTTTGTCCAAAATAGGCTGCTTATAGGTTTTAGTGCTTAAATATTAATGTTCCTTAAACTTAAGTAGGATAGTATTGAGACACTCGTTACAAAAAAACAACAAAAATAAAGGGGCAAGTATGTTAGTACTTTATCGATTGTTATTCCTGATGATATTTTTTGTCTTTAGTCAGTTCAGTTTGGCTACCTCTGCACTGACCGAGCATGGTTTAAGTGTAAGCCAGTCTATGTCGGCATTTTATATGTACAGCCTTACCGATGGTGATGCTCGCTACCGTGATGATTATGAAAAGTATTTAAACCTTGCAGATCAATCCTTAGTGGATTATCACAAGCAAGACTCGCTGGCGGCACTTGAGTTAAAAAACACGTGGCAAAACCTGCGTCCACAATTGAAATTTGAGTTTGTAGACGGTGCAGGATTTATTATTCCTGTTGCAATTCGCAACGAATACCGTCGTTATTTAAGTTTAGTGTATAAAAAAATAAGTGAAGTGGTGAAAAGCGAAACCAATATCTCTGAGCAGTTGTCGTTAATGGCGCTTAATGTAGAGGTAATGTCGGCTCGCTTCTTTGATATTTCTAGTGCTTTGTACGGCACTATGTCTATCTCTAGTAATGATTCAGTAGATCCCGTAAAAATGGCCAGTAATTTTACTAAGCGTTTAAACAGATTTAAACAGATGTCCTTGTCCAGTGCGATTAAAAAAGACCTAGGAGCAGCGGGCCGTAAATGGGATTTCATTGAAGATAAGGTAATTAATTACAAGGGTGAAGCGGCTTACTTTTTGGTGTATTACAATAAGCGTCAAATCAGCAAGCTATTGCATAAAAGCCAAGTAAGATTGGCGGGTGCATAATCATAATATTATTGCCTAAACCACTATGCTGGGTATTAATAGTATAGTGGTCGTTTTTTAGTTTTATTACTTTTCGGCAGAATAGGTATCTAACACTAATCCCACCGTGTAATTCATTAAGTCTTCCGCTTGTTGGGCTGACAGATTTTGGCCCTTACGTACCTGAATCCAATGATCAAAACTCATCGAAGCTTCTACCGCCGCAAATATCAGAGGCTCTTCTTTATCGCTAAAGGGCAGTACTAGATCCAACTGTTTTCTTTGGGTTAAGGCCCAGCGATTCATGTTGTCTTTAATAAAATGGGAACGATGCATAAGCACTTTTGAGGCTATCCTATAGGGCATGATAAGCTCATAGGCACCCGCTCTGCGTTGAATTAGTTCAGCTAATTGGTCGCGCCAAAAAGTGGTCTCAAAGGGTTTTAAAAACGGAGGCAAGTGTTGCGTTTGAACTTCTATAACCAGCTCGCGATATAGCAACTCCATTTCTGTAAAGCGTCTAAATACGGTGCTTAAACTTACATTGGCAGCAGTGGCGACGTCTTCGGCACTGGGAGAAACGTTGCCCTGACGTATCAGCCCCAAAAAAGCATCGACTATTTTTTTACGGCTATCATTGGTGCGTAATTTTCGCCCATCGAGTTTAGCTTTTTTGGGGGCCGTTTTAACTGTGTCCATGCTGTCCTCGGGTAAGTCTATATTCTAAAGACTAACTATTAAACTAATGGCGCAATTATGACACATCTAGATTTAATAAATTAAGCTAAATAGCATTTTTGAGTTATGCAGGGCAGCGCGCAACTGGCAGGGCCGTTTAGAAAGTATTGTCGTGTTACATGTTAGCTGTTGGAATACGCCTGAGGTGAGGAGTGTAAAAAACTCAACCATAAAACAGCAGCATGGGCGCCGTCTTATGGTTGAGAAAAGCTATCTGCCTGCACGGCGCAGAGCAGAAGCGGTAAAGGCTTTGCGTTTAATCTTTATACCAAACTTAAATGGATCTTCTTCCTCATTGTTTAAATCGGCAATGTAACGGCCAGATAACAAATCATAGTTGGTCATGGCGCCATACCAAAGAGTATTAACATCCACAAACTGTAGGGCATGACCTTCAGCCACGCGCCATAAAACATCGCGGGTATCATAGTGATCGGCTAAAGCTATCTGCCAGCTGTCTTCATCTATGTAGTAAGTCCTTTTACCATATACATGACGCTCGCCTTCTTTAAGCGTGGCTTCAACTTTCCACACACGGTGTAATTCGTAGCGAGTGAAATCTTGGTTAATGTGTCCAGGCCCAATAATGTCTTTATATTTAGCATCCTGGCTTGCCAACTTATACGCATTGTAGGGAATGTACATTTCCTGCTTGCCTACTAGCTTCCAATTATATTTATTGGGCGCGCCGTTATACATGTCTACCTGATCTGCGGTGCGTAAACCATCCATTGCTTGAGCGGGGGCATCGTAGGCCACTTGCGGAGCGCGACGCACACGACGTTGCCCAGCATTATAAACCCACGCCATGCGCGGTTGTGATACTTGGTCAATGGTTTCGTGCACTAGTAATACGCCCCCCGATAATCGCGCAGGAGTTTTAATGGTCGACATATAATAGAATAAAATATTGTCGTCTTTTTTATCACTAAATCCCCCCTTCACATACTGGGGCATAGTTAATTGTGAGCGCATTCTTACTGGAGCAAAAGAGCCGCTATTTTGTACGGGAATGGTGGCCACATTGCGCTCGATGGCGCCGCCTCGAAAACGACTCACATGATTCCAAATAACTTCTAAGCCCGTTTTGGGAATGGCAAAGGGAATGGTTTCGTCAAAGTTTTTTAATCCGTTACCACCACTCACTAATTGAGTGCTAGCGGCATTTTTAAGTACTTTGTCGGTAATCGTGGTTGGGTAGGATGCAGTTCGGCGGGTTTGATAAACCGGCATCTTGTAGCTAGTGGGGTATTTTTTAAAAAGCGCCAACTGGCCATCACTTAACTGATTTTTATATTGTTCAAGATTTTTTGCGGTAATAGTAAATAGGGGTTGATCACTGGTAAACGGGTTATTAAGCGGGTTGACGTTTTTATCTTGCGCCAGTCCACCGGTATAAGCCGGAATAGTACCGGCACTATTACCCGCTTTAATGGCGCCCATTGTAGTAAGTTCGCTACCCAGTTTTTTAATATCGCTGTTGCTTGCTTTGGCCCAAGTGGGGGTGCTAGCAGCACACAACAAGATGGCCGCTGGGGCCAGTATTTTTACATTCATATTTTATCCTGCTGCGGGCATGTGCTGCCCGCATAAAATGAAACGATAATGTTGCTATTAACTAACAAATCCAGAGCTTAAAACTGCATGCCCACGCTTAAAGAAGCAAAGTCGCGATCTTTCATCACGCTGTAGTCGCCACCCGAGTATTGGGTGTAAGAAATTTCAGCGGAATAAATTTCTTGATACGATGCGGCAAGGCTTAGACCTAAAGTGGTATCCCCTTCCACAAATCCATATTGTGAGTAACCTTCAACGTCATGTTTCCAAGACACGGTAGGTGTTAAGTTAATGCCGGCAATTGCGCTTGGGTATTTAGCGGATAAACGTGCACGGTAACCCCATGAATGACTGGTAAGGAAACCATCATCACGGGCGTCGTCGCCGCTCGCGTTTGGATTGTAGAGACCAAAGATGTCGGACCGGCCAAACTTAGTGGCGTCTGTGCCTTCATTTAAATCATGAATGGAGGTGAATGCGACTTCACCCACTAACAGCAACTGACTGGCGCCCGCTACTTGGTCAAAGGTACTAATACCGGTGATTTGCAGTTGGCTGACGTTATGTTTCTTAAAAGAAGGAATGACATCCCCGCTAGTGGTGGCGTTTACGTCAGCCGCTAATTCAGCCGATGAAGACAGAAAAGTGAGTGCTGCGCTGGTTAACTGTGGGCCGTTAATTTGCAAAGGCAAGTCTTTGGTATGGGTGATTTCACCCGACACGGCAACTGGGCCTACTGTGGTGGCAAAACTTAAACCGGCAATTTGTTGGTCTTCGGTATTTTCAACTAGGTAGTAGCTATCGCTGGCCACGACTACACCCTTTACAGGTATCCCTGTCACTGGGTCTGCCAAGTAAGCGGCTATGTCGTCATCTATGCGGGCGTCGACTATGGCTTCTATGTTAGCTGCCTGGGCGGCTACCCCACCGGCAATGGCACCATTAATAGCATCCTGATTTGCCTGTGGTAGTGTCGCCAAATGTTCTGCATCGGTAATACCCGCATTTGTGTATACAGCTGTCGTTACTTGCTGCGTGACGCCAGCCGTCACTAGCCCTGTTACCTGTGCTGTTATTCCTGGAGTAACAATATTGGTGGCTGCGCCGGTGATTTGCGCCTGAGAAAAATTGGTTTTGGTAATGCTAATCATAGGCAAACGGGAGTGCACGTTCATGGCGTATAAACCAATCTCGGTATCGCCCACATTGAAGCGCAGGGCCGCACCAAACTGGCCTTCATCTTTGGCGGCACGGTAGCCATCTTCATGTCGTGCAAGCGTCGCTGCACCGTCGGCCACAACTAAGGTGTTACAACCATTAGAGGCGTAATCATTGGTATTAAAATAGGTACCACAGGATGGGACCTCGGTGCTTTCGTATTCAAGCTGATAAAACGCTTCGGCACTCACGTCTTCCGTAAGGCCAATGTTGGCATAAGCCATGTTTACCGGTAATAGTGCGTCTTTAATTTCGGCACCGGGACGACGCAGGGCAGTTACGTCAAAAGGGTTAATGTTACTAAGAGCCCCTGGAATAAAGGTGCTTTCACCCCAGCTCACCACCTGGCGGCCAAGACGCACGTCTAATGGCATTTCACCCAATTCAAATTCGCCGTATATGAACGCATCCATAAGGTAGGCGCCCTGAGCCTTGGATAAATCATTAAAGCCAGAGTCATTTAATGCTCCGGCCGCGTTGTCATAAGAGGTTGCGCCCCCCTTACCATCATTAGGTAAGGTGGCCCCGTGGCCATGACTTACGGAGTTATTGGCTAAGGCCGAGTCGTACCAGTATTTACCGCTGACCACACCGCCATAGTTGTGGAAGCTAAATTTTAGGCTGTGGTTACCGCTGAACACCTGTGAAAAGGCATCGCCAGACTGGAAGTTTTTATTGGCGTCGTCCGAGTTACTCTCTTGACCCTTAGTGTTTTGCGTCAGCGAGGTAATGGCACTCTGCGTACGCCAGCTGGAACCCATGGTTAACTGGCTGTCTACCTGACCTTCCAGGTCGCCCATGGAAAACTCAAAACCGTGTGCCTGTGCGGCCATCAATAATGGAATGGCCAGAGCCAAGGTAGTTTTACGGCCTAATGCTTGGGCCAGAGTTGTGGTTTTCATATTCACCTCGTTGTTATTTTTATGTTTTTTGTGGGGCGTACGTTTAAAGCTTAAATTTGAGCCTTTCCTTCTTGTTGTCGAACCCGTGTCTTTATTGCCCTTAAGCAATTTTCAGGACCGTACCAGTTCGTTTGTACCACTAGTATTTATTATGAAAGTCTAAATGTCAAAAGAAATTGATAGTCGGAGTGTCATAAGATATTGACAGTTAGTATATCAATACATTATTTTAGTATCAGTCTCACACCGGAAGGATTGTCAGGGCGGAAGTTCGGCCGGAGGCAAGCGGCAGATTAGGTGTTGGCCGCTTTTCACACTCTCAGCTTAGCAAGGCGGGGTCACCTTAAAAGAAAAGGGGGCGGTCCGTTACACCCTTAAATTAAAAATAATAGTTGTATTAAAGGTGCTTAAAATGAAATCAAACATCATAAAAATAACGGCGGCCCTGTTGGTGACGGTGCTCATCGCGGGTGTGAGTATTTGGCAGGTTAAATTTAATAAAGACTGGCGCGAAGAGTATGCCTACGCCAAAGGCATAGAGGCTGTGGTATATGCTTTCCCCTATTTTTTAGACAGCGCCCTATTATACAAGTGGAGCTTGCCTGAGGTACCTGCAAACAACAAAGGCCCGCGCGATGCCATTAACCGTTTTTGGCAGTCATCCGAATTATCCAATCCTAAAAATTACCGTGATGGTGGCATGCCCAATCGCGATACCTTTTATTCCCTAGCTTGGCTGTACACTGATGAGCAACCCTTGATTTTCACTGTGCCAGAACATGCGGGCGAGCGTTATTACACTTTTGAATTTGCCGGTTTTGATTCCGACAATTTTGCCTATGTGGGCAAGCGTACCCATGGCAATGCGGCCGGTCATTATGCGGTGACGCCTGTGGGCTGGCAGGGTGAGTTGCCAGAAGGGGTGACCTTTTTAGCACAAACCCCCACCCCCTGGTTTTTTGTAGTGGGCCGAACATTGGTGCAACCTAACGATGCTCAGGATGAAGCGCGAGTTAAAGAGTTGATTAAAGATTACAAAATTACCTCTCTTAGTGACTGGGGCCAAGAAAACCCAGCGCGCCCATCTCACCCAGCCGTGCCAAACGTGGGTGACTTAAGTGACATGTTGGCCAATGGCAACATCATAGATTTCATGAAAAAAATGATGATGTCACAGCCCATGTTATTTTGGGAAATGGTCAACCATGCCATGACCGTGAATGGTGTGCCGGCGCGTGATCAAAGCCGTTTAACAGATTGGGCGGGACTGAACATTGGGCCCAATCAGGATTTATCAAAATTAAGCGACAGTGAAAAAGCCGGTTTAGAGCGTGCGGTATTTGATGGCATCATGATGATGCGTGACTACGGCACCCAAGGCTTTGATTCAAAAAATGTAAATGGCTGGGTATACCCGGCCACCAGCATTGGTCGCGCCGGTCACAGTGGTAATTACATGACCCGGTCGGCCTTACAATCTATGAAAGGCATTGTGACTAACGACGCCGAAGAAGCCATGTATCTTCCCATCTTTAAAGATCAAGATGACGAAGTCATCAACGGCAAACACAACTATAAAATTCACTTCAGCAAAGAGCAGCTGCCACCGGCCAAAGAGTTTTGGTCCCTCACTGCCTACGACGATGACGGTAACATGATATTAAACCCCATCGACCGCTACATGGTGAGTGATCGTAGTGAACATTTGGTTTATGACAGTGAAGGGGGCTTAACCTTGTACGTGGGGGCCGAGCTACCCATTGGCAATGAAAGTAATTGGCTGCCGGCGCACAACGCCGCTACCGTATTGATGTTTCGCCTCTATGGCCCGACCCAGCAAGTCATTGATCAAAACTGGGTGCCACCGGCTATGGAAAAAATATAAGGCTTTTTATTACGACAAGTTAAGGGCGCCTTTATAAAGAGTCGCCCCCACACCCATAAATTTAAAATAAAAATGTATTAAAGGTGCTAAATGAAATCCAACATTATAAAAATAACCGCGGCACTTATGGTGACGATCGTCATTGCTGGTATCAGTATTTGGCAGGTTAAATTTAATAAAGATTGGCGTGAAGAATATGCCTACGCCAAAGGCATAGAAGCCTTGGTATATGCCTTTCCTTATTACTTAGACAGCGCCTTGTTATATAAGTGGAGTTTGCCGCAAGTGCCTGAAAACAATAAAGGCCCGGCCAACGCCATTAACCAATTTTGGCAGTCCCCTGAGCTTACCAATCCTAAAGACTACCGTGATGGTGGCATGCCCAATCGCGATACCCTTTACTCGGTGGCTTGGGTGTACAGTGATTCGCAACCGCTTATTATTTCGGTGCCAGAAATTCCAGATGAGCGTTATTACAGTTTTGAATTTGCCGGTTTTGATTCCGACAATTTTGCCTACATAGGCAAACGTACCCATGGTAATGGTGGCGGTCATTATGCGGTGACACCACCGGGTTGGCAGGGTGAGTTGCCTGAGGGGGTAACCTTCCTAGCCGAAAACCCCACCCCTTGGTTTTTCCTATTGGGCCGCACTATGGTGCAACCCAACGATAAGCAAGATGAAGCACGGGTTCATGCGTTGGTTCAAGATTATAAAATTACTGCCCTTAGCGATTGGGGTCAGAAAAATCCTCCTCGCCCAGCCCATCCACCCGTTAAAAACGTGGGTGACTTAAGTGAGATGTTGGCCAATGGTAATATCATCGATTTCATGAAAAAAATGATGATGTCACAGCCCATGTTATTTTGGGAAATGGTCAATCATGCCATGACCGTGAATGGTGTGCCGGTCCGTGATCAAAGCCGTTTAACCGATTGGGCTGGTTTACACATTGGACCTAATCAGGATCTGTCAAAATTAAGTGACAATGAAAAATCCGGTTTAGAGCGTGCGGTATTTGATGGCATCATGATGCTGCGTAATCACGGCACCCAAGGGTTTGATTCTAAAAATGTAAATGGTTGGGAGTACCCGGCGGCGAGCATTGGTCGCGCGGGTCACAATGGCAATTACGCCACACGATCGGCACTACAATCAATGAAAGGCATCGTGGCCAACGACCAAGAAGAAGCGGTGTACATTCCCATCAAGAAAGATCAAAACGGTGATCTTTTAAACGGCAAAAACAATTATAAAATTCACTTCACTAAAGAGCAGCTGCCACCCGCCAAAGAGTTCTGGTCTCTCACCGCCTATGACGATGACGGTAACATGGTGTTAAACCCCATTGACCGTTACATGGTGAGTGATCGTAGTGAGCATTTGGTTTATGACAGTGAAGGCGGCTTAACCTTGTATGTGGGCGCGCAATCGCCGCAGGGCAATGAAAGTAATTGGCTGCCGGCCGAAACAGAAGCCACCGTGTTGATGATTCGCATCTACGGGCCCACTCAGGCCGTGATTGATCAAAGTTGGATGCCACCGGCTATTCAAAAGTTGTAATGTTTTTATCATCGCGGAGTTTACTGAGACCTAAAGAAAAGCGTACAAATTAACTCATCTTAAGCGTCCCGCTAGCTTTAGCGGGACAAACATGTGCATCCAAAAAATGTCTTTATAAGCTAGCTTTAAAACGTAAAGGGCTTTACGGAATACTGATTTATCGTTAGGAAATATTTAAATTCACTTAGATTCAGCAACTGGATAAAACAAAGTGAATAAATTGACACTGACTCTTGAACCATTCGTTTCAAGTCTTTTTATATTACTCCAAAAATTGAAGTAGCCTAGGTTTACAAGGGGCTAACTAAGCTCGACAGTATGGGCCATAGTGCAGTTTAAATATTGACGCTTATTCAAACATGTCCTAAACCTAATTGAGTGCTTTTATGCGGCTATAGAGTTCGGTTTTCCCCATGGATAGGGAAAGGGTTCCAGTTCTAAAAGTAGTAATAATAAAATATTCGACACATTAACGCCTAGTTTTCCATGCTAAATCATTAAATTCTGGCTCTAGTTCGCCTGCAAATAAAATCTTTTAGTTGGGATGTTCGTGTTGTCTTAGATGTAGCTAAATAAAAAATATTAGAATGTTATTCATAGGGAAATGATGAACTTTTCTTTTTTTAAGTCTGATACCAAGTCGCTACTGTGGAGTGTGATCCCTGTGGTCTTAGTGAGCCTTTATGGTCTTACTAGTTTTTATGGTCTGTCTTCCCTGTTAGATACCCAAGCCTGGGTGACTCACACTCAAAAAGTAATTACCTCTGCCAGTGAAATCGAAAAATTGATAATTGATCTAGAGACAGGTGAGCGGGGATTTTTAATTACTGGTAAAGAGGCGTTTTTGCAACCCTATACCAATGCTCAAGAAAAACTGACCCAAAAAATAAGCGCCACTAAGGATTTAGTCAGTGATAACCCAAGCCAAGTAACAAAAATAGAAGAGATTGAAAACCTAATTAACGAGTGGCTTGAAAAAGCCGCGCGTCTAGAAATTAATACCCGCAAGCAGGTTGCCACAGGCACGGTGACGGCTGAGCTACTTCAGAAGCGGTTAAGAGAAGGAGTCGGTAAAAACATTCTGGATAGCATACGCCAGGATCTGGATGTCCTAGATGCCATGTTTGCCAAGGCCGGCAATCAAGCCGCCAGAAATTTAGTACTGGCCATCGCCAAAGACATGGTGGATCAGGAAACCGGTCAGCGCGGTTACCTCATTACCGGGCAGCAGAACTTCCTAGAACCCTTCACCCTGGGTGCCAATCAGGTAAATACTCACATAAGCGAACTGCACATGGTGGTGGACATGGCTTATGATCGCCAGGTGATGCTTAACGATATGGAGGCGCTCAAGGAGCTCACGGTTGCTTGGCGTGAACAGGCGGCCAAACCGGAAATCGCTCTGCGTAAACAGGTCAACAGCGGCGCAGAACCCTTTTCCAAAATATCCAGTGTGCTAAGCCGTGCCAAAGGCAAAAATATTTTAGACCGCTTTAGAAAAAAATCCACCAGTATGAATGCCAGATTTGAGTCGGCTAATAATCAGCAAGCGCAAAATACCTTGCTGGCCATCACTAAGGACATGGTGGATCAGGAAACTGGACAGCGGGGCTTTTTAATTACCGGCAAAACCAACTTCCTAGCCCCTTATTTTTCTGGCATTAACTCATTGGAAAAACACCTCATAGAGCTTACCGCCATAGTGAATAATACCTACGGCATTCATTACGCCCGTCGACTAATCAATAAAGTGAGCGATAATGCCAGGGCTTGGCGCGAGAAGGCAGGGCAGCCTGAAATTGCCCTGCGTATAGATATGGATAAACACGGTACCAGTATCAACGACGTGGTGGCCTTAATAGAGCTGCAAACCGGTAAACGACTTATGGATCGACTTAGGGTGCTGTTGATCGACTTTAAAAATGTAGAAATTAAGCTTATGCAGAAAAGGCAGGTGGAGGCCAAATCCACTTCAAAAATATCCCTGTGGATCTCTGTGGTTGGTGCTCTTATCATTCTTGCCTTTGCCATCGTGTTAGTGTGGATAGCAAACAGCCTAAGGAGCAATACTAGCAGCTTGGAGTTGCAACGCAGCAAACTGGAAGACCAAGATTGGGTGAAAAGTAACTTTGCTGCCATCAGTACGCAGCTTTCGGGGTTAAAGGATGTGCAATCTTTTGCCGAGACACTCATGAACGAACTGGTGCCCATAGTAGGTGCCCATCTTGGGTTGTTTTACGCAAGCCAAACTAACTCAGATCAAGAAAACCTTAATTCAAAAAATGAAGCGCAAACTCTGTTAACCCTACTGGGGTCTTACGCCCATAAAGCGCGCAAAAACCTTAGCAATCAATTTGCCCTAGGTGAAGGTCTAGTAGGGCAAAGTGCCCTAGAGAAAAAATCCATACTGTTGGAAAACGCCCCGGATGATTACATTCATATTTCGTCGGGTACGGGCGATGCCAGCCCTAGCACCATTATTGTGTTTCCCATATTATTTGAGGGGCAGCTACTGGCAGTTATCGAGATTGCATCCAGTAAAAAATTTAACCCACTGCAACGTGCACTCATCGATCAGGTAGAGAGCAACATAGGCGTCATTTTTAATAATATTCTTTCGGGTGTGCATACCCAACAATTGCTTAAGCAATCGCAAATTCAGGGAGAGCAATTGCAAGCACAGCAAGAGGAGTTACGTACCGCCAACGACGACCTGCTGGAGAAAACCCAGCGACTTACGCGCTCTGAAGAAGAACTTAAGCAGCAGTCGGAAGAGCTGCAAACGTCTAATGAAGAACTTGAAGAAAAACAGCTAGCCTTGCAGCAACAAAAAGACAAGGTAGAGCAGTCTAAGCAAGAGGTGGAAGTTAAGGCGCAAGAGCTAGTATTGGCCAGTCAATACAAGTCGGAATTTTTGGCAAACATGAGCCATGAACTTAGAACTCCGCTTAATAGTTTATTGTTACTCTCCAAGAGCTTGGCAGAAAATTCCACAGGTAACCTGAGTGAAGAGCAAGTGGAAGATGCCATGGTGATTTATGATGGTGGTCATGATTTGTTAGCGCTCATCAACGACATCATGGATCTGAGTAAAGTAGAAGCGGGTATGTTGAACGTGCATATTGAGCCGCTTAAGCTGAAAGAGCTGGGGCATAACCTGCAACGCTTGTTTAATCCCCTGGCGGCGGATAGATCCCTACAGTTTAAGATCGAAATAGCCGACTCTTTACCCATGACTATGATCAGTGATAGCCAAAGGGTGGAACAAATTCTTAAAAACCTGCTTTCTAATGCCATGAAATTTACCGAACACGGCAGCGTAACGTTAAAAATAATGCCGATTGCCGATGATGTGATTTTTCAACACTCTCAGCTTGATTCAGACTCGGCCATAGCCTTTGCCGTTATTGACACCGGAGTGGGTATACCTGTGGATAAACAACAGGCCATCTTTGAAGCCTTCCAACAACAAGACGGCTCCACCAGTCGCAAGTACGGTGGCACAGGTTTGGGCCTTACTATTTCACGGGAGTTGGCGGGTTTATTAGGAGGTGAAATTCAGTTGTACAGTCAAGAGCAGTCAGGTAGCACCTTTACTCTTTATTTACCCAAAGAGTTAAAACACGAAACAGTGGAATTGGCCAGAAACCAAACCCAAGGGGATCAGCAGACAGCCCTAGCAAGGCCCGCTAACAGTGCACCAGTTATTCATAATGCACCTGCTAAGTCAGCGAACGGTGAGACTTCATCAAGCGAGCGCTATATCACGGATGATCGGCGTAACATCGTCGAAGGTGACAAAACCCTTCTGATCATAGATGACGATAAAAAATTCGCCAAAATTTTGCGTAATCACGGCCGCAATAACGATTATAAATGTTTAGTGGCTGGTGACGGGCGCAGTGGTTTATTGCTGGCCACTCAATTCCAGCCCAGCGGTATTTTATTAGACATAGGCCTGCCCGACATTGACGGCCATCATGTGTTGGAGCAACTTAAATTTAACTTGCGCACTCGTCATATTCCGGTACAGATTATTTCGGGTCACGACGCGGGCCAAAATAAGTCGTTAACCCAAGGGGCCATGGGTTTCTTAATGAAACCGGTGATGGCAGATCAGTTGAATACCGTGTTACAAGACATTGCCAGCATCGCCAAGAACGACGCTCGCAAGATTCTCATTGTGGAAGATGACAAGGGCAGTCAGCGCGCGGTGGCGGGTTTGCTTAAGGGCAGTGCCAGCGCCATAAAATGTGTATCCAAAGGGCAGGATGCCATCCGTGAAATTCTAAGCAATGAATACGACTGCGTGATACTGGACATAGGCCTGCCCGACATCAGCGGTTTTGAAGTGCTTAAACAAATTAACGAGCAGCAGTCTCGCGCCCTGCCACCTATCATCATCTACACCGGCAAGGAATTAACCGATCAGGAAAATGCCCAGCTGGAAAAATACACCGCCAGCATAGTGGTGAAAGGGGTAGGCTCCCCCGAGCGCCTGCTGGATGAAACCTCTTTGTTTATGCACAGCATAGAGTCCAAATTACAAAATGGCACCCAGCAGGCCATTCGCATGTTGCACGATGAAGACGCTATGCTCAAAGGCAGAAAAATCCTGTTAGTAGATGACGACATGCGTAACACGTATGCCCTGTCTAAAAAACTCATTGAGGTGGGGCTGAATGTGGAAATGGCCAAACATGGTCAGGAAGCGCTGGAGCAACTTAAAATAGACAGCTCTTATGAACTGGTATTAATGGATATCATGATGCCGGTTATGGACGGCTACGAGGCCACACGTCATATTCGCCAGATGCAGCAATATAAGGATATTCCCATCGTTGCCCTTACTGCCAAAGCCATGCAAGAAGACCGTGAAAAATGTCTGGCGGCGGGCGCATCTGAATATTTAATGAAGCCCATCGATTTTGACAAACTTTTGTCAATAATGCGAATTTGGTTATTTAAACATACCTAGCTTACTAAATTTAAGTAGATGTTGATAATATGACTGAACAAGAAATACAGGGGTTTGAGATACAGCAATTGCTTGAGGCGATTTTTTTTCGTTACGGCTATGACTTCCGGCATTATGCGGCAGCTTCGTTGAGTCGGCGTATTCTTAATCGGGTAGCGATGTCAGGTTTAAGCTGTGTGGCGGATTTAACCGCTAAAATATTACGCGATAGTGAAGTGTTTGAGCTATTTTTGAAAGATATGTCTATTACTGTCACCGAAATGTTTCGTGATCCTTACGTGTTTAAAAAAATTCGTGAAGAAGTGTGCCTGCATTTACAGACCTACCCCAGAATTAATATTTGGCATGCGGGCTGTGCCACTGGAGAGGAAGCCTATTCAATGGCCATTCTGTTGAAAGAAGAAGGTTTGTTGGACCGATGCCAAATTTACGCCACCGACTACAATAACCACTCATTGTCCATTGCCAAAAAAGGCATATACCCAGCCTCACAAATTAAACAATATAGTCAGAATTATATGGCCAGCGGTGCCAAAGCCTCGTTTGCCGATTATTATAGTGCCAAATACGGTTTGGCAAAGATGGACGATTCTTTGAAAAAAAATATCACCTTTGCTAATCATAATTTAATGAAAGATCAGTCTTTCGCCCAGATGCACCTTATTTTGTGTCGCAATGTATTAATATATTTTGATCCGGA
>MAAB01007479.1_pt1 | contig 17569 bp, 17 predicted proteins | sample 1115991 | NCBI WGS metagenome assembly MAAB01 (sample SAMN04961124, study PRJNA320927) | seawater metagenome | isolation source: sample BD02T18 sea water enriched with oil for 18 days | place: USA:Gulf of Mexico | collected 2013-07-27
CTTTAGGATCGCCATAATTTGGCTATCTGAATATCGTGATGTTTTCATAAAGAATTCCTTTGGTTTAGTTTACGAGAATTCTCTACTTTTGACTTCTACTAATTTTCGGGGGGATTACACAGACTTCTTTTCATGCACTGACCTACACATACCCTACATTTCGAAAGCTGTAGGTAAGCTCAAGTTTTAAATAAAGTTAATTATTTATGAATAGCAAACTATCAATAACTAAGCACTTTTAGCGAGTCCACCCCCTGTAACTTTTTTGGTAGGCCTCAGATGCCCAATCAATTCTAACTAGGGTTACACCATAAGATTTCAAGCACCCCCTAATTTTTTAATTCATCAAACCCTCCCCAAAATGGCTATTAATATAGTTTTTAGATAAACTAAAATGATAAATTTAAGGAAAAAATAAAAATGAGCAATAGAACACTATATTGGTCTTTAATAGTGATAATAGTTAGTGTTTTTGGAATGTATATATTGAATTTCAACACCCATCCACTATCAAAAATCCCTCAAGACTGGGGGGCATTCGGCGATTTCATAGGGGGATTATTAAATCCGATTATTTCATTTTCTGCATTAATTCTATTAATGAGAACAATTAAGCAAAATGATATTGCCCTAGGACAATCTAGAAAAGCACTCGAACATAATGAGATTACACTAGATCAAAATAAAAAAGCATTAATAGCAAACACTGAAGAAATGTCATTTCAACGAATTGAACTTGAAAATTCAGTAAAGGCTCAGCATGAAATAATAAATTTAGAAAAGGAAAAGTTAAAAGACATTAGAACAGAAAAAAATATTGCTGATTTCAAAAGAAGAATTCAATTCACTGTAGGAAGTGTAAAAGAAAAACTAAATACGATCACATTAAAAAACTTCCAACATAACTCTGTTTTCTTTGATGATTTATCTAACGTCAGTAACTTAGAAGATTTTTCCTTTCCAACCCAGGATAATCAAGAAATATTGGAGGATAAATTAGAATCGCTATATGAGGCTTTAAATACACTATGCGTAAATCTTCTTGATCTTCATTTTAATGAGATTAACCATGATTTAATTGGCCAACAAATAGAGGAAATCCAGAAAAAAGAAGCTTTCATTCATAAGTACACATATATTTTGCAGAATCTAAAATTTGGCAAGCAATATTACACTTCAAAAATCGTAAGTACCAACATGCGTTTAAATACTTTATTAAGCGGGCTTAACCATTTAACTACAGAGTTAAAACGTAAACTTTCGAGTCATTCTTAATATATTTTAACTATCAGAATAGCGAAACTAATAGATTGGCCAATAATTTTAGTTACACACCCTAAAAATTAAAAACTTTTAGTCTTATAAGTCAATAACTTACAAGTAAAGTACTACTGCCTCCTAAGCGGCTGCTCCAGGTTCGAGTCCTGGTGGGGAGACCATTTTCCAATTTAGTACCGTTCAGCAGAGTTCAACGAAAACCATCCGCACTAACTATGAACCCTATAATTACAGCATATTCTTAAGTTCTTAGTTCATTTCCGTTCAAAATAACTCATAGACATCCAGCACTCCTTGGGGGTACGGTTGGGGGTACAACTTTCGCGACCGGTCCACCCCTAATATGCCATTGTCAGATACTGCTGTACGCCAGCTAAAACCAGAAAGCAAAAACTACAAGCGTGCTGACGGTCAAAACCTATATTTGCTCGTGCGCACATCCGGCACAAAAAGCTGGCAAATGAAGTATCGATACCTTGGAAAAGAAAAAACTTTTACCATTGGAAACTACCCTACAGTAAGCCTAAAAGATGCACGTATCAGTCGGTTTGAAGCTCAGAAGTTGCTTACCCAAAACATTGACCCTAGTGCAGACAAGCAAAGAAAAGTTCAGGAACTAAAGAAACTCCAAGACGGAACATTCCAAGCTACTGCCAATCGTTGGTTTAAGAACCAATTGCCTAAGTGGTCAAATAAATACGCATTAAAAGTAGACCAAACATTGACCAACTGGGTATACCCAAAGCTCAACCATATACCCATTGCAAATATTACTAGTAGTGATTTATTGCATATATTAAGAGCAATGGAAAATTCTGGTATAGGTGAAACGACACGCAAGGTGAAAGGTTTTCTAGTAAAAATATTTACGCATGCTATTGCCGAGGGTCAAATTAACAACAACCCAGCTACTGGCCTTGAACACGCCTTAAAAGCCTTACCTAAAGTCGACCACCAAAGAGCACTTCCCGTCAACATGATTGGTGAATTTTTACACAAGATAAGCAATGATACTGGTCACCCAATAGTGCATCTAGGTTTGCTATTACTTCTTCATACCAACGTAAGAACTATAGACATTCGCAGGGCTGAATGGCATGACTTTAATTTTAAAACAAAGACATGGACCATCCCAGCAACAAAAGCAAAGACAAACATTGAACATAAAACCCCTTTAAGCGATGGAGCCATATGTAACCTTAATGAACTAAAAAAGCATACTGGACACCAGTCGTTCATTGTTAAAAGCCCCAATAACATTGAAAAACCATTCAGTGAAAATGCATTCCTAGATTTAATTAAACGTATAGGCATGACCAGATATACGACCACACACGGTTTACGCACCACTGCTTCAACATACCTCTATGAACTCGGACACAGAGGGATCGCAATTGAAAAACAACTTTCCCACGAAGAAACCAACCAAGTTACAAAAGCATATAACCGTGCGGAATATTGGGATGAAAGAAAAAAAATGGTTCACGACTGGGCTAACTACATTGAAAAAGAGCGTGATTTATATCGAAACACCTTAAAAAATGTACCAGTAAGTGAAGATACAAAACTGTCTATATAAATCAATATAGACAGTTCTGCTATCGTATTTTTTGTTTTCATGTGGATAATTAGCGGTCGATCACTTACACAGGAACGAGATCATGACCGACAACTCCCAACAAGGGTTTCTACGCTTATCACAAGTATTAAGTATAATTCCAGTGGGTAAGACCACCTGGTATAATGGGGTTAAGTCTGGCCGCTACCCTCCTCCAATCAAAATTGGTGCTCGAATTACGGCTTGGAAAGTAACAGACATACAGAACTTAATTTCATCATTAAGTGAAGGTAAGGCACCATCGCTAGTTACATAGCGAAGGGTGGCCATTATGGTTAAAACAAAGGACTGGTATTACATGTATCGAATATTACTTATTGCGATCACCCTAATAGGGCCTTCCACTACAAACGCACTTAATACGCCACCATCAATGCCAAGCAGCAGTAGGCACTTATTATTGATGTTGGTGCTGGCCTATGTATGATTCTTCAGTCACCATCGAAAGATGGAACAAAATATATGGTGTATGACATTGCCACCAATGACTGTGCAACAGCCATAAAGAACATTACCGGTAACAATAAAATCGACCTGGTTGTCATATCACACCCTGATGCAGACCATTACAGAGGATTTAAAAAAGCATTCTCACCGGCGTCACTTGGCGGCCTAGGCCTAAAGGCTAATGAGCTACTGGACACTGGTATTATACGTTTTTATAAAGATGGTGCGGTAACTTCTACTTACAGTAAATATATTACCGCCAAAGCAAACATCCCGACAGTGCGATCACTAAACAACCCACAAGTTTCGAAAGAGTACCAAGTAGGTAAGCAATGGGGCTTTGGTGATTCAACCGTAACTTTCATACATGGCCATGGACAAGTTAATGGTCAAAACTCCCGCACAGACCCCACATCACACGACAGAAATGGTGCAAGCATTGCTCTAAAAGTGGAATACGGCGACAACTCCATTCTATTAACAGGCGACGCCGTTGGTGTTAAAAAAAATGACCCCTATGGCAAACACTGCATTAGAACCGAAAAACGAATTCTACAGTCCTGTAGCAGCCCTAAAGGTACCTGTGGTGACATGAACATTGATGTAATGATTACCCCCCCACCACGGCTCACACGAGTCCCTGTGTAGTGAGTTTATAGAGTTTACAGACCCTGAATACGTCATATTTTCCGCTGGTCGTTCACACAGCCATCCACGTCAAGTTGCCTACGACCGTTTAATGACTTATGACAAAAACATTATTGCTTACCGAACAGACAAAGAAGAAGCCAAGGAAAAACCTAAACTAGGCAGCGTTGGATGGTTTGATAAAGTTGGGGGGGAGTGAAACTGGTGATGACAATATTAAAATCATCATGGACGGTACGGGACCGTCAGGCATTACGATTTTACAATAGTAATAGTCCACTGTAAAAGTACAATATTCAACCACAAAATGCTATAATGAAACCTGTTGAGACACAGGCTAATAAGGCGCATTAATGGGAAGAAAGAAACGAACCACATTGAAGGAAACACCAGTAGACTGGTATGTAGAAAAATCAGATACGTTTGACCGATCCAATCCCAACACCAGGATGACAGGACTGTTGCGAACAGAAGATGACGCGCGTGAAGCGGCAAAAGAAATTATAAAAGGCATTGGCCCGTTCGAACGGCTTTACATCACAAATACAGACAACGGTTCTTACAGTTTCAAATAGCAATACCATGTCGCAGATTTACTACCAATTGCAGTGCGACTAATAAGAACTGCTAAACGTACTTCCTGATCCATAGGATGAATAGAATGACTCTTCGAAAAATCATCACATCAAAACTGTCTTGCGCCAACCTATCGGACATCACCCAGTTTATGGGTTACAACAAAACCCAGACACCCAAGGCCATTAAACGATTAGAACACCTAGTGGCGGATGAATGCCTGGGAATGTATAACAAAACCTTCGACTTCAAGTACAGCAATCAAGAATTTTTGACCAAGCTAACAAACGTTCTTGGGTTAGGCATCAACGACTTTAAAAGTGACATAGACAACATACATACTGCCCACAACGTGTGGGTCAACAGGTTTCAATCTTTCGTTTTCGTCGACACAGAATTCTTCAGAAAAAGCCAACCAGTCTTCGTATTGGCTGCATGCAGTGATCAACGTTACATACGCCTAATTGATGGCATTCAAATGAAGCCACTACACGAACAAGTAACGTATGTGCAATCAATCGTAAAACAGCACTATATCGACTCATGCGGGGGAATTGGCATCTGGGGAAGGGTGAAACGATACGTGTTCTTTTATGCCGATGATGAAAAAGTAGCATTTACAACCGATGGTAAAATACTGGGTGAAGTTGAAAATATTAGTATTGGAAAGGCCCATCTTAGTATTAACAACACAGACATAACTGACATGGTTAAACCAAGATCATAAGCCGCACCAGGAGCCACGGTAAGACCGTGAGGCCTGTTTTAAATCGAACAACTACACCGTGCCAACCTTAAGCCTTGAGTCTTCTTACGGGGCATTAGAATAGGTCGTTTGTGAAATGGCCGCCCAACGAAAATGGGCATTTAACCATACTGGCATATCAAGCTGATGTTTTAGCGAACCCTGCCGACCTAAGCGTTTTTTAATACTTCACACATAATCGATTCTTAATTCGTCAACCGTAGACATTAAGTTAGACACCTCCCCACTAGCACTAATTTCATTGTAAGCCGATAATACGCCATAAAGAACACGGTAAAACCTAACTTACCCAAAATCGAAAAACGTCTAAGTGACAGTTTTAACCCCCTCGAAAACCGAAAATACTAAATACCCTTTATTACATCTTTTTTGTGTACTCCATATGGGCTTGGTTAATGCCTATATGACATCCCCAAAATTCAGTGCCTCACTGGCTTCGTACCAGGGGATGAAACACACCGTCATATTATGCAGTTGATGAACGTCATTGTCCGGAATTCAGCGCCATTAGCCATCACATTAGACTTAATACCGTACGCCATATTGATCACTTCATAGTTGGCTTGATGCGTTAGCTATGTCTATAGAGAAACCAATAACAATAAGAACAACACTATGAACACCACCACCCAATCCATAAGAACCGCCTTAATTGAATGGATCAGTAAGTCACCAAACAAATATCACCTCACCATCACATACATAAGAGGAACGTCTGATATCGAAGCCGCATCGACATTTCAGGCGTTCATCAAATTTTTAAATAAGAATGTCTTTTGCAACCGCTATAAGAAGAAGCACAACTCACACCTAAAAGGCATTGTTGCCAGAGAGCGATCGACCAATGGCACATTGCACTACCACACAATCTTCACTGACCCGGATAACGATCTACCAGGCACGCATGAGTTTGATGAAAAGGTACGGGGCTGTATTACCAAATTGAAGTCCAAACATAACCCAAACAGACTGTTGACCGAAGAAGGCTGTTGGGAATTACAAGACTACTCCAACAACGGTGACAATGATCTTGAGCGCTACGTGACCAAGAACTTTGAATGTACCAAGATGACTTATGAAGAAGCGTTCAATTCTATAGGTTTGCTGGGTGTTGATGGTGTTCAATTTGGGGGTACACCCCGTAGACAAACCTATTAGCCACCCCACAGGAATATTTGCCAATGTACACGGACGTACATCCCAAACGATCGATCCATCACTAACTAACAAAGATGCTGCTATACCCAATCACACCGCTTTTCATGACAATGTCTACTCACGATCCATCCAGGTAGCAATGACACCTTATACTGGTCAGATGTAGTGCGTGCATTGCATTTGAAAATCGGTTCCAATATGGTTGAATCCACATACGCACGACACCATTAGACTGTCTGCCAACAACCAAAATACACAGACCACTCAGGAATGGGCACATGGACATCATAATTTTACTTGTATTTGGTTGCGGTCTTCTCTTCTTGATCATTAAAGGTCTATTTGGGATGCCGAAAGATACTGGCAAAGTGCACTCCTATCCGTATGTGCCCCCCGGTAACAACGAACCCAAGACCTCCCCCGCCAAAAACGAAGACAAAGAACAAAACAGCGAACAAACATCATTAGCAGAGTGGAAGGCCAGCCTACAACTTATGGCTCAAGGCATGGGTGAAACCATTGAATTCACGTATGAGTCTCGTGACAGTGGACGCTCAAGAAGAGCCATAGACCTTTATGGTATTTTTCAGTCACCCAATGAACGCATATATATTGCGGGCTTCTGCCATACAGAACAGGGTGACAGAACGTTTCACATCGACAGTATCACCACGATGATCAAGCACAAAAGTAAACGCTATGAAGTGTATGAGTACCTTGAAGACAAATATGGTTTAGATGTCTATTAGTCAAACCCACCCACTCTAATTACAGGATTAAAAATGGCAATTACACAGATGCAAGTAATCCAATCACTTGGCGAAGCTATGGCTTGGTTTGAAAAGGAACTTCAATGGGGTGTACCACCAACCGAACTTAGACATTTAACTGGTCGCATTGGTGAGTTGTATGCGGCTTTAATCACCAACGGTCAAATGGTAACGAAGGTTAATAACAAAGGTTATGACGTTGTCAGTAGTACAGGCGAAAACATCTCGGTCAAAACAACCGCTATGATGGGGTCATCTGGCCATATTTCATTCAACCCAAGAACACTAGACAAAGTAGATCGCATCATAATACTTCGCATTAATACTAATGAGATGCAAATTGAAACCCTCCTGAATGACACTAAAGAAAATGCCATGGAGTTAATGACCAACATTGATTCCAATGGGAAAGCATCCATCAGCCTATCGAAGCTGACCACACCAACAAAAGAACGCCTAGACATACCAGCTATCAAGACTGTTGAATTTGAATCGTATATGGTTCAAGAATTGGAAAATGGATCAATTGAAGTTGATGCGGACGGAAATTTCATGGCCAACACCTTGGCCACACTTAAAATTATCGCAGAACGGCTAAACATTGGCACACTCAACAGTAATGGAAATTCATACAACACAAGACAATTGGGCAGTATCGTAATAAGAGCGATTCAAAGCCAAACCGCTGACCATGAACCTGCTACCGAGTTAGATTGAATTACTAATTTCAGTCCAGTGGTTACTCAGGTTCATTAGCTTCGACTTGAAAAAGTAGGCCTGGATTAATTGCTTCATCAGGGTTGTTAGCATCGTATAATTTAGACCATTCACGGTTATGATTGGACTTTATATTATTCTTTGAATATTGGCCTGATTGCGTATTTTGCATTTCTTCACAAGTTTCTATGGCCACACCTCTTGTTAGGATCATAACAAATACACGATCATCCTTGTCTCCCCAGACAAAGGCTATGTAGTCAAAATTCCCGCATTCCGCCAAGTTTTCCTCACTCCACCCCACAATAGAAGCATTTGGGTCAATGTTAGATGTACATGTCACATGCACAAGCCCAATGACTTCAGAGTCAACACCAAAAGTCATATTTACACCACAACCAGTGCCAACATTTTCAACAATTTCAGCACTACCGAATCGACCCAAACATTGCTTAACATACGCAGCCCCGAGGTGCTTATTATTACGTGTACCGTGCTCGAACACTGGCATATTCAACTCTCCCACAACTAACATTAATGGAACTTACAAAGCTATTTACTCTTAAGTGTTTATAGCATAAAACCGTGACGGGAATTCAATATATTGAAGTATTCAGGAGATGCTGTTTTGATGCATTACTAAAGTTGGATGGGTACCAGATAATTAATAGTTGCTCTAGACCAAGCAACCAAATGTTATTGGCACTGAATCGCCACCAGTCGCTTTTCTTAATCCTGTAAACGCCCCCCCCCCAACTTATGACGCGATAACAGTGTGCTGGCCCCCTTATATTTACCATCGGCCTTGGCTACCCCCTCTCTTTGACGTCAACATCAGGTTGCGCCAAACATGGACTTCCCAGTATTACACTAGATCAACTTGCAGCTACACACGAATGTGCTCTTACATAGCCTGATAGACTCCTACTTTCCTCGTACGGCGTACCTATATTGCTGTATTTGAGCCACACATCACGTAGCGTTAGATTAGTGGGTTGACGTATCACTACTAATACCTAAGGTTAATTGAGGCATAAAAATCCAATACAGTATGTCTTACGTAATCAATATTAGGTGGTTGATATGGTGAAAGCTCTGGTGATAACCTTTTTATTCATAACTGTTTCAGCTTGTATACCAACAGAGACGGAAGAAACCACAACTTCCATAGAAGACAACACCCTTAACAACTCAAGCCGAGTTACAACAATATTATTACCCGTGGGGAGCTTCGAATGTGAATTTGGCGGTGTTCAAATTAATTCTGGGTTCGACCAGAATGACAATAAAATACTAGACATAAGTGAAGTTACCACATCAAAAGTTGTATGTAATGGCAACAACGGCTTTAACAGTTTAATTAGAATTTTTGATGAACCAGAAGGTGGAAACTGCCCATATGGAGGTAAGCGAATCATATACGGCCTCGATACCAACAGTGATTCATCGCTGTCTTCAAATGAAATTGAAGACACGCAATACCTATGTAACTTAGACCAAATATTAACAGCACCACCATCATGCTCCGTAACTGATAATGAAAATGGCTCTATAGAACTAACTTGCCCAGATGGCACAACAGCAACAATTTTAAATGGTACTAACGGCACCAACGGAACTGATGGAGTAAGTTGCTCTGTCAGCACCAATGAAAATGGTAGTGCGACCATAACCTGTGAAGATGGCACAACTTCAACGGTTCAAGATGGGACTGATGGTGCTGATGGAACTGGGTCAGGCTTAGTCGCGGAGCTTTACTGCACTGGAGGGCTGGGTAGCTGGCCTCTTTCATCAATACAATGGCAATATCATTTATATCTTTTAGAGAATGGTGATGTTTATGTTACTGCTGGCGTCATATCAGGCGACATGGAAGATAGTAAAACTGCTATTTACTCACCAAATCACGCTGAATACACAACAGCTCCCATCTTATTGGAACACTACCCGTTTGCGGGCTCCCAATCCAATACGTATTGGGTATTGGCATACGACCGCCAAAGCAATCAAGCTATAGTTTCATTAGAAGGAACCGATACTCAATATGATTCAAGAGTAGAATATTGTTCACTTAACGATTTAAGCGATTAAACATGTGGCGCATTAATTAACCGCATTTTGCTTTCTTGATCCGGTAAACGCTTGCCACACCAATACCCAACTGTGACGCGATAGCAGGCGCCTTGTGCCCTGCTTCAAACAACTTCATCACATCATCCGACTTGTTCATAGCAGTGGGCTGACGCCCTTTGTATTTGCCCTCAGCCTTGGCCTTGGCTATCCCCTCACGTTGACGTTCAAGCATAAGTTCTCGTTCAAACTGGGCTATTGACCCAAGCATGTTAAACATCAACTTACCCGTCGGGGTTGATGTGTCGACATTAATGGCCAGTATTTTCACGGCAACGCCTTTTGCATCCAATTCGGCCACAATGTCATTAAGGTCTTTTACAGAACGTGCAAGACGGTCAAGCTTAGTCACAACCAATGTGTCGCCCTTACGAACGTATTTGATGGCTTCTTCCAACTTGGGCCGTTTAGCAACCGATGAAATTTGTTCACTGAAAATGTCTTCACAACCGGCGCCTTTCAAATCCCTTAACTGGGACTCAAAACCAGCTTCTTGATCAACAGTGGATGTTCTTGCGTAACCAACAATCATATTCACCAATCCTTGTATCAATAGCCTCTTAGATCCTATGATAACATACTATCAAAATTGATTCACAACGTATGTGATAGTGGTGTGAGCAGGATATGGGGTTATCGCACGGGCAGGGCCTTTTGGTAGTAAAGTGACCGCACTATCAACGAAAGTTTGGCTTCACATTTTCTTTAAGGCAGCGAGTGCCCCCTTATGATTTTGGGCAGCCGCCTTTTGATACCAGTAAGCAGCCATCTTGTGATTCTGCTGGACCTCCAAACCATTTTCGTACAATACCCCAAAAGTAAACTGGGCATTGGCCTCACCTTGGTCAACCGCTTTTTGCAACCAATAAACAGCCTGCTTGGGGTTTTGTTGGACCCCCTTACCTGCAAAGAGACTTAAGGCAAGATTGAGCTGGGCACCGGACTCACCTTGCTCAGCCGCCTTTTGATGCCAGTAGAAAGCCAGTCTGTCACTCTGTTGAACCCCTTTACCTTCAGTGTACTTATTACCAAGATTAAACTGGGCCGTAGCATCACCTTGATCAGCAGCTTCATGCAACCAATAAGCAGCCTCAATGTAGTTCCGTTGAACCCCCTCACCATTACTGTATTTGATAGAAAGGTTGTTCTGGGCATTTACATAACCTTGCTCAGCCGCCTTTTGATACCAATAAACAGCCTTCCCGTAGTTCTTTTGAACGCCATTACCAATGTCGTAAAACAAACCAGTCTTATGCTGAGCAACGGCATCACCTTGCTCAGCCGCCTTTTGATACCAGTAAGCAGCCTGCTTAGCGTTTTGCTGAACCCCCTCACCTTCACTGTAGCTAATGGCAAGGTTATACTGGGCTTTTGCATGGCCTTGCTCAGCCGCTTTTAAACCCCAATACACTGCTTTCTCATGGCTTTGTTGAACCCCCTCTCCCTTACTATACATAACGGCCAGGTTGTACTGGGCTTTTGCATGACCCTGTTCCGCAGCCTTACTTAACCAATAAGCTACCTGCTCGAAATTCTGTTGAACACCTTTGCCGGTGTCATACATAATGGCAAGGTTATACTGGGCTTTTGCATGGCCTTGCTCAGCCGCTTTTAAACCCCAATACACTGCTTTCTCATGACTTTGTTGAACCCCCTCTCCCTTACTATACATAACGGCCAGGTTGTACTGGGCATTTGCAAGACCTTGCTCAGCAGCTTTTAAACTCCAGTACACTGCTTTTGCGTCGCTCTGCTGAACACCCTGACCCATTGCGTACATTGCAGCTAGATTGTACTGGGCACTGAGGTGCCCCTGCTCACCCGCTTTTTGATACCATTTTCTAGCTTCATCATGGTTTATCTTTTTTCCCTTATACCCCCAGTGATAGTTCAATCCATTTTCAAACATTTCATTAACAGTTAACTCCTTTGACTTTTCCGAATATGCCAATGCCAGCCTCTGCTTATCTTGCCTTGAATCACTACCTTCTAACGCCTTTTTAAGCGCTAACATTTCCAATCTCAAATCCTCATATGCCTTTTCACTTCGATGTAACTCCTCTTTAAGCTTAACCTTCTCTTCGTCACGTGAGGCCAAGCCTTTAATGCGGTCCAGAATCTCATCAGGGTCGGCAGCCATCTTGGCCTTAATGTAAAATTTGTAACCGTCCCACTTCTCCTCCAAAACATCTACTTTCACAAACCCAGCTGTCATAGCCCGAATGTCTTGCTTGGCATCTGTTTTGCCCTTTGAATTTTCTGATATGTCTATTCTGGAATATATGTAAGTACCAATTTCATTAAGTAGTTCACGCTTTACTTCTTGCATAGCCATCTGCCTAGCAGAGATCTTACTGTCCGCTTCACCAGCGACATAGGTGTAGTTACGAACGAATTCTTTGGCGTCGGCCCAGGTATTGAGCGTTGTGAGGAGTAATATAGTCAATGGCAGCCAGCGCGTCATGATCAGATTCCATACTTGTATACATTGTTTAAATTAATGGAATTACAGCATAGAACGTACGTATGGCCAAGGGGAAAGCATCTCAGACACATCGGTGTTAGATTTAATAAATTCGGACTGCATCCGCCATTTTTATCAGTGACGCAGGCTTGTGATAGCTCATAATCAGGGTGCGAGCACTTCACCTGGCGCACACCTGTGCTGGCAGCCGTTCAAATAATCATGCAGAATCAATTATTAAAATAACAATGAACTGTCATAACAGGCCCACCTTGTTATTTAAGTGTGTAAGGTAGAAAACCTTGCAAGGGCAAAATATTAAGCTGTTATGCGCCATTGGAGTTACATGAAAATTAGTCGTACCAAGCATCAAATTCGTCAAGAAATAAAACAAATTTCAAGCGTTGATGTTGAATCAGTTCCAATAGGGTATCTAAAACATAAAATCGATGGCTTATTGAAAGGTATGTGGACGCCTTGGTTTGGAGGTCCATTCCATGAGGTGTGGAGAGCAAGAAAAGGCGAATTTAACCATGTTTCTGAATTATGGTATCCGCCCAAAGAATGTGTTTCAAAATTAGGCCGTATGAACGAAAAAAATGACTCTATGTTTTACTCATGCTTTGGACTGAATGCTCGCCCGGGTTCTCTGGAAGAAATTAGGGCTGATGTCGGAGATAGAATCACCCAACTTTCGTGCTCTTTAAATCCTAGTGATAAATTATTGAAAGTGCTGAGCCTCGGCCATGCAGATCAATGGATGAAAGAAAAAGCACCTAGTAACATGAAACATCGCTTTATTAATGCAGAAGCTGAATATAAGCGAGATTGTGGCAGTGAAGAGCAATATCAACGAAGTTTACTCCTGAAAGATTGGGTAAACGAAAAATTTATTGAAAATGTAGCTGACGGTGAAGAACACAATTATGCACACTCAGTTGCAATATCAAAAGGGTTCTTTGATGGCTTCAATTGTGATGCCATTTTGTACCCTAGTGTTGCGGCAAGCACTAAAGCAATTAATTTGGTCATGCGCCCTGAAGTTGCAGACGATTACTTTACCCCTATATATGCGCGCATTGTAGAGGTGCTATCTAAATCACCAACGGGAATTGAGTTGAAGCTAAAAAATGAAAGCAAATCAATTTCAACTGATGGCACGATTAACTGGAGTTGGTAAAGCGTATAATCGAGTACCCGACGGTTTCTAACCCTCGGCCATCCCAACACCCTACATACGGGTCCACATTGGACCCTGTGCAACCACCCCCTTCTAATCGCTTAGTCTTTTACATCCGCCACGGTAAAACAATCTTGCCCTAGACTCTGTGCACCCATGTTTTTCCATGTACGCTTCAATCAGTGGCCGATCAATCTCACGTCTTATACTTGATTCGATGTGACACAAATCCCAGAACGCGTCACCAACATCCTTTATATATTCATTCATTTCATCGAGTTTGATGCTGTCAGCGTATTCCATCAAGTCATAGACCAGATCTTTGGCCTTCATGATTTTGGGGAGTTCGGCTTTTAAAATTTCAATTTGTTCCATGTGTTATTCCTAACGTAAATGCCAATACGTTTTGTATTGGCTTCATACGTATTTAGTGTTCGTAGACTTCAGAACCACATGTTGTGATTTGACTGTCTAAATACTTGTACGACAACACAGAAATAATCACGGAGAACCTGACATCAAACACCACGAATGCAAAAGAAATTACCAAGATGGCCATATAGACTCAGCTGTCATCCAACCTGTCCCGAACCACACCAGAAACTATTATCAAATGTACTTTATGAGGAAAGATGGGATTGACTGGCTGATAACACAAAGAGGGGCACACCGCGTGTTTAGGTCCGTTAACGGGGCTATACGCTACGCTCAACAGATTGGTTTTAAGACATTAACGGTCAAGATTGAAACGACGGAACGGTAAGGCGGGAAACCGAACATGGCCAAAATAGCCCATTACAGATTTGAAAATAAAAACCTAATCGTCCAGTTTGATGCGATTTGTGAATACCTTGGTAGTACCAGGCACGAAGTAATTGAAGACATAATTGAACGTCTAGTGGATAAATTGGCGGATAAACTGACGGAACTTGATTACCACCCTTAAAAGAAAACCCGTGCGGATGAAATATACACGGGAGTGTGGGGGTAACCACACGGGCATAGACTGTGGCTGAAAACCAATCTATGTGATTGGAATTTTCTGCTGGTCTTGATCCATGACTCCCATCAGGGTATGCCGCTGTTGCTTTTGATTAATGTACGCCACCAATCTAAACGAAACTACACTGGCAACAATCACATCAGTAAAATGGCCAACCCCCTAGATACACTCGAGAAAAGATAAGCCATTTCCTTAACGCACGTAATGGTTGCTATTGATTACAAACACGGAATATAAGCCCTGGGTAACAACTCGGACTTAACTGGAATGGACAGACGTTAAATTTCTTTGACGAACAAATAGCCCTTGCTGCGCACGGCTTTAATGCACTCGGGCTGTAACGGGTCATTGCCTATCTTGGGGCGAATGCGGCTCACACGCACATCGATGGATTCTTCATTTAACCAGGCCTCACGCATGCTGTTGCCCACCACCAACTTGGCAAAGGTCTCACAGTTAAGTTCATCCGAATCTTTCACGTCATGGGGGGAGGGGCGCAGAGATATCTATTACCGGCGTAACAAGGCATGTATGCGCGCCAAGAATATTCGTGGCCGTACCTGCTTGGGCAGGTAATCATCCGCCCTCATTTCCTTCTACGACCACTTGTAAGCAATTAGAATGAAAATACCCACTAGTCAGGTCAGCTCATCACTCATCGTGTTCGACGATTAATATTTTCCAACTTTCGTCTGAGCGAGAAGCCTGTTCCATATGTATTCTAGAATTATTTAATGACCAAATATTGTTAATTTAGACCCATGTGGGCCAACTGCCCAGCCCATGCATTGTTTGGCCTGCCTGGCAACACCAATTTATTTTTTTGTGTTTCAACACGTCTAATCCTAGTGCACATTAATATGAGTTTCAGCGTCTTGTCGCTGCCGTTTACAGCGACAAGTTAGCCACCACTAACACAAACTCTTTACCCACTCTTTACGCACACTTTATCCACAAGGCTTTAGAACTAAAACACTACATATGGGGTTGATTACATCACCAAACCGCAGCAAACTATGGTCTGTGGAGTAAGTGCTCTATCCATTGGTTGATTTGTAGTCATGTTGAAAGGAAGTGATATGGCATCATTTGACGAAATGAATCGGGACTTATTTTTCACACATAAAAAAACCCGAAGATGAGATCTTGGTCGTGATCATCTTCAGGTTTTAGAAACTAACCAGAACCACAAAGGAAGTAGTTAGTCGATTCAGAGCAAATTATAATTATTGAGGTACGAAATGCAACCGCCAAGATGTAACAGAAATGTGACGTCCGTAACGGTGCGGCTTTACCCCCATAATTAGGTTTTGTCACAGTAGCTTCCGGCGTAGTTCTCCTAAGACTATATGGAGTACACATGGGTATGGGACGTAATGTTCTACTTATCGCACTACTAGCATTAACGGTAGGGCTAACGCTAAGTAATGGCTCATTTGAGTTAAGCGTGCAGGAATTGCACTTCTCTTCGGGTATACAAAAGGAATCGGCTTCTAACTCTTAGGAGTCATCACGGCGTGAACTGAAGGGCATGGCATTAGTAAACTGGCACTGGACCGCGGTCTAAGTGCTAGCTTACCGTTGTTATGGCTTGATGAGACTATCTAACTCATCCCACAACTCATCACACAGGCCCTGCCTGTAGACGGACCGCGTGAACACTTCATGCTCACCCCGATAGACACCCAACAACCGCACATTCTTATCAGCAACACAGGCACGTACATTAGCCAAACGGTCGGCAGCCTTCACTACCAGTGCCAAATCCAGTTCACCACTTACACCAGCCATTTTGGCATAGGTCCTGGACTTGCGTTCCTTGCGGTCGGCACCAACTTCATCAGTCAAAATACCAACACAACTAGCCACAAAACTTCCAAACTCAACTTCAACGGCAGCCATTGTAACGCCCGTGTCTTCCACTACGTCGTGAAGGTATGCAATGACTACAGCGGTATCACCATAAGCCTCCACAAGGGCCGCCACAGCGCCTAAGTGGACTATATATGGATGATCACCGTACTGTTGGTCACCATGATGTAGAAGGGCGAATTGTCGGGCTTTGTTAATCATAAAATAACGCAAACCTGATAGCCGTTTTTATTACAAGAACATGTATATTACACACCACTTATGGCTGGGGGTACAGAAGGGGGTACAACATCACATCAAAACCACAACATTCCTTATACTATGGGGCAATCAGCACGTATATTCGGCCTCTGGTGGGGAGACCACTCTTACGTTTATAGTCATTCTTGTTGTTCGTTAACCCATAGTTTGGCCACCTTGGCCACATATTGGTATAACCTTTACTTATCGTGGCCACATCAAAACATTCAACTCTGTTCGTGAAACTATCAGATGTCCGCTTAGGCCACTTTATGGTATCAATAATACTTATTGTGTCCTCAGCAATTAAGACTCACTTCGAATGCAGCTCCCCTAGTGTTACCCACTAAAACTAGACATAAAAGTTAGTCACAATCATTAATCATGTACCTTGCCTCTATACCCACATCTATTCCCATGTCACTTAACTGGCCTTTAGCGCTACAGCCGCCCTCACTTTAGTTGACCACTACAGTTTTCATAATCAATTCCTTTGGTTCAATTTACGAGAATTCTCTACTTTTGATTTCTACTAATTTTCGGGGGGATTACAAAGTGACTATTCAGCGCTACAGCTAGGATCATTAGCAAGTAGTAGTAATTACTAAACAAAGATAGTAATTAGTAGTAAACCCTACTTGAGGTGAGCCAATTTGCTGTTATAGTAATTACTAATTCAACTTAGTAATTGGTAGTAATTCA
>MAAB01007460.1_pt1 | contig 17556 bp, 12 predicted proteins | sample 1115991 | NCBI WGS metagenome assembly MAAB01 (sample SAMN04961124, study PRJNA320927) | seawater metagenome | isolation source: sample BD02T18 sea water enriched with oil for 18 days | place: USA:Gulf of Mexico | collected 2013-07-27
CTTACTTAATACTCATTTTATATTGAATAAAAGCATGGCTTGGATTAATTTTTATTAAGTGATAATGTCAGCTATAAGTTAATTTAAATAGTGTTAATAAATATGGATTGGTTGAGTGATTGTGTGGATGAGCCATTGAAGTCTTCACTGCCCTGTTGGAAGGTTGTCATAGTTGATGATGACGAAGAAATACATAAAGTTACCAAGTTATCATTAAATAGCTTTCAGTTTGAAGGCAGAGACCTTGAATTTGTTAGCCTGTACTCCGGCGAAGAGGCAAAGGCCTACTTCAAGGAAAGTAGCGACGTTGCCCTAATCTTGTTAGATGTAGTTATGGAATCTGACGATGCAGGTCTTCAAGTTGCCAACTATTTACGCAATGAGCTCAACAATTCCTACACTCGTATTGTATTAAGAACAGGTCAACCTGGAAAAGCACCGGAACATTCAATTTTTGAAAAATACGATATAGACGGTTACAAGGCGAAAACAGAGCTCAATTTAAATGCATTAAAGCAAGTTTTATACATAGCATTAAGAGCATATCGTGATTTGGTCAAGATCCAACATTACCAGAAGGGCTTAGAAACGATAATCTATTCCATCGCCGATATGAATCAAATGGAAAATGTTTTAGATTTGGCCAAAGGTATACTCACCCAGCTCAAAGGTATTTTTAATAGCGAGCATACTCAGTTTTTAGTTGTCAGTACACAAGGTCTTGCCGAAGATTCAGCAGAAATAAAATGGAATATTATTATAGATCGTAACGATGCTATTTTTATCGACAATACCTATTCAGTAGAACCTGACAGCAAACTTAATGAGTTTTCCAAAAAGATATTAGCAACAAAACAACATGTTTTTGAAAAAGAAATGTACGGTTATTATTATTGCTCTAGGCGAAACACGGAAAGTGTATTTGTCTTAGAAAGCGTCGAGAAATTATCAACTACAGACGAAAAACTATTAAAACTTTTTGTCAATAACCTAGTGATCACTATCGAAAATCTATCACGTTCTAAACAAGTTTAAGGGGTCAACAATGGCTGATTTTGAACGTATATTGCCGGAAATAATCACAAGTTTAAAGTCTACATACGGCCATGAGTTTTTCGACAACTTAAACCTGCAACTAAGCAAACACATCGGTGCTGATTACACTTTTATAGCTAGGTTAAATAAAGAAAAAAACACCTCCCGGACTATCAGTTTAGTGGCAAAGGGTGAACTGATTGAAAATTTTGAGTACTCGTTAAATAATACCCCTTGTGCTGATGTAAGCGATGAGTCTTTGTGTATTTACCCTGAAGGGATATGTGAGCTTTATCCCGATGATCAATTATTAGTAGACATGAATATTGAGGGCTATGTTGGCACTCCATTACGGGATTCCCAGGGAAGTATGATGGGGATAGTGGTGGCTCTACACGAGAAGAAAATTGAAAATCCAGATTTTGCCGTCACCCTGTTTGAGCTTTTCTCTGGTCGTATATCTGCTGAAATAGAAAGAACTGAGCGCGATCAGGAATTACAAAATCTAACCAAAACACTTGAAGTCAAAATAGAAGAACGCACGAAAGAGTTGTCTTTGGCCATTGAACAGTTGAAAAAAACACAAAAAGAAATGCTCGTTAAAGAAAAAATGGCATCACTTGGTGCGTTAGTTGCTGGTGTTGCCCATGAGATAAACTCTCCGCTTGGTGTCGCTATTCTTAGTGGTTCGATGATTGCAGAAACGTCAAAAGAGATCAATGATAAAATAAACGATCAAAGCTTGAATAAACAAGATTTACAAACAGGCCTTAGCAATATTGAACAGTCTATAGCGGCGTTAAATTTTAACCTGCAACGAGCTGCCGAATTGGTGAGCAACTTTAAACAAGTTGCAGTCGACAGAAGCACGGATGAAATAAGAGAGTTTGTATTTTCAAGCTGGCTCGACTCGCTGTTGAGCAGCCTAATCCCCATGCTGAAAAAAAACAATATATCGCTAGAGCTGTGCTTGCCTGAGCAGCCAACAATAATAACCACTTGTAGCAGCAAATTAGCTCAAGTAATAACAAACTTAGTAACCAATGCTGTTATTCACGGTTTTCCTGAAAGTGCCAATTTAACTGACAAAACACTTACCTTCACCCTGAAAGATAAAAAACAACGTATCGAATTGACTATAGCTGACAATGGGGTAGGCATTGAAGAGGAGTTTTTAGAAAAATTATTTGAACCTTTTTATACCACAAACCGAGGTCAAGGCAGTACGGGCTTAGGCTTGAGCATATCACAAAACATACTCACCGGCGCTCTGTGCGGCAATATCGATGTATCAAGCCAAGTTGATAAAGGAACAGAGTTCACCATCAGTTTACCTAAATACCTTGAGGGAGGATCAACTAGTCCGGTTACCAATTAAATTTTTATTCAGCTTATTCAATAACTCTATTTAAAATATTTTGAAGTAAAGCTAAGTATTTTACAGATAATTATCGTTTATAATAAATTAACATGTTTTTACGTTAGAGTAATCGTGGCTCAGAGTAATGAATGCTCATTGATTATTTCAAATAAAATATTAATGTTAATATTTTCAAGTTATAGGTCAACGTTGCGAATAAGTTCTGCATAGAATCTCAAATATTAATTTCTGCTTACGTATCAATAGAGCATCTAACTTTAAATAATCTCAGCTATACCAATGATGATTCAGTTTCCGGTCGCCCTGGCTTCTTCTTTGTGCACAATATGATCAAAAATCGATTATCACAAAAGAGTACTTGTAGCATAAAGTTCTATTTTTTGTGTATTCAATGTTTATATATAAATTCCCCACACCTTCTCTTATTTACGGGCCTAGGGGGCTGTTAAAGTATTTTCCTTCTTCGCGGATAGCACTACCCAACAATAGAAAATCACCGCTTAAACAGCCGTACAGTTTGTATTTAGGCGATTATTATCTAGACTTCTATTATCAATTAAATCAAGGATGAAAAAATGACAAATAATGATTTTGAACGTTTAAATGATCTGGCCGATAAAGCGCTTAATGAAGTGGTGACCGAAAATGAACTTAAAGAATTTAGCCAACTGCTGAACGTATGGAATGAGTCAAAAGAGCTTAACTTGTATAGTCCCCGGAACACATTCGGCTAATGCTTAAATTTCAGTAATACAAAGGCACCTGTCGGGGTGCTTAAAGTCATGTGCGCAATGATTGATGTTACAACTTTTATCTTGCCCTAAAAATAATCACCGTTTTAGAGTAAATAGTGATCATTCGCAAGTAGCTCTTGTATTGCAAAAACTTAAAATATGTCAGTTAATTTTACATTTATCTCAACATTAAAAGTAATGTTTACATTTTAGTATTGATAAACAATAATTTAAAAATGCGGTATGGTTCATGCAAATTGATATTTGAAATGACATTTACTTACATTGAGGATTATTATGAAAAATAAGATATTATTAGCGATAGCACTTCTCAGTAGTTCTTCTATGGTAATGGCGGGTGATATTGTTGAAGTACCAGAACCTAGCATGTTACCTTTACTCGCTGTTGGTGTAGTTGCTTTCGTTATCAACAAATTACGTAAAAAATAACAACATTGGCTATTAGTCAATTTGAAGTATTTGCACTATGCATTATTGTTTTTTTATTATTAGAGTTTTTTTTCCCTAGAAAAAACACATACAATAAAAATTCAAATAATTCGTTAGTAAATTTTGGCCTATATATGATTATTCTTATATTTAGGCCACTAGCCGCTCCCCTTGTAATTATATTAAGCGATATAATTTATTATCAACCCTCTGATTTATGGTATTCATTACCAGCTCCTATTATTCTTATTTTGTCTACATTAATCATCGACACTTTCATCTATTGGCGACATAGAGCTTTTCACTTATTCACTATTCTCTGGCGTTGCCACCTAGTCCATCATTCAGATACGGAAATGAATGTATCAACAAATTTTAGACATCATCCCCTTGAGTTTATTGTCAGCAATACGTTGATGATTTTGTTTTTATACGCAATAAAACTTCCTGAATTTACAATAATTACTTATTTTTTCCTTTCTACAGTTATTTCGCTATGGCATCACAGCGATATAAAATATGCGGCATTTTTAGAAAAGCTTTTACAGCCAATTTTTATAACACCTGAAATTCACAGACTCCACCACTCTTCTAACACGAAAGAGCGTAACAGTAACTATGGAATGATTTTTTCATTTTGGGACAAATTATTTTCAAGTTATACCGCCCCGAAGAACACTGAAAATGATATTGAGTTTGGACTTGAGTATTTTCGTACAAATACAGAGAAAACGTTTATAAATGTATTATTGCAGCCCAAGCGTTACAAAAAAAAATAGCGCTATTCTTATAGTGAATCAAATATTAATGTCTCCTATGGCACATAAATGCTCAGTATACCGGAACAAATAAATATCAATTAAATCATTGATGTTAAATTACACGAATACTTGTGCCACCCTTTTCTTGAATAAATGATCCCGTAGTTGCTCTATTCAATGGCTAGTTTAAGGAACTGAAGATTATATTAACGAATGAATTCATTATGTAAATATAGTCTTTAATAGGATCAATTAAGATTCAAATCAATGAGCGTACACATATCGCTCTATGGCGAGGAAAATAATAAAAAGTAACTCTAATACAAAACAGAATAATCATCCATTTGGTAAATATACAATAATTTAAAATTAACCTGATCACCTAATTTGTACCATACTAAAATTAACTGAATAATAAAAATGGCACTGCGATGTCTTTCAATATTAATAAATTATATGAACAACAAATTCTCTTACGCCCAAAATTAGTGTGTTTTGTTATTTTGATCGTCAGTATGTTGTTTATCTCGCAAATAAAAAATTTCAGGTTAGATGCCTCGAGCGATACCTTGGTGTTGCAAAATGATACCGCCTTACAATTTTATCAGGAAATTAAAAAAAAATACGGCTCTGATGACTTTCTGATTATGACTTTTAGCCCTAAAAATAACTTATTCACCAGCGATAGTCTGCATCAGCTGAAATTAATATCACAAGAGCTTAATCAGATATCTGAAATTGAATCAATCACCAGTATATTAACGGTTCCCTTAATTAATAGCCCGGTAATATCAGTTGAAGATCTAAAACAAGAAACACCTACTCTACTTAGTACTAGAACCGAAATAACACTTGCTCAGCAAGAATTATTATCTAGCCCAATTTATCGTAATTTATTAATAAGCTCTGATAGTAAAACCACAGCATTTTTACTCTATTTACAAGAAGATGAAAAATATCAGACACTCAAGCTTTCAAGAGATGAAGCTAAATTATTAGTAGAAAAAGAACCGAGTTCTTTTAAATTACGCAAAGAATTAGCAAGTAAAAATAGAAAATTCGCCCGTTATATAAAAAAAAGCCAACACCGACAAGAAGATATTATTGAAAGTGTTCGTCAGGTCATGGCTAAGTTTAGTACATACGGTCAATTGCATTTAGGCGGTGTTCCCATGATCACTGCTGACTCTATCGCTTTTATTCGTCACGATTTAATCAATTTTGGCTTTGTAGTTTTATTGTTTATTATCATTACCTTAATCGTTGCGTTTTCACGAATTCAATGGATGTTGTTACCGTTAATCACTTGCGTAATTACGGGTGCAATGATGATAGGGTTATTAGGTTTGCTTAATTGGCCTGTTACGGTTGTCTCTTCTAACTTTATTTCCTTAATGCTGATTTTAACGTTATCTCTTACTATTCATTTGATTGTGCGATATCAAGAATTACACTGGCAAAACCCCAAAGCAACACAGTTCACGCTTGTTAGTACTACGTTAAAGAAAAAATTTATTCCCTGTTTATTTACTTCAATAACGACCATTGTTGCTTTTGTTTCGCTACTCGTGAGTGGGATCCGTCCGGTAATTGACTTTGGCTGGATGATGACAATTGGCGTTTCCCTATCCTTTCTTATGGTATTTACCTTATTTCCAGCAATGTTAATGTTATTACCTGTAGGAAAACCCGTTAACCAACAAAATTTAACAAAACGGTTAGCCTTATTTTTGGCTGGTCGTTTACTTCCTGATAAAAATAACATTCTCATTACGTACACACTTATTATTCTGTTAAGTTTAATCGGTGCTTCTTTATTAACGGTTGAGAATCGTTTCATTGATTATTTCAAGAAAAATACTGAGATTTACCAAGGTATGTCTCTAATAGATAAAAAGCTAGGAGGCACAACTCCTTTAGATGTCATTATAGACGCACCTAGAGATGAATATAGTGAGCCTGATGAAAGTGAAGTATTAGATGCTGGCAGTTTGGCTGAGCTTGATTCGAATGAAGATGAAATATTGGACGCGGACTTTTTGGCTGAACTTGATTCAGATGAAGCAGAGTTTTTGGCTGAGTTTGATTCCGATGAAACTGAAACTATAGGCGAATATAATAATAAACCGCTTCAACTAACTACGGGTTATTGGTTTAACACCATAATGTTAGAAAAAGTAGCTGATTATCATCGGTTTTTAGAAAACATACCACAAACAGGGAAAGTACTTTCAATTGCTTCATCCATGGCATTAATCAACCAAATAGAGCCAGCAACTAAAACTGATAATTTTGTTTTGTCAATCCTGTATAGCAAATTGCCAGATTCAATAAAGTCGATAATTATAAATCCATATATTTCAACAGACGGTAATCAAATTCGTTTTAGTATCCGAGTTTTTGAGAGTGATAAATCACTAAAACGTACCGAGTTATTAAATAAGATCAAGCAGGGGTTGGTGAGCGAATTTGATTTAGCTCCTGAGCAAATTAGATTTTCAGGCATGTTAGTCCTATATAACAATATGTTACAAAGCTTATTTCAATCACAAATTTATACCTTAGGAACCGTGTTCTTTTGCATTTTGTTAATGTTCATTTTGTTATATCGAAATATTAAATTATCAATAATTACCCTAATTCCTAACTTAGTCGCAGCAAGCATGGTACTTGGTCTGATGGGCTGGTTAAAAGTTCCATTAGACATAATGACGATAACTATCGCTGCGATATGTATTGGCATTGCCGTCGATAATTCAATTCATTATGTACATAGGTTTAAATTAGAATTTAAACAATGCCAAAACTATAAAACGGCGATGTTAAACTCTCATGCCAGCATTGGCAGAGCTATGTATTACACATCTATAACTATCACCTTAGGTTTTTCAATTCTTGTTTTGTCAAACTTTATGCCTTCGATGTATTTTGGTTTATTAACGGGGTTTTCTATGCTGGTTGCTCTGGCGGCAAATTTAACATTATTGCCATTACTCTTAGTAAAATTTAAGCCGTTGACGACAAAAAAATAATCAAATAGATAAAAATAAACTTTACTCTTTAAAGAAGGTATATCGCGTTAGTGTAAATATTATTAGAAGTTTAGGAGGAGAATAAGCAATTTTGACTCTATCGAACAACTTGGGAAATGTTAACTAATAGAGTATGAAAAAGAGAAAAATATTCAGATTATCATTAATCAGTTCCGTGAGTTAGCCATACGGTGGCTTTTAACATAGATACCCTAAGTTTACGTGATGTTGAAAAATTTGTCGGCCTGAAGCCATTGTTTATGATCAAATTAGAGGCGGTAATAGATTCTGTGTAACGGCCAGTTTGAAATAAAGTCCCTTAAGCGGCCTTCGAATTCAATCATCAATAGATTCAATGTATTTGATATAATTTAGCTTTGCCAAATATCTATTTTCTGTCGCTGGAGTTTTATTAAGTTCAATTGCTTTTTTTATCGTTTTTCGGGCTAATGTCAGTTGCTCTGATTGAAAATAGACTTTTGCCAGTTGAAAATAAAACTCATGAACATCTTTGTTTAACTTTATCGCTTTTTTATAATTCTTTATCGCCAACTCAATATCGTGATTATAAAATGCCTCATCAGCGAGTAAAGCATAATAATAAGGATTATTCATGCGCTGGGATAACAATAGCTTTTCAATTCTATCTGCTTTATTTAGCTTACCTTCCATTCTGTATATAATTGACAAGTTTGTCTTAGCTGTAAAATTACTTTTATCAAGTTTAACTGCATGTTGGTAAGCTAATTTTGCATGATTGACTTTACCCGAAAGACGATAAAGCACCCCTAGGTTACCCCAAGTATTGCTATGTGAAGGATCGACCTTCGCAGCAGCTTTAAAATAGGCATAAGCTTTATTATAGTCAATATCAACTAATGCTTGTGCGCCTTTATTATTATAAAACAGTGCTAAAACTCTTCGTTTATCAATCACTTTTTTGGGTAAATGTTTCTTTGAAATATTCGGATCAAAATCAATTTGCAAAGTTCCTTTTGAAAAAAGTAACTTTCTATCTCGATTATTCTTTTGTGAAACTAATAGGTTTACATGTCCAGTAAGCATGTTGTAATTTTTATTCCTGACCCAATACTCTGGTATTTTTATATTTTGAAACTTTACATCCATATTTGCTTCAGTAGCTAATGCATACGCCAGAATAGTTAACGACAAACAGTTAGCAGTGCCAGAATGATAAGTTTGTTTAGCCGTTAAATTTGCTCCATAAACATAGTCTAAGCTTATATTCTCATTCGAAAATATTTCATCAACTAACCTGGCAACCTGATCTTTAAGAGCAATGTTTTTTCCGGCTTTGAGCTTATTCTTTACTAATAATCTCATTTCGACATCTAGGGAAAAAATATCACTTTCAGATTCAATTAAAGTTTCTTTATAAGACGGATATAAATTGTCTAAATACAAAAGACTTACTTCGTCGGTCAAGTCGGTAGACATTGATTTCGTACTCTTGCAAGAAAGTAATTGAGACGTTAAAAGTACTACGCTCAAAATATAAAATTTTATCAACTGTAATTCTCTATTTTAATCAATTAACTTAATCATATACTTAAAGCTACCTGATATGTTTAATAAATATGAATTAAACTTGGTGTTGAGAATGTGGTCACGACATAGAGGAACAACCTACTAGGACAACAGAGATATAATATCCCGACACTTATAACTTGGTTTGCTCTACTTCGCTCGCTTTTTAGGAGCATTACTTAGCTGCTTAATATGGTATATCGAGAATAAAAGGCTATATTTTCGGGTTCTACAATAAGTGATGAACAGATAAGTTAGTGGGTTCTTTAATCGTGACGAAGCCGCATTAGTAAGTTTTCGTATTTACAAACTTCGTGACCTCGCTGAACGTTATCCTCATACAGATGCAAAAATTTAATTACTGCGGCTCAAGTACCAACTTTAAAAGTAGAAAAAACATTGAAAAATCTAACTCGACTAAACTCTTTGGGTACCTAGGTTCTTTACACCAAGCCTAATTAAGGATTTTATGATTGATAACTTTGTTTAGATCAAAAGCAAATATGTATCACATCAGACATTTCTTTTGGCGAAGTTAATAATCCAACGTGCAAATTGCTGATTATTTATGTTTTTTGCTAGTGACGTTAAGCCCTGTTCAATACGTTTTTCCCCAATGATACTGCGGCGATCATTCATAAGCGTTTTGGCATATAATTGATTCCATTCAGGATGACCTTGAACACTTAAAAAATGATCATCCCACTGCACCATGAAATAAGGACAAAAATCACTTTGTGCAATAACCATTGCGCCTTGCGGTAGTCGATTTATCTGTTCTTTGTGACTCACGATGAGGTTCAGTTCATGCTGCTCATCATCCATCCAATCTGTTTGAATGAGGATGTTATTTGACGCAATACCTATGCCCCAACCTTTGTCAGATTCAGCCACAGAGCCACCTCTAGCTAAAGCGATAATTTGATGACCAAAGCAGATCCCCATTAGTTTTTTTTTAGTTACTCCAAGCAGTTTAGTAAACTCAATAAGGTTGGTAATCCAGTCTTCATTGTCATTTACACTGGCTTTACTACCTGTGGTAATGAAAAGTTCCCAATCGTTGATGTTCTGGGGATATTCCCCCTTTTGAACATCAAAGATACCGATCTCGAGATTATTTTCAACGCTGGTGAGTAAATCAGTGATCATCTGTGGATAATTGCCAAAATCCTTTTGGAATTTTTCCACTACATTGTCACACTGTAAAATTGCTATTTTCATGTTATACCACGTTGTTATTTACTATCGCTGAGAGTAAAGCTGACAGGTGAATGTTAAAAGGAGATTCAATTCAATTGCCCGTTAACTGCAGCAATAAAAATTTTCGAGTATTGAGCTTGTGAAAATTCAATCGGATTGCCTCCCGCTGATGGGTCTATTGCTGACATTTCCCCTATTAAAATGGCTTCTTTTTCGTCAATATTAATCAACGATAATGAATGCGGGATCTCCAATTTTTTTCGCATATCCAACACCCAATTCATAAAACCATCAAAGCTACTATCAGCTAAATTTAAATAGCGACTAAGGCGCTCAATACGTTCCTCAATTTCTACTCTATTAGCCTTAAGCACATATGGCATCAATATAGCGTTCAGCAAACCATGATGTGCACCATAAATAGCTCCTAAAGAATGGGCAATCGCATGCATTGCACCTAAACCTTTTTGAAACGCCGTTGCGCCCATACTTGAAGCGACTAACATTTGGGTACGCGCTTCTATATCTTGTCCGTTGGCAACAGCACGAGGTAGGTATTCTTTCACCAATCGAATCCCTTCAATAGCGATGCCTTCAGCCATCGGGTGGTAGAATGGAGAGCACAGTGCCTCAAGATTATGTGACAAGGCATCCATTCCTGTGGCGGCAGTAATATGAGCAGGCAGACCTAGCGTTAGTTTTGGGTCAAGGATAACCACAGATGGCAACATTAAAGGATGAAATATAATGCGTTTTACCTGATTGTCAACATCGGTAATCACTGATGCTCGGCCAACTTCAGACCCCGTACCAGCGGTAGTTGGAACAGCAACGATTGGTGCAACACCCGCTTCATTCACTCGTGTCCAGTTGTCCCCTACATCTTCAAAATCCCATAGTGGGGCATTTTGACCAACCATAAGTGCTACCGCTTTAGCTGCATCAAGTGCAGAACCGCCGCCAAATGCGATAACACCATCATGTTCACCCTTTTTATATGCTGCAACACCATCTTCAACATTCTGGCCTGTTGGGTTACCTTGAATCTTGCTAAAAAGACCACAGCGTAGTCCTGACTTATTACAATGAGCAACTGCTTCATCGATCATCGGCAATACCACTAGCCCAGGATCGGTAATTAACAAAGGAGCCCTTATCTTCAAATTTTTACATGCTTCAGCTAGCTCATTTATACGTCCAAAGCCTGCAAGGATACTATTAGGATAATTCCAATTAGCACTTAAATTATTCATTATATGCCTCTTAAATACTCTTTTTAATATGGAAAGATTTTGAACGGATAAAATTACCAAAACCTAATTTTGATAATGTATAACCACGGCCAGTGTTTTTAACCCCTGTCCATACTAATTCAGGGTCAAGATAGTCACAGCGATTAACAAAGAATGTACCTACTTCCAATTCATTTCCGAGTACTACAGACCCTTCTATATCAGCGCTGAAGATTGATGCACTAAGACCAAACTCACTATCATTCATCAATCTAATTGCTTCTTCATCTGATGAGACTTTCATAATGCCTACAACAGGGCCGAAACTCTCTTCTGTCATTACTCGCATCGTATGATCAACATCAGTGAGTACCTGAGGTGCCATATAGGCTGTACTCGCTTCATCTAAATCAAATTCAGCTGGGTTAATATGAGCTTTTGCCCCCTGTTTTACTGCCTCAATAATTTGGTTACGGACAAACTCAGCAGCAGAAGCGCGAACTAATGGGCCAAGTGTTGTTTCAGGGGCATCTGAACGACCTAACTTATATTCTTTTACCAAAGCAATAAATGCCGATAAAAATTCATCATAAATTGATTCGTTTACATAGATACGTTCTATGCCACAACAAGATTGACCAGAGTTAAAGAAAGCACCATCGACTGTACTTTCAACAGCGTGTTTTAGTTCGGCATCTTTACGAATATAAGTAGCATCCTTACCGCCAAGCTCCAAACCTAGATTAATGAAACGACCAGCTGCAGCATTCTCAACGATCACTCCACCCGGAACAGAGCCCGTAAAAGATACCGCGCCAATGTCAACCGATTTAATTGCCATTTCCGTATTTTCATGGCTCATATGCAGAAACTGGAGTACCCCATCGGGTAAACCAGCTTTGGTGAAAGCTTCAACAATACGCTCAGCGCATAGCGGGGTTTGCGCCGAATGCTTAAGAATAACACTATTACCTGCAAGTAAAGCCGGCATAACAGCATTAATCGGTGTGTGTAGCGGGTAGTTCCACGGAGCGATGACTAAAACCACACCGACAGGCTCGCTTGTTATATAACGCTCAAAACCTATTTTTTCACTCGTTTGTATTGGCGCGAGTACTTCATCTGCAATAGAAATTAAATAACGTGCTCGTTCGGCGAAACTTGCAACTTCTCCTGCGGCATAGCGGATTGGTCGTCCCATTTGCCAGCAAAGCTCTTGTGCTATTTTGTCTTTATTGGCCTCAAATACCTCTACTGCCCGACTACAAATCGCCTTTCTTTCGGCTAAACTAACTTTACTCCAAGCTTTTTGGACTTTCTGAGCTTGCGAAATAACACTTTTGACTTGCTCTACATCAGCTAAAGGACGCTCTACATAGATAGAACCATCTATTGGCGATAGCGTTTTTTGAGTTTGGCTCATCATTCACCTTCTAATTTCAGTTAATAAGGAGGCCCTAGGCCACATATTGTCCCTAAAATGAATCTAGATAATTTCAAAATATCGATTCATTTCAAAATCAGAAACATGTTTACGATACTCAAGTTCTTCCCACTCTCTTGAGGTGGCAAAATGCTCAACAAATGTATCACCAAACATTTCTCTAGCGGCATCAGATGCTTTTAAACGTTGGGTTGCATCCCATAGCGTGGTAGGCAACTTTAAATGCTCGGGGTGCTGCTGAGCATATGCATTGCCTTTTACTTGCTGATCTGGCTCCCATTCATTCATAATGCCATAAAGGCCTGACGCCAAAGCGGCAGACAAGGTTAAGTAAGGGTTACCATCAGCGGAGCCTAGACGGTATTCAACTCGTTGAGACTTTGCACTACCTGGGATAACTCGTAATGCTGTTGTACGGTTTTCGACCCCCCAAGTGGCATCCGTTGGCGCCCAAAATCCAGGGATCAATCGCGTATAGCTATTAATGGTAGGCGCAATAAGGCTCAAAAACTCAGGCATTAGACGCTGTTGACCGGCTAAGAAATGTCGCTGAGTTTTACTCATGTTGTATTTCTGATCTGGATCATGAAAAGCGGATCCAGAGCCATCACGATGATTAAGGGAAACATGAATATGACCACTTTGTCCTGGATAATCCGTCGACCACTTAGCCATAAATGTCGCCATTAAGCCATTACGCTGAGCCAGCACTTTCATGAATGTTTTGAACAATGCCCCCTTATCAGCTGCATTGGCAGCACTGTCTACAGCAATAGCCGCTTCAAGTACACCAGGTCCAGTTTCCGTGTGAATACCCTCAATCGGAAAGTCCATTTTTTCAGACAGGTCTAAAATTTGTTCATACAGATCAGCATGTACTGAACTACGTAAAACTGAATAACCACACATATCAGGTGACAGAGTTTCTAGGTTTTTATAACCCTTTTCTCGAGCACTTTCTGGCGTTTCCTTAAACATAAAAAACTCATATTCAAGGGCAGCAAACGCATCAAAACCCATGTTTTGTGATTTTTTGATCACTCTATGAAGTAAGTTACGTGGACAAACAGCGGCGGCTTGCTGTTCAAATTCACCTATAAAAAGCAACATGCCCTTTTCAAATGGGATCTCGCGACAGCTTTCAGGCACAACGCGAACAGGAGCATCAGGGTATCCCGTATGCCAGCCAGTAAAAGACTCTTTAGCTGCGTTACCATAAAGCTGATCATTAACGTCCCATCCTAAAACCACATCACAGAAAGCAAAACCATTATCTAATGAGGAAATAAACTTTTCTACACTCATGTATTTTCCACGCATGATACCGTCAATATCAAAAATCCCCACTTTGACATGACTCAAGCCGCGTTCCTTGACAATTTTTTTGGCATCTTCGATGGTTTTAACGTCTCTTGGATTTATCATTTATTTACCATTTATATTTTTTATTCTTGAGTAATTTAATATTAGTACAATAAAAATTAATTACTTAGATGACGTCGATGATCATATTCACCAGTACTTTCCAAAGAGACATTTAACTAGAAGGGCCTTAAAGCTGACATTTCCAACTGAGTGAAATTGGTAATTCGGATCAGATCTTTATATAGGTAACGCTTTGCTCACCATAAATAATGCGCAAAGCGAGTAATTTAACGGATTGTAGTAACTTGATAATTGCTTACTTTATTAAAGTCTCTAACAAGGACTCATAAACATTAGTATCATCAGTACCTTCAGCCAACTTAACTGCTTTTTCTGCGGATTTTACCGCCAACTTATCATTTCCTGCACGAACATATGCTTTTGATAACTGACTGTATATCGCAGGTGAGTTAGGATAATATTCAGTACCAAGTATTAACCAAGGTATTAAATCTTTTGTATTTTTTTGTCGGTATAAGATCTCTGCCGTTTTCATAATATTATGAATAAAGTGATAAGACTTTTCTATCGGTATAATTTTGAATCCATAGTGTTCGGATAATTCTTTATACTTATCCATAAGTGCTTGTGCTGGATCATCACTTTTCCAAAATTCTCGATAATTAATATCCCAAATTTCTCTAGCATAAATTGTTTCTAGGCCATGTTGTATGCCAGGGATTGACATGCCGTAATGGTCTTCATCATGAACTATTTCAAATTTATATCTAATATTTTTATTGGTTATATTTTTTAATTTGGTCGGAATATCTACATAGAGTGCCGCTTCTTTTGCTCCTCTTTTTATAATATCACGACTACCAGTACCAATATAAATACTAGCATTCGCTCTGCTTTTGTCTGATATCGCTTTAATAAGCTTTTCACCAATGGTTTCACCTGATTTTAATTTTTTACCTATTTCAGCAGCCAATACTATATAGCCACTAAATAAGTCAGGCTCAGACCAGAATGCTTGTAACACAGGACCAAATGTAGGCGACATCCCTATAATGGTTCTATGGGAGTTAACCCTAAATTGTTTTTCGATATTGGGTATCAGTTCATTTCTAAAGAATTTAAGGTATCGATCAGTTTGTCCCAAGCCGTCACCATAAAAAAATGACTCACCATTATCGTCATACAGCTCTAACGCCATGTGCATACGCTTATCGGTATTATTGGATATCCCAACTATGATGCTTTCCGGCATATAATTTCTGGCAGCTCGGATCACAACCATTGAACGAGTTAAGTCAAATAGAAATTCAGCATCCATCACATAAATGACAGGATAATGATGAGCCGAGTGGTTATAATTTTCGGGTAATGATATAAATATTTCACGTTCTTCATCCAGCACTGAAGATTTAAAACTATATTTATCACCCGAAATAATATTTTCTTGTTTTTGTAAGTTAATTTCTAACGCATGTGCATTAAAAATAATAAACGAAATTGCAAGTGTGATATATCTGATATAACAACGCATTTGTATTCCTTAGATAACTCTTGGTGACCATTTAGCCCTATTAACGGACAATATTTAGTTGGATATAAAGTAATAGACAAAACAACAGTCAACTGGGTTTTGTCTCTAATTTAATGATGTTCATTGGTATTCAATAAGCTTAACTCCCCATCCTTCTTTTTAGATCTTGTAATGCAAATTCAAAAATGGCTAACCGAGCGTCCTTATTACGTTTAGCTATTTGTACCGCTTTTATTCTTGATTTCAACGCCATCTCAAGCTGATTGTTTGCTTCATAAGCATCGGCGAGGCTGTCATGCGAATTGGCCGCATAAGGATAGAATTCCTGCCAATATGTAAACATAGCTATTGCTTCTGCGCTCCGTCCATCCTCTAAAAGCTGATACCCAAGCCGCTTTAAACGAGTGCGATTATAAAAACGTTCACCTTTTGGTAAAACGGTAAATCCATACTCTTTACTTAGGGCATCAAAATGTAATTTAACCGATTTTAACGTCTGAGCTGGCTGTTCACTGAAAAATTTTCGATAAGACACATCCCATTTTTCAGCCGGAAAGATCATTTCCAGTGCTGAGATAATTGACGGTAAAGCCGTCGCGTAACCAGATTTATCAATTATTTCAGTTTTAAAATTCATTCTACTGCTAGGAAATGAAAAAAACTTTTTCTGTAAACGTTCTTGCTCTTTAAGCTTTGCCGCTAAATTATAGGGGCCCATGGATAAATAAAGTTTCCCTTTAAATTCAGGTGATTTCGCTACTAGCTGTTCAATTTTGTCAAAAACACTTTCCTCTTGATAGCCCTGTGCTTTAAAATCGCCAGTGTTAATAGCAACATGGGCATCAAATAACTCGGGCGCTTGCCAAAAGGTGTGTAAGGTTAATTTTGCTGATGGTGATAAACCAATCATGGTTCTGAAACTTGCTGCCCGATAAGTTTTATCAATCATTGGCAGCACCTCATCTTTGATAAAAGCCAAATACTCTTTTTCTTTACCACCATATCGGTGAAGTTGCCCCTCTTCATTTAGGGTTCTTGGCATCATGTTTCTTCGGTCGCCCGGAGTGTTATTTATCCCAATAACAATCGCTTCAGGCATCTGGCTAGTCATTGACATGATTTCGACTAAACCAGAAACGGAGTAAAATAATAATTCACCATCCATAACGAGAATAACCGGATAGTTAATATCATCTGCTGTTTCGACATAATTGACAGGTAAAGATACATCTATGACTCTATTCTCCTGTAAACTTTTTGAGTAAAAACTATGCCTGATTACCTGCGGAAATGCAGAGGGTGAGATCGGTGTAAATACGTCGTGTAATTGATTTGCCACTGTTAGTGGGGCCCACATAGAAATAAGAGTTAAAACAATCCATATTCTTAGCATCATACTTTTCCTGATTTAATTTTTTATTGTAAATAACACCTTTAATACGAATAAAGTGCTCAAATTGGCTATGGTAGAAACTAGTTATTTATAAAAGTCTTGCTCTTGAGCTAATTTATAACTAACAAGTTTTTCAATTTGTGACATGATTTAAAACATGTTGTGTAAATAACAATATTAGAGATAGCCACAAAATAAGTTTATTTATAATGCTGAATAAATGAGTAACAAGTTAAACAAATACACTAGTATTTTACTCTTTAACTTTAATTCCCATCCCCTCTTCAAGCCAATAATTCATAACAAATTTTTCGGGTATTTTGATAGTCAATGCTAGGGGGATATCAATACTATTATCAGTAAACTCAATATACTCACCTTGGGTATAAGGAAAGCCAACAAGATCAAAACGAGTCGTCGACATTGCTT
>MAAB01007492.1_pt1 | contig 17556 bp, 10 predicted proteins | sample 1115991 | NCBI WGS metagenome assembly MAAB01 (sample SAMN04961124, study PRJNA320927) | seawater metagenome | isolation source: sample BD02T18 sea water enriched with oil for 18 days | place: USA:Gulf of Mexico | collected 2013-07-27
AATAAAATCTTGAAAATAGACATAGATAATTTTGATGATGTTATGACCAAGTTATCACCGTCGGTGAGTTTGCCATCAGGACATCAAGTCACTTTTAATGAGCTTGAAGACTTTCATCCAGACTCTTTATTTGAAAATGATATTTTTAAAAATATCCGCCGGTTAAAGCGTGAATTAAGTAATTCAGCAACCGCAGAGCGTGCTGCCGATGAAATCATGTTGACCTATCAATTGGGCTCTAAAACTATGCCTCAAACAATGGCTGAGGATATAACTGCCGTTGCTCATGGTAATAATCACGGTGAAAAAGCGGAAGACGAGAGCATTGAAGGTAGTGACGATATGTTTGAGCGCCTTTTAGGCCAAAAACAGTCAACAACTGCAACTCTACCAATTACGTCGAATGCTCAAAGTTCAGGCAATTTAGATCGCTTCTTAGGTGACTTGCTGAGCCCTCATATAATTAAAGATACCAAGCCTGAACATAAAAATTTGATGATGTTCATTGATACTGCGATAGAGGAATTGATGAGATCACTATTACATTCAAAAGAATTCCAAGCGTTAGAGTCAGCTTGGCGCTCGATCAGAGATGTAATATTTAATGAGGAATATGATGAAGCTAACCAATTTTTCTATCTTGTTAATACGGATAGAGATGCGCTAAATCGCGCTGTAGCTGGTGATACTGGTTTTGTCTCAACACTGAGTAAGCATATAAAAAATACGGATATTGAGTGTTATGATGTGCTTATTGGTAACTATCAATTTTCTGCAAAAGATGAAGACATCACCACACTAAATTATCTCGCAAGTATCGCTGAAACATTAACGTGTCAATTGGTTAGTTCGGCTGACGATAGTCTTATTAACGCAGAGTCAGATTCGCTATGGCAGCAGTTTAAACAAACTCCACAGGCAAGTCATGTAGCCCTAAGTTATCCACAAGTATTACTGCGTATTCCTTATGGTAAAAAGCATGATGAGGTGGATGTGTTTGCCTTTGAAGAATTTACCCAAGTTCATCAACACGATAAATTATTGTGGGGAAATTCAGCCTTTTCCTGTGCGAGACTGCTGATCAGACAATACCATAATCAAAAGAATGGACAAGGCACATTGGATCCAAACATAACAGAGTTACCTGCTTTTGTGTATGCACAAGAAGATGAAAACATATTACAAGCCTGTGGTGAATTTTTATTATCAGAACAGGAACTCATCGATATTCATAAGCAAGGAATAATGGTTTTTGCTAGCTATAGAAATAAAAACTGTATTCGCTTGTTTGGTGATGGAATACGAGCCGTCAATACATAACGGCTATATTCGCACAATACGAATTGAAACTATTCTGTACAACTCCGTCTGTGCCGTATTACTCCGTCTGTGCCGCGATACTCCGTCTGTCCCTCACTACTCCGTCTGCGTCGCATTACTCCGTCTGTCCCTCACTACTCCGTCTGCGTCGCATTACTCCGTTTCTCCTGAGCTCTGAGCTTGCCGAAGAGTCGAAGGAAGCCTGTCGAAGGAATCCTTTGATAGAGTAGTTTACTTCTACTACTCGTAGCTCACGCTCAGCACGAACGGGTGAAGACTGCTGAAAATTTAAGAATCTACTACCTTTTAATAACATCAGTATTATGCTTCTAACAACGAAATGTCTTCAGGTGCAGAGATATAACCTTGATAGCCATCGGCTCTTAACGGTATAAAGTGTTCAAGTTGCTCTTGGTCTTCAATTCCAGTGATGATCACTTCAATGTTCAACCCTTTGGCTACACTCATCAAAGCACGGCATAATTCATTGTTTTGATTTAATCTCTCATAAAATGCAAATGATTGATCTAATTTGATGTAATGTGGTTGTAATTTTTGCAAATAATCAAGTGATCCAATTTGGCGACCACAGTGATCTATTCCTATTTTTGCACCTGCTGATTTTATTATTTGAGCAATATTATTACACTGGTCAAAAGCATTTATCAGAGCAGCCTCAGGTATTTCAAAAAGGATCTTACTTACATGGGATGATCTTTGCAGGAACTTGCCAAGCCATAATGCAAAATCAGCATCGAGTAAACTATCGTGTGTAAGATTTATTGCCACGGGTTGTTGTGTTAGTGCTAAAATATTTTGTTTTTCAATGGTCTCCAACAAACATTTATCAAGTTGGCTACCCAATGACAGCAATTCAACAAATGGCATAAACTCTGCTGCACTCACTGTCTGGCCATCAATATTTAATCGACAATAAATTTCACGTTGAATAATGTCTTTTGTGGTCATGCTGCATATTTTTTGCCATAGAAATACAAAATGATTGTTGTTAATGGAATCTTCTAATTTATTACGCCATTGTTCTCTGCTATATTTTTGCGTTTGATCTGCATCTATCCAATGACTAATTTTGTTTTCTTTATGAGCTTGCTGTAATGCATTATCAGTTTGTGACATTAAATCAGAAGGTTGCATATTTTCAATACGTTGACTCACACCTAAGTAAAACTGGCTGTTTGGCATACAACCAGCTTTAGTGATTTCTTGATTGATTAACCTGATCAGTGTGTGCAGGTATTTCTCAATCTGGTGATGTTCAGCTTTTGTGATCAAAAATGCAAATTCAGTGTTGGCAATTCGGGCAATAATTCCTTCTGCTATTTCAGGTAATTCAGCTTTCATTCTATTAGATAGGGCTTTTATAATTTCGTCGCGGCCTTGATAGCCATATTTACTATAAACCTCTTCCAGCCAATCAAATTTAGCTAAAATAAGACCACCGTAACCTGGCTCGTTGAGCCAGTTATTCATTTGTGCAGATAAATATTGGCGGTTAGGTAAATGAGAAACTTGATCAATGAATTTATCTTCTTTAAGTTCGCTGACCTCTTGGTCTAACGTTGAAAAAACTTGTTTCAATTGCCCTGACATGGAGTTAATTGCTACAACGAGATCTTTTAATTCAGTGGTTTCTGGTAGGTCAATATCATCGCCAAATTTACGTTGTGCTATTTCTCTCGCTTGACTTGCTAATCCATTTAACGGCTGTAAAATACGATTGAGCCTGAATCTAAGTACAAAAATAGAAATAATAAACAATAAAGATAATATCATGACAGTGTCATTCATTATCCGCCACAACTCCTGATAACCTAGGGCGGGGTGTCCTTCTACTTCAAGTGTTGCAAGTTGCATCCACCCTGAGGTGATTATGCTTTGTTTTGTTTGAACTTCAAATAACTCCATATCGACCAACCATTGAGGAACTCCCTGAATAACTATAGGGTTTTCCCATGTTTGCTCTTTGCCGTCTACCAACCATGTTAAAGTGACTTTTCGATAAAACCCACCTTCAAAAATAACGTTCACTAAGGTTTCGGCTGAAACTATATCCCCAGTTTCTATATGTGGTTGTAACATTAAACCCAATGAGGTAATGGTATTGTTAAGGTCAGATTCCATTTGTTGACTCATAAAATCTTTTGCTTGGCTAAACTGAAAGTAAACCAAACTCGTCATTACTAATAGAAACAGTCCAAATAATAATGAGTTTATTTGTCTAAATAAGGTCATTGTTTTAAAACTCCAGCTTTAACTTGGGTTGTTTAAGGGTTGCAGTATTTATACGCTGACGTAGATCTCGCCAACGTTTAAGGCGTGAAGATTTTCCGCTCATTACGCCACGTCCTTTTTCTTTATTTAGCCATAACTGACTACCATTAAAACTATATACAGGTATAAGATCGTTTCGCTTTGTTGCGGGTTTTATTAAGCCGTCGATATTATCTAAAATTAATGGAATAGAACTAGGGGTATCGTAATAGGCCAATACCATATGATATTGATTTAGGTTAACCGCTTTAACCATAGTAATTCTCATCTTTTCATCCGGAATACCTAATTCCAGCAACGTAAAATACTTTGCTATAGAATAATCTTCACAGTCACCGCCATTCACACCAATAAACTCTAGAGGAGTTGCCCAATAATTTTTTACCCCCCAGAGCTGTATATCATCAACAAAATGAAACAGATTAAAAAATCTATTAACCTTCTTTAGTCTGTCTATTTCATTCATTGTCGCTGGTTGCTTCATCAGTTTGACCCAAGCTCTAGCGCGCTTACCTGCTCTAATACCGTAATTTTTTTCTAAAGTACTAACTATTTCTTCTTCATTTATATGTTCTGTGGGCGTAGCATAGAGCATAGACAACAATGCCATGCTAAAGAGTAATACTTGGATTAACTTTGATAACATTGCTGTTAAAATCCAGCTTATCTTCATATTACTCTCTGATGATTACAATGCTTGGTTAACGGTATAAATTGTCCACTGCATATTATCAATGTGGCTGGTTTTCGTCAGTTCTGCCATGATTCGACGGTTAATTGCATGAGCTGAAGGAGTATCTCCTTCTTCTTCTAGTCTATCGAAACCAAAGCCAGCTGAAGAAACTCGCTCTTCATTAATGTTAAAATCATTCACTAAAACAAAAGCAACCGCTTTTGCTCTATTTTCAGACAGTGTTTGATTAAGCTCTCTATCACCTACGTTACTGGTATGTCCTTCAATACGTACTAATAATTCTCCGTTCTTATCTAGGAATGCAGCTAAATCTTTGATTTTTCCATATGCTGAGCTTGGGATTGTATAAGAGTTATTGGCAAATTTAATATCAATTTTAAAAGGCTCGATGAGTGGCGTTTGTGTTCCACAACCATAGTTATCTATAATAGCCCCGAGTACTGTACTTGGACACTTGTCTCGCTCTTCAATAACACCGTCACTATCGTAATCTTCTAGGTTTTTTAGTTGCTCAATCGGCTCTTCTATCGCTACCAGAGAAGGAGCAGCGCAAGATGCTATAAATATTGAAGTAAAAGTTGCAATGAACAGTTTTGTTATATTTGGTTGTTTGTTATTCATCATTAGTTCCTTGATCATCATAGTTATGCTCTCCCTGCCAAGCTGCTGAACGTGTAACACGCAAAGAGTCGAGCAATTGTCCAGTGACATTTAGTAACCGATATCTTGCAATTAATTCATTAAAATCGGCGTCTAGATAGTCTTTTCTTGCCTGAAATAATTCATTTTTTGTATCAAGTAAATCTAATAAATTTCTTTTCCCTAAACTAAATTGATCTTTATACGCTAATTGAGTTTCGTTTGAGGTAATAATATGCTGCTTAATATATTGTTTTTGTAAACCCAACATTTCATAGGCATTCCAAGCAAGTTCATAACTTTCTGTAACTTGGCGATGAGCACTGTAATTTATTTCTCTTGCTTCACTGACTTTATATGCTGCGCTGCGTTCTAGAGCGACATCTTTACCACCGGCAAAGAAGTTATATCTTAAGCGTAACATTGCGCTTGCCTCGTTGCGATGACCACCTACGTCAGCGCCAAAACGGTTTATACCACTTTCTCCGTCAATATCATTATAGGAGTTAGCACTTACTTCTAAAGCTAATTCAGGGTAATAATTTGCTTTCACTGACTTTTTATATGATTGTGCTGCATATGTATCTTGTTGTGCCGATTTAATTATTGGATGATGTTCAATAGCGAAATTTAAACCAGAATGTCGGTTCTTTGGTAACATGTCGGCATCAGGCACCGGCATTACCAAATCTTTAGGCAACGCGTTTGTTAAGCGTACAAATTGTGTCCTTGCATCTAATAGGTTATTACGAGCAGCGATCATGTTTGATTGAGCACGAGCTAATCGTCCTGTTATTTGTGATAAATCCGCGACACTCCCTAAGCCTGAATCCGTACGTTCTTTTATTTGCTCATATATTTCTTGATGAGAAGTCACATTTTTTTCTGTTAATGTAATGGCTTGTTCAGCTTTCAAATAGTTTAGGTAGGCTTTACTCACGTTTAAAGCAAGGTCTTCGGCTGAAGCGATCAAGGTCCATTTCTCAGCGCTCGCCTCATACATGGTGCGATCTATTTCGTTACTGGTAAACATACCATCAAAGATAATTTGTCTGAGGCTAATACCAAATTCTCCTGGCGTCAAATTTGTCGTGCCATCATCTGTGCCAACCGCACTTTTTCTATTTCCAGGTGTATCGGTATACTCGTATCCGTATCCAGCAGTTAAATCTATTGTAGGTAAATAACCTGCGGAGGCGCGGTTAACATCTTCTTCTTTAGATTTAAATCGGGCAAAAGATTGTTTAATATCAGGATGTGAGTCTAATGCATGAGCAACTGCAGACTCCAAACTTTGAGCGTTAATTTTGATTGAACATAGTGCAGATAAGCCAATTAGGCTAATAATTCCTACCTTGCCAATGGTAAATGTTTTTATTTTCATCAAAAATTCCATATTTTTATTATAATAAGTTGTGCATTAGCGTTCTCGTAATGCTGCTTGTTTTGCCCGTAAAATTGGATTTAGTATATACTCCAAGATGGTTCGTTTTCCAGTAATGACATCTACATTGGTCATCATTCCAGGAATAATAGGCATTTGTTCATTTTTACTGTTTTTGATGCTTGAAGCATCTGTTTTAACTCGAATTAAATAGAAGCTATTCCCTTCTTCGTCCTGAGTTGTATCAGCACTTATATGGATTACTTTTCCTGTTAAACCACCATATCTTGCAAAGTCATAAGCGGTTATTTTAACAACGGCAGGCAATCCGGGGTAAATAAAACCAATATCTCTTGGTTTTATTTTTGCCTCAACCATTAGCATATCTTCAGTGGGAACGATTTCTGCTATCGTTTCACCTGATTTTACAACGCCCCCTAAGGTATTTATATGTATAGTTTTAATGGTACCAATAACAGGGGATACTATCAGTGCTTTTGTTACTTTGTCTTGTGCTCCAACTTGTGCCTCATTAATTCGAGACAATTTATTCTGTAATTCATTGAGCTCAGCTCTCGCCTCAGTGCGATAAATTAGTGCTGTTTCACGGCGATTTAATATAGATTCTTGAAGTGTTGACTTTAGTTTTGGAGAAAGTAAGCGAATAGCACTTAATTCACCTTTAAGCTCGTTAACACTGCGCTCTAACTTGTATAATTCTATCTTAGGAACAATGTTTTTATCCGCCAAAGGTCTGGTTAAGTCGAGTTCTTTAGTTGCCAAATTATAGCTAATCGCCATGGTCGCAATTTTAGAGTCTAATTCAGCAATTTCTTGTTCTCTTTGCTGTATTTGTTGGCTTTCAATAGCAAGTTGATTGATTAAATTATCTAGTCTTCCTGAATACTCATCTTGTTGTCTTTTAACCATATACTCAGCATTTACATTAAGATCTTCTGGGTATTGAGGCACTTGCTTTGTTAATTCAATTTGCAATCGCCAGTCATCATTAGTGCCTATGATAATACTGGATAGCTCCGCTCTTAAACGAATAATGTTTGCTCGTAGGCTATCTACTTCTTGCTTTTGTTCCGCAAAGTCTGAACGAAAACGAGTATCGTCAATTCTTGCAATAGGTTGCCCTTTAGTAACTTGCATACCTTCTTGTACAAAAAGCTCCTGTAATACACCACCATCTAGACTTTGAATTATTTGTACTTGAGACGAAGGGATTATCTTTCCTGAACCTGAGGTGACCTGTTCCAGTGATGCAAAACTTGACCAAAGGATAAAACTGAGTAAAAGTGCCGCCATTGCCCAAATTGTTAATCGGTGCAAGCTGGGGACTTCTGTTAACATTGCCCCGTATACATCATCGGCCATTTCTAAATCTTGTTGGCTTACTTTCAAAGTGAAACCTCCTGATTCATTTTTCCGCCTTCAAGCTGTCGTAATACGGCATCTTTAGGACCATCAATGACTAATTTACCTTTCTCTAAAACAATAATACGATCAACTAAATGCAATAATTCCATTTTATGGGTAATAAGCAGCAACGTTCGCTCTTTAGCTGTTGCGGTTATAGACCTTATAAACTGCTTTTCAGCTCGCGCATCAAGACTAGCAGTAGGCTCATCTAATAATAATATTTGTGGAGCGTTCAAAATAGCTCTAGCCAAGGCTATTGACTGCCTTTGACCTCGAGATAAAGCAATACCATTTTCACCTACTTGCCGATCAAGCCCTTGGGTTTCGTGATCTGTAAATGAATTTACGCCTGAAAGCTGCACAGCTCTAATAAGTTGGTACTCGGTTACTTGTCGGGTACCAAATAATATATTGTCGCGAATGGTGCCATGAAATAGCGTAATATCTTGAGGTAAATAACCAAAGTTTTGGCGTAAGTCGCTTGGATGAATTTGTTGATGATTTAAACCGTCAAAACGTATATTACCCGAGGTAGTCTGATAAAGACCTAACAATAATTTAGCTAGGGTAGTTTTACCTGAGCCATTACGGCCGACGATAGCAATTTTCTCTCCTTGTTCAATATTAATAGACATTTTTTGCAGCGCTTGTGAATCGCCTTCAGGATATTTAAACCCTATATTTTCTGCGCATATATTTCCGGACAATTTTGTTCGACTCGCCAAGTGTGCTTTATCTTCAAATTCGCCTTCTTGTTCCATTAAACTCGTTAGTTGTCTTAACGCACTGATCGTCTGGTTAGAGCGTGTCATTAGCCCAGCAAGCTTGGCAATGGGTGATATTGCTCTGCCAGTTAACATCACAGACGCAATAATCCCCCCCATAGAAATGAAGTTGTCTGAAACACGGTATACCCCTAGGACTACAACCCCAACAACTGATATTTGTAAGACAAAACTGGCGAAGTTTATTACAGAATTAGTAATTATTTTCGATTTAAGCAACCAACTTGACGTATGCCCAACCATTTGTTGCCATGCATTTTGTACAACCCCTTCGGCCCCGTTAGCCTTAATTGACTCTAACGCACTAAGACATTCTATTAGATGACCATGGCGTAAGCCTGAAAACTTGTTACTCTCTTCAATAGCTGCGCGCAGTTTTGGCTGCTTTATAAGGGTATAAGCAATGATAAGTATTGAAGCAACAATAGGAAACAATACTAAATCTCCTGCAACTAACCATATAATAAACATAAATAACAATGCGAAAGGTAAATCAACTAAAGCGGTTATTGTAGCCGAAGAGAAAAACTCTCTAACGTTGTCAAATTCACTTAATTGTTTAGCCATACCGCCTATGCTAGGCGAACGCTTCTCTAGCGGAATGCCAATAACTTTTGCAAAAAGCTTAGACGACACTTCAATATCAATCTTTTTACCTGCAACGTCAATTAGATAACCGCGCAGTTGTTTTAGTATAAAATCAAATATATAGGCGATACTCGCGCCAATTGCTAGCACCCACAATGATTCAAAAGCTAAGTTTGGAACAACTTTGTCATAAATGTTCATGACAAAAAGGGGTAATACTAAAGCAAATATATTAACCATAACTGATGCAATAATAACATCACGGTATATTGGCGCTGCTGCCTTAAGGTGCTTGAATAACCAGTGTTCTGTTGAGTCATTTATATGAACATCGAAGTTTCTGTCACCACGATACTGTTGCTTGATGAGAAATAAATAGCCGACAAAGTTTGATTCTAACTCTTCTATGGTAAGCCGTTCTTCGCCACCAGTTTCAGGTAAGGTTACAATGGCTTTGTTTTCTTCAAGGTTCAGTTCTTGTAAAACACAGGCCTTTTTATCCTTAAGCATCAAAATACAAGGCAGTAGCATCGCAGGTAATTCGTTTAAGCCTTTACGTACTAACTTGGCACTGAGCCCAGCTCTTGAAGCCGCTTGAGGTAATAACTCAGGTGTCATTTGGCTACTAGAAATGGGTAGGCCAGCAATTAATGCTTCAGCTGAACATGGGTTACCAAAATGCTCTGTGAGCAGCACCAAGCTGTCTAACAAAGGATCTGAACTCAACCGTTGAGAGGCATTTATTGTCCATTGCGATGAAGGTTGAACAGAGGGTTGCACCGAGTTTTTATTCCTTAAAAATACATAAGCAGCAATACAGTTTATAGAAATTACTGTACTGCTGCTTTATTTTGTAATTACATAATTTAACGATTATCTATCATTTAACTATAATAGATCAGTTGAGTCCATTTCAGCAAGCGGCGGCGCCGTTTGCGCTGTATTATCACTTATAATAACAGCTCCTTCAGCCAATAGGCCATTTGTTACATTTTGGTGCTCTGCGCTTTGTTCTGTTTCTGCTAACACCATTTCCTCAACCGATGCTTCAATTGATTCGTTATCAGCACCTGTGCTTTCTTGAATTTCCCCATCAAATTGCAAATATTGGTCAAGACTACTAGTGCTTTGATAAGTGATCAAATCACTTAAATCAAGCCCTGTACCATATTCACGTAGGTCGTCTTGAAGACTTGAGTTATCCTGAACACTGTCTTTTTCTAGGTTTGATGTATCTATGCTACTTGTTCTACCTGCCCTTAATGGGTCAACAGGGGCAGGGTCAGCTGCAACCTCTGGCACTTCGAGATGGATTGTTAATGTTGTTGTGTCGGTATCTGGCTTATATTCATCGCCATCTTTTATTGTATAAGTAAACGTTTCATTGACATCAGTAGCGGGCATTGATAAACCAGCTGTGGTTATGTATGTATAGTTGCCAGTATCGTATATTGTTAATGTGCCATAGGTTGCTGGAATGGTATGAAAAGCAATCGCATCAAAGTCATAATCAACGCCACCATAGGTTACCTTGGTTAGGGTGATTGCGCCATCACTAGAGGTATCTGATACATCACCAGAACTTTCCAGCGTTATCACGTTTCCTTCAACTGCCATTACAGTTACAGTGCCCTCAAAAAAAACATGTTCAATCAGTGACATATAATTATTATCAGGGTTCGCCACAGGTGATGTGGTACCAACGTTAATGGTTACCGTTGCATTGTCTATGTCAGTGCCATCACTGAGTGTATAAGAAAAACTTGGTGGTGTTGAATTTACATCGAATCCAATACCACTATTATCATAACTAAAATCACCATCGGCATTGATGAATATTGAACCATTGCCATTTTCAAGTGGTATCTCGGTATAACCTGTGTCTTCAACGGGTACTCCGTTTGCATGGGTGATAAATAAGAGGCCGCCATCGCCACCGTCTGTATCAACTCTAGAATTGTCGTCTTCGCTGTGTGCAATGACATTACCTTCAAGTAATTCGCCTTCGTTCATGCTAAAGACGTCATCCTCAGCAACAGGCGGTAAATTGACTAGGTTCGGAGTAAGGTTAATGGTTAATGTTGCTGAGTCTGATTCAGGCCTAACAACATCACTGTCTTCAATGAAATAGGTAAATGCTTCACTCAGAGCAGAATCAGGTATGTCTATACCTAATTCGCTTGTATAGGTATATGTTCCATCACTGGATATTTTTAAGATGCCATAGTCTGCATCAACCTCATGCTCGGTGTTATCTTCGTCAAATACATACTCATCTGTACCAAAGATTACTTTAGTCAGCGTTACAGAACCATCGGCAGAAGTATCTTCTACGTCACCTGTACTGCTACCTGTAATAACATTACCCTTGATAGTCACGCTCTCTGCGCCACTTAACACATCACCTTTAAGCTCCAAAGATCGTGTATCATCATTCGCCACAGGGGCTGTATCAATGATGTTTATGGTGACCTTACCAATATCTGTTGGTGCAGGAGTATCATCGTCTAGCGTGTATTCAAAGGTTGGCGAGTCTGAGCCGACAGTAAATCCTGTATTGCTATAAGTAAATTCACCTTGAGCATTGATGCGTAAAATACCATCTTGGATCGCTATCGTGGCATAATTTTCGTCGTCTGCTTCGAAGTTTAAATCAGTACCGTCTACTTGGGTAATCGATAATGTATCGCCGTCACCACCGTCTGTGTCAACTCTAGTGTTGCCGACTTCGCTATGCTCAATGACATTACCTCTTACTGTCTCACCTTCGTTAACACTAAAGAAGTCATCTTCAGCGACAGGAGGTAGGTAGCTTATATCTGGAGTAAGGTTTATCGTTAACGTCGCATCATCACTATCAGGCTTCGCCGTATCACTGTCTTGAATGACATAGTTAAATGCTTCGCTGAGAGTAGAATCAGGTATGTCTAAATCATTATCACTTGTGTAAGTATATGCACCTGTATTATTGATGATTAATACACCATAGTCTGCATCAATCTCATATTCGGTGTTATCTTCATCGAATACATACTCGTCTGTACCAAAGGTAACTCTAGTCAAGATTATGGGGGCATCGTCAGAGATATCTGCTACATCTCCTATACCGCCACTGGCAATGATATTACCCGTAATGACCACACTTTCAGCGCCATTAACTAAATCTCCTTCAAGAACCGCTGAGCGTGTATCATTGTTCGCAATAGGCACGCTAACCTCAACGTTAATCGTTACCGTTGCATTGTCTGTGTTAGTGCCATCACTTAGCGTGTATGAAAAACTTGGTATTGTTGAGTTTTCATCAAATCCAATGTCATTATTATCATAGCTAAAATCACCTTGGGCATTAATGAGAATCGACCCATTGCCATTGGTAAGTGTTACCTCAGTGAAACCTGTTTCTGCAATGACAGTTCCGTTTGCGTGGGTGATAAATAAGTCATCGCCATTACCATCGGTATCAACCACTAAATCTCCATCGTGATGTGCTATGACATTACCCTCAACTAATCCACCTTCGATAATACTAAAGACGTCATCTTCAGCAACCGGAGGCAGATTGGTTGTTGTTGGAGGTGTAACGGAAATACTTAACGTTGAATCATCTTCCTGTGCACCATCTGCAACCGTGTAGGAGATGTTTGGCACACTACCGCTAAAGCCAACGAAAGGGTTGAACTGAAAGTTACCATTAGAATTGATAAAAATAGAGCCAACATTGGCAATGTTTGTGGTTGTTCCTGCAGATACTTCTGTTGCACCATTAACACTGTATGTGGTGACGGTAGGTGTACCATCAGCACTGGTTACATTGAGTAAAACATTACCGTTGATAGGGGTGTTTGCTGCTGTGGTTACACTTTCATCACCATCGGCGAATGCAGGCGTCACATTAATGTTTAACGTTGAGTCATCTTCGGCTTCACCATCGGCAACTGTATAAGCAATGCTTGGTACGGTTCCGTTGTAGCCATTTACAGGATTAAATGTGAAGTTACCATTAATATTGATGACAATTGAGCCGACATTGGCAATGTTTGTGGTTGTTCCCGCCGCTACTTCCGTTGCGCCATTAACACTGTATGTTGTCACTGTAGGTGTGCCATCGGCGCTGGTTACATTGAGCAAAACATTACCACTAATCGGCGTGTTTTCGGTTGTTGATACGTTTTCATCGCCATCTGCGAAAACGGGCGTTACAGTAATGTTTAACGTTGAGTCATTCTCTTCATCACCATCGGCAACAGTATAATCAATGCTTGGTACGGTTCCGTTGTAGTCATCTACAGGACTAAATGTGTAACTACCATCCGTATTGATAACAATCGAACCAACATTGGCAATGTTTGTCGTTGTTCCCGGCGTTACTGTTGTTCCACCATTAACACTATAAGTTGTTACGGTTGTCGGACCGTCGGCGCTAGTCACGTTGTCTAACACATTACCGCTAATAGGCGTGTTTTCTGGTGTTGATACATTTTCATCAGCATCATCGAAAACAGGTGTCACTTCAATGGTTAAGGTTGAGTCATTTTCAAGTTCATCATCGGCAACGGTATAATCTATACTCGGTACATTGCCGTTGAAGTCCTCAACGGGAGTAAATTGATAACTACCATCGGTATTAATAACGATTGTGCCGACATTGTCGATGTTGGTTGTTGTTCCTGCTGTTACAGGGGTCGAACCTCTAACGCTGTATGTAGTTACTGATGTAGGGCCATCAACACTACTTACATTGTCTAATACATTGCCACTAATTGGGATGATTTCGGGCGTTGATACATTTTCATCGGCATCATCAAAAGCGGGGGTTACAGCAATGGTTAGGACTGAGTCATTTTCAAGATCTACATCGGCAACGGTATAAGTAATATTTGGCACACTGCCATTGAAGTCTTCAACCGGAGTAAATATATAACTACCATCAGTATTGATTACAATCGAGCCTATATCGGCAATGTTTGTGGTCGTTCCAGCAGCTACAGCTGTTTCACCATCAACGCTGAATGTGGTTATCGTTGTCGGACCATCAACACTGCTGACATTGTCTAATACATTACCGCTAATTGGCGTGATTTCGGGTGTCGAAACATCTTCATCGGCATCGTCAAAGACAGGGGTTACTTCAATGTTTAACGTTGAACTTACTTCGATGACACCATCGGTAACAGAATAAGTAATACTTGGCACGCTACCATTAAAGTCATCTGCTGGAGTAAATATATAACTACCGTCAGCATTGACAACAATCGAGCCAACATTAGCATCGACAACAACCGAGCCAGCATCAGCTATATTTGCGGTTGTTCCTGCGGTTAAACCAGAAGCACCATTCACACTAAAGTTAGTGATAACAGGTGTGCCATTAGCACTACTTACATTGAGTAAGATATTACCCGTTATAGGTGTGTTTTCTGGCGTTGTTACACTTTCATTTGCATCAGAAAAATCAAATGGTAAACTTGCTTCTTCTAGTGCAGTGTCTTCAGTGGCAGGTAAATCATTATTTGATTCAGCCGTATCATAACCCGCTTCAGCCAATGTTTCGTCTGCGTTTCTGTCTAAGGTTACGTAGTCTCCGCCTTCATTGTCTACTTCACCACCGGCAGCAGTATCAGGAAGTTCAACATCGTCACCGGACTCTATAAGTGTTTGAATTTCACTGATTTCATCAAGTACATCGTCTTGTGTATTGGTGTTAGCTGTTAAATCTTCATTATTAGGACTTTCATTGTTGGAAAGACTTTCAATAGTGAGTGTTTCATCAGAGGCGTCAGTATGGCTAGAGACTCGCTGTTGGCTACCGTCATCAAAAACAAAGGTAACTTCACTGCCTTTTGAAAAAACAATAGTGGTTCCTGCTTCAACATTATCACCAATATCTAACAGAGCATTGTTATTTGAGTCGACACGAACGACTCCTTTAACATCTGTAATTTTTGCGTTTTGTGGAGCTACAAAATTATCCATGACTACTATCCTAATAATTAGTTTAATCAGCTGTTAATGGCCGTAAAGGTCTATGTAAAGCAGATATGTCGATAAAAGCTTATATTTTCACTCAGATAAAAAATCAAATGATTAGCCGACTTTTGATAATGACTATATCAATATAAAAGTGACTCTACTATATAATACTTTTAAGGTATTATTTAACACAGTTTAAGCAGAGATTTTAGGCTAATGAATAAACGTTAAATAGTAACTGTACAAAATGGTCAAAACCAAGCGTGCGAGGGTTAATATCCATTTTAAAAAAATGGCGATACTATTGAATATCGCCATTTAATAAAAAGTTAATGTTTTGCAATTTCGGGGTATTAGCTTTTTAAACGGCGTGCACTTAAACCAATTAATGCGAGTGCAAATATAGCTAATGTTGAAGGCTCAGGCACCTCAGTCGCTTTTTTAAATATGTAGTTTCTATATATTATAGCACCTTCAACATCAGGAGTAGATGAGCTACGATCTGAGGTCCAAGCGGAAGCACCACCCACTATGTTGTAATCAACACCTACGTCGAAGATTTCTGAAAGCTGCTCAACTGCACCAGAACTTGAAGCACTATATCTATCATACCAAGCTTCATGGTTTACAATTCTATCGTATTCATGTACTTCCCATTCTGTTCCGATCGACCACGAAACGTCAAGATTATATTCAAAAGTGGCTATAGCATAATCGCTTTGAATACCACCTAAAAAATACACTGCAGCTGCTAAACCGTTAATTGGTGTTCCATCGTCATCAAATGATTTTGCAAATTCATCCTTTGGATTGAGGTTACCGGACAGATCAAAGAAATCTACATATTCCCAGCGTTGATCACTATTAAGATCAGTATCCAAATAAATATCACCAACGATTAAACCAGCATTTGCATTGCTAGTTATAGTTGCAGAAAACAAAATGAAAATGGTCAAGGCTATGCCTAATAATTTTGAGCTCATACTTCCTCTCAATCCCTAGGGTAGGGTGTTATATTTTAAAATAATTACATACTTATCGTAATGTTTTAATAATAAAGCAAAAAGTAAGCCATGAAAAAAAATATCATGTTTAACAGTGAGATAAGTGAGAGCAACTGCTTTGAATATTTACAGTGTAAAAAATACCGACACTCAATGTTAATAGGTTGTTTTTTTTAAGTCGACCTAGTGTTACTTTTTACTATTTCGTACGTTTATATAAACTTAGCTTACCTTATTCTTAATTTCAAGTATTAATGTGGTGATAAATCAATCAAATTGGCGCAGCGAATGCGAGAATTATTGCTTCAAGGGTACAAAATCTTAACCATGTCGAAGATTCCATCCTAAAACACCACTGGAATGACGTTTTCGATCAATTTTGAATTGTAGCTGATTGATCCACATAGGCATGTTTTATTTAAGCTAACATTAATGAGCTGTTCAAAAGTTACCTCAGGCTGTTTTTACATTTATACGTTTAAATAGTTAATTTTTGCGGTTACATTTAGTTGCAAAACATTGCAAAGTTCACCTTGTTAGCTTGCCGTTTTAAAGAGAGTATTAAGGGGAAGAAAACAAATGTTGAATGTAACTATAGAGGTTAATTATGAAAATATCACTGAAGGTATTAAACAATCTATTGAGAATAAATTTGCAAAAATCTCCAAGCATTACCCAAATATAATGACTTTAAATTCAACTATAACAGTAGAGCCACACCAACAAAAAGTAGAAATTTCTACAAATTATGAAGGCGTAAAAGTTACCGTCAATGCCTCAGATAAGACATTGTATGCCGCTATCGCTAATGCAGCCAAAAAACTGCAAGTTGCTTTGGCACGAAGAAAAGGTATGTTATCGTCGAAAATTAATGAAAAGTTTATTGTTAAAGAGTCGGATCGTTTCCAAATGGTGTCATAATTTTTTCAAATCACCTGAACAGATCTTAAAGGCTACTATATTGATTAGTAGCCTTTTTACTATACGGATTTAAGATGCGCTAATGTTTTCAGATAAAAATATAGTTTCAGGGGAGATTTTTGCTTTATAAACTAGCACTTCAACACCTGAATTCATGGCTTGCTGTAGTAAATCAGCATACTTTTCATCAATGTGGTTAGCAACTTTAAAACCTTTGATTCCAGTATGTAATACAGTGAATAGTAATACCGCTCTATCACCATTTTTCACAATGTTCATTAGTTCTCGTAAATGCTTTTGTCCTCGAGTTGTGACTGTATCAGGAAAATAGCCTTGGTCACCTTCAAGTAAGGTACAGCTCTTAACTTCTACATAGCAATCGGGTTTATGGTCACAAGTTAACAAGAAATCTATACGACTGTTTTCTTCCCCATATTTAACTTCCCTTTGTAATTCATCAAAGCCTTGCAGCTCAGTAATAGTGCCATTTAAAATAGCTTCTTCGGCTAATTGATTCGCTCGAAGTGTATT
>MAAB01029413.1_pt1 | contig 17552 bp, 15 predicted proteins | sample 1115991 | NCBI WGS metagenome assembly MAAB01 (sample SAMN04961124, study PRJNA320927) | seawater metagenome | isolation source: sample BD02T18 sea water enriched with oil for 18 days | place: USA:Gulf of Mexico | collected 2013-07-27
CCACCTGATCCCTTTCCGAACTCAGAAGTGAAACGCAGTTGCGCCGATGGTAGTGTGGGAGTTCCCATGTGAGAGTAGGACATTGCTAGACTTCTAATTTGTGCTTAGGCACACGAGAAGCCCGTTACGAAAGTAACGGGCTTTTTTGTGTCTGTAAATTAAAATATAATCGACATATTTATTAATATACTTTAGATTGGTGGTCATACCACTTGTTAGCTAGAGTACTTCCCATGACAAAGATCAAAATAGAAGAAAGAGTTAACCTAATCATTAAGGCTGGAATAGCTTACGTTAGCCTAAATAGACCCGAAAAATGTAATGCACTCGATATAGATATGTTTGTCGCTATTAAAAAGATCATTAAATCTTTGAAAGTAGACCGAAGCATAAGAGCTGTGATAGTAACTGGTAACGGCGAAGACTTCTGCTCTGGTTTAGATATTAAGTCTGTAATGTCTTCGGCGAATGCACCACTTTTATTACTCTTTAAGTGGTTTCCTTGGAGGGCTAATTTGGCGCAATTTGTATCAACCGGCTGGAGGGAAGTTCCAGCACCAGTAATTATGGTGATCAAAGGCAGATGTTGGGGCGGAGGTTTACAAATTGCTTTAGGTGGAGATTTTAGAATCGCTTCAGCTGATGCATCTATATCTATAATGGAATCAAAATGGGGACTAATACCTGATATGGGAGGCACCCTTGCTTTAAAAGAGCTGGTTAATGTTGATAAAGCCAAAGAACTCGCTATGACAGGTGAGATGATAGATGGCAGACAAGCACTTAAGTATGGCTTGGTTACTCACGTAGATGACGCGCCTTTAGAAAGAGCACTAGCACTTGCGCATAACATCTGTAAGCAATCACCTGATGCCATTGCTGCAACTAAAAAGCTCTATAACAAGAGTTGGTGGAGTAAGCCTGGCTTTGCGCTTTTAAGAGAGTCCTATTATCAAATAAAAATATTGTTAGGTAAAAACAGAGCGATTAAAACCTATAATCAAACAAATCCTGATGACAAATCAAGAGACTTTATCGACAGAAAGCATTGGTAATTAGTAATTATCTAGCACTATCACTTAGAGTGGCTAGTAAAAATTCCATAGCTAAGTATTAAGTTAACCGACGAAGTCATGTTTTAAGTATATCCCTTTTCATGTTTGTTACATGTGTCCGTGTTGTGTAACGCGGACACTCACGGACACACCCAGTGTCCGTTCGGACACCCTTCAATTCCTCTGTAGCATTTTATTCATAAATAACAGCTAGTTACTTATCTGTGTTTTCTGGCACTGAATCTGCAGCACTAGGTCATTATTAGATAACCAAGTTGAAATGCATGATTGAAGGAACCAATGGACAGGATGAAGTGATAACTAATCCTAAACCAATAGCAGTAAAGAAAATAATGCTTAACATAGTGCTGTTATGTGCACTTACTTACGTTACTTTCCCTACGTTATCTCAATGGTACTCATCTATACCCAGTGTCGATAGTAAAACAATTAAAGTCGATACAGTGATAAGAGGGGACTTAGTTCGTGACGTCGTTGTCTCAGGTAAAGCGGTTGCTGCAAATGCTCCACAACTTTATAGCACTGAGATAGGTAAAATTACTTTGTTAGCAAAACCAGGTGAAGCGGTAGCGCTAAATCAAATTGTTGCACGTTTAGTTAGTCCTGAATTAGACGCTTTAATGAAACAACAACAATCAACACTAGAGCAATTAAGTATTAATGCTAATCGTGGTGTCCTAGCTGACAAAGAAGCGCAGCTTGATCTTGAAAGCAACATGAATGCCGCGCAATCAAAGTTGAATGTCGTTAAGCGCGAGTTTCAACGTGCAGAAATATCTTACGGAAAGCAAATCATTAGCGAAGTTGATTGGTTAAAGAGTAAAGATGCTGTAACTGATGCGACAAGACTATTCGAACACTCTAAGAAAAGAGTAGCCTTTACGAAAGAGCGTTTACAATTTGAAAAACAGCACAGAGAATTCCTCGTGCAAAAAGAAAAACTCATTTTAGATGAATTGTCACGCCGCCATGAAGCACTAGCAATAAAAGCACCGGTTAGTGGTGTTGTAGGTAATTGGTTAGTTGCACAGAGAAACACTATAGCTGCCAATACAGCCATTATGACCATTGTTGATTTATCTGAATATGAAGCTGAGTTAGGTGTACCTGAATTTTATGCCGATGATTTAGGTATAGGTTTAGAAGTCGCAATGAAGGTTTCCGGAGTCTCAGTGCGTGGTGAGATCATCGCAATTTCACCTGAAGTCAAAGCTAACCAAGTAACCGTAAGGGCAAGAATCAACAATTCATCAGCGATTCAGTTAAGACAGAATCAACGTATCAATGCCCGTATCGAATTCGAGAAAAAAGAAAACGTGCTGATGGTAAGGCGTGGCGCTTTTCTGGGATCTCTAGGTGGAAACTTTATTTTTAAACTGGCGGAAGACAATTATGCAAATAAAACTGCAGTAACCACGGGTGCTAGTAGCGTCGACTTTATAGAAATTCTTTCTGGCGTCGAAGCAGGCCAACAAGTAATTACTTCAGACTATGGTGATTTTAGCCAAGCTGTACAAATTTATCTAGATAACTGATTACTATTCTGTAAAAGATAACGAACAAAGAAAATACTACAACCAAATTAACATAACAAAATTCAAAGCTTAATGTAAAAGGAAACTACCATGCTTAAAATGAACAATATTTCTAGAATTTATCAAAGCGACACCATTCAAACCCATGCACTTCGAGACTTTTCATTGAATGTTAACGCCGGGGAGTTTGTTGCCGTAACCGGTCCTTCTGGTTCGGGTAAATCTACTTTTCTTAATGTAGCCGGTTTATTAGATAACTTTGACCGTGGTCAATATGAGCTTGATGGTGTGAGTGTCCAAGGTCTCAAAGATGATGAACTTTCACGCTTAAGAAATGAAAAAATTGGTTTTATCTTTCAAAACTATAACCTTATTCCTGATTACAGCATTTTTGACAATGTTGATATGCCGCTGCGATACCGAGGCTTTAGTGCCAGTGAGCGCAAGCGCCGAGTTGAAGAAGCACTCGAAAAAGTAGGTCTAGCTTCAAGGCTTAAATATCTACCAAGCCAGCTTTCAGGTGGGCAACAACAACGAGTTGCTATTGCTAGAGCACTAGCGGGTGAACCGAAAATATTATTAGCGGATGAGCCAACAGGTAACCTAGATTCATTGATGGCGCGGCAAGTGATGGAGATATTGCATGACCTAAACAAAGGTGGCGCTACTATTATCATGGTTACTCATGATCCAGACCAAGCCCGTGAAGTAAGTCGTAATGTACAGGTTATTGATGGTCAGTTGGCTGACTTTAGAGTGTATGCGCCATTAGATAGACAAGCAGAGCAAACGGGAAAAAATACCTCTGCTGTTGCTAGTAAAAATGTTAATGAGGAGGTTGTCGATGCGTAGCGTTAGCATGTTAGCTTATAACTTAACATTAGCGATGCAGAGCTTTAAGCGTGCACCGTCGTTATATTTTTTAGTAGTTCTAACTTTGTCGATTGGTGTTGGGTTGCTCTGTGCCAACTTAGCCTTGGTAAATTCAATGGCAAGTGATCCCATTCCTGAAAAAAGCGAACAACTGTTTCATGTAAGTATGAATACATGGCCTAATGATGATCCCCAAGCTGAGCCTTTTCATATATTACGTTATCGTGAGGCGATGAAAATAGTCTCTTCTGATATTCCCAAGAATAGTGCCGTTTTTTACGCCTCAGGTGTTTATGCTCGAGATTCTGCTTCACCAAGTTTGAAACGTTTTGATTCAAGTGTCCGTGCTACCACCCCTGGATTTTTTTCCTTAACCAATGCTCCTTTTGCTTACGGTAGCGGTTTTATAAAAAGCTCAGTCATGGAGGTGGTGATTGGTCATGAATTAAACCAAAAGATTTTTACCGGTGAAAACAGTGTTGGTAAAGTACTAGAGCTAGATGGTGAATTGTTAACTATTGTTGGAGTACTAAAACCATGGAGGTTACGTCCTTTATTTTATCACGCTACCGAAGGGCGCGCTTTTAACTTAACCGATGATATTTATGCTCCTTTAGAAACATCTATAGATTTAGGTTGGTCAATTCATGCACGTAGTTCTTCGACGGTGAGTTACAAAGGTGTAAAGTTTACTCGCGATCGCGATGTTTTCTATTTACAAGCTTGGGTCGAGTTAGAAAACTCTGTAAAAAAACAAGCCTTTCAATACTATTTAGATAATTATAGCCAATCGCTAAAAGATGTAGGTGAGCATCCTTTAGCTATTCGTAATGAATTACGTGATGTGAATGCATGGCTGTTAGAACAAAATATAGTTGACCAAAAAGTGTTAGCTTTCACTTTAGCGTCAGTATTATTTCTTTGTGTATGTGTATTCAATGCCAGTAGTTTGTTGTTATCACGTTTTCATTCGGCAAAATTTGAAGTGGGTTTACGCCGTGCTATTGGCGCCAGTAATAAGAATATACTGATGCAAGGGATCACAGAAAGTGCATTGTTAGGCGTTATTGCTGGGCTGTTATCTTTATTACTTAGTTGGTTATTCTTGAAACTATCAACCAAGTTTTTACCTGACTTAGAAAACTTAGCGGTTTTAGAGCCTAAGTTACTCTTATTAGGTGTGTTATTAGCGTTAGTTACTGCGATTTTTAGTGCGTTATATCCATTATATCGTGGGAATCGTTACACTATTTCAGCCGAACTAAAATAAGGAATAAGCATGAATTTTGCTACATTGAATATAAAGGGATTAATTAAGTCCTTATTATTACGTAAATTCACCACAGGGTTGCTGATACTACAGCTAGCTATCACACTAGGGTTATTGGTGAATAGTGCTATTTTAGCCTTTGATACGCGTGAAAAAATGTCGCAGCCAACGGGATTGGATGATGAAAATATTTTAATCGTATCTACTCACCCTACGTCAGGTAGTTATCGTGATTTAGACTATTATCGTTCTATTGTGAATGAAGATTTATCTAAATTAAATCAATTGCCTGGGGTGAATAGTGTTTCTATAACAAACCAATTACCAATCAGAGGGCGAGGCATGTTGAGTAACACACATGATATAGATAACCCTGAACAGGAGAAAGCCGATAAATATTTGAAAGATGTAAAATATACTTTAGCAGGAGAACATTTAGCGGAAGCCATGGGTTTTACAATAATAGAAGGGCGCTTTTTAAACAAAAGTGATGAGCTTGATTTCGATAGTGAAGCAAAAAATAATATTGTCATTACTGAGTCACTGAAAAAAGGGCTTTATGGTGACGAGTCTGCTATTGGACGTGAAACCAACAATGGTATTATTGTTGGCGTGATTAAAGATATTATGCTTGACCCAACACTACCGCGTGATAAGCAATACGGCTTATTTATGAATACTATAATGAAATATATTTTTATCGGTCGGTTCTACGTTATTAATGTTGAACCAGGTCAAATGGCGAATGTGCGTAATCAAGTGAGTGATACTATTTTAGCAGTACAAGCTGAGCGTGATATTTTTGATGTATTTACTATGTCGGAACACCTAAAAAACTTTTATCGTGATGACCAAGGTCTATCAGACTTGTTCCTATTATTGTGTGGCTTAATGATATTTGTGACTGCTATTAGTAGTTATGCCTATTCACAGTTTCATATTTCACGTCAGAAAAAATACATAGGTATTCGTCGAGCGTTAGGTGCACGTAAACAAGATATTCTGTTATATGTGCTTACGGAAAACTGGTTGGTATACACGATTGGCTGCGCTTTAGGTTTAGTGATGGCACTTGGCTTTAATATTTTGTTAAGCCAGTATATAAGCTTGAGTAAACCAGATATGATGTTGTTTTTATTAGCAAGTGCGGTAATTTTTGTTGCGGGTACATTGGCAACTTGGATCCCAGCAGTTAAGACCAGTAATATCCCACCTGTGATTGCGACTAGAACGGTTTAAAAAATAGAAATTGGTAGCTATAAGTTCGCTTGGTATGTGACTTATAGCACTAACAAGTAGTGGTAATCCTAGAGTTATTTTATCGAAGAGCAAGTTTTAGGTCTGGATAAACTTTTCGCTTGTCATATTTAACTAAAATGTTTTCAAATAAACTACTTTAAAGGAACACAATGCCGCAAATATTAGTCGTTGATGATAACCCCGATATACTCGAAGCCCTTGAGTTATTATTAAGCTTGCATGGTTATACCGTACTTACTGCTGAAAATGAGAAAGAAGCATTATTGGCGGTATCTCACCAACGTGTTGATTTAGTCATTCAAGATATGAACTTTGCACAAGGCATCACATCCGGTAAAGAAGGTAAGTCATTATTTAATGCATTAAAAGAACTAAACAATGACTTGCCTATCATCTTAATTACCGCATGGACGCAATTAGAAACCGCTATTACCTTGGTGAAAGGTGGCGCAACCGATTATCTTCAAAAACCGTGGGATGATACTAAGTTACTTGAATTAGTGGCGAAGTACAGCCAAAACACAGTAGCCAACACTAATCAGCCTAGTAAAGCCACCCCTAGTCACTTTATTTACAGCAGTCAAGAAATGCATGCCCTGATAGCGCAGTCAGCCAAAGTAGCGACTGCGGATATTAACGTGCTTATTACTGGCGCTAATGGCACAGGTAAAGAAAAGCTAGCTGATTATATTCATCAACATTCTCACCGTCAGCATCATGCCTTCATTAAGGTGAATATGGGCGCATTACCTCATGAATTGATGGAAGCTGAGTTATTTGGCGCGGAAAAAGGGGCCTTCACTGGCGCCAATCAAGCCAGAATTGGCCGCTTCGAAGCTGCTAATAGTGGTACTTTATTTTTAGATGAAATTGCCAACTTACCCTTATCGGGTCAGATGAAATTATTGAGAGTATTGCAAACCGGTGAGTTTGAACGCTTAGGCTCTAACACAACAATAAAAGTTGATGTAAGAGTGCTGAGTGCCACCAATGTAGATTTAACTTTAGCTGTTCAACAAGGCAGATTTCGGGAAGATTTATATTATAGACTAAACGTTATAGAACTGCATTTACCCGAATTGACACAGCGACAAGCGGATATTATTCCGTTAGCTGAGTACTTTGTTGGTAGTGATCACTCACTAAGTGATGAAGCGGAGCTGGTGCTAAAAAGCTATGCTTGGCCCGGTAATGTCCGTGAACTAGAAAACGCCTGTAAGCGCGCACTTGTTTTTGCTAACAGCAGTATGCTAGCGCCAAATGACTTTCAGCTAACATCAAGTCTAGTAACTTCAACGACCAATGAAAAAGAGCACATAGAACAGGTCTTAATTAAACATCATGGCGTAATCAAGCATAGTGCAATCGAGCTTGACTTAAGTCGACAAGCGTTATATCGCCGCATTGAAAAATATCAAATAGATGTCGAGTCGTTATGTCAGTAAACCGCTGTAAGAGAGTTTTAAGTACTTATCTAATTTTAAGACAATTACAATAAAATCCGTCATCTTCGAGTTTTCTTATCGAAGATCCACGTTGTTAAGTTATTTGGATTCCCGACAAGGCACTTCGGGAATGACGAATAAACTTGTTATATTAGTTGAACCGCTATGTTAATTATCCAATTAATCCTGCTCAATATTGTCTTTATTGCTAGTTTCATGTTGTTACTGCCTAGCGAACCTTGGCTATTTTCATTAACCTCAATTTTGTTGATCATGTTAGCGGCACTACGCTATCACTATGATCAGAAAAACTATCAACAAAACCAGCAAACCATACAGACTTTATTAGGTGGTTTACGTAATTTACAAGATGGTGACTTTTCAATTAGCTTAGCTAATAATCAAACGAATAGAAGTCAGAGCCAGTCCGAAATATTAGCGTTGTTTAATCAAGTGACTGATAAATTAAGGCAGGAAAAGCAATCACTCTATCAACGTGAGCTGTTGCTCGATAAAGTGGTAAACGCATCTGATGTGGTCACTGTGCTTGTTAACCACAGAGATACTATTATTTTTGCTAATCGAGCTGCAGAGTACTTTTTTAATCAAAGGAGTATGTTGGGCATGTCTTGGGTCACGTTATTAGATGAGAAATTACCAGAGCTCATTCCACACCATGATAAAGACAATGCAATTATTCAATTACTGTTAGCGGGCTCTAGTCATGGGAACCCTGCAGCGACTAACAATGCTACTAGTGGCAGTCAGGTGGAAGTAAGTATTAAAACAGAGCAGAGTTGGCACTTGTCTCGTCATCATTTGAAATTACATGGCAGTCGACATCAATTAACATTACTTAAACCGTTAACCCAAGCCATGCATCAGCGAGAGTTACAAACATGGAAAAAAGTAATACGAGTTATTAATCACGAACTTAACAACTCTATCGCCCCAATTAGTTCCATGTGCCATAGCGGTAACATTCTGGCCGAACGTTTAGATGAGCCTCAGCTTATACGAGTGTTCGCCACTATCTCTAAGCGGATAAATAAATTAGCAGAATTTATTCAAAGTTACAGTCAGTTGGCGCGACTTTCCCAACCTAAAAAGCAGCTGTTTGATTTAATAAAAACTTTACAGCAACTACAAGAGTTATATCATTTTAAGCTCACATTTCAGCAAACAACTTTGATGTGGTCAGGTGATGAAAGTCAAATTGAACAGTTGCTAATAAACCTACTTAAAAACGCTCAACAAGCATGCCCTGATCACATCATGCCAGAAGAGGCTTGTACTGTTAGTGTTATCAGCCAACAAGGGAGGTTGATTATTACCGTAAGAGACTTCGGTACTGGTATGTCAACCGATGTACTACAGAAAGCATTCTTACCTTATTATTCAACTAAAACAGAGGGCAGTGGTATTGGTTTAAGTATTTGCCGAGAAATTAGTGATGGTCATCAAGGTAGAATCACCTTGAATAACCATCCGGATGGTGGTCTGCAAGTAGATGTACATTTACCGCTAAGTTAAATATTGTTTGAAATATGCTATAGCGGCAATGATTTTTCAGGCTTTTAAAATTGCTTATCTATTCTGACGATACCATTAGCGAGGTAAACCATTCTCACCGCATCTTGCTGATGAAAAACCATACGTTGATCGTAATCTTGAATCACCATAAATTGCTGACATTGTCGCTCAGTACAGTCAACTTCTATCATTAACTCGACTAAACGAACAATGACGGTTTTGCCTTGGCTACGATTATTAGCCATTTTACCGCCAATAACAGCGCCCAATACCGTCGCTATGTCGCGGCCACTGCCACCGCCAAATTGATTACCAATAACCCCACCGATGAGTGCACCACCAAATGTTTTCCAACCGCTATTTTTATCCTGTATTAGTTCTTCTTGGCTAATGTTTCTAGCAGAAACGATAGTACCAAATAGCACTTTTTCTACGGGTACTGCCTTGTTTCTATCATAATCAGCTGAAGAACCCTGACTAAACAGTAACGTAATTAAAGTAAGGCCTGTTATTAATAATGTTTTCATGGTGGTTCCTAATGTAGTGCCAGCGATTGCTATTTAATTGGTAACTTACCAGCTAACAAATTCTTTGCCTTTTGTTTTACGGATTTCAGTTTCGTCAGCCCATTCAACTAAACCACTCTCTAAATCCATTAAACGTAGGGTGAATTTGTAATAAACGTCAGATTGATCTTTGTTGGTTTTTACAATGCTGGCTAGGTTGCCGTAAAGCATGTACTGGGCACCCACTTGCTTGCCAAATTGCATAGCTTTGTTTTGATCAACCATACCGCTGTTTTGTTGAAAATCTAATTGCTTACGTGCAGCTTCTACACGGCCCATATCAACAAATCTAAACTTACCAGAGCGAAGTAGCTTTGTAGAGATAGAGTCGGTAATTGATTCAGTATCGATATGCTCACTGGTTTTATTTTTGATGCTTTCTACAAACATAATAGGACGAGTGTTTGCGGTTAAGGTACCTACCACAGGAGAGAGTAATAGTGAGTCAGTCATTTCTCCTGCTACTTTTTGTAAATCAGTTGAGCCAAAGCTGATATCGGTTGTTTCTACTGCGTTTGCATCACCGTAACGAACTGCTGATTTATTGGTACAGCCGGCAACTAAGGTTAGCGTTAAAACAACACTAGTGATCATGACTAATTTTTTCATCGGGATATCCTTTAATTATTTGGTATTAAATTACGAGTAAACGGGGTTAACTTTTTATAAGTTGTTAGTTAGAAATTATTGATTAAAACTTAAAAAACTCTTCAGGTACTTCGCGTACATAAAGACTGAATGACGCAACTTGGTTAGTGGGTGCTAAACCAGGGACCGTAGCCGTTTGCATGCCATGTAAAGAAAGTGGTTGCCATGGGCTTTTACCTGCTTCAAGCACAAAACCGTCTTTATCAAACCAGGTAAATTGATATTGCAATTTCAATGTTTTTTTATAAGTACTGGTAAGAGATAAGTTAACCTCTAATAGGTCGTTATTCGTACGTGATCTTATGTCACTAATATGTAACTTGGTAGCTAACTCAGGATTGTGCACTTGTAAGTGTTTACTGAATTTTTGACCCGGCGCAATTTGATCTATACCTGTGCCAGATGTTACTGGCGGCACATTTTTACAGGCGCTAATGAATAACGTTGTCGATAATGCAGCGATTAATAAAAATGAGCGTTTTGATATCGTTGTATTCATTGGTGTTTTGATTTTCATTGTAAATGCTCCATAGCGTAACCAAGTATTATATTTTGGGTAACCCTTAAATTCATAGTGAAACTCTATTTTAAAGTTAAACTTTAATTTATAGTTAAAGGTTAAAGCTTTGATAGTTAGTATAACTACCGATTGCGGTTAATTTAATTAGGGTTTGTCTATCTTCGTTGACCCGAAAATTAATGGTACGAAGATTGCCATTGACCGTTAATTTAACTTCATGTTCGCCAGGTTCAAAGTTCGTGCTGAGTATATGAATACTATCAGGCAATGTACTCCAGCTGCGCGTGTCTGCTTTTTCAGAGGCGATGTTATAAAGGTTAGCGAATATGTTGCCAAGATCCCCTCCTTTTCTGCTCATTTGCTGTCTTATCTCTTCTTTGGCAATAAGGCGCACAACTTGTCTCGCCACTATACCTGGCATTTGATCTTGTAATTGTTTGGCAGCTAATGATTGTAAGCGAACAATCTCTTCTGATTGATATTGCTTGCCTTGATAATTCATTGAAAGGCCACGGTATTGACGTACCTTGTTTTGATATCTAGGCAAAGCTAAGTTATAGAATTTGTAGTTACGACTGCTACTACTCCAAATCGGCAGATGGATCGAAACCTCTTCTTTGTTAGGGATGATGCCATTCTCAACAATAATAACCAATTTACCTTTTTTTTCTTTATTTGAGCGGTGATTAATCTGAATTATGTCAGAGGAGAAACGTTTTTTAAGCATAGGGATATCGTTATCCATGCCTAGCGCATTGGCTAGTCGCCAGACATCTTTTTGCAAGGTGATATTGTGTGGGTATATCTCTAGTGCTTTTTTAAAATATATATAAGCTGAATTAGGTTCACCGTTAGCTTCATACAATACGCCGGACAAATAAAAGGTATACGCATTTTGAAAGCCATTTTTAACTTTGCCAATAACGTTATTCATCGAAGGATATTTACTGGATAGGCTTTCTGAAGTGACTCCTTGTTTAGCCATCTCATTTTGGCTCTCAGTAAGTTCTTTCTGGTTGGCTTTCAATGCATTGTTTTGGACTAAATTAGCTCGTCTAATTTCAACTAAAGCACCGGTGAAGTCTTGCTGATTTAAGTAATTTAGTGCTTGGTAGCTATTGAGCATGCTTTGCTCGTAATAGGGGATTTCATAACGTATAGCATTATCATTACTGAGCACAGAGGCTGCTTTTTCTACTCCTCGACTCAGTTGAACTTTCGCGGCTTGATCCGCTTCTTGAACACGCCGATAAACAAACTCAAAATCTTGCTGACTTACTGAATAGTTACCTAATAGATACTCTAATCGTGCCTTTTCTAGAATACTTAAAGTAAAGCTACCGTTGCCTTCGCTGCGTTCAGGTATTACTGATAACGCTTGTTGAAAGTCACCTTGTTGTTGAGCTTTTTTAACTGCACTCATTTGTTGATTGTAATTACTAAATAAGTCGCTAAAAGAAGTGCTTGCACACGAGCTTAGTACTATGGTTAGCAGGAGGTAAGAGGACGTTTTAAATAATATATTCAGCATTTTGGTAGCTTATCTTGTTCTTAATATATAGCAAGGTGATACCTGTATAAAAAGTGTAAATTATTGCACAGGGATTTATATAGGGAGGATGATTTAGAATAAGCTGGAAAAGCACGAAATCCTATATAGTTACGGTCAGACTATATTAAGTGGGTCAGTGGTAATGGTGCTATTGAAGCTAGCTAGTACTTCATTTTAAAAGGAATAAGCAATGAATAAAATATTGTTAATGTTAATCAGTGTGAGTAGTTTTCTCTTTTCAGCAGGGGAGGTACTTGCAAAAGATATCATTGTTGAAATATATAAAAAAAAATTTATTCCCAATGAAGTGACCATTGAGCTTGGAGATAGAGTTATTTGGAAAAATATTGAGAAACGACAATATCATAACGTTTGGTTTAAAAGCTCTGGAGAAGATGAACCGGACTATTTTTTTCCTGATGAAAGCTACCAGAGACAATTTGATAAAAAGGGTAGCTTTGCTTATGAGTGTGGCCCACATCCTAAGATGAAGGGCAAGGTTATTGTAGTTGAACAGGCATATTAACCTTATAAATAATATTGTTATTAAGCGGTTATAACCTTATTCTATAAAGGGTTATGGCCCGTTTTTTTAGTGAAAGAGTCAAATGTAAACACGATCTTTTTGATGTAGCGCAAAGTTATTCTTAATTATGTAACGATTTATTACAACCCCTTGAAAACTTGATTTCCATCAAGTCACCTGCTTTACATCCTCGTTATTATCATTTGGCTTTATAAAAATATACCAATTCTATTAAGTTCATTCACAGCTCAGCATTTTATGAGCGAGCTTGAAACAAGCAAAATTGGTTAATCATAGTTAATCTATGTTTTATTAATTTTGCGATGTTATCAGTTTGCTCATTAATGCCCGAAGGGTGAGTTTAAAAGGCTTGTTTGCATCGTTATCGATCTTGATAAGGGAACAACCATTCTCTTCAATCAACGCCTTGCCTCTAAGCCTTTTAATTCTCACTGAGTGGGGAATAACTTATTAGACTTGATATCACGCATGAACTATTTCATTAAGGAAACACCATGTCAGAGAGCTTTACTAAAGGCATGGCAAGGAATATTTATTACGGAGGAAGTGTATTCTTCTTCTTAATATTCTTAGCTTTGACTTTTCACACTGTAAAAGAGATGCCCAAAAGGGATAACCGACATAATATTACCGAAGCTGTAGAACGCGGTAAGCATTTGTGGGAAAAAAATAACTGTATTGGTTGTCACTCGTTAATTGGTGAAGGTGCATATTTTGCTCCAGAACTAATGAACGTTTATGATCGCCGTGGCGGTGGTAGCGAAGAAGGGTTTAAAGCCTTCATGAATGGTTGGATGAATGCTCAGCCATTAAATATTCCCGGTCGCCGTCAAATGCCTAATTTCCACTTAAATGACCAAGAAATTGATGATTTAGCTGAGTTCCTTAAATGGACTTCTGAGCTAGATGCCAATGGCTGGCCACCAAACATAGAGGGTTAAGGCGTGGATACTTTAAAATATCAATCACAAGCCGTAGCAAAACCTTACTTTATTTTCGCTATGATCTTATTCGTAGGCCAAATTTTATTTGGTCTTATTATGGGCTTGCAATATGTTGTTGGTGACTTCTTAGGTGGAATTATTCCATTTAATGTTGCTCGTATGGTACATACCAACCTTCTTATTGTTTGGCTACTTTTTGGTTTTATGGGGGCTGCTTATTATTTAGTGCCTGAAGAAGCTGAAACTGAACTCTATAGTCCTCAGCTTGCTATTATTCTTTTTTGGATATTTGCTGCAGCAGGCGTACTAACTATTTTAGGTTACTTATTGGTACCTTATTCTACCTTAGCTGATATTACGCTTAACCACCTATGGCCAACAATGGGTCGTGAATTCTTAGAGCAGCCAACGATTACCAAAATTGGTATTGTTGTTGTATGTCTAGGCTTCTTATTCAACCTGGGTATGACTATCTTAAAAGGTCGTAAAACTGCCATTAACATGGTGATGATGACTGGTTTAATTGGTTTAGCTGTATTCTTCTTATTCGCTTTCTATAACCCAACTAACTTAGCCTTAGATAAATACTTCTGGTGGTTTGTTGTTCACTTATGGGTTGAAGGTGTATGGGAATTAATCATGGGCGCAATCTTGGCTTATGTATTAATCAAAGTTACTGGTGTTGACCGTGAAGTAATTGAAAAATGGTTATATGTGATTATCGCTATGGCGCTTATCTCAGGTATCTTAGGTACTGGCCATCATTTCTACTGGTTAATGACTCCTGAATATTGGCAGTGGGTTGGTTCTATCTTCTCAGCACTTGAACCACTTCCTTTCTTCGCAATGGTACTATATGCATTTAATATGGTTAACCGTCGTCGTCGTGAACATCCTAACAAAGCTGCTACATTATGGGCATTAGGTACTGCGGTAATGGCATTCTTAGGTGCGGGTGTATGGGGCTTCTTACACACGTTATCTTTTGTTAACTACTATACGCATGGTTCGCAAATTACTGCGGCTCACGGTCACATGGCTTTTTACGGCGCATATGCAATGATTGTTATGACAATCATCTCTTACGCAATGCCTAAGTTACGTGGTATTGGTGAAGCTAACTGTAATAAAGCACAAGTTATTGAAATGTGGGGGTTTTGGTTAATGACGGTAGCTATGGTATTTATCACATTATTCTTAACGGGTGCTGGTATCTTACAAGTATGGTTACAACGTTTACCTGAGTCTGGTGAAGCATTAAGCTTTATGGCGACTCAAGATAAACTTGAAATCTTCTACTGGTTACGTGAAATTGCTGGGGTAATCTTCCTATTAGGTTTGATTTCTTACTTAACTAGCTTCTTTATTACTGATAAAAAAGCACAAGCGTAATATAAATTAAGTCTCATACCAGTTCCGCTAATTAGGTGGTCTATTTTATACGTAGGAAAAATTGCCAAGTACAAGGCATTTATTTAAATAACTAGTTGTTCTAATTATTAAATAAATAACGAAGTAATTGGTGGTTTTAACAAGTAGAAATAAATACATAATTAATGGGATTGGTATTGACTGACCTTAATTTAAGAAAAGCAAAAGCCGTGACTGTGTCGCGGCTTTTTTTTGCCCTTTTTCCAGGCAATACGACAACAGTAATAAAGCACTGAAGTTACTTATGATTACTTTTATCAGCTTTCATCTTGTTTTATCTTCACTTTACCGAAAACTATTTTATCTGAGGCTAACTAGCTGTTACCTTGCTGGTATCATAATTTATGTAACTTAGCTCAGCTTACTTAACTCAAGTGCACTTAATCTGACGAGGATTTCATTATCTCTACTTCAACGGTTCAAAAATTTATATCAAAGAAAAAAAGCTTATTAGTACCTGTCATGGTGATGCTCAGCTTGTCATCAGCTCCTATTCTTGCTGCTAACCAGGCAGGACAGCAGTCAGTCAAGCATGAGCGTAAGCTGGCAATTGATGAAAAAAATGTCACTAAACACAGTACTAAGGTAAAGGGTAAAAAATTCAAATATACCGCTACCACAGGTACACAGCCGGTGTGGGATGAAGAAGGGAACCCAACGGCGAGTTTGTTTTACACCTACTATCAACGTAGTGATGTGAAAGATAAGGGCAAAAGACCATTGCTTATTTCATTTAATGGCGGACCCGGCTCAGCGTCGGTTTGGATGCATGTCGCTTATACCGGACCCAAAGTTTTGAATGTGGACAGTGAAGGTTATCCACTACAGCCATATGGCGTAAAAACCAATGATTATTCTATTTTAGATGTGGCAGATATTGTTTTTGTTAACCCGGTAAATACGGGGTATTCTCGCGTATTGCCAGGTAAAGATGGCAAAATGCCAACTAAAGAGCAGCAAAAGAAAATGTTCTTTGGTGTTAATGCTGATGTTAAATATTTAGCAGAATGGGTTAATACTTTTGTTAGTCGTAATAACCGCTGGCGCTCGCCTAAGTATCTTATCGGTGAAAGCTACGGTACTACGCGTGTTTCAGGCTTAGCTAAAGAATTGCAGGCCCGTCAATGGATGTATGTAAATGGTGTGATTTTAGTATCACCTACGGATATCGGTATTAAACGTGATGGGCCAGTAAAAGCAGCAAACAGATTACCTTACTTTGCCGCAGCTGCTTGGTACCACAAAGCGTTAACGGCTGATCTACAACAAAAACCATTAACAGAGCTACTTGAAGAAGTAGAAGAATATACGCTGGCAAAATATTTACCTGCATTAGCTAAAGGAGGTTTTATTTCAGCACAAGAAAAGCAGGATGTTGCTGAGCAAGTGGCTAAATACTCGGGCTTATCTGTTACAGCTGTGGTTAATAATAATTTAGATGTAAATAACGCTTTCTTCTGGAAAGAATTATTACGCGATAGAAAGCAAACTATCGGTCGTCTTGATTCACGTTACTTAGGTATTGATAAAAAAGTGTCAGGCTCTCGTCCAGATTATAATGCTGAACTAAGTTCTTGGTTGCATAGTTTTACACCTGCCATTAATTACTATTTACGTGAAGAATTAGACTATAAAACTGACATAAAATACAATATGTTTGGTAATGTTCACCCGTGGGATAGAACAGGTAACAATACTGGCGAAGGATTACGCTCCGCTATGGCGCAAAACCCTTACTTACAAGTCATGATTCAGTCAGGCTACTTTGACGGCGCGACTAACTACTTCGATGCTAAGTACACTATGTGGCAACTAGACCCAAGTGGTTTGATGAAAGATAGATTGTCATTTAAGGGCTATGAAAGTGGCCATATGATGTATTTACGTCATGATGACTTACGCGATGCTAACCAAGATATTCGTGACTTCATCAAAACAAGCTTGCCGGCGAAAGGGCAGGCAGCTAAGTATTAACCTTAATATTAACACTATTCAGTCTAACGAGCCCTTCAACTATTAACATTACTAATAACTAGGTTAAAAGTTAAACAAACTTAGTACTATTAAAAGCTTACCCGATGATTCGGGTAAGCTTTTTTGTTGTCTAAGCTTTGTTTTAAAAGTGCAGTAGAACTAATAGATTAGATATTGATTTCTTTTTAGTCAAAATCGCTGTATAATGCGCGCAAAATTATAGCCCTATTTCGGTAACCTACTGGAGTAGCGATAAACAATAGTAACAGCGAGTAAAGCCTGTGTTAGATAAATTAAGAAATGTGGCAATTATTGCCCACGTTGACCACGGAAAAACCACTTTAGTTGATAAATTACTTGAGCAATCAGGTACTTTAG
>MAAB01007461.1_pt1 | contig 17549 bp, 17 predicted proteins | sample 1115991 | NCBI WGS metagenome assembly MAAB01 (sample SAMN04961124, study PRJNA320927) | seawater metagenome | isolation source: sample BD02T18 sea water enriched with oil for 18 days | place: USA:Gulf of Mexico | collected 2013-07-27
ACATCAAAGTATGCGTTATCTTGGCGGCTGTTTCGCTTGGCTTAGGCTATTTCATGGATAACATGACTGATGCTGATTTTCCTTATTTAGATACTTTCACCACTGTTTATGCCGTTTTTGCAACGTACTTAATCACGCAAAGAGTACTTGAAAACTGGCTTTACTGGATTGTTATTGATCTTGTCTCTATTTATTTATACTTAGAAAAAGCCTTATATCCTACAGCACTACTTTTTATTATTTTCGTCGGCATTGCGGTATACGGGTACTTAAAATGGCGAAACCTACTGATAAATAACCCAGTGACTGTCAATAATAATGCAGATAATTCTTTTGCTTAAGTCTCTAAGCGCTTTGCCCTGTTTTAACAATGTTAGTTGTGTAACCGCGATTACAGGTGGTTTGAGTAATCCTTGTTTTAAGGTAAAAGCCGATGATGCTATTTATTTCGCTAAGTTTACTCGAGAACAAGCGCTCGGCAATGAACTAAAAATTGCGAGCATAGCTGAGCTTAACGGTATTACGCCGAGTGTCTATTATCATGACAACCAATGGTTAATTAGCACTTATATTGAAGGTGAAAACTTGGCGGTACAGACTATACCGCTAAAAAACAAAATAATGACTAGCATTGAACTAATGAATCAATTTCATCAGCTGTTTTCCAGTTTACTAAATCCCAATGACTACGATTAATATCAACATATTCAATCCCCTTGCTATCAAGCAAGGCCTTGAGATGGCGACCCACCATACCGGTGCCACCAGTCAAAGCGACTTTAGTAACTTTCCCCATAAACCTTACGCCCCAAAATTATTTACTAACAAACACCAGCTTCAAAGCAGGCAATGCTATCTTCCTTTTTTCTGTTTACAGTGTAGAAATTAAAGGCTTGTTCGGATTCAAACTTCCGTTAGATTGCAACGCTTCATATTGTTTTATATCAATCACAGACTCCGTCCAATGACGCAAAACAATCGCATCATAGTTTATTGAGCTCTGATAACTTTTATCCAGCACGGCTTTCAGATAAAACTCTACAGGATTAAATCCTAACTGAGAACAAAACGGTGTTGTTCCGGAAAACCGGCAATTTATCTCAAATACTTTTGGAATTCCATCGGCCAACCTTAACTGGAAATTACAGGAGCCATGAATATGCAGCAACAGGGCTATCTTACGAACGTACTCTGATATTACCGTTGATTGCACAGGTGTAGCCTGAAATGTATCCCCTGAGCGCAATATTCTACGAAGAATAAGGGCATCAGAAACCTTGCCATTAACGGCAGCGACAGTACATGTGTATTCCTCCTCATCGGTGCCAACTAATTCCTGAACCATTAAGCCGTTTTCAGCTTCGAGTCGATCATTCAATTCCTGAATATTTTTGGCAATGGATACCCCAATAGAACGACAACCAATTCTTGGTTTTACTATAACAGGAAAGTCAATACTTTCAGGAAGGTCCGATGGTAAATAACTGGCTGGAGCATACAAATCATTCTGTTCAAGAAACTCATATGTTAAAAATTTATCATCAGATAATTCGATTGCTGCATATGGCGAAACTACGACAGTTGTATCAGATTTACTTTTAATGTAAACAGCATTCTCAGCACATTTCAACAATTCAACGTCAGTACCAGGGAAATAGAAATCTACTGACTCTTTACAAAATATATCCAGTAGATAATCGATGTAGCCCTCTTCTGATGCTTTTGGTATAAGATAACAGCGGTCCGCCGTATACAAACCTGCAGATAACGCTCCCATATCTGCTGCTATAATTCGAATGTCCAAATCATCAATTAACTTAAGTGACTTAATAATGCCCTGACCCACACCACCACCAGCGCCACTAACGAATACAGTTATCATGTATTATCCTTAACAAAATACGATATTAATTGATTCTTTGTCGCAAGCGACATACTGCTATTATTTATCCGGGCAATATGTGCAGAAGAATCATACGAAAGACCGATAACATCAATATTGATAATCTGACTACAAACATTCACGTTCAAAAAAGAAGGAGCAACTCCGCGTGGCTGCCCTATTGAGCCGGTATTAAAAATTGAAATGTTATCATCTGTCTTTAAGTTTATTGAAAACTGCTTCTGTAATGCGTCTAAAATTTCGGGGTCGCTATCTACTTTATTATTTTCAACTCTACACAAAGCAACTTTTTGTCTATGTGTGTGCCCCCAAAAAGCAACCCTGTAATTTAAGTCATTTAATTTAACAGCTGCGGCAAGGTGATCACTTACACTATTAATATATCGCCAGTTACCATATTCAAATGGATTGGCATGTGCAAAGAAGCAACCAGATTCATAATAGCTATCTAACCACTCAAACTCTGAACGAAGATCGTACTGACACGTATCATGTGTCCAAATGACAGACTCTTTAACAAATTCAGGCATTTTATAAGAAAAAGGATCACCACCGTCGGTCAAATCAAAATAGAATTGATCATGATTACCTTTTATAAATATACAACAGCGCTCATCATTCAGCTCTTTCAACAAAGCAATCACGCCATTAGGTTCACAACCATAAGTTAGCAGATCACCCAATATTAAAACCTTGGGTATGTCTTCTTTACGGATATAATTAACAACTTCCTGTAAAGCACACAGATTTCCATGAATATCTGATAAAACTGCAAAACGCTGGACATTAGGCATCTTTATCTTCTTTTGTACCAGAAAATTTCGGCATCGTAGCATGGCCATCCGGGCTAACCCCTTCGGGGATAAGTACCTTTTTTACAGTGGCTAATACAATTTTAATATCCAGCCAAAATGAATAATTATCTATATACCAGACATCCAATTTAAATTTTTTTTCCCAGCTTAAAGCATTACGTCCGCTAATTTGCGCTAAACCTGTCACTCCTGGCAACATATCATGACGCCTTGCTTGCTCAGAGGAGTAAAACGGAAGATATTCCATCATTAATGGCCTAGGCCCCACAATACTCATATCACCTTTTAATACATTCCATAGCTCTGGAAGTTCATCCAAACTCGTAGCGCGTAATACCTTACCAAAACGAGTTAATCTTAGGGCATCAGAAAGTAACTCGTCCGCATCATCTCGTTCATCCGTCATCGAACGAAACTTAACCATGTTAAAGGGTTTTCCTTTAAATCCAGGACGCGGCTGGCTAAACAGTACAGGGGAACCCAACTGAGTTCTAATCAACAATGCCAACAATAACAACAAAGGAGCACTAAGAAGAAGAACCGAAAAGGACACCAATATATCAAATATTCTTTTCATAACTTCCATCACATTTTTTACCTAAAATATCATTAAACAAACTTATAAAACGGTCGCAGCCTACATCAAGAGATAACTCATTCTGATAAAACCTTTTTGCGTTATCACCCATCTCCGTCAGTTCTTTATCAGATAAACCATTAAGTGCCATTACTTGCTGGGCCAGGTCTTGTGGGTTCTGAGATTCACAGCAAGCCCCACAAGCTGCATCCTTAACCAGCTGAGCTGCATCACCATCAACCGCCATAATGATAGGGCGACCAATTGCCATATATGCTTGCAGCTTTGATGGTATTGTAATTTCAAAAAGTTCATCTTTTTTAAGATGCACTAATAGCGCATCGGCAGACCTTAATAAAGCACCCACTTTTGACATTGGCATTCGTGGAACAAAAAATACATTAAGCAATTTTCTATCGACTACTTGTTGTTTAAGAGCCGCTTCCTGAATACCCGAACCAACAAGTACAAAATTAACTTGCTTGTTATTTTTAGCAACGATTTCAGCCGCATCCAATACAGTATCTAATGCTTGGGCATGCCCCATATTTCCTGCAAAAACAACATTAAAGCCATCTGGTAATACCCCCGACTCAAGTTTGTGATTGTTTTCAAGAGAAGGCTCATCACACCAATTATAAATAACCGTTAGTTTTGACTCAGGAACACCACGCTCAATCAATCGACGTTTAAAGCCAGGAGAAAGAACAACTAAATGATTGGCACGTTTATATACCCAATTACACACTCTAGCTACAATACTAAGCGCCCGGTCATTAGTGAGCATTCCAGTGGCTTTTAACGTATCTGGCCACAAATCTTGAATATCATACACAAAGGGTGTACGTCGGAAAAAACCGATTACGGCACCAGCCATTCCAACAGTTAATGGGGGATGGTAAACATAAATAACATCCGCTTTTTTTGCTGAAAATATTCCAAATATTGTTGCCGTAACACAAAAGCTAATGTAATTAAAAATTCGCTTTATTGCCGACCCATTATGACTAGGATACAGAGGCACACGATTAACCTGCACCCCATCTATTTGTTCACGTTGCAACCAACGCATACGGTACCCATCATACACTTTTCCACCAGGGTAATTTGGAAACCCCGTAATAACCTCTACTTCGTGGCCACGGGCCTGCAGGGCTTTTGCAAACAACAAACCTTTAAAGGTAGGTTCGGGATCAAACCACTGGGTCAACAATAAAATTTTCAAACTTGCCTCTATGCTAATTATTAACAAATCTAGCTTAGATAAAAAAACAAAAACAAAATAACTTTTAACAATACAAATAAATACTAATATTGCTTGTAGTTAATATTGCTTCCATACCACTCTTTTCACGTAGTCTGTATAACTATGTATTATACGAACTACCTTATCAGACACATTAGGCATACTGTAGTCGTACACAGGCCTTAACAGACGTTCTGTACCGGTTGGTTGTTGCTCTAGTATACTAAGGGCCTGCAACACACGCTCAAGCTCTAAACCAACCATCATCACAGATGCTTCTTCAAACCCTTCAGGGCGTTCATGAGCTTCACGGATATTAAGTGCGGGAAAGTTCATGATTGATGATTCTTCGGTAATTGTACCACTATCCGATAACACGGCTTTTGAAGTCTTTTGCAGTTTATTATAATCATGAAAACCTAACGGTTTAAGCAGTTGCACATTTTCATGAAACTCTATGCCCTGCTCTTCAATACGCTTACGTGTACGTGGGTGTGTAGACACAATTACAGGCATGCCATAGCTTTCAGCAATTGAGTTTAAAATTGAAGCTAGCTTCAACAAGTTTGCAGGCGAATCTACATTTTCCTCGCGGTGAGCACTGATAACAAAAAAGTTACCTTCACTGAGGCCAAGGCGTTGCAAGACATCAGAGCCATCGATCTGCTCCATATAATTATTTAATACTTCAAACATCGGACTACCAGTCTTAATCACTCTATCGGCTGGAATACCCTCAGCCAATAAATAATCACGAGCAATTGAACTATATGTTAAGTTTATATCCGCCAGATGATCCACTATTTTACGATTAGTTTCTTCCGGAACTCGCTGATCAAAACAACGATTACCAGCCTCCATGTGAAATATCGGAACTTTTCTGCGCTTGGCAGGCAATGCAGAGATACATGAGTTTGTATCACCTAATACCAGCATTGCTTCGGGTTGTTCTTTTTCCAATACTTCATCAACTTTAATGATGATTTGTCCTATGGTTACCGCAGCGTTACTCCCTGCAGCATCAAGAAAATAATCAGGTTTACGAGCGCCAAGGTCGCTAAAGAACACTTCATTGAGTTCGTAATCGTAATTTTGCCCTGTATGGACAATAATATGTTCACAGAATTGATCCAATTTTGCCAGAACTCGAGATAACCGAATAATTTCCGGTCGTGTTCCCACTACTGACATTATTTTAAGTTTTTTCATTACAGCTCACTTGCAATTGTATCTGGATCATTTCGATCGAATATCTCATTAGCCCACAACATCACCACCAGCTCATCATCGCCTATGTTAGTAATATCATGAGTCCAGCCAGGAACTGTTTCAACTATCTGAAATTTATTTGAATCAGTTACTAGCTCGTAATTTTCACCAGAAACAATCTGTTTAAATCGAAAACGGGCTTCACCTTTAATAACCAAAAACTTTTCATTTTTAGTGTGGTGATAGTGGCCTCCACGAGTGATACCAGGATGAGCAGTGAAAAAAGAAATCTGACCCGCAGATGGCGTTTTCAACATCTCAACAAATGTGCCACGCTCGTCTGTGTAGCCAGGAACCGTGTAGGCAAAATTTTTGGGGGAAAGGTAACTCAAATAGGTTGAATATAAAGCTCGGGTAAACCCTGTTCCAACCTCTTCAGTAATTAAAGTTTGACGACTATCTTTAAAAGACTTTAAAAGTTCAGCAACTTCACCTACAGTTTTTTTATAAACAGGTGAAATCTCTGTATAACCACTTGGGACCCCACCAGAAAGTAAAGCGATAAAAGCATCACAAACATCATCTATATATACCAAATTTATAACGGCACTGGCATCATTTATGGTAATTGGAATATCACGGACAGTGTTATGGCAAAAAGTAGCCACTGCAGAGTTATAATTAGGCTTACACCACTTACCAAATACGTTGGGTAGTCGGAAAATATAGCCGGGTGACCCTGTAGCCTCCTGGTAGCTCTTCACAACGGCCTCAGCACCTGCCTTACTGTTGCCATATGCGTTAGAAGATGATGCCTGAATTGAGGATGTTAAAACTATCGGTACCTGACGACCTAAGGAAGCTAGCTCATCAACAAGCGATTGGGTTAGGTCTGTATTACCCTGTTTAAACTCAACCTCATTTTTTGGACGATTAACACCCGCCAAATGAAATACAAAATCAACATCGACTAAATCGTTTTTCAAGTCAGCAATTGTACTGCCTTTATCGAGCACTACGATATCTGTAAAACCTTGCTCGCGCAATTTAACCACAAGATTCTTGCCAATGAAGCCATTGGAACCAGTAACTAAAATTTTCATTGTTAAGCTTCCAACTTGAAATCTTTATTAGCAACTACAGCATTAATAAAATCAAGTTTTAGTAGCAGTTTTTGCATTCCTTTAACATCAAGCCTTTCTGTGTTATGAGAATTATAATCATCAAAAGTACTGACTTTTTCATCACCCTGCTCAACAAATTTGCCATAATTTAGATCTCGATTATCCGGCGGTACTCGATAATATTCACCCATATCAATAGCACATGCCATTTCTTCGCGACTTAATAACGCCTCATATAGTTTTTCACCGTGACGTGTACCAATTATTTCAACCTGGTGATTATATTTACCAAGTAAACCTAAAAGTGCATTTGTAAGCGTCTCAATGGTTGCGGCAGGCGCTTTTTGTACAAAAATATCGCCGTTATCCCCATGTTCAAATGCATAAAGTACTAAATCCACAGCATCTTCAAGCGTCATCATAAATCTTGTCATATTCGGGTCAGTCAGGGTTAAAGGGCGACCTGCATTGATCAGCTCAACAAATAAAGGTATGACTGAGCCACGAGATGCCATCACATTTCCGTAGCGTGTGCCACAGATAACCGTATTGCTACCGTTTACATTTCTTGACTTTGCCACCATTACTTTTTCCATCATCGCCTTGGAAATCCCCATGGCATTAATGGGGTACACGGCTTTATCGGTACTCAAACAAACAACTCGAGAAACGTTATTATTTATGGCAGCTTCTAATACGTTCTCTGTTCCTAATATATTGGTCTTAACTGCTTCCATTGGGTGAAATTCACAAGATGGAACTTGTTTGAGAGCTGCTGCATGGTAGACATAATCAACGCCTCTCAGTGCATTCGAGATGCAATTATAATCACGTACATCGCCAATATAAAATTTTAACTTAGGATGATTATATCTAATACGCATATCTTCCTGTTTCTTTTCATCACGACTAAAGATACGAATTTCTTTAATATCAGTCTCAAGGAAACGATTTAATACCGCATTACCAAAAGAACCGGTTCCACCCGTAATGAGTAATACCTTATTAGAAAACACAATAATTCCCCCTACCACATCAAATTCAAATATACATACATAAATAGCGAAAAATGAACAATGTCAAAAAGTCTACCTTTGATTTTGATCATTATTTGTAAAACAAGACAACATTAAGGCTCAGTTGTTATTAGCATCAAGCCTAAGTACATTGTATTCAACCGGCATGGCTTTATACGGAGACTCCATCCTCGGTATGCTCTTCGCCTTAGGTTTAAATAAGGCATTAGGCGAACATTAATAAAGCCAATATCTCGCTCAACCTTAATATATTAGAAATCAAGTTAGTTCACACTGGTATAAAACTAAAAATATTGACTAACTATAAAACACCTGGCAGTTTTTCGATGCCTTATAGAGGCAATCGGCCATTTCAAATTTTACAGACCTAAATTACTTACTCAACTCCCCAACAACTCGTTCCACAGTGGCAGCAAAGCGCTTGTTATAATTTGACAATGAATAATCGCTAGTTATTAATTTATTAGCCGCCTTTCCCATACTTTTACAAAGAATAGAATCCCCAAAAAGATGGCCCAGAGAGTCTGAAAGAGTGTCTACAGTTAATTCATTAAGTAGAATCCCCGTTTCACCATTCCGAACCAGGTCCACTTCAGTACCATCTGCGGGACCACATACCACAGGCAAAGCATGAGCGAAAGCATGATTAATTGCCAGCCCTCCCAGCCCAGGTAAAACACAAAAATCCCCTAACATAAAGTACATACTAAGATTCTGGTGCTGCTCGCCAACAAAACTAACTTTTCCGTTTAATCCCAACTCATTAGCCAGCTTCTCAAGTTCAAGGCGCTCAGGACCATCCCCAATTAATACTAGCCGAAAATCACTGCCCTCACCAACGCTGGTTAAAGAAGCAAATGAATGGAGCAATAAATCAACTTTTTTACCTTTCGTTAATCTTCCGCAGTATACTGCAACAGGGTTATTCGTTATTGACAGATCCGACTTCAATCTATCCAATTTATTACAATCAATATTGGATACATCCTTTAATACACTCTTTTCATCTATCGTATTATGCCCAACAACAATTTTTCCAGCATCAATTCCTAAACCAAGAAAGTATTCCCGGGAATGTGTTCCATACGCAAAAACTGCTGCTGACCGTGTAGCACAAAACCTCTGTACCATATCACCAATCTTGGATTTCCAATTAGGCAGTCGCTCTGGGGTAGCACCAAGAGACCACCAAATAATTGGCCGTTTCTTCCACATCCTAGAACAAAACAACGTTAGCGCCGCTCCCACACTACTTAAACCATCTATGGCTATAGCATCAGGTCCTAAATCAGCTATCTGCCTATGAAGCTTTGCGCTGGGTAAAGCGATACCAGTTCTATTGCGTATGAAACGCCTAAGCCAACCTTCTGAATTGACAACTAACTTAAATCCAGAAGAATCCTTACTTTCGGTATAACGTGTCTTATTTAATTCACTAAATTGACAAATTATCGTTAATTCAAAACCCTCATTTCTCGCAATTTCAGCAAACAGAGGGACGTTATAGGCACTCAGCGTATTCTGAACTATTACAATTTTCATATACGAATTCCCGATTTAAAATTAGGCCTGCTATTAAATAAAAGTAAATCACTTTCCAAGCAAAGATTTAATCTCACTAAAAGATGATGTTAACCCATCAATATAGTCAATTAATTTTTCTGTAACATTTTCGATTTCATATTCACTATAAGCCTTATCAGCACAAAGCTTACCAATCTGACTATTTATTTTTGTATTAGTAGCAACATAAAGGATATCGTCAATTGAAATACTTGGCTTCCTACTTACCTCACCATAAACCTCACCAACATCAAGTTCGTTACTATCATAAAACCAGCGATAGGGGATTTCTTCACAGGGAATTGACTTGGTTGAGTAATCAGTAATAACTGATGGAATCTGATGCTTTGATATCTCAAGAACTGATGTCCCCATTGCAAAACCGACTTGGAAATTTTTAACCAAGTATTCTGAAAGAGAATCATCTAGCAATACACCAGGAAATATCAACTTAACACCCGAGAAATGACTGTTTTTTAATTTTTCAAGCGCCTCTCCATCCCCAATAATATGAAAATACACTTCACAATCATATTTCTCCGAATAGATACTACAACTATTCAAACTTGCTACAATGGAATTATATTTATTGTTATCTAAGCGCCCCAGCCACCCCACACTTATACGTTTTTTATTAATCTTTCTTTCCTTATTAATCTCAGGTATTTCCATAGAAATAGGAATTGGTAAATATTTAGCCTCCTTAAAAGAAAACATACACTGAGCATACATAGAGCTTGGTTTATCCATAAATATTAAAGAATTATTCCGGTTCAAATAATCCATTAACAAATGTGTTTTTTTTCGAGTTAAAGGTTCAAGAAAAGAAGACAATTTTGCGCGCAGCCCAACAGCGATACGTCGATATATAAAACCAAACCGAAAGTATGCCAAAACATTATGCGGATGAACTGACCAAAGTAGCACACTAACATTTTTATTAGCACTAAATACAGGAAGGGCTTGTGGTAATTCACCAAATCCCAAAAGTAACGTGGTATCACATAAATTAACCTTATCGCCATCGTTCCAAACTATAAAGTCATGCTCAACAGAAAACTTAATAAAATGTTTTCTTATAAACCCATCCTCATAGTCAACTAATTGAATTTTCCACCCGCAATTCTTCTGTAGCTGCGCTGCTAACCGGGCAAACAAAAGCTGTGCACCACCAACATTACGTACTGCATAAAAAATGGTCAAATGTCTATTCATCGCACCCTCTTAAACTGATCACGAAACAAAAACATTAATACCAACAAATAAACTATATTCGTAACCATATAGGCCGCAACTGCGCCATCTAATCCCCACCAAGGGACAAAAATTAGAGATGCGATGTAACGCATTAAGCCAAATGAAACTTCGAGAATAATATATGTATAAGCCATGCCCCGCGCAATCATCTGATAGGCTAAAACCCAACTAGCCATTTTAAAAATGTCTGCAGTAACTTGCATCAACATTAATTTTCTACTGACTATAAATACGTCAGAATACAAAATTGAAAAAATTAACGGGTAAGCAATCCATACAAAAACACTTAGGACAAATACAAGTGAAACCACTTTCCTCATCATCGCGTGCATTTGCACTGTTTGATCGTCATAATTTTTTGCTGCACTGAGTTGCGGCAAAAAATAAACTGCTAAAGTTGTTGTTATTACTGATAGATAAGCATTAGAAAATCGACTTACTGCTTCAAATAATCCGGCATCATCAACGCCGGAGTATTTAACTATTACATTACGGACTGAAATAGCGACGACAGGAACAACTACTGCTGCTGTACCACTCATCATTGAATATTTAAAAAATTTTAAATATAACGAATTTTCAGCAATCAACCGCAAACGAAAATAGAATACTCTTTTTTTATACCCCCAAAACAAACAAAAAAACATTGAAAAAATTAAAGTGACTGGTATAAACAAAAAGAACTGACTTTGCGCTAGGTCTGGAGAGAAGAATCCTGAAATAACAAGCAAAACAACCCCTAACGCCATTAACACATTCACAAAAGCCAGACTATTAAGACTCCCCATGCCATTCATGACAGGCTTAATCCAGTTTTGCAGTGCCAAAGGCAACATTACACATCCAATTAACACAACCAGATAATGATACTCATCCGAGAAAAATATTTTGTCCGCTATATATTCAGAGTTTGAAATCACAATTATGAAAGTAATAAGTGCAGATATAAGGACTATTTGCAAAGATGCAGACAAGTATTTTTGTCGATTATCAGCAGGATCACTAGCTGACTCAGCTACATAACGAACAACTCCATTGTCAATTCCAGCAGTTGATAAATTTTGTAATAACCCCAATATATTAGAGTACTGCCCCAGAAGTGCCATCCCCCCTGGGCCATACATAACTGCTACATACTTTGAAAGTAAAAATGTAGAGCCAATAACGCATAAATTCCCAAGGAGAACTGGGCTAAAAATGCGCCCAGATTTGAGAAAACTCACAAATCTTAAAATCAATGTTATATTACTTCTTTATAATATGTATCTAACCTATTACAAACATTTCCTATTTCAAATTTTTCCTTAAATAAAAGTTCCGCTTTGATTTTTTTCTCATTCATCTGGGAATCTGAAAAATTTGCGTATGCTTTCATCGCATTAACTAAAGATGAAATGTCTCCAGCCTTGAGAACCTCTCCCGCTTCATATTCTTTTAACCACGGCACATCCGCACGTGTATTTGTTATTACTGGAGTCCCGCACGCCAAGGCCTCAATAGAAGCCAAAGCTGTTTCTTCGTATATTTCAGGGGAAATAATATAAACATCGGCCGCACGGTAAGCATGCCAACGATCAGCACCATACAGGGGACCACAGAACCTGATTCCAGCTTCAACTCCCAACTCTCTTGAGAGGGACCGAACTTCGCCCTCTACACCTTCATCATTCCCCACTATAGCAAGGGTCAATTTTTTATTTTCAGTATAAACCTTAGAAAAAGCCTTAACTAAAAATGGAACCCCTTTTGATGGATGTAAACGCCCCAAAAATAAGAATAGTTTATTTCCCTCAGGTATATCGTACGTTGGAAAAAATTTGCCTTTCTCACTGGGACTGGGAGCAGGGCACTCATTAACATCGACAGCCAATGGAAGTAATTTTAATGATGAAGACAGACCTCCAAATTTTTTATACACAGACAATTCATTTTCAGTTTGCCCTAGAAGCAGCTTCGAATGCCTTATCAGAGGGTATATGAATAATTTATCATATATTAACTTTAATAAGCCTCCGCGACGCGGTAGCGAACCAAACGAACTTAAAGCAATAGGTATACCAAAATCTTTTGAAGCCTTTAATGCAACGATATTAACCAGGCTTCGAGACTGAGAGAGATGAATGATATCGATGTTTTTTTGATTCTTCTTAAAAAACCCATATAATTCCTGGTATGAGAAATCGAAATAAAAAAACCGACGCCAGTCATTATACTTCCTAAAATAATTTACATTCAAACCCCTAGGAAAACCAGGCCAACATTGTTCTGATTTTGCTTTATTTGCATCAGGCGTCAACACAGTAATTTCGTGACCCAACAATGCTAAATGTACGGCATAATCATACATAATCCTTGGTGGGCCACCATCTTTCCAGTTTGGCGCATAACTTAGAGATAACTGCAATATTTTCATTGGTACTTATCCAATTTTATTCACTTTAATTAACCTACTACGCCCAACCAGCCCCAAGCCAACTCCAAGCGTAGTCCAAAACATTGGATCATAAAATATAGCGCCCGATGTCATTGAACCAACAAAAGCTTGCACATACAAAACAAGCAACCACTTCCCAAGTTCATACCTCTTAGATAGCAAATATAAATTCCAAAATGAAACAAAGATTAGGACAAGCAATATAAAACCACCGACAATCCCAGTTGACATCAAAGCATCTATAATAATGTTATGGGGGTAATGGCCATTTTCCAAAAACAACGAATGACCAAAAACTGGAGCTTCACTAAATTTGTGCAATGCTTCAGTGTAAAGACTAACCCTCCCACCTTCCTGCGTATCATAAATTGACAAAGAAAAATCAAATACTCTTGACAGAGCTGCACCATGATCAGTTAATATTTTAAAAATATCAAAAACAAAGATAGCAATTAATACACCCAAACCCACTGCAGCATAATGGTATAGATTCAATCGTGTCTTTCTAAACATAATAAATGAACAAACAATAAGAGCGATTAAAGGGCTTCTTGATGCACTAAGGCCTAGCGCAATTATCCCAATAGCTATTGAAAAAAAACACAATAAACTATATGCAATTCGTTTCTTTTCTTTACCACTCTGTAATAATATCCAAATTGAAGTCAGTGATAATAAAACACCAGTATGACCAAGTGTAATAGGATTTAACCTTTCATTAGCAAAAAGCCTCCCTCCAGCACTCCCTTCAATAAAAAACACAATATAAGTCGCAATAAAACAAGTTATTAAAGTAAATATCTGAACATACAAAGGGGCATACCGATACAAATCTAAATCTATTACCACAGAAAAAATTACAAAACAGACAAAACTTATTCCAAAGGCATATGCAAAGAAATCAAAAAATGACATTGGAGCATTTATTTGACTTGAACCATATTCCAAAACAACTCTCACAAAATACAACAGCCAAAATAAACACCCAAATATAACCCAAGCATTCACTTTTTTATAAAGAAGAACCTGCCGTGAAAGCATAATAAAAGCCAGGCACAAACAAAGGCAACGAAAGATCATTGACCCAGCCCGTCCATTCAGCCCCAAAAGATCAGGAATAAAACTAAAAAAGGGGTAACCACAAATCATCAATGCAAATACAAGTGAAACCAACCGTGCATTACTTCGATAACGTAAGGCACTTATTTTATTTACATTATTTTCATTCACTATTGATTTCTGCATTCCTTTTTCAACAGCATACATATTTAAAAAACTCTAATAAAGGTTGTAATAGCATCATTCAGTAAATAGTTTATTTATAACCAGATTAGTTGATATCACCAATTACATTTTTCTTGCCACTACAATTATATCGCCAGCTAATAAAGACGGCCATTTTTCTTTAACTTGCCATAATCGACCAGAACAACTCACAGCATCTACTTTAAGGCCCGAACACTCTAATAGTTGAATAAAAGTTGTTTGTGTAAAAAAATGCAATGCACCTCCATTTAACGCCCCCACGAATGTTGTAGTTCTAGGGTCATTGCCTGCCAGCAATCGCCAGCGATTCTTCCATGATGCAATATTTCCCACACTGGCAATTAACACCCCATCAGGCTTTAACACTTTCACTATTTTTTCTACGGCTGACTGAGGATCCAATAAAAACTCAAGCACAACCATACATGTTGCAACATCAATTGAGCTCTCTTCTATGGGCAAATCCTCAGTATCAATATTGCAACGATTCAATACCACTTCTTTCCCACAATTACCAGCCCAACTCCGAGCCTTTTTTAACTGTGAATCAGCAATATCAACACCAATTAAATTATCAAACTGATTTCTTGCGTTATAAAGTAAAGCTCCACCACCACAACCAACGTCAAGAATATTACCACTCTTTGACTCAATTAGATCCCAAGCCCGTGCTATACGAGTGAAATTAGCTAGAGCTTCTATTTCTGCAACAACCTCTTTAGCTTCAAGGTCATTAGCATAGCCATTTTCATAAAACTCTCGTTGAAAGTCCGTCACATTAAAATCCATTTATTGCATCAATTACTGTATCGACTTGTTGTTTAGTCATAACAGGGCTCATGGGTATACTCAGCACTGTATCGTGAATGTTTTCTGTCACAGGCAAATATAGATCATTTAGATCAGAATAAGCCACTTGTTTATGGGCTGGAGTAGGATAATGAATCAGTGTTTGCACACCCTTATTTTCCAAATGCTTCATTAATAAATCACGCTGATTACACCGAATAACAAATAGGTGCCATACGTGCTGCCCTACGACATTTAACTCAGGTAGCAATACATTCGCATTATTTATCTCAGCAAGATAACGTTCTGCCACAGACCTTCGCTTTATTATCTCATGGTTAATATGCTCAAGTTTGACGGCTAAAATCGCAGCTTGAAGCTCATCCAAGCGACTATTTACACCTTGATAAATATTTACGTATTTTTTATTTGACCCATAATTACAGATAGCCCTTAAAACCTCTGCCAATTGAGGGTCATTCGTTGTAATTGCGCCTCCATCTCCTAATGCACCAAGGTTTTTTCCCGGATAAAAACTAAATGCACCTGCATCTCCCCAACTGCCACATTTTTTATCCAGTAGCTCAGCACCATGAGATTGAGCGCAATCCTCCAACACCAACAAACCAAACTCACCTGCAATATTCGTTATTTCATCCATGGGTGATATTCGTCCATATAAATGTACAGGTAGTATCACTTTGGTTTTTTCAGTAAGAGCACGTCTTATAACGGCAGCATTTAGATTGCATGTACTCGGGTCAGGCTCCACTAATACAGGCGTTAAATTATTTTCAGTAATTGCTAGAATAGTTGCTATATAGGTGTTTGCCTGAACAATCACCTCATCACCATTTTTAATTTTACCTAGTTCTTTCCATGCTCGTAACGTTAAGGTTAAAGCATCCAAACCATTAGCAACACCAATACAATGCTTCGCCCCACAATAACTTGAAAAATTTTTTTCAAATGTTTTTACTTCAGTACCTTGAATGTACCAACCCGAATCAATTACTCTAGAGCAGGCTTCTTTAAGTTCATCAGCATACTGAGCGTTGATACTTTTTAGGTCTAGGAAACTAATCATAATAATTTACTTCTAATCTTTATAGGGGAGCCAAATAGCGCACTTTCACTTTAGCCTGAGTGCCCACTTAATCAAAATCACAAAGACAGCTATTTCGGGAAAAACACTAACAGTAAAATAATACATAGTACCGCTAAACTATTAGAACCGAGCAGGATAAAGTTAGAATACACGCTGCTTGCGTTAAACTTATAACAAATACTGTTCCTAATTACTTACTTATAGGATTCATCAATTTATCGAAAATATAATGGCAATCCTCGGCCAGCGCGGCCTCCATACTTTCAATAGCATTTCCCCTTAGCAGCTTCTTTGTTGTAGAAAAAGCTTCCAGTGACCCCTCCATGAATTGATTTAACCGCTCCCTAGCCACTGAAACTAGTAAATCGCTCTCCATAATTTCATCGACAACCCCTAATTCATGAGCTCTCGTAGGCCCAATTAATTGACTAGAATACATTAATGACTGTAGATCTCGATCACTCTTTAAGGAGTAGTTTGCTACCTGAATCATAATTTTATCAATTGTTAGCCCAAGCGACAATTCAGGAAACCCCATCTTAATACGGTCATTATTAGCAACAAGAGTAATATCAGAGCAAAGTTGAATTAAGAATCCAGCGCCAATAGAGTGGCCATTAATTGCAGTCACAACCGGCTTACTACACCTAAACAACAAAATAAGAAACTCATCTAAGGCTCGAAAAGATTCACGCCAGAAATTATCTTGCTTCGACCCAACACTATCAGACGCATCCAGCCCCGTACAAAAATAATTTCCAGTGCCTGTTATAAGCAATCCTGATACCGTAGGATCTAGCTCTATTTCTTTTAGTATAGAAATCAGCTCTTTTAGATAACTAAGCGTTAGCAAGTCACCTTTAGCAAATTCAAATGTTAATTCTGCAACATTTTCATACTTTGTTACTTTAATCATTCTAATAGGCTCCGCCATTAATATGGATTGCCTGCCCAGTAATATATGAAGACTTATCGCTTACGAGAAACTCGACAAGATCGGCGACCTCTTCAGGATTTCCAAAACGTGCTGCTGGTATATTTTCCAACATTCCTGATAGATATTTTTCTGGAATTCTATGCAACATATCCGTTGAAATATAACCAGGGGCAATCGCATTAACGGTGACCCCCTTAGCTGCTAACTCTATAGCCAGTGACTTTGTAAAACCAACCACCCCAGCTTTCGATGCGGCGTAATTGCTTTTGCCAAATGCGCCTGTA
>MAAB01030410.1_pt1 | contig 17534 bp, 19 predicted proteins | sample 1115991 | NCBI WGS metagenome assembly MAAB01 (sample SAMN04961124, study PRJNA320927) | seawater metagenome | isolation source: sample BD02T18 sea water enriched with oil for 18 days | place: USA:Gulf of Mexico | collected 2013-07-27
ACGCTATAAACTGATTGAACTAGCTCATTTTCTGTTTCAATTTCATTGAGTTTTTTACGTAATTTTTTGATGTGGCTATCTATAGTACGTTCACTGACAATGCGATTGTCTTGGTAAACCATATCAATTAATTGTGCTCTGGAGTATATACGCCCAGGTGTACTCGCTAAAATTTTGAGCAAATTAAATTCAATGGCGGTCAGTGCAACTTGTTGTTGATGCACACTTGCTTGGTAGTTTTCAATATTCAGCTCTAACACCGCTATTTCGTTTGACTCATTATTATCATTAGTGGTTGGAGTTATTCTTCTTAGTATGGTTTTAACACGGGCAACAACTTCTCGTGGTGAAAAGGGTTTACAAATATAATCATCAGCCCCTAGCTCTAAGCCTAGTAATCTATCAATTTCATCAACCCGTGCGGTAACCATGATGATGGCAATTTTGCTAAATTCTTGAATTTCTCTGCAAATGGTTAAACCATCTTTTCCGGGTAACATTAAGTCCAGTAATATTAGATCGAAGTGCTGATTTTTAACGGCTGAAACCACATGATTGCCGTCTAACATTACCGTTGTTTGATAACCCGCTTGAGTTAAATATTCTGATAAAAGTTTTGCTATTTTTTCTTCATCTTCAACAATTAGTATATGGGACATAAGTTGATTAGCTCCTTGAGGCATTACTGAAAGTTTAGTTCAGTAAAGGAAAAGTACAGCGAATTTGTAAACCACCATGTTCAGAGTGCAACGCTTCAATAGTGCCTTGATGTGCAGACATTATTTTCTTACATAATGCTAACCCTAGGCCTGAGCCGCCTGTTTTTCTATTTCTTGAGCTTTCTACACGATACAAATGTTCAAATAATTTAGGTAGCGCATCATCTGATACGCCAGGAAGCGTATCGCTAATGATAAGAACAGCCTGTGATGACTGTTTTGTTAATGAAAGATAAATAGCACCAGGCGCTTGGGTGTATTTCAAACTATTATTGATTAAATTGTCGATAAGTTGGTTGATTCTGGTCTTATCGGCAAATATCTTTAATTCACTATTGGCAATATTCTGATGAAGAGTAATGTCTAAATCGCAAGCTTGATGGTTGTGTCTTATTACATTGAGTTTTACTATTTCGCTAAGGCTCAATGATGATTTTTGATAACGCATTGCACCAATTTCTGCGTTAGATAAGGTTGAAAGGTCATTAACCAACTTATGTAGATGATTAACCTCATCATTTAATGAGGATAAACTGTCAAAATCAAGCGCTCTTATGCCGTCTTGAATGGCTTCTATCTCACCTTTAATAATGGCGATTGGCGTGCGTAATTCATGAGATATATTGGCTAACCAGGTATTGCGCGAATTTTCATTCTGCTCAAGTGTTTTAGCTAAGTCATTAAAATTCAACGATAGCGAGGCTAACTCGTCATTTCCTCTGACGTTAATGTTGGCCTTAAAGTCACCACTATTTAATGCGCGCATCGCCTTTTCTAAATACTTGATAGGCATAACGAAATGGTTAGATATAGGCACGGCTATGATGATGATTACCAAAAAAAGCACTAGCACTATATAAAATAGATCGGCTTTTGTTTTCGCTAAAAAAGCTAAATCAAAAGCATCGGTAAGTTTTGTTTTTGGCGGTAATGCTAAATAACCAATGACTATGCCATTTAACTGAATTGACTGTAAACTGAAATCTTTATGAAACTTCCCAATAAGTATTTCTTTTTGAGCATTTAATAAACTTGGATGTTGTAATCTATCTGATGGTGGTGGAGGCTTTTGCTGCTTTGTTCTCGGCTTTGGTTGGTGAGGCGGACCAGAAAATCTCGGTGGTTTTCTATTTTTTGATTTAGGCTCTCCATTTTCACGCAAATATTGTGCAACGTCAGCCGGTAGCTCAATACCATTATCTGAAAATTTTACTATTTGATGCCAAGTTCTACTTGGGCCAAACTTCTCGAGTTGATTTTGCGGTGGTGCTAGCAAATCATGTTTTCTTGGTGGCGGGCGTCTACTTTTATTGGTTTTTATTAATGGTGACCAATCTTTTTCTTGCTGATAATAACGCGCTAAATTTTTTGATAACAACTGTAAGCTTGCTAGCTCCCTCTTGTTGACATAATCCAACATACCTCGGTCAAAGCTCCATTGCACCGCGGTATAAATAACAGTTAGCAAAAATATACTGGTTAGTAATAATATCAGTATTAATTTAGTCAGTATTTTCATTAATGATCAAGGGCCATCGTCAGTAGATAAGCCACGCTCTGAAACAGTTGCTTTTTAGTGTTAATAATTTTTCCTTTCTAACTCATTGAATTGTACATCTATTAGCTTAACAATGAGCGGTGGTAAATTAAACCCTTTTGACGACAACGACTTTCATACTCACTGTTCCATTGTTTCAATAACACACAATACTCTGCTAGCTCCAATGTTGACAGTTCAGTAGTAATAATCTTATCCATTAAGTAATCAAACCGTTGTAACTGTGCTGTTGTCATGTTGTTCTCTGATTGACTATTCATCACTTAGTGCTGCTAAAAATGCAATCAAGTCGTCGATTTCAGTGTCGGTTAAGCCCAGCTCACCAATTTGACCTCCTTGGTCAACATTACGATTAACTTCAGGAGCCTCAGTAAAACTTGTGTCACGCGTATTATAAAAACTCACCACTTCTCTCAAAGTACTGAATACACCATTATGCATGTAAGGCGCTGTTTTAGATATATTTCTTAAAGTTGGCACTCTAAACTGGCCATCATTTAGCCTATTACCACTGATAGTACCTAAACCTAAATCTGCAAAGTTTGTATCATTAATAAACGCCGGTAATTGAGGATTACTTGGCACACCAATGTTTCTATAGCTGAAATCAGAGAAAATTTCAGGAGAAGTATTGTCATTTCCTCCACTTGAGCTATGGCAGCGGCGACAATCTCCTTGATTATTGAAAATGTTTCGCCCTCTTGCTTCAGCAGCGGTATATTGTGCCGAATTGGCTTGTACCTGATCGAATTTAGCAGTAAATGGTGAGAATAATGTGCTTCTTTCAAACGCTGCAATAGCGTCTGCAACATAGTTATAAGCGCTATCGGCTGCAAGTAGAACATTAGTACCGAAGAGTAATTCAAATTCTCTCGCGTAGGTACTTTGCGCGATTTTTTCAATCACCTCAGTTGCTGTAGCATTGCCCATTTCAATGGGGTTAAGGAATGGCCCTTTCGCTTGCGCTTCTAAAGAGGGCGCTCGTCCATCCATAAACAATCCGCCGATAAGTTGTTGGTTGCCTCGAGGATCATTTACCATGCGAGGTGCTGGAATAAAAGCACTGTAACTCGCTGTAGGCGCATTACGCGTGCCAAACACTTGTTGATTTGCACCTACAGAGCTTGGGTTAGCACTATTGGGATCATCAAAGCCTGTGCTTAGATCATGGCAGCTTGCACAAGATTGTCCTACAGGGTTAGACAAATTAGTATCGTGATAAATAATGTTTCCTAAGGAAATTAACGCTTGGGTATTCACTACACTTCCATCTGTTAATGTTGTGGTGTCATCATCCACTGGTGGCTGTGGTGGCTGTGGTGGCTGTGGTGGCTGTGGTGGCTGTGGTGGCTGTGGAGGAGGTGGGTTTCTTCGAGGTGGTCTAGCAGATTCTGATTGAACATTTTGTAAAGGTGTGGCATTTGATCCACTTTTTTGAGTGTTTACTATCGTTTGGGCATATAGCGTAGTTGATGCTGAACTCAAAAAGATGAACAAACTTAACTGCAGATATACAGCAGAATTGAATGTTTTGATTAATTTCATAATTACACACCTTTGCTTTTATCAGTCAAACAAGCGTAGCAATGAAAAGTGTAAGCACTGTGGAGTGAATAAGGAAAAAATGTGCAAATCTATTTTTTACATAATTAATCCACAATTCTTGCGTATATTCTCATCAACCACTTAACATCCATCGACTAAATTTAGAATAGTACCAATGCATAAAACTCTTCTTATATACATCTTAATACAAGCATTTGTGTTGGTTTCCTGTTCAGAAAAGCAAACGAGTAATGCCAATGCTGGCCTCATCACAAGTGAAGAGAATCGACATGAAAAGCTAACAGTATTGGCAGATGGTTTGATTAGCACCAACGTAGAGGAGCTATTCATTGCCTGTAAGAAATTAAAACAACTTTCAAATGGAAAACTTGATTATAGATTGGTGGTAAAGGTATTGGCGAAAATGCCAAACATGACATTAAATGAACAAGAGCGCGCATTATTAATAATGCGTAATAATATGAGCTTTATTTATTTACCAAGAATAAAGCCTTTTCTATTTTCTGATAATGAAACAATTGCTAGAACAGCATTTTTGCTATTGGATGAATTAGGAAGCACTGAAGTGACTAAATCACTTTATGTGAGTTTGAGTTATCTCAGTATAAGTAGTTTGGTTCGACATGAGTCAAAGTTAAAGCTAAATTAACAATGCACTCACAAAGAAAAACCCATAAAACAGATGCTTTATGGGTCTCGAAAAATTAAAAATTTATCTAGTGCGCTTAATAAAAAGTATCATCTCTATTATGTGCTTGAGGATCTTCGATGATTTCTTCGAAATCTACCTCAAAATTATTATTGTTGCAGGTATCTGCCATGTAAATAGTGCGGGTCGACCCATCAATCCAAGTGACTGTACCACTACCTTTTCTGCTGCCACATTTCATACCAATATGAATATCATTAAATTCCATAGCCCCTCCTAAAATTCATTTATAAAGATGCAAGTACTTAGACGGAATAATCGACCATTAGTTCATTTTTTGTTTACTTTTAAAGCAAGCGAAAAATCAAAGCGTTGTGGGAATAACCATCAAAGACTGCTGTTTTTTTATTCTTTGAATAATTCATTATAGAGGTAAAATTGATCTTTGCTAGTAGCAATTAGGGTAAAAAGTTGCATCCTAAGGTACAACTTTTGCTAGCCCCCGTAACTGCTGGCATGCTGCTTAATAACTTTTTTTCATAAGCAAATGCGAGCCATGCGAAGGCTATCGCTTCTAGTTGGTCGCCATCAATATCTTTTTGATTAGTAAGAAGAAGTTCGTAGTTGCTTGTTGACGCCTGTAACTGTTGATTTATTTGGTTTTTTAATGACTTGTTATGCACGCCTCCACCACATAAGTATACTTTAGTCGTTTTTTTACTATCTGAACTATGCTGTTTTATGGCGTTTACTACTGTAACGGCAGTAAAAACGACCAGTGTTGCTTGCACATCTTGGTTTGATATTGTATTCAGTGTGAATAGTTGCTTTTTTAACCAGTCCAAGTGAAAGTATTCACGCCCCGTACTTTTTGGTGGCAGCATTTGAATGTAATCGTCAGACAATAATAATGCTAATAACGCTTCATTAACTTTACCGGTAGCAGCCCAATCGCCATGTTTATCATATTTGCACTGACTCTCAGGGTGATGTAATTGAAACCAATCATCTAATAGGGCATTACCGGTGCCGGTATCATAACCAATGACGTTATATTTAGATAAAGCAGGTAAAAATGTTAAATTGCATATGCCACCAATATTAACGACAAAAACATCGCTGCCATTGTTAAGTGCCTGCTCACTAAAAACTGTTTGATGAAATGCAGGTACCAATGGCGCACCTTGACCACCCAATGCCATATCTTTGCGTCTGAATTGACCGACAACACGAATACCGGTCAATGTGGCTAACGTTTGGCAACAGCCTATTTGTAGGGTAAATGGACTTACCCCTTGTGGACGGTGTCGAATAGTTTGGCCATGGCTACCAATGGCAATGATTTCTTGTTTATGCAACTGCTCTTGTAATAGCAAGTCATTAACAGCGTTTGCAAAAAGTTTTGCCAGTGTAATATCTAAAGCAAAAGCGCGATCTATTTCGTTTTTATCCGGGTTATACAATGAAGTGATTTTATCAGTGATTTCATCACTGTAGGGCTGATAAAAGCTAGCATGATGAGTTAATTTGTTGTTTTCATCGAAAGAAACCAGCGCCAGATCTATGCCATCAGCACTGGTACCTGACATTAAGCCAATAAAGTACTTCCTTTGCTGCTTATTTGAAGTGCAGCCACTAGTCATCAGCTTGAATTATATCTGGTTGTTCATTGACCATTGATAGCATGGCATTTTTTGAACCCTCGAGCTCTTGTAAGCGTTTTTTCGCCAGTGCTGTAAATGCTGTTTTATATTTTTTCGCTATTGGTTTCGCGTCAGGCAGTTTGACTGTTCTGGGATTACGATGTACGCCATTAAGTAAAAATTCATAGTGTAAATGAGGGCCCGCAGCTAAGCCCGTTGCACCGACATAACCAATCACTTGTCCTTGCTTCACGCGTTGACCTTTTTTTACTGCGCGTTTAGAAAAGTGAATATACTTGGTTTCAATACCATTACCATGTTGAAGAAATACATGGTGGCCGTTAAATTTATCATAGGTTGCTCGTACAACCTTACCGTTACCAGCAGCAACTACTGGCGTTCCCGTTTTCGCGGCGTAATCAACGCCTCTGTGAGCTTTCCAACGCTTTTGTACAGGATGAAATCGCTTACGTTTAAAGCTAGAGCTTATGTACTTAAAGTTAACTGGCGCTCTCAAAAAAGCTTTGCGCATGCTCTTGCCGTCTGGAGTATAATATTCGTCATCGGTAAAGCGTACCGCTTGGAATGGTTCTTCTTGATTGATGAATTCTGCCGCTAAAATATTACCCGTACCAATATATTCACCTTCCACATATTTATTTTCAAAAATCACATGAAAATTATCGCCTGCTCTTATATCAAGGGCAAAATCAATATCCCAACCAAAAATATTGGCAAGCTCGATGATTTGCCCGTCGGTTAGTCCGGCTGCTGTGCCAGCATTCCAAAAATTTGAATTAATCGTACCATGGGTAAAAGCTTGACGTATTTCTACGGCTTTGGTTTCTTTATGTGACTGATAGTCCTCACCGACAAGGTTAATATAAAGGGTATCAGTTTTAGAGAGCGGATATTCTAATGCGGTGATCTTATCTTTATCATTACTGGCAATACGTAGCGTATCGCCGACATTTATTTTTCTTAGTAATTTACTGTCTTTGCCTTTGGCAGTACTAACTGCGTAGGTATCTTGTGCACTAAAGCCTAAACGTTTAAATATTCTTGCTAGTGAATCACCACTACGAACTTTGACACTTTGCCAAGCGATATCACTTTGTTGGTGTGAGTTTACTTTATTGGTTAAAGCGCTTTTGGCGGAAATTTTAATCTCTTCGAGCTTATTAACGGAAGGGATGTTAATCGAGGAAGTTGAATTTGAACTGCTTGATTGCTGAGGCATAGCAACTTGGTAGCGCTTACCAACTTCGTATCCTTGGTTGTTGCTATTCTGCTCGGTCAGATCTTGCTTACTTGGCAATAACAGCAGCATAAAAGCCAATAGGCTTACTGAGATGATGATGATGCGATGTTTTGCGGGCAGTTGCTGGAAAATTTCATGCAAACGAAAGAAAACTTCATGCAGGTACTTCAACTGGCGCTGTATTATTTGTTGTTTATTCACAGGATAATTTTTTTAAATGGAAACTAAAATACGATAACTGTCGTTTACTTATAATTCACTATACCAAAGTTTTTATAAAAGTTTTTATAAAAATAAGGCCACATTTGTTTTTATACTTTTATGTCGACGCTAAAGTGCGTAGAATTCGGCCATTGAAATAACACTATAGCCAAGTAACATATTTGATAAATGACTTATTTGGCCTTAATACTAGCTAGTGGAGCTAAAAATGACCGATGTAAGTCAAGCGTTTGCAGAACTGAAACGTGGTGCGGAAGAAATCTTAGTTGAAGATGAGTTGTTAGAAAAACTAAAAACAGGTAAGCCATTAAAAATTAAGGCAGGTTTTGATCCAACAGCACCGGATTTACACTTAGGTCATACGGTATTAATCAACAAACTTCGTCAATTTCAACTTCAAGGTCATGAAGTTATTTTTCTTATCGGTGACTTTACGGGCTTGATTGGCGATCCTACCGGTAAAAATGTTACCCGCAAGCCATTAACTAAAGCAGATGTATTAGCAAATGCTGAAACCTATAAAGAACAAGTGTTTAAAATTTTAGACCCTGAGAAAACAACTGTTGCCTTTAACTCTACTTGGATGGAAAAATTAGGTGCGGCAGGTATGTTAAAATTAGCCTCTCGCCAGACAGTGGCACGTATGATGGAACGAGATGATTTTAAAAAGCGTTATGCTGGTGGTCAATCTATTGCTATTCATGAGTTTATGTATCCATTAGTACAAGGCTGGGATTCTGTAGCGCTAGAGTCTGATGTAGAACTTGGTGGCACAGATCAAAAATTTAATTTATTAATGGGTCGAGAACTTCAAAAGAGTGAAGGGCAACGCCCGCAAACCGTTTTGATGATGCCCTTGTTAGAAGGTTTAGATGGTGTGCAAAAAATGTCTAAATCTCTAGGTAATTATATTGGCATAACGGATAGTCCATCGGACATGTTTGGTAAAATCATGTCAATTTCAGATGTATTAATGTGGCGTTATTATGAGTTATTGAGCTTTAAACCGCTTGAAGAAATAGCTGCTTATAAAACAGATATCGAAAAGGGTAAAAACCCTCGCGATGTGAAAATAGATCTCGCTAAAGAGCTTATTGAACGGTTTCATGATCAAGGTGCCGCTCAAGCTGCTCATGACGAGTTTATTAATCGCTTTCAAAAAGGGGCAATGCCAGATGAAATGCCTGAGTTCACGTTAACGCCAGAAGATGGCGAAATTGCTATTGCGAACTTGTTAAAAGAAGCCGGCCTAGTCGCAAGTACGTCTGATGCTTATCGCATGATTAAACAAGGCGCCGCAAAAATTGATGGTGAAAAAGTGACTGATCGTAGTTTAACTATCAAAAGTAATTCTGAGGCAGTATATCAAGTGGGTAAACGTAAGTTTGCTCGGGTTAAAGTGAAGTAACTTATTGAGCAGTTAATATTTGACTAAAAAGCAGCTGAGAGGCTGTTTTTTTTGTTTAAGTTACGTCTGATTTGACAGTTTGCAAAAATGGCTGGATTTCAAGGTTAAAATCATGGCTCTTGAGCCAAGTGATAGCGTCATCAATTTGGTTGAACACTTGCCTTTCGTACTGACCTTCTGTTTGCGGGACTAATTGTTCAAGTTGCATTTCTTTCGTAGCACTTGGGCTATAAACATGACAATCTTTGATACAGCCAATATCTTTAAAACGTTGGCAATGTTCGGTTATGTATGGTTCCACTTCAGGGACGGCTAACTCCCATTCTTCAAAAATAGATAACATTGCCCATTTAGTTCCAGCGAGGTGAGCTGTTTTATTACGATATTCTTTAGTGTATTGAGTCGCCGCCTCTTCATTCCAACTACCACCGAACCACTGTAAAACATAATTATCAATCACCATGATTTTCCATTGGCCATGTACAGAAAATATTTTAACTACCTAACTAATTTGTGAACTCAATTAACTTTTTCTTTTTAGAAATATAAGATAGTTACTGCACAAAGTACAGTTAGCAAGAGGGCAACACCTATTTGATCAGTAAATAGGGTTTTGTTTTTATTTTTCTTTGTGCGTATGCTGACATCACAATAAAAAAAGAATTAATCTAAATGAAATTTCCTCAAATTGGTCCTGCATTTTTAGTTACCGCCGCTTTTGTTGGCCCTGGTACTGTTATAACAGCCTCTATGGCGGGCGCCAATTTTGGCTTTGCCTTACTGTGGGCATTATTGTTCTCGACTATCGCAACGTTAATTTTACAAGAGATGACCGCACGTTTAGGTATTGTGACCCAACAAGGCTTAGGTGAGAATATTCGCCAAGTTTGTCAAACCCCAATCTTACGCAGTTTAGCCATAGTATTAGTACTATCAGCAATTGTTGTAGGTAACAGTGCCTATCAAAGTGGTAATATTTCAGGTGCTAGCCTAGGGCTAGCCAGTTTATTTGAAGGTTTTGGTGTAGCCGTTCCTTTTGCTAACACTTTATTTCCTCTGTTGATTGGTGTTTGTGCTTTTATTTTACTAATTTCTGGTAGTTACAAGTTGATTGAAAAGGCACTCATCTTTTTGGTTGCTCTGATGAGCCTTGCTTTTATGATAACCTTTATTTTAACTAAGCCTGATATTAAAGTGCTCGTTTCGGGTTTATTGGAACCTAATATTCCCGATGGGGCAACCTTAACCGTTATTGCACTGATAGGCACCACTGTAGTGCCATATAATCTCTTTTTACATGCTGCCAGTGTAAGTAAAAAATGGTACTCAGTAAATCAGTTGTCTGAAGCCCGAAAGGATTTAATTATTTCAATACCACTGGGTGGCTTAATTTCGATGGCGATTTTATCTACCGCAGCAACGGCCTTTTTTGGTCAGCAATTTACCATTAACTCAGCGGCAGATATAGCGCCATCTTTGCAACCATTATTCGGTGATATGGCGAGCGTGTTTATTGGCATCGGCTTGTTTTCAGCAGGTATTTCTTCCGCGATAACGGCGCCTTTAGCTGCGGCTTTTGCTTTAAGTGGCATTTTAGATCTAAACAAAAGTTTACAATCTATTAGTTTTAAAATAATTTGGATGGTCGTTCTTTTGCTAGGTGTTCTAGGTGCAAGTACGGGTTATAAGCCAGTAGTTATTATTTGGTTTGCGCAAGTTGCTAATGGGGTTTTATTGCCGATTGTTACGATTTTCTTATTATGGGTGATGAACACTGCGTTATTGGGTGAGTATAAAAATAATGTTTGGCAGAATATTTTGGGTGCGATAGTTGTATTAATTTCCTTATTGCTAAGTGGTCGAAGCTTACTTTCAGCGTTTGGGTATTACTAAACTTTACAGTGAGTATGTCAAAACCAGTTTATTTATTGTTTATAGTTACAAAAGAACTTGCTAGGCTATGACAAGTTCTTTATTTTCTTAGCTGTGTTGCCTATGTCCAAAAGTCTCATTTCATTTTTATTGCTGATTTTGCTTACTGCATGCTCAAGCAATGAAAAAGCTGGGGTTGTATATCACGACAGGTTTGATTTCTCCGCTGTGCAAAGTTATAGCTTATATGAGCGAAATTCAAAATTTACCGAAACACAGGGATTGTTAGACTCTCGTCGTAATGCTATTGAAATAGCCATAGAAAGCTCGATGGCAACAAACAAATTCAATTATACTGATGTTGAAAAAGCAGACATTATTGTTACTTATCACCTCTTTAATGGCAGACGCGGTGAGTATTCAAAATATAATGAGACCATACATTTTTGTGTACCTTGTTTACGTGCTACTACTTGGCAGACAGAAAACAAATACCAATCAATTTCGCCAGGAAACTTGATTCTCGATATTATTGATCCTCAGAAAAAGCGTTCAATTTGGCGCAGTGTTTATCCACTAGCTCTGGAAGAAAAAGATAATAGTGCAGTTACAAATGATAAAATTAAACAAGCGATTTCCTTGATGTTAGCGCAGTATCCAAAAATTAATGCCGAGATAAAACAAGGTAACTAATGTTTTATCGTACCGCCTTTAAATGGCTCACCATTACGATTATTGTGTTAATAAGTTTTTTAGCGGTACTTCTTTTTTTAGGTTATTTATTAAAAGAAAATGAACAAAGCACCATTAAGTTAATCGATAGACTTGAGCAAGAAGCACAGCAGCAATTAGCAGAAGTAAAGCAAGACCAGTTGCTGTATTACGCTGAAAAATCACTCACTACGCTTGAAAAATCTCAACAAAAAATCATCGCCTTTAATCAAACTTGCCAAACGGATCAACAATGTTTTTTAGTACATACTCAAAGCCCTGCTCTTGGGTGTATTGTTTCTGTGAATACTCAAGGTGCGGCAATTTTATTAAAGGTTAAAACGCATAATCAAGCAGGCCTTTCGCCAGTAAATGCTTGCCAGCATGAATATAAAAATCAAGGTAAGCAGATAGCACATTGTCGAAATAATACATGCTCTTTTTAAGTGAGAGAGACAAAGTTATTAAAAAGCTATTCAAGGGGTTATTCACTGTTTATAATACCGCTTCTGAAAGAAACTCAATCACCTCAACGCCAATTAAGCAGAGTAATAACTATGAACTTCCCCGCGGATGAAACAGGTCAAGTGTTAGCTGAAATGCAACAAGCTGGCATCGATCTTAATGTGGCTCATGATGTGGTTTTTTTTCATTTATTTGAGCAACAAACCCAAGCGCAAGCAATGGCTGACTTTATAAAAGATAACATGTCTAATGTGAAACTAAGTTTACATGCGGATGAAACGCCTAATGTTTGGGACCTAGATTGTACAGTTAACATGGTGCCCAGTTATGATGCGGTAGTTCAGCAAGAGTCTGATTTTGAACAACTCGTTACTAAATTCTCTGGCTACAATGACGGTTGGGGTATAGAAGCGTAAATTGACTTTCTGAATGTAATAGCAGCACATGATATCTTTCTACCTAAAAAAAAGCCTCACCTATTTGACCATTTTTTTTGAGTCATTAGCATTAGCGCTTTGTACGCCTCACAGCTCAACTTTCAATCGTTTTCGCCGGTTTTTTAGTGTCCGTATCGTCAGAAGTGCTGGCGCTAAGATTAACTTTAAAGGCGTGATTGATGCTGACACTGATATTATTATTGCCAACCATCAGAGTATGACGGATATATTCTCTCTTGAAGAGGTTATTGGTAACGATGTAAGGTTTGTCGGCCGTACTGGCATAATGGATAAGTGGCCTGTTTCTCGCATTGTTAATATGGTTGGACACATTACGGTTGATCAAGAGGATCGTCGTGCCATCATTAAGTTGCTTAAAGATGTGAAAGCCTGCAAGGGCAAGAAGGTTGTTATTTTTCCTGAAGGTACGCGTTCACAATCTGGAAAGATTGAACCATTTGAAGGAGGCACTAAACTGGTTGTTGAAAAGCTTCAGCTGAAAGCGCAGCCAATAGTCATTAAAAATATTTTGTCTATTTATAATGAGTCAGCCAAAACTGCCAAGAGTGGGGTGATTGAAATTGAAGCCTTACCTGCGGTTACAATCGAGGAAGGTTGGTATGAAAAAGCTTATCAAGATATGTGTAATACTTTTGAGCAAGATAAATAATACTCGAAGTAAAACCTCACTTATCCTTTTCACTAATATGAAAAGCAGGTAATGAAACTTGCCAATAGATGGCCGCCAATCTAAGTAATAATGCCCCCAATACCGCCACAATAGTTGCTTGATTTTCTCCCCAAGAAAAATAACGTAAGCAAACAAACAAACTACCACCTAACATTGCGGATAATGCATATATTTCTTGTCGTAGAATCATTGGAATAACATTGCAGAGCACATCACGAATCATGCCGCCAGCAACGCCGGTAATAGTACCCATAACAATAGCTACCGAGAAAGGCGCACCTAGAGATAAAGATTTTTGTGTGCCTACTACGGCAAATAAAGCTAAGCCGAATGCGTCAGCAATCAGTAAAAAACGTTTTGGAATGCGTTTAGGTTGACGGACTATAATTATGGTTAAAAGAGCGGTAATTAGAATGACATAAAGGTAATAAGGTTGAACTACCCAAAAAACAGGTGTTTGTAGAATAACATCACGAATAGTACCGCCGCCAATGGCGGTTACAGCAGCTAAAACAACGACACCAAATGGGTCCAGTTTATAGCGGCCAGCCATTAGTGCACCAGAAAGCGCAAAGACAATAATACCAAACAAGTCTAGCCAATATAAGAGTTCATTCATTTGTTAACTTGGGAGCTTAATGTGAGTGTTCGCTGTTAACGACGGGTAATTTAGCCGCTACCCAGCCGTTCATATCACCTTCTAAGTGGTGCAGTTTGTTAAAACCATTTTCCGCAAGAATACGCTCAGCAATACCTGCTCGACGTCCAGAGCGACAGTACACAATAACGTCATTATCTTTATATTGAGCTAACAGACTTAAACTCTCTTCAACGTTGTCATGGCTGATATTAATTGCACCAGCAATATGGCCATGCTCATATTCACTGGTAGAGCGTACATCTAACAATACGATATTACCTTTGTTTTCATTTAAGGCAGTAAGTAAATCTTGTTGAGAAATTTTTGCTGTCTCGCCGGCAAATACAACACTAGTAAATAAACTGACGATTATGGTAAATAAGGTTTTGATATTAAGCATAATAGGTACTCTGAAATAGTTGAAAAATTCGCTTTCAAGCATTCTCAGTTTACTAGACAAAGAATTCATTTGCTATATGTTAGCAATGACTAATTCAAAGCAGGTAGTAGGTAGCAACATAATAAAGAGGCTAATCCATAATAAATAATTTACCTTATTATTCCCATGTATTATATCCGTAGGTTGTGGTTGTCTGGCGAGGTCGTTAAAACTCACTTTCCGCAGCTTTAGGTTGAGACCTTCGGTATTAACGTACATAGCGACACCACCAAGCTTTATCTCTAATGATAGTGCCGTTAATAACAACGCGATATTATTGTCGAGCTGGAAGATGTGTTTTTTACTTAACCGCCAAAAAAGTAAAAAGTTTTTTCCAATACAATTAAAAAGTAGTAATAAGGAGAATATTCTTACCGGCAGCCATTGCAGCAAGTTTACCAGCAAACTACAGTATCGGCCAAAATGTTTAAACTTTTCAAATTTACTATTCCAGCAATAATGCATTTCAAGCAATAACCGATAAGATAATGCTGGAAGTGGCCCAGCAATAAGGAAAATAATGGCAACAGCGTAACCTTGTTGCAAACTACGTAATAATTTCATTTCAATAGTAGCTTTACTTAACCCTAAACTTGATAAAGGCTCTGTAGCTCTTAATACCCACGGTTTGAGCGTTTGTTTAGCAAGGTAGTTTTGTTTGGCAACTAATGCCTGTGCTATGGTTTTGTTGACTTGAGATAAACCAAACGAGCCAATAGCTAGATAAAGCAATAAGGCTTGCCATAAAAAGTCGACTTCAATAAAGGCTTCAAATAGCCATAAAACTAGAAAAATAGGCGTTAGAGTTACTAAAATCGCGACTAAACCAGCAATCGTTAATTGCTGGGGAGAGTTTTGTGCTTTATTCACCTTATCGCTCAGCCTTTGGCAATAAAAATGAAAATAGCGCAATGGCTCATGAACGACAAAATGACTAACAACAGCCTTGATTAATATGACAGTCAGTAATATTAATAGTTGATAACTAAAAGCAAAATGCAAGGTAAAGTCAGTCATTATTATTCAAGCCAATACTACAAGGTTAGCGTTTGCCCTTTAAGAGCGTTTAGCATATTGACAACCAATTGAGATGAGTTAACAGAGGCCGTTTCTAAATATTCATCAAATGAGGTTGCCGACTCTTTACCGGCGATATCAGATAATGAGCGAATGATTACAAATGGCACATTAAACTGATGACAAGTGTGAGCAATAGCTGCACCTTCCATCTCTACAGCGGCCATAGTAGGGAAGTTTGCTCGCGCTTTAGCAATATCTTCATCTTTGGTCATAAAGGTATCACCTGTTGTGATCAAACCAATCATAGTTTGAATGTTTTCTAGCTGTTCAATGCCTTGTTTTGCCGCTTGAACTAAGGCTTCATGTGGAATATAGGCTGCAGGATTTGCAGGTAGCTGACCTATTTCATAGCCAAAAACGGTTAGGTCAACATCGTGATAACGCACTTCAGAACTGACCACAATATCACCAACTTTTAAGGCAGCGTCAAACCCCCCAGCAGAGCCAGTATTGACAACATAATCAGGTTGAAATTTATCAATAAGAACTGCCGTTGCCAATGCTGCGGCAACTTTACCTATGCCTGATTGCACAATAACAACATCATTTCCGTCTAACTGACCTTGGTAGAAGGTGTAGCCAGCATGCATGACTTCTTCACTATTACTTAACTTTGCTTTTAAAAGAGCAACTTCAGGCTCCATTGCACCAATAATACCTGCTTTCATTTGATTATCTTCTTTGTTTTCTACTTAAATATGAAAGAATTATAACCTGAGTTTGGCTAAAAATCTTTAGCTGACTTATTTACTTACATTAACAATGTATTTACAAGGGAAGCCACTTGCTTGTTAGAAAATTGTTAATTAGTATGGTTTAGATAATAATTTTTGTGTGGTTCACTTCACTTTGAACAAGGAAAAATAATGACAATTAAGAAATGTTTACTAATTTCAAGCATGTTTATTAGTGCAACAACACTCGTAGCTTGTGGAGGCTCTGCTGACAGCAATGAGGTCTCAGTTGTTGATAATAAAGAGCAAATTAACAAATCAACATTAAGCTCAGGTTTATATCTTAAAGATATGAATACGAGTATCAAACCAGGTGATGACTTTGAGGCCTATGTAAATGGCGCTTGGGCTGCTAGTACTGTTATTCCTGCAGACAAAGCGAGTTATGGCGTAGGTTATATTGTTCATGAAGAATCTCAAGATAATATTAAAGCCATCATTGATGAATCAGCTAATGGTGATTTTGCCCAAGGTAGTGATGAGCAAAAAGTTGGAGATTTGTATTACTCATATACTAATCGCGAGATGCGCAATCAATTGGCAGCTAAGCCATTAGCAAGTGAATTTACTAAAATTGCTAATATAAGTGATTATGACGAATTAGCGGTATATTTTGCGGCAGCTAATAAGCTAGGTTACGGTACGCCTTTTTCTTTAGGCCAGTATGTCGACTTTAAAAATCCTAGCACTTATATGATGTATACCTGGCAAGCAGGGTTAGGCCTTCCTGACAGAGAATATTATTTTACCGATGATGAAAAATCAGTAAATATTCGTGCTAAATATCTCAAGCATATAGAAAATATGTTTGACTTAGCAGGTATGAAAGAATCAGCGCAATCAGCAAAGACTGTTGTAGCACTTGAAATGCGCTTAGCTGCAGAGCACATGAAAAAAGAGCAAACCCGAAATATGGTTGCTTTGTATAATAAAATTCCGCTAGCAGAATTAACCACCATAATGCCCGATTTTAATTGGCAGGGTTATTTATCTGAAGCTGGCATAAGTGACATTGACGGTGTAGTGATCACGCAACTTGATTACCAGAAAGCCCTTAATAATATTATTTCGTCTACCGCGCTTAAAGACTGGCAAGTATTCCTGCAATGGGGCGTTATTCATGCAAATGCAACCGCTTTAAATCAAGCAATGGATGATGAGCATTTTAACTTTTATTCAAAAGTTTTACGTGGTATTGAAGCGCCATTACCTGATTGGCGTCGTGGCGTATCACTGGTGAATAATCATCTAGGGGAAGTGGTTGGTAAAGTTTATGTTAAACGTCACTTTCCGCCAGCAGCGAAAGAAAAAATGCTTAAGCTAGTTGATAACTTATTAGCAGCCTATGAGGTTAGTATTAAACAACTTGACTGGATGAGTGAAGCAACTAAAGTACAAGCGTTAGATAAGCTCTCTAAATTTACTCCGAAAATAGGTTA
>MAAB01030411.1_pt1 | contig 17530 bp, 19 predicted proteins | sample 1115991 | NCBI WGS metagenome assembly MAAB01 (sample SAMN04961124, study PRJNA320927) | seawater metagenome | isolation source: sample BD02T18 sea water enriched with oil for 18 days | place: USA:Gulf of Mexico | collected 2013-07-27
ATATTGCTACTGCTCGGAATATTGCTGTTAGCAAATAAAGTGGGTATTACAGTGCCATTTATTCTGTATGATAAACACCTGACCGATATTCATGCACTCATGGGACTCGTTGGCTGGGCAGGAATATTAATTATTGCTGTGAGCTTTCAAGTTCTTCCAATGTTTCATGTCGCTCCTAATATGCCTAAATACATTCGACAGTATCTGGGTGCTTGCACTTTTGCTTTATTGATCGCTTATATTTTTTATACAGAGCTAGCCTTAGGTTTACTTGTTATCAGCCAAGGGGGCTTTGCTCTTACCTTATTATATGTTATCAACCAACGGAAACGTAAGGTTCCCGATACAAGCATTAAGTACTGGAAACTATCAGCGTCAACATTGCTACTGTTGAACCTGTTGTATTTTTTACCTGATAGTTTTTATAGCTCAACGCACAGCCCTTTATTTATGGCATTGCCCGATAAAACTATGTTATTGACCGCCATTTTCATTTATTTTTATTTGCTCTCAGTTATTCAAGGTATGTTACTAAAAATATTACCCTTTCTGAGTTACACTCATCTGCAACAGCGCTGTTTGCTTGATTTTTCTGCGATGCAATTTATTCCTCATATGCATGAGTTTTTAAATAAAAAGCATGGAATAGTACTTTTCTATATACATATCATTAGTGGCTTATCACTATTAGCAGTAATCATTAAGCCGAGCTTATATCTTATTTTCGCTCTTTTTTTATTGCTTGAGTTTGTATGGTTATTCGTTTTAATGATGAGATGTATGGCTTTATATTTTAGCGTCAATAAGAAAATCAACTTGTCCAATACAGCGTAACTGATTAGTATGCTCGCTAATAAGATCAATTAGTCCAATTGGTTTAACTTTTCGTAAGATAAATAGGTCTTTATATGAATACGGTCACCATAGTGTCAGCTAAAAAATCATCACAATTGATAACACCTTCAAAAGTTGTATGTATAGGTCGTAATTATGTTGATCATATCAAAGAGCTGGCTAATGAAATTCCTGATGAAATGGTGGTATTTTTAAAACCAAACTCAGCTATTAATAATGTGCTTTCTGCTAAGCACAACGGGGATGTATTACATTATGAAGCAGAATTAAGCTTTCTTTATCAAGGAGGTAAGTTTACCGCTGTGGCTCTTGGTCTTGATTTAACCAAACGTGAAGTACAAGGGAAATTAAAAGCGAAGGGACTTCCTTGGGAACGAGCTAAGGCATTTGATAACTCAGCTATTTTTAGTGACTTTGTCAGCATAGAGCAGGAGGATATACTGCAATTGAATCTATCACTTTCGATTAATGATGCTCCTAAGCAACAAGGCGGTGTTAACTTAATGATGGCAAAACCTGATGACATCCTAAGAGAAATACAGACCTTTATGAGTCTTGAAGATGGCGATATTGTCATGACAGGTACACCTAAAGGCGTGGGAGTTATTGGTGGAAGTGATCGCTTTACTGGCCAAGTATATTTGAGTCAGCAAGGTACTCTCGCGGATAATAAAGTATTACTTGACTGCAACTGGTTAGCACAGTAATTCTCTTACCAAGATAGACTATTTTTTATTAAAGCTGCAAAGCTTTGCTACACTTAATATATAGCCAAGCTACCTGAAGGTGTGCCTCTTCAAGTAACTTGGATATAGGCCCCTTTATACCCCATTGATAGGAAAGGCTATGGAATACGAATTTGTACACGACGCTATAACAGGCGAAGCCCGCGCGCTCTTTTCATTAGAGCACGAGGTTATAGGTCCGTGGATGGAAGTTGAACTTGGGCACAGCATTACTAAGCTTACTGAGCTATTAACTGCGATAGATAATATCGAAACAGGTCAAGCTCAAGAACTGCTTATCGCAGGCAGTGAATACTCTATCACGCTAAATAATGAAGATGTATCAATTCAAACCAATGTCAGCATGAACGGTTCATTAAATGGCAGCGGTGAAGGTTTACCTGATATGTTAACAGACGAGCATATTCACTTAGATCAAAATGAAATGGCTAGTTGTGGCTTAGATGACTTTAGAGTGTTATTACTTTCTTGGGGAAAGTTCACTAACGGTTTGTAATAAGTCACAGGTTTAGCCAAGTAAAGATGTTTCGAGAGCATCTTTACTGAGTTGGTTATACGATTACCTCGTTATTCTTCTTTATTTGCACTTAGTAAATTCTAAGATAAGATTTTGTACAGTCTCTTCATCAATTGCTAAAATTTTGCAGACATTTTCTTGTACATAGGACCAGTCTGCACTAGAACAATCTGAATACTTCATTGAAATTAATTGTTCACTCAATTTAAGTACGGCAAATAAATCTTGTTCTTGAGAGCCATTCAGTTTGTTAATAAAGTGCCTATCACGTTGTTGTAAAATTATTTGACAAACGTCTTTAGGTAAACGCCATGAACTGGCAACGTAATAACCAATAGTCGCATGATTCACACCATAATGTTGTTCTTCAATTTCAGTAAGTGCAATCTCTGGCGTAGTTAATGCGCTATCTAATATTTGTTGGTAGTCACTATATTTCATTGCCATCACAGGAACGCCACAGGCATGAAATAAGCCTAAACTGAAAAATCTATCATTAGCAATATCAGGCTTAAACCTTTGGCCAAGCAACATGGCCATATTGGCAATGTCGGAAGTTAACTGCCAAAAGTCTTCTAAATTTATACTGCAGTTTTTGGGGTCAAAACTCTTTTTAAGTAAACTCCCCGTAACTAACCTAACAACACCAAAGATACCAATATAATTAACCGACATTTTAATATCAGTTATGGTTCTACCTAGGCCATAAAGAGGGGAGTTAATGGTTTTTAATATAGTGGCGCTTACCGCTATATCTTTACTAATAGCACGGCTAATTGCATTAATATCCGGGCTTGCTTCTGCCATAAGTGTTAGTAACTCTAACAGTAGTTTAGGCTGGGCCGGAACAGAGAAACCACGGCCAATATCATCTAAAACACTTTGATCAACAATTAACATAAAACTAATAAAAGGCTATAAAAATATTACGTTAGTGTATGTTATTAAAATTCTGCTTGCTACGTTTCTTATCAATTTTACACTTACTTTTACTATAAGGTGTGCATATTCGCCTTGATAACAAGATGTGCCTAAATAAAGTCAACTGTAAATGAGGAGTCACTCATACATGAATGGGTTGAGCCTAAGAATGATAAATTAGTGTGTTATATAAATCATCATAACAAAAAAACCAATGAAGATAGCATTGAATGCGAGAATATAAGTGAAGCCTTTAATACCCTCTTTAAGGCTGTAATTATGAGCGTTGAGATACCAAATCCAAATGGCACACATAATAATCGGCATTAAAAAGAAAAATTTTATCATATAAAAACCTCTGCTTGGTTTAATTAATATATCTTTAGCGGTCATATTTGCTGATTTCATCGCTAAGTTTACTTGCAATAGGGTAGCTATTGACAGATAAGTTTACTTTGAATTAAGCAAACCTACCTCACTATATAATAGTAAAAAAATAAATCATTGTATTTCCATTAGCTAGCCAGGTTGAAAATGAGTTTAAGCTAATTAGATTGTGTTTGAATTAGGGATGTCTCATTCCAAGGAGCAACTTTAAACAACATTAACATACCAGGGACTGCTAAAGCCGTGCAAAGAAAATAGAAGTTTGTCCAGCCAATTGCTTCAACAATAACCCCCGTAGTGGCATTTGCAAAGGTACGTGGCACGACAGCTAATGCGGTAAATAAGGCAATTTGTGTTGCGGCAAAAGCAGGGTTAGTTGTTTTTGCAATAAAGGCTGTAAAAGCAGCTGTGCCTAAACCAACGCCTAGATACTCAAACCCCATGGCCATGGCTAAAGCATAGGTGTTATGTCCAATTTCCGCGAGGGCTGCAAAGCCTAAAATGCTTAGTATTTGGACAAAACCAAACAACCATAGCGCCCGATTAATACTGAGTTTAACCATGACTAGGCCACCTACGACTATACCAATCGTCATGGCAATTAATGATGAGGTTTTGGCAATCACTCCTATTTCGGTTTTACTAAAGCCCATGTCAATAAAGAATGGCGTTTGCAATGCTGTTGCCATATTGTCGCCTAATTTATAGAGCACCAGAAATAATAATGTATAACCTGCAGATTTAAGTCCTTTGCTTTGAATGAAGTCCTTAAAGGGCAATACTACGGCTTCTTGTAAACTTTTTGGAGCAGAATGCTCTGAATCAAGCTCTTTGATAAAAAGGGTTAACAATATGCCTAATAACATGAAAGCTGAGACGATTACGAAAACAGATTGCCAACTCATATGATCAGCTAATATAAAAGCAAGTGAACCAGGCACTAGTCCAGAAAGTCGGTATGCTTGCACGTGAATTGAGTTACCTAAACCGAGCTCGTTATCCGGCAGTAACTCTCGTCGATAAGCATCAAGCACTATATCTTGGCTTGCACTAAAAAAAGCGACTGCTGCAGCTAAGTAAGCCACTGACCATATATCCATAATGGGATTAACAAAGCCAAAAGCTGCAATGGATCCCAATAATAAAAGCTGTGTTGCTAACATCCAGCTACGTCGACGACCAAATATGCCGAGTGAATAACGATCCATTAATGGCGACCATAGAAACTTCCAAACGTACGGGATGCCAATTAATGAAAATAGCCCTATTTCAGTGAGACTTACTCCTTCATCTCGTAACCAGCCAGGTACTAATTGGTACAAAACAAACAAGGGAAGACCGGAACTAAAACCAGTAAAAATACAAATAAGCATGCGCTTATTTAAAATAGCTTCTTTAAATGAGCTGTTTTGTACTTGGCTAGTTGTGGGCATTTGCGGCATTAGCGAGTAACTTAAAATTAGATTCTTATTTCTTCTAAGTTTATCAGAGGCTTGTTGTTTGCAGAAGCGGTATACTCTATTTGGCTCATATTTTAGTCGTGTACCGCTAATTGACTCAGTTAAGGAATAGGTCGCCAGCCAATACAATCAATAGGATAGCTACCAATACCGTTAAAGAAATCTAAACAGGTATTCATTTCACTTTTGAAAAACAGATCTTGGGTGAGGGCTTGGGCGCCGCGTAAACTGACTTCATGCATCAAGTGCCAAAATACCCGCTCTTTCGCGCTATGTGGGGTTTCATCAATTACTTTTAATAATGTCCATTCAGACATAGTATCAACGATAAAATGATCGAGTTCGGTATAGTGTAGCTTCTCCTGGATGACTGCGCTCACGTATGCATGCATTTGTAGTATTTTATGATCGATAAATTGTTCAATTATCATGAAGTCTCCTTAAAATACATGTACCGTTTGGTACAGAAGATGACGATGGTTAACGATAGATTTAATTTTCACTGAAAAGTATTAATGCCTTTACTACTGCTTTAAGGCTTGAAATGAATTACGAGAAAATTTGTTGGCTAACTTATGTATCGGTGATAGTTGCCTTTTTGTCAAAGAAAAAGTATTTTTTTATTTAGGGCATATTGAAAATTCAAGATGGTTTTAGCGACTAAAGCGCAACAGGTTTTTATATTTTTTGTAAGTAACAGCAGGTAAATATTATAAATAAACCCATTAGTCAGCAGGTAATAATGTTGCCTTAATTAACGTGACAGGTTTTACCGGTACATCATTCCAAGCCATTGCTTCGTTATAATCTGTTGGTACTTTTGCGATTGCTTCTAGCACTTCTTCACCTTCAATAATAGCGCCAAAAACGGCATACCCCCACTTTCTTCCTGGATCTAACGATGTATTGTCGGCAAGATTAAAAAAGAATTGTCGATTGGCAGTATGCGGTCGGTTTTCTTTTGCCATCGCAATAGTACCTATTTCGTTTTTTAGACCGTTTCCTGACTCATTAATAATGTTTTTGCCTAATTCTTTGGCGGTAAATTTTGCATCATAAGCACCACCTTGCACAATAAAATCGTCTATTATGCGATGGAATATAGTATTGTCATATTCACCTTTTACCACATATTCGAGAAAATTATTCACCGTTATGGGCGCTTTCACTCTATCAAGTTCAACAACAATAACACCCATAGAGGTTTCTAATTTTACTTTAGGATAAATATTAGTTGGATCAACCGCATAACTAAAGCTACTTAAGGCTAAAAGGATGCTTGCAATAATAAAGTGAACAATATTTTTCAAAATTACCTACCAATGTGTGAAAGTATTTGTCGTATTGGCTACAACTATAAGAAGGTTTTAATATCTTTACTGATTAAAACTTGTTTTATCAATGTACTTAAATGCTGATTAAATTCTCGTTCTAATACCGCGATATCAGCGTTAAGAGCGCCTTCACTATGTGCTCTATTTTTAAAACTACTAGTTAATGTTTGTTTGCTATTATCGATTGTAACTTTGATGATAATTTCACTTTGAGTACTGTAACTGACACTTTCCTGTTCAACACTGATGATAGCCTTTTCTATAGTCATGGTTATCTTATTATTTGCAGAGTTAGCGAACGTTAACCCTTGTTGTTGCCACTGCTTTGTTATGAGCCCTTGAATAATATCTTCAAGACGTTGTTCAGATGAAAGAATGATTGCCGCTTCATCTTTTTCTAAAATCTGAATGATATGAGGACTAGTACGCATATCAACAACATTCAGTTGCGCTTCTTTGCCTGAGAGCTGGTTTGACGGAGAAAGGTAAACTTGGGGGGCAACGATTAGATGTGTTGGTGCTGTACCGCAGCCAATAAGACTAGCAAGTAATAATAGCAAAGTGATTAATTTTAATGTAGTGATGTTCATTCGAGTCTCTTTTTCTTATCGTTTAATTGCAGATTGGGTGACAAATTTATCATTACTCGCAATTAAGGTTTCGTTACCAAAAAGACGCTGTAATTTAATGTGATAGGCTAATTGTCTATTTCCAATAATACGTAATTCTCCACCTTTTTTCAGTACTCTGTGGCTGTCTTTAAACATCTGCCAAGCAATGTGATCGGTTGTGGCAGTATTTTGATGAAAAGGAGGGTTGCATAAAATTAAATCAACACTACCACCTTCTATATCGGTTAAACAATCGTTAAGGGTAAATTTACATTGCTCAATTAATTCAGGTAAGTTGGTCATGACATTTTGCTTAGCAGAAGCAAGGGCCATCACTGATTCATCAATAAAATGAACATGGGCATTTGATTGGTTGGCCAAAACCGTTAGACCGAGTACACCATTACCGCAACCTAAATCAATCACGGTACTATTAGCCGCTACTTTAGGTAAGTTATCAATAAAGTATCGCGCGCCAATATCCAGTTTTTCTCGGGCATAAACATTTGCATGATTACTAATAATTAACTCTCGTGATGGAGCATCATTTGTCGATTTATGGGCAATAGGCCATATTGTTGGGAAAGGCGACTGATGTAATTGCTTATTATCAAATTGGCAAAAAACTAAGCGTGCTTTTTTAACGGCTAATGAGGTTTTGGTTGTACCTAAGTGCTTTTCAAAAACTTTAAGCGTTGAGCTGTGGATTTCTTTGGCGCGATCGGCGGCTATGAAAATACAGTTTGCAGGCACTGATTTTTTTATTTGAATAAGTTGTTCAATAAGTAATGATTTGCTTTTAGGAATTTTATATAAAATGACGTCAATATCATTCGGTAAGTTATCAAGAGAACTTAGCAGAGTAATATTACTATCATCAAGAGCATTCTGCTCAATGTTATAACGAATACCTTGGCTACTAATAAACGAGTCATTAATGCAAATAACGTCAGGGTCATTATTAGCCGAATGACAAAAATTTGTGGTTAACGCGCCAAATGCATCATTAAAAATAGCCAACTTTGTATCAGCCTTAATTAAACCTTCTTCATTAACATGGTTTACTAGGTATTCATCGGCAGAATCCCATGCCTGTAAGCTACGATTTACTTGTGCAACGGGAAAACGGCTTAGAAATAAGTTCTTATCATTAATAATAAAAGGGCTGATCATAAAAATTGGCTAAAGGTCAGTAAAAATTGGCGACTATTGTGCCATAATCCACAACATATTGTTGGTCTATCCACGTAAATCAGCTAAAATATTTGTCACATCTAGTACCTACCACTTTGGTACTTATTCTTACACTCAGCGAGAAAATAATGACTGTTGCCTCTGTTATCGAACAAAAACTGCTTGATGCATTTCAACCACCACATTTAGATGTGATTAATGAAAGTAATAACCATAATGTACCGCCGGGCAGTGAGTCACACTTTAAAGTGGTGATTGTTGCCAAAGCCTTCGAAGGTGAACGACTAATAAAGCGCCATCGCTTAGTTAATGCCATACTTTCAGAAGAACTTGCTGAAAAAATTCATGCGCTGGCGTTACATACCTACACAGAAAAAGAATGGCAAGAGCAGTATGCTGCTAATACACCAAGCTCACCTAACTGTTTAGGCGGCGGAAAGTAGAATAATTAATACTTAATTACATTGTGGTCTGGTCATACCTCTTTATGCTTAAGGCAAGGTACAATGACATCAAATTATTGAAAGTTTCTTTCAAACCTTAGCTATATACTTACTGTAGCTGAGTCACTAATATAAATAAAAAGGTTAACTTATGGTTATCAAGCCAAAAATTCGTGGTTTTATCTGTACTAATGCTCACCCAGTAGGTTGTGAAGCGCATGTGAATGAGCAAATTGCGTATGTAAAAGCGCAAACATCAGCGACTTCTGGTCCTAAAAATGTTTTGGTTATCGGTGCTTCTACTGGTTATGGTTTAGCGTCACGTATCACATCGACTTTTGGTCATGATGCGAAAACATTAGGTATTTTCTTTGAAAAACCACCAACAGAAAAGAAAACGGGCTCTGCTGGCTGGTACAATACTGCAGCGTTCGTTAAAGCAGCTGATGAAGCAGGTATTTATGCAAAAAATATTAATGGCGATGCTTTTTCTCATGAAATAAAAGCCAAAGCGATTGAAGCCATTAAAGCGGATATGGGTAAAGTTGATTTAGTTGTTTATTCATTAGCGTCACCTCGCAGAACTGATCCAGATACTGGTGAAGTATACTCTTCTACCTTAAAACCAATTGGTCAAAGTGTTACCACTAAAAACCTTAATACTTCAAAGCGTGTTATTGATGAAGTTTCTGTTGAAGCAGCAAATGATGCTGAAATTCAAGGTACTATTGATGTCATGGGCGGCGCTGATTGGGAATTGTGGATGAACGCATTGGGTGAAGCCGGTGTTTTAGCTGAAGGTGTTAAAACAGTAGCTTACACATACATTGGTAAAGAGTTAACTTGGCCAATCTATGGTAAAGCGACGATTGGTAAAGCGAAAGAAGACTTAGACAGAGCAGCAACAGCGATTAACGCCGCAACAGCTAACTTAAATGGTCAAGCTCGCGTTACCTCATTAAATGCCGTCGTAACACAAGCAAGCTCTGCTATTCCTATCATGCCTTTATACATCTCTGCGATGTTTAAAGTGATGAAAGCCGACGGTACCTATGAAGGCTGTATTGAGCAAATAGCTAACTTATTCAAAGAAAACATTTACAGCGACTCGCCTCGTTTAGATGAAGAGGGCCGTTTCCGTCAGAACTATAAAGAATTAGAAGATAGCGTTCAGCAACGTGTTACTGATATTTGGAATAGTGTTGATACTGATACTATTGATGAATTAACAGATTATGTTGCTTATCATCATGAGTTCTTAAAATTATTTGGTTTTGATGTTGCAGGCGTTGATTACGATGCTGATGTTAGCCCAGAAGTTGCTATTAACAACTTACTCTAGGTTTTATTGCCCCAATTAAGGCAACAGAACGTAAACAGTAAAAAAGCCGCACACTTTATTTTCATAATAATAATGCGGTTTTTTTGTGTCTTGGTGTTAGTCAAAAGAATATTGCACTCAGATTTGAAATGATCACTTTGTGCACATTGGAGACTTATAATTATAAATTTTCCATACATTTTCTGATGAGTTAAGTCTGTTCTGTAACTGACTTTATGCATAGTTCTATCAGAGGGACACTTTTCGAGAAAGAAGCATAACGTCTTCTTTCAACTTAGTGTATAAAAACTAGTTCTTGTTGATGTATTGAAAATCAATGTACTAACCTTTATGGTTGAATTCAGTAAATTATAAAAGTGGGATGGAGCCTTGTTTAAAAAATATACCATACCCTCCAAAAAACTATCTTTTTTTCAATAGGATGGAGTATGAATCAAACTAAAGCTTTTGCTTTTTCATTTGCGATAGTCATTATTTCGTTTTTAGTTTCAGTAATTTCTGCAGCATTTCTAGCTGACTTTATTGGCATTTGGAAAAAGCCTGTTATGGGGTCTGTCGCTGCTTTCTGTGTGGTTATATCTGGTTATGTTTCCTCGCCAAGTCATAAACAAACTTCTGCAACCATTTGGCTAATTGCGGGAGCTATTTCAGCTTGGTTTTTGGCTGGAGATTCATATTACCCTGAGGATTATGAACATGCATACCAGCTTACAATAGTGCCTTTGGCCGCGACCTACCTAAGTGGTTTATTTGCATTATTTATATGTCTGATGTGGCACAAAAAAAATAACAAAAATTTAAAGTGAGACTGTGAAGTTCCACCATTTAGTGGACACTTACAATAGTTGGAATTTGTCTCGAATGTGGCAATAATGAATATCCAAATGCGGTCTATTTTGATACCTGAGCAGCTTGATTTATTGTATTGGAATGTTATTTACCTAATTACACGTACCAATAAATCATCAAAAAGTGGCAAGTGACACCACCTAAAACAAAAAGGTGCCAAATAGCGTGAGTGTATGGCACTGTTTTTTTGACATAGAAAAACACCCCAAGTGTATAAATAAGACCACCTAAGGCCAGCAAACCAATAGCTTTTTCAGGCAACTTCTCATATAACTCACCTAGCATTCCTAACGAAATAAAGCCCATGCCTAAATAGGTAGCCAGAGATGTTTTTTTATATTTATTGCCAAATTTTATTTTGAACAGTATACCGGATAAGGCAAAGAACCAAATAAAAGCCAGCAGGGTATAACCAAGTGGACCTGCTAAGGTAATAGCTAACAGTGGTGTATAAGTGCCTGCAATAAGTAAATAAATTGCGCAGTGATCTAGCAGCTTAAATAATTGTTTAACGTGCTTATTCGTTAAACTATGGTAAAGAGTTGAAGCGAGAAAAAGCAGAATGCCACTGGTGGCAAAAATACTAAAACTAACGATTCGGTTAATTTCACCATGACTATTTTTCAATAATAAAAATAGTGCTATGAAACTTAACAATAAGCCTAAAGCATGGCTGAGAACATTGAGCTTTTCTTCATTTTGACTGTAGGGAGCTGGCGTAGTGGTGGCAGAAGAATAGTCTTTCAGATCAGTCATAATGAGCTGCTTTATTAAGTTTAGTGTGCGAACGTACGCCGAGTGTCGATATAACACCAAACAAAGTAAAGATAGAGATTATCTAAGGCTAAAGTGGTTTTTAGCCTTGGTATCAAAGTTGAGCAGACTTTAATTAAAGTGCTAACTCAATAACCATATCTTTTAGCTCATCTTTAGAGATAGAATTGCTGTGATTCTTATCAAAGCGATTGAAAATGGTTTCGCACATACGAATACCCTTGTCTTGCAATAAAACATCAATTAGCTCAACAAATTCAGAACGACTTATCACACCGTCTTTATCTTCATCAAACACTTCAAATAATTCATCTACCCACTGATTTAAGTCCATATAAAACCCCGCTACTCATTTAAAAAAGATATAACTAAACCATATCGCTTATTCAGTCATTTGGGAATGGCTATTTCAACTTTTTTAGTTTTGTGATGGATAAAGTAGCGATTTGTTTACTTATTGATTGCTTATTAACTTTATTTTAAGTTTTCTGTAATAAATGATTAAACCCTCAGACTAACTGTCCAATGCTTTATTAAGGAAAGATGTAATGAATATGATGTGGAAAAACCTTTTAGCACTAAGTTTGTTGTCATTATCGACAATGAGTTGGGCAAATGATTATAAATTAACGTTAGAAAACTGCCATTTAGGTGAAATACGCTCACAAGTAAAGTGTGGAAATCTTGAGGTGCCAGAAAATTATCAGCAAGCTGATGGGGATAAAATATCGATTAATTTTGCTGTGTTGCCTGCTATCGATAACAGTGAATACAAAGCACCGCTAATGTTTTTAGCGGGTGGACCCGGTCAAGCGGCGGTCGAGTTAGCAACAGGATTAAATCGGGTATTTAGAGAAGTACGTAAAACCCGTGACATTATTCTTGTCGATCAACGCGGTACAGGTGAAAGCAGTGCTTTATCATGTGATTTTGAGGCGGTTGATAATGTCTATAGCTCTCTGCCTGATGCGCTGAGCCCAAAAGACGTTAAAGATTGTGTTGCCCAATTTAAGGGCGATGTAACCCAGTATAATTCAGAAAATGCGATTCGGGATTTTGATGCGATTCGTTCAGCATTAGGTCATGAAAAGCTGAATATTTATGGCGGTTCATACGGCACCCGTGCTGGCTTGGTTTACATGCGCATGTTTCCTCAGTCGCTCGAAAGTGTGGTATTAGATTCGGTTGGCCCTATTGAAGTGCCTATTGGCATGTTTGGTCTAAGTGGTGCGCGATCTTTTGAACTCTTGCTTGAAAACTGCAAAAACAGTGAGTCTTGTCATAAAGCTTTTCCTAATTTAGCCGAAGAATTTCAGACGGTAAAAGCACGATTAGCTAAAGAAGTGGTAAGCATTGATATCTTGCATCCCCGTTTAGGCACCCCGACAAAATTGGTTATTGATGACACTAAATTTACTGGTAACTTACGTTTTCAGCTCTACGGTATGGAAGGGCGCTCTATGGTGCCATTGGTTATACATCAAGCCTTTTTAGGAAACTTTCAGCCACTCATCGGCTTAATGGCACGTACAGAAGGGGAGCAACTCGTTTATAACGGCTTACTTTTCAATATTGTCTGTAATGAAGACATACCAAGGGTATCAGAAGCAGATAAAGCTAGTGATGCGGGCAATAACTTTGATGGCAAAGATAGTCAATTAGCATGGGATATGGTTTGCCCATTCTTCCCTAAATACCGCCCGAGTGAATACTTTTACCAAAGTGTTACCGCCGATATTCCAACCTTGATTTTATCAGGTAATTTAGATCCAGTGACACCACCAAGTAATGGTGAATATTCAGCGAACTCATTACCTAATAGTCATCATATTGTTGTTGAAAATGCTTCACATACGGTGGCAATGAGTACCTGTGCTAGCGATATTATTAATGAATTTTTAACCAGTAAAATGCCGAAAGCACTCGATGAGTCGTGTTTAAAAGATATTCCTCAAGAAAGCTTTATGACCAGTGTTAATGGTATTCAATAGAGCGCTTGTATTTGCGGCATGAACAAGGAAAAAATAATGATAGAAGTAAATAATTTACACAAAAGTTTTATTGATAAAAAAGACAAGAAGAATACCGTAAAAGCACTTGATGGACTTTCTTTCACCGCAAAGGATGGTGAAATTACCGGCATTTTAGGTCCAAATGGTGCCGGAAAAACAACGTGTTTACGCACCTTATATGGTCTGTTATCAGCAGATGAAGGTTTTGCTACCATCGATGGTATTAGCGTGACGGATGAACCACTTGCGGCACGTGCAAAATTAGGTATTTTTCCCGATAAGTTTGGTTTGTATGAACGCCTTACCGCTTATGAGCAAATCGACTATTTTGCTAGCCTTCATGGCATGTCAGGGAAATCTAAAAAACAAGCGATAGAACAAGTGATTGATGACTTAGAGTTAGCTGATTTAGCGCATCGCAAAACGGTAGGGTTTTCTCAAGGGCAACGCATGAAAGTGACGTTAGCTCAGGCGTTAGTACACCAGCCGCAAAACTTTGTACTTGATGAGCCTACTCGTGGTTTAGATGTAATGAGTACCCGTATTTTGCGGAATCATTTAGCTAAATTTAAAGCAAAAGGGCACTGTATTTTGTTTTCATCGCACGTCATGCAGGAGGTTGCAGCTTTATGTGATCGAGTCATCATTGTTGCCAATGGCACGTTGGCTGCTCAAGGAACGCCACAAGAGTTATGTGAGTTAGCAGGTGAGCAGAATTTAGAAGAAGCCTTCGTTAAATTAATTGGTTCAGATGAAGGGGTAGCAGCATAATGAGTCATGACTTAATCCAGTTAAAAGCATTAGTGATAAAAGAGTACCGGGAAGCTTTTCGCGATAAGCGTGCGCTGATGGTTGCTTTGATGATGGCTATCTTAGCGCCTATCGGCATTATGGTGATGTCAAAGATCATGATCGAAAAATTGGTGGATGAGCCGCCTGTTTATATTAAGTTTATTGGCACTGAACACGCACCTAAATTAATAAAGCATTTTGCAGACAGTAATTTATTAGATTTTGCCGATGCCCCAATAGATGAACAGGCAACTTGGGCACAACGTAATATCACTATTGAAATTCCAACCGATTATGCAACAGATATGGCGGAAGGAAAGCCAATAAAATTGCATTTACAAGCTGACTTTACTGATAAAGCTGTTCAGCCTCCAGTAAGAAGGATCAACAATGCGGTGCGTAACTTTTCTATGGCTATTGGTTATAAACGGTTACTACTTCGTGGCGTAGATGTGCGGCTATTGAATCCTGTTCAATTAGTTGAGCAAGATACGGCAAAGCCTGACGCAACCTTTATGCTAATTTCTATGATGCTTGGTATTTATTTAATGTTAGCTGCATTTATGTCTGGTTTATCAGTCGCTATTGATTCGAGCGCTGGTGAGCGTGAGCGTAATGTGCTTGAAATGTTGCTTTGCCAACCCGTGAGTACAATGAAAATAGTACTAGCGAAACTGATAAGTGCTTCAACAGTGGCAGTCATTGGCGTATTACTTATATTGATACTTACCTCGGTCTCAGTGGGCTTCGTTGACTTAACAAAAATAGGTGCAACCTTTAGTTTGGATATGTCGACTGCTGCGGTTTTGTTGTTATTACTATTACCTATTTGTTTTTTTGCATCAGCATGTCAATTATTCGTGGCTTTTCAAACAAAGAGCTTTAAAGAAGCACAATCGACAGTAGGTATACTTATTGGTATTCCTGCTTTCATCCCTTTTGTAATCTCTATGATGGATGATCGCCCTCAGTGGCTAAATTGGCTGCCAATTGCAGGTCAATCTATGATGATCGAAAATATCTTTAAAGGTGTTGACGTTGATTGGTTAGCCGTTTTTGCGACGAGTGGCGTGACTATCGCTATCACAGTTGCCTTAGTCTTAGCGTTAGCTAAAAAACTGCAATCAGAAAAAGTAGTGATGGCATTAAGTTAAGCCTATAGCCAAACTACATGAAGATGCAGGTTTCAGCTGGAGTTAAAAACGCCTTTAGGCAAGGCATTGATTGAAGAGAAGGATTATTCCCTTGTCGAAATCAATAACATGGCTTAAAACGTTTATAAACTAGCCCTATGGGTATACCTGAGTGAACCATGCTCTTCGTTGCCTCCTTTTTTAAGAGGATAGCCCTTAATAAAATGAAGCGCCTTGATCATGAATCACTCAGGCATCTTGAAATGCGCACCTTCAAGTAGCTTGGGTATATAGCGACATTGATGATAAAATGACAACCTCACAGTAAATGTTATGTTAAATTTAAGTAAATTAATCATAACGAAAGCAGACATTTTTTATGCCGCAGTGCATAGAATAGACTGTCAGGAAAACGTATTGGATTGTTATTCAGTAGAGCCACAGGTTGTGGATCATCAAGTCGTATTTACCCAGTGGATGACGGAGCATGAAAAGCTTTTGCGTCATATCATTACCGGCTTTGAAGCAAAAGTTGCTATTCAAGATGAGCTCTTTCAAGAGATCGCATTAAATATTTGGCGAGCCTTGCCTAAATTTCGACAAGACTCTGCGGTAAAAACCTTTGTGGCACGTATTGCCCACAATGTTTTAGCGACACACGTTGCTAAAGCAGTCAAAACGATTAAAGTTGAGCAAGATTTAAGTAATATTAGTGTGGAAGTTGAAAGAGATGAGCGTCAGCCTACGCCTTATCAATCACTTAACCGAAACCAACGGCAACAAAAGCTAGCCGAAGCCATTCGTCAGTTAAAACTTGAGCAACAGCAGGTGATAGTACTTGCCTTAGAAGGCATGAGTTACCAAGAGATTGCCGAGGTTTTAGCCATTACAACAAACCTAGTTGGTGTACGATTACAGCGTGCTAAACAAGCATTAGCTAAAATGTTGGAGGCCTTATGAGTAAAGATAAATTGTCTGGAAATTATCAAGGCGCTCATGAAGAAACTGATACTGCCTCAAGTAGTCAGTCAGAACTGTCGAATGTGCTTGATGAACAATGGCTCAGCCTTAGCCAAGATTGGCAAAGTCAGCCTTATGAAAAAACAGATATTCAAGCTTTATTAGTACAAACTAAAAAACGTACCTTGTTAGCAAAATCTTTATTAGTGATTGATGTTATTGCTACGCTAGGGCTAATCATTGCACTATTAGTGGGCCTGTATCAAGGCGATTGGGGAACGGCAACTATTACTTACCTTGCATTTGGAGCTATAACCTCAGTTGTCTTTGTTTATTATGAAATTAAAATACGTTTACGTATTTGGCAGCACAGTTGTGATAGTCCTGATAAAGCGGTTGCTAATGCTATTGCAGGAGTCGAGTCGTCAATTAAATATATTAAACTAATTAAGCTGTCGTGCTGGTTATTGTTTCCAGCAGTTAATTGGTACATCTACACCATGATTGGTGAATCAGAAAAATCACCTTGGCCGCCTTACTTTGTTATCAATATTATCATTGTCAGTTTGTGGTTGGTCAGTCATTGGTTCCATATAAAACGCACAAAAGAGTTGAGCCAACTTAGCTTAATCTAGTTATGTTTTCTCTGGCAATAGAGGCATAAATATAATTTTTATCTTTGTGAAGCCAAGTCTTAAATCACTTCCGTTAATCAATATAATCACTAATAATAGATCTGCCTTGCTAGTGCTTAAATAACATTACTTTGCTCCATTAATAATTTGAGTTTTCCTTGGGTTGTTGTTTATTATTCGGCTATTTGTTTTGTTTTCTGTTTTAAATTCGTTGTAACTTGCTTTTTTATTAGTTATAGTCTGTTTGCTTGCTTTGGTGAAAACTTTTATTGTGCTGTTAAGTTCAGTAGCTTAACAACTTACGCTATAAAAGAGTGCGAAATGCACTAAGGCTAGCCCGTTTTGCCGTGTACATACAGGCAAAAATCAGGCAAAATACTGCCACTAATTTTTGTGTGTCCAAGTTACTTGACTAAGTTAACAAGTTTTCTCAGTCGTTAACTAGGACACCGTTTGCAGCCTTGGGCTGAAATACTTAAGGAATAAAACATGTTTACTCGTGATATGAATATTGCTGATTTTGATCCAGAACTTTATCAAGCAATGAGCAATGAAGTTGTTCGTC